>Ga0164242_10007663_pt1 | contig 11786 bp, 6 predicted proteins | sample OricomgcompostMG_FD_108783 | JGI IMG/M metagenome (GOLD analysis project Ga0164242, IMG submission 108783) | Miracle-Growth compost microbial communities from Emeryville, California, USA - Original compost - Miracle growth compost (MG) ... | reverse complement strand
TCGACGTATTCAACGACGAGCAGATGGACTGGGCGCTCGCCACGCGCTTCCAGGCCGACCGCGACCTCGTGCTGCAAGACGGCTTGCGCGCGATGCCGCTCGATCCTTCGCTGCTCGGTGCGAACAAAACGGCGAAGGCCGGCTTCGACCTCACGCTGCCGCTGCTCGCGCCGGGTGCGCAGCGCGATCTGGAGCATCGCGTGCCGACGCCGCCCGCCTACGACGGCGCGCGCTTCGATTCGCTCGAAGCCGCGCTCGAACACGGTCCGAAGCGCTTTGCGGAGCTGATGGCCGCGACCGGCACACGCGATGGCCGCGATGTCGTGCGCTGGCTGGAAGACACGGCGGCGTCGCGCGCGATTACGCGCGACGCCGAGGGACGCTACGCGTTCGGCGCCTGACCCAACCACGGTCTTTCACTCACTGGCGGCTGCCATCGCCAAGGGCGTTCCGGCAGCCGCCATCCCGGACGGGATAAAATCGAGATAGCATCCAGCCCGGCAATACGAAGGATCCGTCGTCGATGAACCTGTCCCTCAAACAACTGAAGGTCTTTCTCGGTGTAGCGAACGCGTCGAGTTTCACGAAGACCGCGCAGAGCATGCACCTGAGCCAGGCGGCGCTGAGCGCGATCATCCGCGAACTCGAAACGCAGCTGCAATGCCGGCTGCTCGAGCGCACGACGCGCACGGTGTCGCTGACCGAGGCGGGCCGCGTGTTCTATCCGACGGCTATGGCGATCGTCGAAACGCTCGAAAAATCGGTGATAGAGCTGAATGAACTCGGCCGCCAGAAGCAGTCTTCGCTGCTGCTCGGCTGCACGCCGATGATCGCCGCGAGCCTCATGCCGCCGGTGCTCGCGCGCTTCTCGCAGGTTTATCCCGCATCGAATATCGAACTGGTGGACCGGCCGCCGAGCGAACTCGTGCAAATGGTCGAGGGCGGACACCTCGACGCTGCGTTCGGCGTGTTCTTCTCGCAGCTGTCCGGCATCGACCGCGTGCCGATCTTTCCGACGCGGCTCGTGGCCGTCACGGCAGCCGGCGACGACTCGCCGGCGAGAGGTTCGCGACGCGGCAACGGCGGCCTGCGCTGGACCGCGCTCGAGGACGGCACGCTGATTACGCTGCCGAAGGACAATCCGCTGCAGCGTCTGATCGAGGCGACGCTGTCGAAAGAGGAAGTGAACGTAAGCCGCCGCATTGTCGTCGGCCACCTGCAGACGGCGGTTGCCATGGCGCAGGAAGGGCTCGGCACGGCCATCATGCCGTCGTTTTGTGAACATATCTGCCGCCACTACCGCGTGCGGATCGATCCGATGCGTCCTGAAGTGCAGCTGTCTTTCTACCGGATCACGCGCACCGGCCGCGACACGCTGACCGCGCTCGATCAGTTCACCGAGATGTTCACCGAAGCGGCGATCGGGCGTTCATCCATCGCGGCCGTGGCCGACGAAACCGGCGATTTCGATTAAGCGGCGCAGAGCAGGCCGGTCGATGCCGCGATCTCACGCGCGGCCTTCGCGCCTTCCACCTGCAGGAGCGTCGGCAACGATACGCCGTTTTTCACGGCGGTCACCTCGGCAAGAATCGAAATCGCGATCTCCGGCGGCGTGCGGCTGCCGATATAGAGGCCGACCGGCCCATGCAGCCGCGCGAGTTCCGCATCGGTCAGATCGAATTCCTTCAGCCGTTCCCGCCGCGTTGCGTTGTTGCGCCGCGAGCCGAGCGCGCCGACATAGAACGCCGGTGTTTTCAACGCTTCCATCAGCGCGAGATCGTCGAGCTTCGGGTCGTGCGTCAGCGCGATCACGGCGCTGCGTTCGTCGAGCTTCATGTCGTGCACGGTATCGTCGGGCATCGTGCGCACGAGCGTCGTGCCGGGGACGTCCCATACGTCGGTGTATTCCTCGCGCGGGTCGCACACCGTGACCTGGTAGTCGAGCCCCGTCGCGATCGAACACAGATAACGCGACAACTGCCCTGCGCCGATCACGAGCATCCGGTAGCGCGGGCCATGAATCGTGACGAAGCGCTCGCCGTCGAACAGTACGCCATCGGTCGATTGCGCGGCCGACAGCGCGGCCTCGCCGGTCGACATGTCGAGCGTGCGCGCGACGAGCTCACCCGCTTCGACGCGATCGCACAGCGCCTCGAGCCCATGCGAACTGCTCAGCGGTTCGAGCACCAGTTCGATGGTGCCGCCGCACGGGAGGCCGAAGCGATGCGCTTCGGCCGCGCTGATCCCGTAGCGGACCGCTTGCGGACGCGCGGGCATCACGCCGTCGCGGCGCACGCGGTCTATCAGGTCGTCCTCGATGCAGCCGCCCGACACCGAGCCGGCCACTACGCCATCGTCGCGCACGACAAGCATCGATCCCTCGGGACGAGGCGACGATCCCCACGTCCGTACCACCGTGACCAGCAATGCGCGATGCCCCGCCTGAATCCAGCGGATGCTGGTCTTGAGTACTTCGAGATTCACGCTGTCCATAATCGTCTCCTGCGGGGCACCGCATAGTGTAAACAGGCGGTTAGCCAGCGGGAATCAGCGATTTTCGATCGGTCTATCGGATGTGCCGATCAATGCGCGCAAGGTGGTTTGGCTATCGTGACGCGAAAATCCGGCGCTCGTACAGCCCACGCTATTGCAAAAAGAAATTGCCCCCAGTGCAAAAGTAACCCCGCTCAATCATTGCCCGACAAGACGTCCTAGTTGTCAATTGACGCTTTCACCAGTTATCGCGATAATATCGTCCGACGACCATTCTATTTCAAAATATAAACGACGGAATGTATGCCTTACCACGACACCGAATGCATTACACGACGTTGCAAAAAGAAACAGCGCCTCGCTTCAGATGACGGGCAATCGAAGCTAAAGAGCGCGCCGCTCGTCAAACAGATCGAATTCGGTTCACCTACCTGACCGGACTGTATCCCTGTCGTTCCGTGCGTTATCGCGCCCGTAAATTGGCGGGCCGCCCGCCTGTGTTCGCCGCGCAGCTTCTGAATGAATGCGTCGGCAAATCAGACTTTCGTTCTTTTATTCGTAATCCCTCCGGGCATAATGATGAAAATTCTTAGAAAGCTGAAAATCAGCACCCGTCTTTTTGTCGGCTTCGCCATCGTATTGGTCCTGATGTGCGCTGTCGGCGCGCTCACGTTGTGGCATGTCTCCCAGCTCAGGGCTCGTGTGGCACAGCAGCAGCAAGACGCGCTATCCGGTCTCCAGTTGTTGAGCAACGTACGGACGGCGACAGGCACGATGCGCGGCGCCATGCTTCGCGCGGCGCTCGCCGCCGACCCGCAGGACTCGCAGGCGGCACTGGACGAGCGCGAGCGGGCGCTGGCGAAAATCGGCAACGATCTTGCCGACTATGGAAAGCGGGTGACATCGGATGCAGACCGGCTGCATCTCGAACACGACAAGGCGGCGTTCGATGCCTACGTGGCAAACGACGGTCCGTTTGTGGACTCGGTACGGAACGGCGACTTCGCCACCGCGCGCAAGCTGGCGATGGCGAAATCCCTCGACACCTACAGGAACGCCGAACACGCCCTCGATCTGCACATGGCGTTCAGCCGCGACAGCGCGAGACGCGCGGCCCTGCAGGCCAACGCGGACTTTCGAACCGATATGGGGCTGGCGGCGGTGTCCGTCGTGATCGTGACGCTGATCAGCATCGCCCTCGTATCGTCCATCACGGGTTCGATCACCCGCCCTCTCGTTAACGCAATCAGGCTCGCCAACGCGGTCGCAAACGGCGACCTGACGACCGACATCGCGGCAGGCAGCAACAGCGAACTGGGTCAGTTGCTGAAGGCGCTGCGCAACATGAATGTACGGCTGGTCGACATCGTCACGCAGGTGCGTTCGAGCAGCGAGGCGGTCGCTCTCGGCGCATCGCAGATCGCTGCGGGCAACGAGGATCTGAGCCAGCGTACCGAGGAGCAGGCCGCATCGCTGCAGGAGACTGCCGCAAGCATCGAACAGCTGACCGCGACCGTCAAGCAGAACGTCGAAAACGCGCAGCAGGGCAACAAACTGGCCCACGGCACGGCCGGCACGGCACAACGCGGCGGCGATTTCATGAATGAAGTCGTCGCGACAATGGGCGGGATCTCGGACAGTTCGAAGCAGGTCGAGCAGATTATCAGCGTGATCGAAAGCATCGCGTTTCAGACCAACATCCTCGCGCTGAATGCCGCCGTTGAAGCGGCTCGCGCGGGCAATCAGGGACGCGGCTTCGCCGTCGTGGCCAGCGAGGTGCGCGCCCTTGCGCAGCGTAGCGCGGTTGCAGCGAAGGAAATCAAGGAACTGGTCGGGCAATCGGTCGAGCGCGTGGATAGCGGCTCGCGGCAGGTGAGCGACGCCGGCACCGCGATCAGCGATGTCGTGCGTGAAGTCGGGTACGTAAGCGCTCTGATGAGCGAAATCACCACGGCGTCCGAGGAGCAGCATTCGGGCATCCTGCAAATCAACAAGGCGATCGGCCAGATCGATGAAGTGACGCAGCATAATGCGGCCTTGGTCGAACAGGCGGCGGCGGCAGCCCGTAACGTGCACGAGCAGTCGCAGGTGCTGCAACAGCTGGTGGCGAATTTCAGGCTCGCGGCCTGAAGCGGAGTCGTTACGACGGCAAAGGGCCATTCGTGTTGCGGACTGAATCCCAAGGACTGAACGGTTCAAGCCCTGGGCAAGCCGGCACGCACAACGGCCCAGATCCGCGCCTGCCGAAGCGCACAAACAGTGCGGCATGCACCATATAAAGGAATATGCATGCCAACGTGGTGAAAGCATTCCGAATGGCTAAAGCTCGCAGCGCCTTATGCCGTTACCTGAAAGTCGAGTGTGCGTCGAAGCAAGCCACTCGCTTTCAGACGCGTCGATTTCCGGCTTCGAATGCGGCGTGATTTTCGGTCTCGTTTTGGCCCGTGCGATGAAACACAATCCGCTTTTCCGCTTGCTTGGGCGCTTGCGCGTCGGGCGAAAGCTGCTGTTGATCTATCTGCTCGATCTCAGCGCAGTGGTCTATATCAGCGGCATTCTGATTCACGAAAAATATATTTCGATCGACTTCTCCAAAAAGGAGATCGTCGGGAACAACTATCTGGGTACGGTGCGCGAAGCGCTGATCGACGTGGCCCTGACGGGCAGCGGAGCCCCCGTCGACGCGCAACAGATCGACCGCATAACCGCCGGGCTCGCCACCGCCGAAGCCCGGTACGGCGCAAATCTGCAAAGCAGCGAGCTGAATGCGCGCCTTCGCCAGGCGCTCGCGACGATCGCGGCTTCGGCGCGTCAACGTCGCCCACCGTCTCCACAGGCTGTGTCCGCGGCGCTCGAGGCATCGCGCGAACTGATCACGCGCGTGGGTAACGAATCGAATCTCATCCTCGACCCGGATCTCGACAGCTATTACTCGATGTCCCTGTCGATTCTGCGCTATCCGGAGCTGCTAGACGCCGTGAACGGCATCGGTCAACGTCTGCACGAGGGCGGCGAAGGCAGCGATAGCCCACAGGCGCGCCGCGAACTGAGTACCCGCTATCTGGTGCTCGAAGGCCAGCTCGACGCCGTATCGCAAGGGCTGCGCTCCGACTTCGCCGAAGCGGGCGCGGCCAGCCGGGACGTGAGGCTCGCACTGGCCACGCCGATCGCGAAACTGCTCGACGCCATCGACGCGTATCGCGAAGCCGCGCGGGCGGTGGTCGCGCGCTCCGGCGACGACGCCGCGAGCCATGCGGCCGCGCGGGCCGCGCACGAAGTGGTCGTTGCCCGCGTGGCCGACGCGTGGCGCGCAACCGGCACCGAACTCGACACGCTGCTGCACGTGCGCGTACGCGGCCTTTTCTCGCGCATGTGGCTCCATCTCGGCACCGCGCTCTTCTTGCTGTGCGGGATTCTGTCGATGGTCTATCTCGTCGCGAAGCAGATCTCCCGACCGCTGCGCGACCTCGCGCGCGTGATGGACACCGTACGACGCACGGGCGACCATAGCGTGCGCGCCACGTGGCACAGTCAGGACGAAATCGGCCAGCTGGTCACTGGTTTCAACGACATGCTCGTGCAACTCGATCGCGAGCGCGATGCGCAAAAGGAACTCGCGGCCACCGCGCGCGCATCGCAGGCACAGCATGCGCTCGTCGAAGCGACGCCCGTGCCGATGATGGTCACCGCCGTACCGGGCCACGAAGTCCTGCACGCGAATCATCCTGCGCTTTATTGGCTCAATGGTTGCACGTCGGACCCGTGGGCTTCCGGCCTCGATTCGGCGGTGCGGGCGCGCTTTTTCCAGCAGCTTTCCGACCGCGAAGCCGTCGACGAGTTCGAAGTGCGGTGGATGGCGAGCGAAGAGCCGACGTGGGCCATGCTGTCCGCACGGCGCCTCACGTTTCAGGGCCGCGACGCCGTGCTCACCGCGTTTACGCCGATCAATCAGATCAAGCTCATGGAGCAGCGGCTGGAACTGTGGGCGAAGGTATTCGAGGCATCGTCGGAGGCCATACTGATTCTCGACGAAGACCACTGCCTGCTTACCGCGAATGCGTCGTTCTACCGATCGACCGGCTATCGCGCGGAACTCGTGTGCGGTTTGCTGCCCGACTTCGTCGTGTCGTCGGCGAACGGCGAGCCGTTGCTGGCGCAGCTGGTCGAACTGGTCGACATTTCGAGCGTCTGGAAGGGCGAAGCCGTCGTGCGCCGGCGAGCCGGCGGCGACTATCCCGCATGGCTCATGATCAGCGCCGTGCGCGACCGGCACGCGAGCGTTTCGCACTATATCTGCACGCTCATCGATATCACGGATCGCAAGAAGAGCGAGGCGCGCATCCAGTTTCTCGCCGAGCACGACGTGCTCACGGAACTGCCGAACCGCGCGCTCTTCACCAAACGCGTGGGCGCGGCCATTGAGCACGCGAGCCAGACGCGCGGCCGCCTGGCCGTCCTCTTCATCGACCTCGACCGCTTCAAGGACATCAACGATACGCTCGGCCATCATGCGGGCGATGGACTCCTGCGCTCGGTTTCGCGGCGCCTGCTGCAATCGGTGCGTTCCGGCGACACCGTGAGCCGGCTCGGCGGCGACGAATTCACCGTGCTGCTGTCGGCCGCGGGCAGCAGCGCCGACGTGGCGCGCCTTATCGACGAACGGCTGGGGCCGCTGATGCGCGAACCTCACTCGATCGGCGGCATGACATTGCAGGTCGCATGCAGCATCGGCATCGCGATGTATCCCGACGACGGCGAGACGATCGACGCCTTGATGCAGAACGCCGACGCCGCGATGTACGACGCGAAGGCGAGCGGACGCAATCTCGTGAAGTTCTTCGCGCCGGACATGGCCCAAAGCACGCGGCATCGCCTCGAACTGGAAGCCCATCTGGGCGCCGCCATCGAACGCGGCGAACTGTGGCTCGCGTATCAGCCTTGCGTGAACGCATCGACGGGGGAACTGGTGAGCATCGAGGCGCTGTTGCGCTGGCAGCATCCGCGTCTCGGGCTCGTGCCGCCGTCGGACTTCATTCCCATCGCTGAAGAGACGCGGCTGATCCTGCCGATCGGCGCCTGGGTGATCGAGGAAGCGTGCCGCCAGATCGCGCGCTGGCGCGAAGCCGGCCTGCCCGACATGCGTGTGTCGATCAATCTTTCGGCCGTGCAGTTGCGCGACGACGAACAACTGTTCGCGCGCCTGCGCGGCAGCCTCTCCGCGCATCACATAGACGCGGGCAGCCTCGAACTGGAAATTACCGAAACAGTGCTGATGGAAAGCGTGGATCACTATCTCGACGCTATCGAAAGGATTCGCTCGCTGGGCGTAAAGTTGTCGCTCGACGATTTCGGCACGGGATATTCCAGCCTCAGCTACCTCCAACGCTATCCGCTCGACCGGATCAAGATCGATCGCACGTTCGTGCAGGGACGCCTCAGCGAGGCCGCCGACCTGGCGGTGATCCGCGCGATCGTCGAACTCGGCCACGAACTCGGCTTGCGCGTGGTGGCCGAAGGCGTCGAGCATCAACAGGAAGCCGACGCGTTGTGCGGCATCGGCTGCGACGAATTGCAGGGCTTTCTCTACGCGAAGCCTCTGCCGAGCGAAGAGCTCACAGAGTGGCTGCGTGCGCGAGACGCGACGTTGGCGGGGATGCACAGCTAGCGTCGCGTCGAATCAGCAACCTGGAGGAGAACAGATCATCGACCAGACATAGGCGAACCGTCGCCGTCATGCCGTGACGCTGCAGGTACGGCGCCGGCAGCATCAAACGCGATTGCCCCGGTCCAGTCGCTCGCTGCGATGCCAATGATGGCCGGCCGACAAGTCGCCCAGCAGCGCTCCGGCAAAACTTCCGGGCCTGCGTGCATCGTGACGCAGACTGCAAATCAGTACACGTCGCGCCGGTAACGCCCGTCAAGCGCCAGCGCGTCGAGCGTCGCCTCCCCAAGGATGTCGAACAACGCCTGATGCACCGCGGGCGCCATGCCGTTCCGGCTTCCGCAGACATAGACGGATGCACCGTCCCCGATCCACCTGACGACGGTGGCAGCCGACGCATGGAGCACGTCCTGCACGTAACGCAGGGCGGCGCCCTCCCTCGACCACACGCGATCGATCCGGTCGATGAAACCGTCCGCGAGCCATTTGTCGAGTTCGTCGCGATAAAACGAGTCGTGTGCCGAACAACGTTCGCCGAAGATCAACCAGTTGCGGCGGTAGCCCGCGCGCACCCGCCCTTTCAGATGGGCCCGCAGTCCGGCAACGCCCGTCCCGTTTCCTATCAGGATCACCGGCCGGTCGTCCGCAGGCGCTTGAAAGCCTCGATTGCTGCGCACGCGCAACGTTATCGCGCCGCCTTGCGCAGCATGTTCGGTCAGCCATCCCGAAGCGAGACCAAGCCGGGGAGCGTCCGACGACGGCGACGCGCCGTCCGGGCCTGCCACGCGGACCTGGCGCACCAGCAACTCCAGGCGGCCGTCGTCGGGCAGGGACGAGATCGAATAACTGCGGCGTGCCAGCGGGGCGAGTCCGTCGATCAATGCCTGCGGCGCGGGCGAGCGTGTCGGGGCGTCTTCGTTGCCCTGTGCGGCACCGGCAGGCAAATGGCGGGTGGCGAGTGCATCGGCCAATGTCGTCAGTGTGCCGTCGCAGCGGACGGACTCGTCGCCTGTGAATGCATGCGCGTCGAGCCATCGTTGCACCGCTTCGCGAGGGTGACGCGGCATAATTTCGGCGACATCGCCGGCCTGCCATGAAAGCGGCGAACCCATCTGCGGCAACAGGCTGAGATGAAATGCAGGCGCGCCGGCACTCCCGGGATTGAGCAGCTTGCGGGTTGCAAGCGTCCAGACGCTATCGCGCGGCGGTCCCCACGAGGATGCCGTCGGCTGTGCGGCCGCATCAAAAAGCGACTCGAGCTGCGTGCGCCAGCGATGCAAGGCGCCGGCGTCCCCGTTATCGACGTCGATGGTCTCGAACAAAGGACGGGCGCCCTGCGCCCCGAGCCAGGCAGCGAACTGACGACCGAACCCGCAATAGTTGACGTAACGGCGATCGCCAAGCGCCAGAACCCCATAGCGCAGCGACGGGAAGGCCATGCCCGCTTGAATGTCCACCCCCATTTCGCGGCGCAGAAAGGGCGTCGCCTGATCGGGCGGATCGCCCTCGCCTGTCGTACTGACGACGAAAAGTGCGCAGGCATGTCCTGCAAGATCAGTGGAACGAAGCGTATCGAGCGACGCGAGGCGCGTCCGTCTGCCCACGGCCTCAAGAAACGCGCGGGTTTGCTCCGCGAGTTCTGCAGCGCTTCCAGTCTGGCTCGCATACGCGACGAGAATGGCGTTATCGGACGCGTCTTCGCGCAGCGCAGCCGCTTTCGATTGCGCACGGGATGCCGGCGTGCGCCGCCGATGTGCCGCGACGATGCCTGCGCAAGCGCTCACATAGGCGCCGGCCACGCCCGCGGCGCTCACCGCGCGCGAAGGATTCCACCACGCGACGGCCGCACTTGCGAGCGCAAGCGTCCAGGCAAGCGTCGTCGGACGCAGACGGTATATCGCCTTCATTCCAGCATGGCGGAGCAGGCCGGACTCAGGCACTCGCGAAAGCCCGTCGCAGTCCGTATGACAAAGCGAACTGCGAGCTTCCTGCGTGACGCGAGCGCCATGCCGGCGTCCGGGCCAAGCACGGTAAGCGCGGTGGACCATGCATCGGCGAGCATGCAACTGCGGTGCAGCACGGTCACGCTGGCAAGCGCGTGGCTGCACGGATAGCCCGTACGGGGATCAATCGTGTGAGCACGACGCACCTGCGACGCATCGAGATAGAAGCGCCGATAGTCACCCGATGTCGCTACCGCGAGCTGGTGCAGCGCGATCAGGTCGATCGTCGGCGTGTGAGAGCCGGCGTGCGGCGAAGAAATTGCAGCCTCACTGTCCAGCGGCCTTTCGAGTTCCACCCACCACGGCATCCCGTCCGGCTTGACTCCCTCGCCGCGCAGCTCTCCACCGATCTCGACCAGCAGGTGAACAACGCCACGAGCGACGAGCGCATCGCGCACGGCGTCGACGGCATAGCCTTTCGCGATCGCGCACAGATCGAGCGCGATACCTCCCTGCTGGCGAAGACGCAATGCAGCGCGATCCATTTCGATCCGCGACCAGCCACACCGCCCGCGCGCGGCCTCGACGGCGGCGACCGACGGCGGACTGGCGCGACGCGGCACCGGTCCGAATCCCCAGAGATCGACGAGCGGGCCGGCGCTGGGGTCGTAAGCCCCGCCGCTCTCGCGCGCGACAGCGAGCGCGGCTTCGACCACCTGGAAGCATGCCGGCGGGACCGTCACCCAGGTATTCGCAGCCGCACGGTTGAAACGGCTCACGCTGGAATCAGCGCGCCAGTTGCTCATTTGCACGATGACGTCGTCGAGCACGGCACGGATCGTCTCATCGAGCGCGGCCTCGCGCATCGCGGGAGCGCCGCCCGCTTCGCCTGCCGGCAACACGCACCGCACCGACCAGGTCGTCCCCATCGTCTCGCCACCGAACGATGCGATACGCCCCTCGCGCATCGGCGCGAGCGCCAGGCTGTCGATGTCGGCGGGCACCAGCACGCGGGGCCGGGCCACGCGGCCATCGACGTGGCACGCCGGAACAGAAGAGGAAAGCGTCATGGCGCGCGGACGGGTTATTGCGGCTGCACTTCGAGCGTCGCGGCATAGACTGCGCGGCGGCTCTTTGCCTGCCTGAACGACGTGTGATCGTCGCGCACGGCAGCCCCCATCCAGTAGAGGCCCGGATTCCCGAACTTGACGTCGAACTTCCCGCTCGAATCCGTCGTGACCGTCGTATCGTCGAGATTGTCCCGATACCGGGTGCCGCCCGGCACGACGGAGACCTTCACGTTCGATGCCGGCTTGCCGTCGAGCAGCAGTTGAAAGCTTTCCGTCGAGCCCGCGACGAGGTCGGTCGGATGGCTGAGCGGCAAGAGTTCGAGACCGTGCCCGGTGGGTTTCAGTGCGCCCGTGCTGGGCTTGCCGCGCGTGACGAACGCCTCGATCCGCAGATCGTTCTCGGTCACTTCGAGGTCCTGTGCATCAGACGGCACCTCCTTCGCGAACGCATCGACGCTGCCGCGCCAGCGCTTTTTCTGGTCGCCCATCTTGTACGACGCACCCACCATGTGGTTATCGACCGTCAGGCGATACGTGCCGATCTGCGTCAGCTCGACGTCGAACACGCTGCGATAGCGGCCCGTGATGGCGTTCCGGGCCTGCGCCGGCGAGCCATCG
>Ga0164242_10007662_pt1 | contig 11786 bp, 12 predicted proteins | sample OricomgcompostMG_FD_108783 | JGI IMG/M metagenome (GOLD analysis project Ga0164242, IMG submission 108783) | Miracle-Growth compost microbial communities from Emeryville, California, USA - Original compost - Miracle growth compost (MG) ... | reverse complement strand
TCCCGTCGGGATCGGACATGAGAGCGGAGGTGTCCAAAACCACGGTCTGGGCCATCAGGACCTCCCGGTCGGGGCCAGGGTCGGGCAGCGCTTGCGCGGCTGACCGTTTCTCGCTCGCAGACATCTCATCGGTGTCCGCGGCGAATTCCTGACCCGCCAATTGCCTGAGCTGACGACCTGACACGCGGCCCCACCTGCCCTCATCGTCGCGACGACGCACGGCGTGCCCGCCGGCGTTCGGTGGCCCGCCCACCTGGACGGCCGGCCAACCCGCGGACAGCGGGGTGGAGCGGCCGCTTGGTCAGATCGTCACCCCGGCCTGTCGGCGTTGGGGGGACGCGAGCAATACGTCCAAGATCGTGTCGCGGCGGCGCCCCGTGGGTAGGCAGTTGGCGACCGGGCGAGTCCGCCCGGTCGCCGTGACGAGATATCCGCAAGGTCGCGAGATCTGCGCAAGGAGGACTGCGATGGGCGCCCTCGACAAGTTGAAGAACGCCATGCAATCGGCGATGGGCCGGACCAAGGAGGGGGCAGGCCGGGCCACCGGCGACCACCGTCTCGAAGCCGAGGGCAAGACCGATCAGGCGGCTGGGTCGCTCAAGCAGGCCGGCGAAAAGGTGAAGGACACCTTCAAGGACTAGCGCATGCGGCAAGGCTGGTCACACGTCGACTGCGGAAACCGAACGGGCTAAAGCCAGCCGTTCTCCTCGGCGGCCCGCAATGCCTCGACTCGGTTGCGCGTGCCAGTTTTCGAAATCGCGGACGACAAGTAATTGCGAACGGTTCCCTCGCTGAGGAACAACACGTTCGCGATATCGGCGATCGTCGCGCCGCCTCGCGCGGCCACCAGCGCATCGCGCTCCCGCGCCGTCAACGGCGACGTGCCTCCCGCGAGCGTCGCAGCCGCCAGCGTGGGGTCGACCACGCGCTCCCCACGTGCCACCCTTCGCACCGCCTCGGCAAGCTGTTCGGCAGGCGCGTCCTTGACGACGAACCCGAGCGCGCCCGCCTCCATCGCACGGCGCAGATAGCCGGCGCGGCCGAATGTGGTGACGATCAACACTTTGCATGTGGGTATTTCCGCGCACAGCGTCGCAGCCGCCGCGAGCCCGTCGATTCCTGGCATCTCGACGTCGAGCAAAGCGACATCGGGCCGGACGGCGAGCGCCGTGGGCACGACCTTGTCGCCGCTCGCGACCTCGGCGACAACCTCGATGTCGGGCTCCAAGTTCAGCAGCGCGGCCAACGCCCCTCGCACCAGATGCTGGTCGTCGGCCATCAGGACGCGGATCACGGAACCTCGATACGCAGCCGGAAACCACCTGTGCCGTCGACGAATTCGGCCGGCCCGGCGACGAGACGACCGCCCAGCGCCGACGCGCGTTCGGCCAGCCCCGTGAGTCCGTGACCTCCCGGGTCACCGGCGCAGCCCTGCCCGTCGTCGACCACCTCGATGGCGCGACCGTCGACGGTCACCCGCACGTGACGAGCACGGGAATGCCTGACAACATTAGTGATTCCCTCACGTACGACCCACCCGAACAGGCCACCCAGGTCGGCCGGCACATCGTCGACGACACGTGGGAGGTCGGCGTCGATGCCCGCGGCGGCGAGCACCTCACGCGCGGTCGCCAACTCGGTGGCCAACCGCACCTCGCGATAACCCGCGAGCGCCGTCCGCGTGTCGGCGAGTGATTCACGGGCGATCCTCTCGACGGCCTCGATCTCGGCCTTGGCGCGCGCGGGGTCGGTGTCGACGAGGCGCCTCGCCAACGCCGCCTTGACCGTCACCGTCGTCAGCGAATGACCGAGTAGATCGTGCAGGTCACGGGCGATCCGCGAACGCTCGCGCTCGGCGGCGAGCCTCGCGACTTCTTCACGCGCGGCGGCAAGCTCATGATTCGCGCGTACCAGACGGGTGAACGCGAAGACGGCGATCGATGCGAACGCCACGCTGATGCCGATCCACCATTGCAAATCGTCGACGTGCCACGGCCCGATGTAGATCGGCAGGACGGTGGCCGTCACCGCCATCACCGCGACCGACGGCACCCCGACTTTTGCCGGCAGGAGCACCATCGCGCCGGCGGCGACGAAGACCAACGCTGTCAGGCCGTTGACGCCGATGACAGCCGTCTCGGCCACCGCCAGGGCAAACAGCACCACGCAGATCGCATACGACCGGCGGGCGCTGCCGCGCCCGTACCAGCCCAGCGGCACGAGAAACAGGTAGGCGAAGGCGAAGAGCACCAGCAGGATCGTGCCGATGATGCTCGCGGCAAGTCGATGATCGGTCCACGCGCTGCCGAGGGGACTGGCCAAGTAGAGCAGCCAAAATCCGCTGCCCCGCCGCCACCGCGAGGGCCCGTCGATTTCGCGTGACTCGCTGAACCGGGGCAATGTCGCGTCCGCCGTGTCACCGACCTCGCCCGGCGTCGCGATCACCAACCCGGCCGAGGTCGGTGACCCCGGCGGCAGGGCTGTGCGCATCGACATGTCCCAATCCGCGCCAAGCGGGCGGTCGGCCGGGCCACGCGGTGTCGGCGCCGGCTCGGACACTCGCCGCAAGGTCACGTCGTCAGACTCGCTTCGTGTCGCGCTGGTAGGCGCGCGCCGCCAGGGCGACGAGGACGACGGTCCATGCGGCGACGACGATCCAACCGGTCGCCGACCATGCCTTCTCCCCGACGAGGACATGGCCGGCCTGCACGAGCCAATAGGTGGGTATTGCCTGCGAGACATCGTGCATGAACCCGCTGTCGCCTCCGACCGGGCCCCACGCGCCGCCCAGGAACGCCAGCACCGACACGCCACCGCCCATCACCGGGCCCATCGAATCCGGCGTGACCATATGCCCGACGAATATGCCGAGCGCCGCGAACGGGATGAGGCCGACAATCACCAGGAGAACCATCTCGCCGACGTGCCCCGCCTGGAGATGCACGCCGAGCGTCGCGCCCGCGATGAACAAAAGCACCATCGTGATCAGCGCCATCATGTAGCCCGTCGCGACCTTGGCGCGGAAGTAATTTCTCGGCGACAACGGCGTGAGCCGCAACTGGCGATTCCACCCGGCCTGCCGCTCGGCGGCGATACGACCGCCGGTCGACACCATGGCCATCATCGTACCGAAAGAGGCCATTCCCGCGAGGTAATACGTCGGCAGCGACAGGCCACCGAGCGTGGCGTGCCGGTTCGCGCCGGCGATCAGGTAGAAGAAGACGAGCGGAAAGGCGAGCGTGAAGACGAAGAATCGGCGGTTGCGGAGAGTGCGCAGCAATTCGTAACGGAGATAGGTGAGACTCACGACAGATCCTCGGATTCTTGGTCGCCGGTAAGCAGGAGAAATGCCTGTTCGAGGCCCGCGCCCGCTATTTCGATGTCGCTCGCGGCCGGAAACTCGCGGAGCAGCGCGCGGATCGCGACGTCGGAGTCGGTGCAATGCAACACCGCGGCGTCACCTCGACGCTCGGAGCTTTTCACGCCGTCGAGCGCGCTCAGGTCGTCGGTCTCGACATTCGGCAACGTCACGCGAATCGTGCGCAAACCGACCGTCGCCTTGATCTCGGTGGTCGGGCCGTCGGCCACAATCCGCCCCCGCGCCATCAACACGATGCGGTCGGCGTAGCTGTCGGCCTCTTCGAGATAGTGCGTCGCGAAGACCACCGTCTTTCCGGACGCCGCGATCCGTCGGATCGACGTCCAGAACACGTGACGGCCCTCGACGTCCATCGCGACCGTCGGCTCGTCGAGGACGAGTAGGTCCGGGTTGGAGATCAACGCGATCCCCGCCCGCACCCGCTGGGTCTCACCACCCGAGAGTTTGTTCGTCAGCCGGTCGGCGATGTCGCCGATCCCGGTGATGTCGACGACGTCGTCGATCGCCGCCGGGTTCGGGTACAGCGACGCCATCATGGCCAGCAACTCCCTGACCTTCAGGTCACGAATGAGCTGGCCGGTCTGCAGCATCGCGCCGATGGCGCCGATCTTCACCGCCTCGGCAGGCGCCATGCCGAAAACCCGCACGTCGCCCATGTCAGGCTTGAGCAGGCCGAGCAGCATGTCGATCGTCGTCGACTTGCCGGCGCCATTCGGGCCGAGCAGCGCCACGGTCTCGCCGGGCGCGACGACAAGATCGATGTTGTCGACCGCGCGCACGGCGCCGAAGCTCTTGGTAAGACCGCCGAGCTGGATCCCGGCCGCGGTCACGGTGTCAGTAATCGTCATGCCCTCAAGCGTGCCAAAACGCCGCCCGGTGACCCAGTGCCGACCGTCGTGAGTGGGCGATGACAACTGTCACGCCCGGGAGTCAGCTCAAAGCGTCGACGAACACGTGCGAGGCAGCAAGGTCGTCGAGGGCGGTCGCGTCACCGCCCCGGCCGATCACGACTTGACCATCGACCCGGGCCACCGGCACCGGGGCGTTGGGCCGCACGCCGGCCTGGCGAAGCCTCGACATCAGCTCCGCGTCGGATTGGATCGGCTCGCCGATGCGGCGAACGATCACGTTCCGCTCGCTGGCGCCGACGGTGTTCAGCGCGACCAGACCCTGCCGGAACTCGACGTCGTTGTGCAGATCGCCGAGCTCGGTCAGCCCGGGGATCGGATTGCCGTACGGCGATTCAGTCGGGTGCCCGAGCACCTGCAGCAGCCGCCGCTCGACCTCCTCGCTCATGACGTGCTCCCAGCGACACGCTTCTTCGTGCACCAGCTCCCACTCGAGCCCGATGACGTCGACCAGGAGGCACTCAGCGAGCCGGTGCTTGCGCATCACCCGGGTGGCGATCGACCGGCCAGCGGGCGTCAGCTCGAGCCTCCGGTCACCTTCGACCTTCACCAGGCCGTCTCGCTCCATACGCGCCACGGTCTGCGACACGGTGGGCACGCTCTGCCCGAGCCGCTCGGCGATGCGGGCACGCAACGGCACGCCACCCTCTTCTTCCAGTTCGAAGATGGTGCGCAGGTACATCTCGATGGTGTCGATCAGGTCGTGATGCTGGGTCACCCCTCGATTGTCGCAGTCGGCGGCGGCTCGCGCGACCAGCCGGGCTCGACCCGGCCGCTGGGGGGCGTAGGAACGGCCCGGTCAGGGCACGTTGCCGCCGGCGGCTCGAGGCGCGGCCGTGTCGGCGACGCTGTTGCCGACCCGCTCGCGGGTCAGGAAGTCCTCGATCTGGAAGAGGCTGTCGCCGGCCCGCTCGGCCACGGCGAGCAGCGTGCTCATGGCGGCGACCTCCTCGACCTGCTCCTTCAAGAACCAGGAGACGAACTGCTCGCCGAGGAAGTCACCGTCGTCGCGCGCCGCCTTGAACAGCCGCTCGATCTGCCGGGTGACCGCCTTCTCTTGATCGAGCGCGGTCCGGATCGGCTCGCACACGTCGGCGAAGTCGTTGCGCACCGCCGGCACACCGGGAATCTCGACCGGCAGGTCGCGGTCGAGCATGTACTGCACCATCATCATCGCGTGGTTGCGCTCCTCGATCGCCTGCCGGTAGAAGTACGCGGCGAGCCGGGGCAGATCGTGGGCGTCGAACCAGACGGCGAGCGCCACGTACTGCTGATGCGCCGCGAACTCGTAACCGATCTGCGCGCGCAGCATGGCGACGAAGCTTGAGTCTTGTTCGCGAGTCTCGGACATCGTCATCACCTGCGAGGTCGGCGGCGAGCAGCAACAGTGGCGAGCGACAAAGGTAAACGGTTCGTCAGCGGGTGAGAAGCTACCTTACCGTCGATCAGGCCGTGAGCTGGTCGGCCCACGACTGGCCGGGCCGAAGCCCCGGCGGGCACGCGAACAGCGCGCTGCTGGTGTGTTTGATGTATTCGTTCAGCGCGTCCTGCGTGCCGAGCTTGCGTTGCAGCGGCACGAAGTGGGTGTGGGCGTTCTTCTGGAAGACGATGAAGAACAGACCTGCGTCGAGTTCGCCGGTGACAGGGTCGATGCCATCGGTGTAGGAGTAGCCACGGCGCAGGAGCCGCAGCCCGTCGTTGTTCTCGTGGCTGGCCAGCCTGATGTGGGCGTCCGCGGGGATCACCTGCTTGCCGGCGTCCGCCTTGGTGAAATCGGGGGTGTCGAATTCGGTGCTGCCGGTCAGCGGCGCGCCCGAGGTCTTGAAGCGGCCGAAGACGTTCTGCTGGTCGGCGAGGTAGTCACGGTCCCAGGCTTCGATGAGCATGCGGATACGCCGCGAAACGAGGTAGCTGCCGCCCTTCATCCACGGCTGGTCGGTCTCGTCGCCGACCCAGACATGCTGATCGAGCACGTCTTTTTCGTCAGACTTGATGTTGCGGGTGCCGTCTTTGAAACCCATCAGGTTGCGAGGGGTGGCCTGCTCCGCGCCGGTCGACGACGTTCGGCCGAAACCGAGCTGCGACCAGCGCATCACGGCGGTTCCGCGCGCCAGCCGGGCGAGGTTGCGCACCGCGTGAAACGCCACCTGCGGGTCGTTCGCGCAGGCCTGGATGCACAGGTCGCCGTCGCTGAGCTCGGGCTGAAGCCGATCACCGGGCAGCGCGGGCAGCTTTTCGAGCGCGGTCGGACGCCGCGAGGCCAGCCCGAACCGGTCGTCGAAGAGCGACGGCCCGAACCCGATCGTGATCGTCAAGGCGGACGCCGGCAGCCCGACCGCCTCGCCCGTGTCGGCCGGCGGGGCGGCGAGATCGCTCGCCCCGCCCGGAACCTGGTCACCTTGCGTCATCGCCTCGGCGGCCGCCGTCCACGTGGTCAACATCGCGAGCAGGTCGGCCCTCGCGCTGCTGGTGATGTCGAATGCCGCGAACGCCAGACGGTCTTGCGCCGGGGTGACGATTCCAGCCTGGTGGTCGCCACGGAACGGCACTGTCGAGTTGTCGCCGGCCGCGGCGTCCCCTCCCGACCGCGAGCCGGACGCCGAGTGGTCGGTGCAGCCGGCGATGCCGGCAGCGACACCGGCCACGCCGACCGCCCCGATGCCGGTCAGGAAGGCACGCCGCGAAACCTCAGCCGACAAGCGCCGCCACCTGTGAGAGAGGCTCGGCAAGCGCGTCGACCTTCTGGGTCAACACGCGGCGCGCGTCGTCGCCGACGGTGCTGTAATCGACCCAGCCGTCGCCCTGCTTGTACTGCTCGAGCGCGGCGAACACGTCGCTGAACCGTGTCTCGATCGTCGACGCCAGCGTCGGGTCGACCGTCTTCAAGATGGGCTCCACATCGGTGAAGGCTTCTTTGGCGCCACTGACATTGGCCTCGAAATCGTACAGGTCGGTGTGGCTGTAGCGATCCTCCTCGCCGGTGACCTTCGAGTTCGCCACCTCGTCAAGCAGCTCGACGCTGCCGTTGGCGATCTGCGCCGGCTGGTAGCTGGCGTCGGCGACCAGCGACTGCAGCTTCGCGACGTCGGCGGTGAGCTGGTCGGCGATCGGCGCCATGCCGTCGAGGGAGTTGTCTTCCCACAACGCCTTTTCGATGCGGTGGAAGCCGGTCCACTGGTTCGGGTCGTCGACGTCGTCGATACGCGCGTCGATGGCGGGGTCGAGGTCGCCGAAGCTCTCGGCGACCGGCTCGATCGACTCGTAGTGGGTGCGAGCGGGCCCGAACGCCGCCTTGGCGGCGGCGATGTCGCCCGACTTCACCGCGGCCGTGAAGGTGGCCGTGCCGCTCACCAGCTGCGCCACCTCGGAAACGACGTAATCGTGGTAGGCCTGGCCGGCCGCGGCCGCGAGCGCTTGGGCCGATGGGTTGGGGGCCGCCGACGTCGCCGTGCCGGTGACGGTGAAGTCGGCGTGGTCGGCCTTCGCGTTCGGGCAATTGACGACGTATTTCCCGGCGCCGAGCCGCAGCGAGAACGAGCCAGACAGCCCCGGCGTCAGGTTCTCCTTCTCCCCGAGAATCGTCGAGCCTTTCAAAAGCTCGGCTTCGCTGACCGCAGACGCGTCTTTGTTGGTGACCTTGAAGGTCACCAACCCGGCGCCGACCGTGGCCGGAGACGGCTCGCAGCCAGCCGAGGTCAAGGTGATCGTCACCGGCGTGCCACCCCCGCTTGACGCAGAGTCGGACGACGAGCAGCCGCTCGCGAGCAGGCCGAACACGCTGGCGGTGGCGGCGACCACCGTAATCCGGCGCCGCGTGGGCGCAGCCGGGAACATTCGAGATTTTCCTTTCATGCCAAGTGATGTCAGCTAGAGATGGTGTGTGTTGCAGGGTGTCAGTGTTCGTCGGCTCAGCTCTGGGTATGCGCGGTCGACCGCCGCGAGACGACCGCCGGGCCCGGGATCGCGTTTAATGCCGCGCCCGAGGTCGCGCTCGGCGCGGTGCTCGCTGGCACGCGTGCTTCTGGATGTCGGCGACGCGGCGGCATCAAAACGAAGGCGCCGACCACGACCACGTACACCACCCACGCCACGACCTCGACGACCGTGAGCTGTGGCTGCAGGCCCAGAACGCCGGTCAGCAGCGACGCGAGCGGCGTGCCGGGACGCACCAGCCAGCTCAGGTCGAGCGCCTGGGCCTGGCCCGCATTGAGCCAGCCAGCCTCGTGCGCCGTGTGGAGGGTGGTCATCACCAAGCCGGCGGCGACCACCACCAGCACGACGCCGGTGAATTTGAAGAACTTCGCGAGGTTCAGCTTCAGGCCGCCCCGGAAGATGCCCCAGCCGATCCCGACGGCCACCACGATGCCGAGGATCGCCCCGAAGCCCGGCAAGAAACCGCCGCCGCCAGGCTGATTGAGGACGGCGAGCACAAACACCGACGTCTCGAAACCCTCACGCAGCACGGCCAGAAAAGCCATGACGACGAGAGCGGCCGCAGAGCCCGCCGCGAGCGCGTTGGCGGCCGCGCCTTCGAGCTCTTTCTTCATTCCACGCGCGTGCTTGCGCATCCACAGCACCATGCCGGTGACCATGACGATCGCCAGCGCCCCGACGACGGTCTCCAGCCCTTCCTGCTGGCGTTGCGGCAAATCCGCCGCCACCACCTTCAGAGTGACCGCGATGCCGACGCACAGGAGAACGGCCGCGACGACACCGATCCAGACCTGCCGCAAGGCGTCGCGGCGACCCTGCTTGCCGAGGAAAGCGGCGATGATGCCGACGATGAGCGCGGCTTCGAGACCTTCACGAAGGCCGATCACGAACGTCGGGAGCACGGCTCGCCTTCCGTCAGGCTCAGGGGGTCAAGCTCAGGGTCGGTTTACTTAGGGCAGGCTAACCATACTCTCCCTTGTCGCGCAAGTCGCTCGACGGGCGCCGTTACGCTGACCCGATGCGCCGCCCTGCCGTCTCGATCGCCGTCTCGATCTGCGTCGTGACGAGCGCCTGCCTGACGGCCTGCACGTCGGGTGGCCAGGCCGGCAAAGCGACGTCGGACGCCGTCACCCGAGATGCGGCCATCTCCCTGCCGAGCGCGGCCCGGTCGGCCACCGCTTCGCCGGCCACCGCTTCGCCCACGCAGGCCCCGGCATCCGCCCCGGCGACCGACGTCCGGCAGACCGGCGCTTCACCCACCGAGGCGGCCGTGTCCGCCCCGGCGACCGACGTCCCGTCGAGCGCCGTCCCGCCGACGCCAGGCGCGACCCACGCGGCGCCGCCGAAGAGCGCGACCGCCGTCCCGGCGTTCGTGGCGACGACGAGCGCGGTGACGGCGGCGCAGCTCGGCGCGACGTGGCACGCCGGTTGCCCGATCGGGCCCGCGCAGTTGCGCCAAATCACCCTCAGTTACTGGGGTTTCGACGGCGCGCCGCACACCGGGACGCTCGTCGTCAACGCCGCCGTGACCTCGGCGGTTGTCACGGTCTTCACCACGCTGTACAACGAGCGCTTCCCCATTCGCAGCATCAGACCGGTCTCCGAGTTCGGCGGCAGCGACGACGCGTCGATGGCGGTCGACAACACGTCGGCGTTCAATTGTCGCTACGCGGTGGCAGACGGGCCGCCGAAATGGTCGGCGCACGCATACGGCGAAGCGATCGACGTCAACACGATCGAAAACCCTTACCTTGAAGACGGAAAGGTGCTCCCGCCCGCTGGCGCGCCATTTGCGAAGCGCGCGCCTTATCGGCCCGGCATGGCGGTGCCCGGTGGGCAATTGGTCAAGGCGTTCGCCGCCGTCGGCTGGCACTGGGGCGGGCTTTGGACGGCGTCACCGGACTACCAGCATTTCTCGGCGACCGGAGGGTGACGAGCATGCCGTCGTCGCTGTCATCGCTGTCATCGCTGTCATCGCTGTCATCGCTGTCCCTGTCATTGCCGCTGTCATTGCCGTCGCTGTTGTCGGGATAGACCGGAACCGGCCTCGCACGCAGCCGTCGCGCCCACAGAAGCCCCACGACCCATCGGGTGGAAGCCTGCACGGCAAGGGAAAGCGCGAGCAGCGACACCGCCACGATGCCGTCGGCCCAGAAGTGGTTTGCGGTCACCACCACGACGTACACGGTCACGACGAAGTGGGCCACGATGAGCCAGCGCCACTTGCTGCGGCTCGCGGTGATCACGGCGATGGGCACAAGGGCCGCCCAAGCCACGTGCACGGACGGCATCGCCGAGTACTGATCCGTGCCGATCACGCTCGACTCGTAGACCGATTGCCCGTACGCGACGGCGGTGTCGACCATGCCGACATGCAACAGCCGCGGTGGCGCGACAGGCGTCAACGCCACGAGCAGGCATGCCGTCGTCGTCAAGACGATGGTCGTGCGCACGCGCGCATACGCGTCGCGATGCCGAGCGTAGAGCCATAACAACATCGCGATCAAAACTCCGAAGTGCATCGTCGCGTAGTAGATGTTGCATGCCTCGACCAGCCAGGAGTGGCGCAAGACACCGTGTTGCAGCCACGCTTCGCTCGGCAAGTGCCACGAGCGTTCGGTGCGCCACACCCACTCGCCACGACCCACCGCGTCACCGGAGTGCCCGAGCGCGAGCCCGCCGGCGAATTGCCACAACGCGTAGAGCGCGAGGACGACGCCTGCCTCGCGGACGAAGGGCGCGCACGCCAGCGCCCACGTCGCCCGCGCATATCGCAACGCCCCCCAACCGACCACGACCAAGAACGCCGCGCCGGCCGCGGCGGCCTGCCAGGTCAACATCACATGGGGCACGGTTCACTATCCCAAGCCGGACGCCGCCGACACGCCAGGGCCGCGTGTGGGCGTCGCTGCGCCCGCTCAAGGAACTTTTCGCTTACCTCCGCTCGTCAAGCCATCAGCAGGTTCGTCGGGCGATTCGGGCCCGACTTTCCTTTGCCGATGCCCATTTCGGCAGACCCGACGCGGTGACCCCGGTGATCGCGACCGTCCACCGCGCAGACAGGTTCCTCTCGATGATCGAAGTTCGCCGGCTGACAAAGCGCTATGGCGCCCGTTGCGTCGTCGACGATCTCTCTTTTCGGGTAGACCCCGGCGAAGTCACCGGCTTTCTCGGCCCGAACGGCAGCGGCAAGACGACCACCGCGCGCATGATCCTTGGACTCACCCATGCGGACGCCGGCGTCGCGACGATCGGCGGCCGGCCTTACCACGAGCTTCGCCGGCCGCTGCGCGAGATAGGGGCGCTGATCAACGCCGGCGCCGTTCTCCCGAACATGACGGCGATCGATCATCTGCGTTGGCTCGCAGCGGCGAACCACATCGATCGCAAGCGCGCGGCCGAGGCGCTCGGCGTGGTGGGGCTCGACGCCGCGGCCGGGCGCAAGGTCGGCGGATTTTCCCTCGGAATGAAGCAACGGCTCGGCATCGCAGCGGCGTTGATCGGCGATCCTCCGGTGCTGCTGCTCGACGAGCCGATCAACGGCCTCGACCCCGAAGGGATCAGGT
>Ga0164242_10007661_pt1 | contig 11786 bp, 8 predicted proteins | sample OricomgcompostMG_FD_108783 | JGI IMG/M metagenome (GOLD analysis project Ga0164242, IMG submission 108783) | Miracle-Growth compost microbial communities from Emeryville, California, USA - Original compost - Miracle growth compost (MG) ... | reverse complement strand
GGGCGTAGCCGTCCTGCTGGTAGGCGCCCTCCTGGTAGGCCGTCTCCTGGTAGCGGTAGCCCTCGGTGTCCTGTCCCGCCTGGGCCGCGTACGGGTCGTGGTCTCCCTCGGCCGGCTCGTAGGCGTCCGCCGGGGTGCGCGGACCGGGCACGGGGACCCCGGCGGCGGCAGCGCCGGGCTCGTCGGCGCCGACGTCGGACGCGTCGCCGGTGGCCGCGGCCTGTGCGGCGGCCGCCTCGGCCTCGGCCGCGGCCTGGAGGCGGCGGGCGCGACGGCCCTCCCCGACCGGGCCGGCGGTGACGGAGGCGGCGCTCTCGGTCTCCGGCAGGTCGTCGTCGATCTCCTGGCGGCGGCCCGGCAGGGCCAGCACGATCACGACGAGGAGCAGGAACGCCTGGACGCCGAGCCACCCGATGTGGGTGAGGGGCTCCTTGTAGGTCACGTCGAGACGCCCGCCGGAGGAGGGCAGCTCGAAGCCCTGCGCCCAGCCGTCGACGGTGACACGGGTCAGCGCCCTGCCGTCCAGGGTGGCGCGCCAGCCCGGGGCCGCGGAGTCGGCCAGCCGCAGGATCCGGCCCGCGGGCCCGGCCGGCACCTTGGTGTGCGCCTCGAGCCGGCCGGAGGCCACCGACACGGTCTTGGCGCCCTTGCTGGTGATCGTCATCCGGGAGACGTCGGTGTCGACCCGCCACAGTTCGCTGCCGTCGGTCTGGCTGACCCGGGACAGGCCCGGGGTGCTGTCCAGGACCCGCCCGAACGCCTTGGCGGCGTCGCCCTGGGCGAAAACGTAGCGGACGGCGTACCCGGCCAGGCGGCTGCCCTGGTCGGCGCCGGAGCCGGCGACCAGGTTGGCCACCGTGGAGTCCAGGGCGCGGTTGCGGGGTGCCTCGGCGGCCAGTTCGGCGTCGCCTATGCGGACGCCGGATCCGCGTACCAGGGCATAGCGGACGGTGGTGGCGGTGCCGCCGAGCACGAGGGTGCGCGGCTGATCGCCGGTGGTGGCCTCCTCGGCGACGAAGGCGGGCACCTGCTGCGGGTCGCCGCGCTTGATCGGGCCGTTGGCGCCGTCGGCCATCCAGGTGAAGGCAGCCAGCAGCGGGGCCGCGGCCGCGGCCAGGGCGATCAGGCCGGCGACCGGCTGCCGCCAGCCGAATCCGCTGGCCGCGATCCGCTCGTTGGCGCCCTCGGCGCCGATCGCGGCGGCGGCCAGCAGGGCGAGGCCGTAGACGAGGGTGGCCGGGCCGGCCCAGTCCTTGCCGTTCTCCACGGCGGCGAAGAGCAGCCCGGTGAGGGCGGCGGCCCAGGCGGCGGTGACCGCGCCGCGGCGGGTGCCGCGCATGAGCGCCGCCAGGGCCGCGAGCACCACGCCGACCAGCAGGAATCCGCCGGACGCCTTGGGCCCGCCGGGGCTGAGCAGCAGCAGGTCGATCCCGGAGGCCGACGCGGTCCGGTAGGGCAGGCCGGCCTCGTGCAGCATCCGCCCCGGGTGTGCGAGCAGGCTCAGCGACCAGGGGACGAGCAGCACCATCGGCGTGACCAGCACGGTGGCCGAGCGCAGCACGTGCGCGACCACCAGGTTCCCCCGGCGCCCCACCAGCCGCCAGACCAGGACCGCCGCGCACAGCACCACGGCGATGGGCCACGTCACCGGGGTGAACGCGGTGGTGAAGGTGAGCATCAGGGCCAGCGCCCAGGCCGAGCGCCAGCCGGGTCGGGCACCGCGCTCGACGGCGGCCGGTGTCAGCTGGAGGCCGGCCGCGGCCACGGCCGAGCGCGCCATCAGCGGCAGCAGGATCGCCAGGACGGCGGTTCCCAGCCGGCCTGCGGCCAGCGCCCCGGTGGCGGCGGGCAGGAACGCGTACGCGACGGAGGCCCAGGCGCGCAGCAGGCGGGACTCGACCAGGGGGCGGGAGGCGAAGTAGGCGGCGACACCGGCCAGCGGCACCGAGGCGACCAGGAAGAGCGTCAGGGTCAGCCCGGTGGAGCCGAACAGCACCGTGGCGAACAGCGCCAGGACCGCGATGTACGGGGGCGCCGCCTGGGTGCCGCCGACGCCGACGGCGTGCCAGGAGCCGGCGTAGGTGTCCCACAGGTCGGAGGCGCCGGGGTCGGCCGGCAGCAGGGCGCCCCCCTCCAGGGCGCCGCCGCCGAGCAGGGACCGGCAGGCGATGAGGGAGAACAGCAGCAGCACGGCGAAGAGCACCGGGCCGGGACGGCGCGCTATGCGCTTGAGCCGGGCGAACTGCTCGATCTCCAGGTAGTCGCCGTCGTCGTCGCCGGGTCCGGACTCGACGGCGCCGCCGTGCCGGCCGACGGCCGCGGTGGAGGCGTCGGCGCGGCCGGCGAAGTTGCTCGCGACCTGCTCGACGGTGGCGCGGACGGTGGCGCCCGGCGGCGGGAAGAGCGGCCGCAACTCGGACGGGGCCACCGCGCCGGGGCCGCGCCGGCGGCGGGCGGCGAGCACCCGTCCGGGCCGCAGCAGGACGCCGAGCAGGCCGACGATCTCGTCGACGGCCTGGCCGGGCACCTTGCCCACCAGGTAGGCCAGGGTGCGCAGCACGGTGCCGACGACCACGCGCAGCAGGACGTAGGGAAGCAGGGGCCCGCGGGTGTTGGCCAGCAGGGTGTAGACGGCGCCGGCCTTGTCGACCCGGTGCGGGTTGACGGCGGAGCGGCCGGCGCAGTCGACGGGGCGGCGCTCGCGGGAGGCCGCCTCGGCGTGGCCCATGATGGCGTCCGGACAGATCAGCACGGTATGGCCGGCGGCCTGGGCGCGCCAGCAGAAGTCGACGTCGTCGCGCATCAGGGGCAGTCGGCGGTCGAAGCCGCCGAGCTCCTCGTAGACGTCGCGGCGCACGAGCATGCCGGCGGAGGAGACCGACAGCACCGGGCGGATCTGGTCGTGCTGGCCCTGGTCCTGCTCGCGGCGCTCCAGGCCGGTCCAGCGGCGGCCGCTGCGGGCGATGGTGACGCCGACCTCCAGCAGCTGCCTGCGGTCGTACCAGCTGCGCAGCTTGGGGCCGATGACGGCGGCCGAGGGGTTCGCCTCGGCGGTGCGCAGCAGGGCGGCCAGCGCCTCGGGCTCGGGCTCGCAGTCGTCGTGCAGCAACCACAGCCACTGGACGGGGTCGCCGTGGGGGTGCAGGGACGCGTCGGCGTCGTCGTTCCAGGTGCGGGTGGCCGGGTCCCAGCCGGTTCGGCGCTCCAGGTAGGGCAGTTCGGCGGCGGTGAGTGGCGGGGTGGCGCGCACCGCCTCGTCGACGGCGGTGCCGAAGCCGGTGCGGCGGGCCAGGTGCAGGACGCGGTGGTCGCCCAGGGCCTCGGCCAGCAGGCGCGCGGAGTCGTCGGCGCTGCCGGTGTCGGCGGCGACCACCTCCTGGACCGGGCGGTCCTGGACCAGGAGGCCCTGGAGCGCCCTGGGCAGCCAGCGGGCCCCGTCGTGTGCGACCAGCACGGCGGTGACGACATGGCGCGGGAACTCAGGGAGCTCGGTCGACTGGGCGGCCGGCGCTGGGCTGTTGACGGACATCGAGGTTTCGGCCCCGGTTCGCTGGACTGCGGTGGACGCTTCGTCCCGCGACCGGCGGGGTATTGCGTCTCGGACGGCCCCCCACACTAACGGCTCACGCGGACGGGGCCGTCCGGGTGGCGGACCCGGGACGCCGTGGGAAGGTGCCCGGCGCGCCCTCGGGCGCGCCGGGGCCGGCCGTCGGCGACCGTCGCCACAAGGGTCTTCCAGCTGTTCGGGGCGGGTGCCTGGCGAGGCCAGGTGGCGCTCCAGGCTCAGCTCGCGGGCTCAGGACGGACGCGGCGCCCGGGAGCCGGCAGGTCTCACACGACGCCCTTCTTCAGACGGCGGCGCTCCCGCTCGGACAGGCCGCCCCAGATACCGAAGCGCTCGTCGTTGGCGAGCGCGTACTCGAGGCAGTCGGACCGGACCTCGCAGGCGAGGCAGACCTTCTTGGCCTCACGTGTGGAGCCGCCCTTCTCGGGGAAAAAGGATTCGGGGTCGGTCTGCGCACACAGGGCACGCTCCTGCCACCCGAGCTCCTCGTCGGCCTCAGCCAGTAGCAGCTGGAACTGCTCGGTCATGCGCGCCCCTGTCTGTCGTGCTTTCCCCGTGAGGTGCCTCCGCCGTCCTCGGTCAAGGGGCGGCGGTCGAACGACACGAGTGAAATTACAAGTGTGCCGATCCGGGCCAGTCAAGCCGAGATCTGCTATTGAGCCCGTTATTCACTCCGCTGAACCAAGGAGTGACGGATAGTGCTGATATCAGCCCAAACGTTCGCATCCGTCAGCGAAGGCCCGCTCGGCCAAACGCCCACACCCCGTCAGACGCTGCGGCCCCCGGCCGCGTTCCGCCTGATCGGGTGAAGCATGGCCGACGGTCCGCCGCCCGCTCACCGGCACCGCGAGGTCCGACACGTTCCGACGCCCTCCGGCATCTTCCGGCACCTTCGAGGACCTCCCTGCGCCTTCCAACGTTGCACCGGGCGACGCGTCCTTTCCGGGCCGGGGAGTTTTCTCCATCGGATCCACACGGATGCCGCACCACCTTTCCCGCCGCCCGGGGCGCAAACCTCCGGACCGCCGGTACCGCCGGATCAGGTGAACACGAAGGAACATTTCGGACATCGAGTTGACAACAGGGCTCCCTCCCCGATGTCCTGGGTTCATGCATGCGGAGCACGTCGCGCCTTACCGGACCCGTCGTCACGGGTCCTGCTGCGTCGAGCTCGCCGACAGCTGTTGTTGTTCCCGCTGCCGCTGATCCCCGCTCGGCGACCGTTCCACCGGACGCCGGCCTTGCACCCGTCGCGCGCACATCGAGGAACACCCACCGCATGCTTTCCGACGTCTCCATCGCCGGCGACCCGCTCGAGCTACCCCACCTGCTCCCGCCCCGCCCCCAGCACCCCGCCACCGTGGCCGAGTTCGCCGGGCTGGCCCGCCGGATCGCCGCCGACCGCGCCGCCTGGTCCCCGCTGGTGCGCTACGACGCCGCATCCCGCTGGTACGCGCGCCTGGCCACGGGGCCCGGCTACGAGGTGTGGCTGCTGAGCTGGCTGCCGGGCCAGGGCAGCGGCCTGCACGACCACGGGCCGTCCAGTGGCGTGCTCACCGTCCTGGAGGGCGAGCTACGGGAGCGGGCGCTGACCGCCCGGGGCGAGACCACGCGGATGCTGACGGCCGGTCACCAGCGGGTGTTCGCGCCGGGATACGTGCACGAGGTGGACAACGCGTCACTGGAGGGCGCGGTCAGCCTCCACGTGTACTTCCCGGGGCTGACGGAGATGACCCCCTTCGGCTGCACCCGTCACCCGGTCGGGCGCGCCGCGTCGGGGGCGGCGACGGGCTGACAGACTGGCGCCATGCGAATCGTGGTTCTGGCCGGGGGTATCGGAGGAGCGCGCTTCCTGCGCGGCCTCAAGGAGACGGCGCCGGAGGCGGATATCACCGTCGTCGGCAACACGGGTGACGACATCCACCTGTTCGGGCTGAAGGTCTGCCCGGACCTCGACACCGTGATGTACACGCTCGGCGGCGGCATCCACGAGGAGCAGGGCTGGGGCCGCGCCGACGAGACCTTCGTGGTCAAGGAGGAGCTGGCCGCGTACGGCGTGGGCCCGGAGTGGTTCGGCCTGGGCGACCGCGACGTCGCCACCCACATCGTGCGCACGCAGATGCTGGGGGCCGGCTACCCGCTCAGTGCCGTCACCGAGGCGCTGTGCGCGCGGTGGAAGCCGGGGGTGCGGCTGATCCCCATGTCGGACGACCGCGTGGAGACCCATGTGGTGGTGGAGGTCGACGGGGAGCGCAAGGCCGTCCACTTCCAGGAGTACTGGGTGAGGATGCACGCTTCGGTGCCCGCCCTGGCGGTGGCACCGGTCGGCGCGGAGGCGGCCAAGCCCGCGCCGGGGGTGCTGGAGGCGATCGCCGGGGCGGACGTGGTGCTCTTCCCGCCGTCCAACCCGGTGGTGAGCATCGGCACCATCCTGGCGGTGCCGGGGATCCGGGAGGCCATCGCCGAGGCCGGCGTGCCGGTGGTGGGGCTGTCGCCGATCGTCGGCGACGCCCCGGTGCGCGGCATGGCCGACAAGGTGCTGGCCGCGGTGGGTGTGGAGTCCACCGCCGCCGCCGTGGCGGCGCACTACGGCAGCGGGCTGCTGGACGGCTGGCTGGTGGACACCGTGGACGCCTCGGCGGTGCCCGAGGTGGAGGCGGCCGGCATCCGCTGCCGGGCGGTGCCGCTGCTGATGACGGACGTGTCGGCCGCGGCCCGGATGGCCGCCGACGCGCTGGTGCTCGCCGAGGAGGTGCGGGCGTGACCGGGGCCGCCGGCAGCGGCGGGCCCGGCGCCCGTTACGAGGTGTTCGGCGTCCCCGGCATCGGCGAGGTGGAACCGGGCGACGACCTCGCCGCGCTCATCGAGGCGAGCGGGGTGCGGCTGGCCGAGGGCGACGTGGTGGTCGTCACCTCCAAGATCGTCAGCAAGGCCGAGGGACGCGTGGTGCGGGCCGACGACCGCGAGGCCGCCATCGACGCCGAGAGCGTCCGGCTGGTGGCGCGCCGCGGCCCCACCCGGATCGTGGAGACCCGGCACGGCTTCGTGATGGCCGCCGCCGGCGTGGACGCGTCCAACACCCCGGCGGGCACGGTGCTGCTGCTGCCCGAGGACCCGGACGGCTCGGCCCGCCGGATCCGCGCCGGGCTGTGGCACGCGTTCGGCGTGAACGTCGGCGTGCTGGTCACCGACACCTTCGGCCGGCCCTGGCGCGAGGGCCTGACCGACGTGGCGATCGGCGCCTCGGGCGTCCGGGTGCTGGACGACCTGCGCGGTACCGAGGACGCCCAGGGCAACCCGCTGAACGTCACCGTCACCGCGGTGGCCGACGAACTGGCCGCCGCGGCCGAGCTGGTCAAGGGCAAGACCGCCGGAGTCCCCGTGGCGGTGGTGCGGGGGATGGCGCACGTGGTGCTGCCCCGGGAGGCAGAAGCGGGGGCCGAAGCCGGCGAGGCCCGGGACACCGGGGCGCGGCCCCTGGTGCGGCCGGCGGTCAACGACATGTTCCGGCTCGGCAGCTCGGAGGCGGTACGGGAGGCGGTGGCGCTGCGCCGCACCGTACGGGAGTTCACCGGCGACCCGGTGGATCCGGCGGCGGTGCGGCGGGCGGTGGCCCTTGCGGTCACGGCGCCCGCCCCGCACCACACCACGCCGTGGCGCTTCGTGCTGCTGGAGGACGCCGAGGCCCGGCAGCGGTACCTGGACGCCATGCGGGACGCCTGGGCGGCGGACCTGCGCGGGGACGGCTTCTCCGAGCAGAGCGTCGGGAAGCGGCTGCGCCGCGGCGAGGTACTGCGCAAGGCGCCCTACCTCGTGGTGCCGTGCCTGGTCACCGACGGGGCGCACCCCTACCCGGACGCGCGCCGGGCCACGGCCGAGCGCGAGATGTTCCTGGTGTCGGCCGGTGCGGGGGTGCAGAACCTCCTGGTGGCGCTCGCCGGGGAGCAGTTGGGCTCGGCCTGGGTGTCGTCCTCGCTGTTCTGCCAGGACGTGGTGCGGAAGGTGCTGGAGCTGCCCGAGGAGTGGGACCCGCTCGGCACGGTCGCCGTCGGCCGGCCGGCCGCGCTGCCGCCGCAGCGGCCGGGGCGGGATCCGGAGGACTTCGTCGTCGTGCGCTGACGCCCGCCGGGCCGTCCTCGCGCGGGGCCCTCAGCGGTGTGTCGGAATGGTGGCCCGGGGGGCCCGGCGGGGCGGCGCGGGCGAGGCCAGCAGCAGGAGCCGGGTCGCCCGGTGCCGGTGGCCGGCGTACGGGGCGAGCAGCCGCAGCATCGTCTCGTCGTCGCCGCGCCGCTCACCGGTGAGGGCGTAGCCGACGTGGTGCGGCAGGTGCAGATCCCCGACGGTGACGGCGTCGGGGGCGCCGTGGCTGCGCTGGAGGGTCTCCGCCGCGGTCCACGGGCCGATCCCCGGCACCGTCCGGAGCAGCGCGGACGCCTCCTCGGCCGGCCGCTCGGCCAGGGCGTCCAGCCGAGGCCCGAGGCGGGCGGCCCGCAGCACGGCGGAGGCGCGCTTGTCGTCGACGCCGGCCCCGCGCCAGTCCCAGGACGGCACCCGGACCCAGCCCCGCGCGTCCGGCATCACCCGCATGCCGCGGGGCGCGTCGGCGCCGGCCACGCCCGGGGCGGGGCAGCCGTGCCGCAGCACGAGCAGCCGCCAGGCCCGGTACGCCTCGATGGTGGTGACCTTCTGCTCCAGCACGGAGGGGATCAGCGACTCCAGGACCAGGCCGGTCCGGGTCAGCCGCAGGCCGGGGTGGCGCCGGTGGGCGGCGTGGACCACGCGGTGACGGGGGACGAAGCCGGACGGGTCGTCCCGGTCGCCCAGGAGCGCAGGCATGGCGTCCAGCAGCCAGCCGGCCCCCGGGCCCCAGGCGGTGCCCTCGACGGCGGCGGGCGAGCCGGTGAGCCGCAGCGTGCCGGGGCCCTCCGGGGTGCGGCTGGTCCGCCACACGGTGCCGTCGGGGGTGATCCGGAAGGTGGGGTCGCCGCCGCCCCGGCGCAGGGGCATCAGGGTCAAGCGCACGTCGAGCGGTTCCCGAGGCACGAACGTCCTGGTTTCCTGGTGCACGGGCTGAGGGTACGCCAGCCCGCGCGCCCGCCGGCACGGAACCGTCCGGCGCTCGGGGGACGCGCATGCGGGCCCCAGTTCCGGCCTCTGTTCCGGGCCCCCTGTGACCGCTCCGCTGTTCGGGGCCGGTGTCGGTGGCGGCGCCTACCGTGGTGACCGTGCCGGTGTCTCGGGAGGGAGTGCGCGTGATCACGGGTTGCGTCATCGCGGAGAGTCTGCGGGCGGGGGCGGTCCTGGAGTGGTCCGGGCTGCGGGTGTGCCGGATCACTCGGATGGACGTCTCCGCCTCGGCGCGCGGCAGCCAGCCGCGGCTGTGGACGGTCCTGGAGTTCGAGAGCGACGCCGAGGACGACGGCCCGCTCGCCCGGGCGCTGGCGGACGGCCTGTCCCCCGACGGCGGCTGGTACGCGGACTACCGGGTGGGCGGCGAGCGGGTGATCGTCTTCGCCGGGCGGGTCTTCCGGTACGCGGGCGCCGACGATCCCCGGCGCGCGGAGGCGGTCGCCTACGGGGCCGCGGCCGGCGTGCCCGAGCACCAGTTGGACTGGAAGGACTGAGACAGGGCCCGGCGCCGCCGGGCCGCCTACTGGTCCGAGGAGAAGCGGACCGCGGCCTGGGGGATGCGGGCCGCGCACCACACGCGGGCGCCGTCCAGGAACTCGTTGTCGGCACCGACGTGGGCGCCGTCGCCGACCACCGCGCCCTGGAGGACGGTTCGCCGTCCGACGTGGGCGTCCTGGCCGACGAGGCTGTCGCGGACCACGGCGTCGGCCTCGATCACCGCGCCGGCCAGCACCGTGCTGCCCTCGACGCGCGCGCCCGGTCCGATGACGGCGCCGGCGCCGACGCAGGTGCCCCCGAAAAGCTTGGCGTCCTCGGCCACCCGGGCGCCGGGCAGCACCAGCCGCTCGCCCCGCCGGCCCGGCACGGCCGGGGAGGGGGCCCGGCCCAGGACCAGGTCGGCCGAGCCGCGCACGAACGCCTGCGGGGTGCCGAGGTCCAGCCAGTACGTCGAGTCGACCATGCCCTGGAGGTGGGCGCCGGCGGCGAGCAGCCCGGGGAAGGTCTCCCGTTCGACGGAGACCGGCCGCCCGGCCGGGATGGTGTCGAGTACCGATCGGGTGAAGACGTAGGCGCCCGCGTTGACCTGGTCGGTGACGATCTCCTCGGGCGTCTGCGGCTTCTCCAGGAACGCGGTCACCCGCCCGACGGGATCGGTGGGCACCAGGCCGAAGGCGCGCGGGTCGTCCACCCGGGTGAGGTGGAGCGAGACGTCCGCGCCGGTGGCGCGGTGCGTGGCGACGAGGGCGGCGATGTCGAGACCGGTGAGGATGTCGCCGTTGAAGACCAGGACCGGCTCGTCCGGGGACGAGGTGAGGCGGTGCGCCACGTTCCGCAGGGCTCCCCCGGTGCCCAGGGGCTCGGTCTCCGTCACGTACTCCAGGTGCAGCCCCAGGGCGGAGCCGTCTCCGAAGTGCGGCTCGAAGACCTCGGCGAGGTACGAGGTGGCCATCACCACATGCTCCACTCCGGCCGCGCGGGCCCGGGCGAGCTGGTGGGTGAGGAAGGGCACCCCCGCGGCCGGGATCATCGGCTTCGGAGTGTGTACCGTGAGCGGACGCAGTCGGCTGCCCTTGCCGCCGACGAGGAGGATCGCCTCCTTCGCGGGACGCCGGTACCGGCCACTGGGCTCCTGCGAGGGGGCTGCCGCGGAGGCGGGGTCTGCACGCATGGGGAAGATAGTGGCATAACGTGTAAACACAATGAGTCACACCACCTGATGGACCGTCAGTCGTGCCCGCGGCAGGGCTGCTTGAGATGGCGGCGCCCCACGGGTGACGGCCGCCGCGCCGGGCGCCCCGCCCGGGAGAGGAGCCCCGGGGGCGGCGGGGAGCCCCGCGGTCCCCGGTAGCCTGGCCGCCGTGACCTCCCGTGCCGCCACCCCCGCCGACCTGCTCGCCGAGGCCGTCCGCGCCGACGCCGGGCGCCCGCTGATCACCTTCTACGACGACGCCACGGGCGAGCGCGTCGAACTGTCGGTGGCCACCTTCGCCAACTGGGTGGCCAAGACCGCCAACCTGCTCCAGGACGACCTCGCGGCCCAGCCCGGCGACCGGCTCGCCCTGCTGCTGCCCGCGCACTGGCAGACGGCGGTATGGCTGCTGGCGGCCTTCTCGGCGGGCGTGGTCGCGGTGCCCGGCGGCGACCCGGCGGGCGCCGACCTCGTGGTGAGCGGGCCCGGTTCCCTGGGGGCCGCGCTGGCCTGCGGCGGCGAGCGGGTGGCGCTGGCGTTGCGCCCGCTGGGCGGCCGGTTCCCGCAGCCGCCCAGCGGGTTCACCGACTACGCCGTCGAGGTGCCGAGTCAGGGCGACCGCTTCACCCCCTACGCGCCGGTCGGGCCGCAGGCCGCCGCGCTCGAACTCCCCGGCGGGGAGCTGCTGACGGCCGGCGAGGTGCTCGAACGGGCCCGGGCGGAGGCCGCCGCGCTGGGCCTGGCGCCCGGCTCCCGGGTCCTGAGCGGCCTTCCGTACGACGACTGGCCCGGGCTGGCCGCGGGGCTGCTGGCCCCCCTGGCGGCCGGCGCGTCCGTCGTCCTGTGCCGCCACCTCGACCAGGCGGGCCCGGGGACGCTGGAGCGGCGGCGGCGCGAGGAGCGCGTCACGCACACCGTCCCGTCCGCGGCGGCCTGAACCCGGCCGCGACGCCGGACCGGGCACAGCCGGCCGACAGCCTGCGGACAGCGGGCGACCAGGCACGGAACCGCGCGGCGCTCCCGCGTTAAGGCCCGGTGAACTTCCGCTCCGTACAGCCCTTTCACTCGTTCGACCGGGCAACCGTTCGACCGGTTCGGTCGTCTGAACGGATGCCGATCGGGCGCTCGGTTGGGACCCACACGGCAACCACCTGTCGCCCGGCGACGCGCCGGCGACGCGACCGAGGGACGGGCACGCACGTGACAACGCCGACTGGGCACCCGCAGGGCGACACCGAGGACACCGACGGCAACGGCACCGGCGAGGCCCCGGAGCCCGCCGAATCCCCCCAGCCGGCCGCGGCCCCGGAGCCCGAGGAGCCCGCCACAGTCGACGAGGCCCCGGAGCCCGACGAATCCCCCCAGCCGCAGAAGCCCGCCGCAGCCGGCGAACCCGCAGCC
>Ga0164242_10007660_pt1 | contig 11787 bp, 10 predicted proteins | sample OricomgcompostMG_FD_108783 | JGI IMG/M metagenome (GOLD analysis project Ga0164242, IMG submission 108783) | Miracle-Growth compost microbial communities from Emeryville, California, USA - Original compost - Miracle growth compost (MG) ... | reverse complement strand
GTCGTCGCCGGAGAGCACCTGGTTCTGGCTGTGCTCGATGCCGGTCTGGGAGTAGTAGGAGAAGTAGCCGGTGATCGGGGCGTACTCGAGCGGCTTGGGATAGGTCCGCTGGAACTTGAACTGGTCCTTGCTGGGGACGCTGTGCGCCACCGCGGTCTTGCCGGCCAGGATCGCGCCGCGCTGCCGGGAGAAGGCGGCCTGGATCACCCGCCGGTTGCGGGGGTCGTCGTTGAGCGACTTGGCCTTGAAGTACTGCAGGTAGGTGGCGTTCGCCATCAGGGCCACGAAGAGCAGCAGGCAGAAGACGCTGATCGTGCGGATGGGGCGGTTCACGGCAGCCTCACCACCTGGGTGGCTTCCTCACTCGCCTTGAACGAGAGATCCGGGAGCGGGCGGCGGGCCTGGTCGGAGACGCGCAGCAGCAACGCCACGATCACCCAGTTGGCGACCAGGGACGAGCCGCCGTAGGACAGGAACGGTGTGGTGAGACCGGTCAGGGGGATCAGCCGGGTCACGCCGCCGATGACGACGAAGACCTGCAGTGCGAACGACGAGGCCAGGCCGACGGCGAGCAGCTTGCCGAAGTCGTCCCGGCAGATGATCGCGGTGCGCAGGCCACGCTCCACGATCAGGCCGTAGCAGAGCACGATCGCCAGTACGGCGGTCAGGCCGAGCTCCTCGCCGATCGCGCCGACGATGAAGTCGGAGTTGGCGTACGAGATCCGCCACGGGTTGCCGTTGCCGAAGCCGCGGCCGAGCAGGCCGCCCCAGGCCATGCCGAACATCGACTCGACCAGCTGGTCGGAGTGGGGTCCGGCGGTGGTCTGGTAGTGGCTGAAGGGATGCAGCCAGATGTCGACCCGGGCGGAGACGTGGCTGATCAGCCGCGAGGCCACGAAGGCCCCGACGAGGAACAGTCCGCCGCCGACGAGGATCCAGCCGCGGCGCTCGGTGGCGACGTACAGCATGATCACGAACAGCCCGAAGAACAGCAGGCTCGAGCCCAGGTCGCTCTGCCGGACCAGGATCGCCAGGCTGATCAGCCACATCGCGAGGATCGGGCCGAGGTCACGACCACGCGGCAGGTCGATGCCCGCGATGCGACGCCCGGCGAGCGCGAGCGCGTCGCGGTGGAGCACGAGGTAGCCGGCGAAGGTGATCACCAGGAGCACCTTGGCGATCTCGCCGGGCTGGAAGCTCAGCGGGCCGAGGTGGATCCAGATCCGGGCGCCGTTGATGTCCTTGCCGATGCCCGGGAGCATCGGCAGCAGCAGGAGTACGACGGCGGCCAGGCCGCTGGTGTAGGTGAAGCGCTGCATCGTGCGGTGGTCGCGCAGACCCACGAGCGTGCCGGCGAAGAGGACCACGCCGAGGGTCATCCAGATCAGCTGCTGCTTGGCGAAGCCGTCGTTGGCGGTGGCACCCGCGGCCAGGTCAAGGCGGCGGATCACCGCCAGGCCGAGACCGTTGAGCATCGCCACCAGCGGGAGCAGGACAGGATCGGCGTACGGCGCGACCAGCCGGACCACGATGTGTGCCCCGATGATCAGTACGGCGAGCCAGCCGCCGTACCCGACGATGTCGGCGGGGACCTTCTGCTCCACTCCGATGCCGACGGCCGCGTAGCCGCCGATGCCGACGAGGAGGCTGAGGACGAGCAGGAAGAGCTCCGCGCCCCGGCGTTGCCGGTGCACGAAGTCGCGGGCCCAGGTCTGTGCGTTCATCAACAGCTGCTGCCCGGGGTCGACTCGCAGAGCAGCTCCTGCACCTTGGTGCGGGCCTGCGTGAGGGTGTCGCGATGGATGCCGTCCCGGACCTGGTCGGCATAGGCGTCGGGCAGGTTGTCCAGCTCGACGTCGGTGGACTGGTAGGCGCTGGACAGCTTGATCCCGAGCAACGTGGTGTTCACGCCCCGGAAGATGGTGACCTTGCCGTCCTGATCGCCGACGTACCACTGCTTCTGCGACCACGACCAGCCGGCCGCGGCCGCGATCCAGATCAGCCCGATGATCAGCAGGGCGGCGAGGATGCCGCGCGACCAGCCGCGCAGGCCGCCACTGTGCGGACGTAGGGCGTAGCGCTCGGTCTCCGCGTCGATCGGGTCGTTCGGGATCGCCTCCGCCGGTACGTCGTCGTCCTCGGCCGGGATCGGCTCCAGCTCCCCGGTGTCGCCGTTGCGGTGACCGCGGAAGAGCGCGGAGCGGGCGGTGAGGGGCGCGCGGCGGCGCAGCTCCGCGACGGCGCCGACCAGCAGCGGCGTCGGGACCTCCGCGTCGGCGGTGGCCCCCTCATCGGTCGGAGCCTCGGCCTCGATCGCGTCCGCGACGATGCAGGTGACGTTGTCGGTGGTGCCCGCCTCGAGGCTGGCGCGGGTGAGCTCGACCGCGGCGTAGTCGGGGGTGCCGCTGGCCAGGATGTCGGCCAGCCGGCCGTCGTCGAGCGAGGCGGTGATGCCGTCGCTGCACAGCATCAGCCGATCCTGGGGCTGCAGCTTGAGGACGAAGAGATCGGGCTCGAGGTCTCGGGTGCCGTCGATGGCCTGCAGGATCAGGTTGCGGTGCGGGTGCACGCGAGCCTCGTCCTCGGTGATCCGGCCCTCGTCGATCAGGGTCTGCACGAAGGTGTGGTCGTGCGTGATCTGGCTGATGTGACCGTCGCGGAACAGATAGCCGCGGGAGTCGCCGACGTGGCCGATCGCGATCTGCTCGCCGTCGAAGAGCGCGATCGTGGCGGTCGTGCTGGTGCCCGCCAGCGACGGGTCCTCCTCGACCAGCTCCCCGATCCGGTCATGGGCGCGGTGCAGGGCGCCGGCGACCAGGCCGAGCAGCTCCTCCTCGGTGTGCTCGGGCGCCGGTGGGGCGTCGAGGCGGCGCAGCTGCCCGACGGCTGTCGCGCTGGCGATGTCGCCGCGGGCCGCGCCGCCGACGCCGTCGCAGACGGTCAGCAGCCACGGCCCGGCATAGCCGGAGTCCTGGTTGTCCTTGCGCACCCGCCCCACGTCGGAGATGGCGGCGTACCGCAGTCGCAGGCTTGACGATGCCCGGGTCACTTGCGCAGCTCCAGGATGGTCTTGCCGATCCGGACGCGGGTGCCGATCGCGATCGCGGTCGGCTGGTTGATCCGCACGCTGCCGATGTAGGTGCCGTTGGTGGAGCCGAGATCCTCGACGAACCACTGGTCACCGCTGGCCGCGATCCGGGCGTGCCGGGTCGAGACGTAGTCGTCGTCGAGCACGATCGCGGCGTCGGCGCCCCGGCCGATCAGGATCGGGGCGTTGCTCAGGTCGGCCCGCTCGCCCTGGCTGCGGCCCTCGACCACGAGCACGTGGGTGGGCGCACCTCGGCGTGGCCTCGGCTGCTTCGCCGCCTTGGCCTTCTTGCCCTTGCGCGGCGGCGCGGCGGCGGCCCCGTCGTCGACGCGGGCGCCGAACATGTCCGAGCGCACCACGCTGACCGCGCTGAGCACGAAGATCCACAGGACGGCGAGGAAGGCGATGCGGATCAGGAAGAGAGTCAGCTCAGACATCGAACTCCTGGATCCGTACGACGAGGTCGGTGTTGCCGATGCGCACCACGGAGCCGTCGTCGAGCAGTGCGGTCGTCATCCGCTGGCCGTTGACCAGCATGCCGTTCGTCGAGCCCAGGTCGTGCACCTCGACGTGCTGGTCGGTCTGGCGGAACTCGACATGACGTCGGCTGACGCCCGGGTCGTTGATCCGCAGGTCGGCGTCGGTCCCACGACCCACCACCAGCGAGCCGGTGTGCAGCGGGTGGCGGGAGCCGTTGACCTCCACGAAGGCCGTCGCGCGGCGTACCTGCGTCTCGGTGGCGTCGCTGGTGACGCTCGCCTGCGCCTGGCTGCGGATGCGGAAGCGACCGGTGGTGAGGTCGCTGGCCTCCTCGAAGTCGATGTGGATGGGGCCGGGGAAGACGTAGGCCTGGGCCTCGGCGTGCTTGTGCAGCTGCTGGCTCAGCTCGCTCGCCAGCGCGGAGTCATAGGGGGAGAGCCGAGCGATGTCGCTGGCGGAGAGCTCCACGTGGAACGTGTTGGGCACCAGCCGGCGCTCACGACTGAGAATCTGTGCGTTGTTGTCGCACTCGCGCTGCAGAGCCGCAGCGATCTCGACCGGCTGCACGGCGCTGCGAAAGGCGCGTGCGAAAGCACCGGAGACCACTGACTCGAGGCGCTGCTCGAACCGCTGCAAGCCGCCCACGCGCGCTCCTCTCCACTCGTCGTCAGCCCGTGCTCGTGCACGCGACATGGTCCCGACGGGGTCGCCGGGTTCGCTCGATCGTATCGGTGCCGCGGTTGCGGGGCCCGGTCACGCGCCGTCGGTTTGGGCCTGATCGTGCCGGTGGGATAGCCTTCGGGGGCAGTCAACGCGCGAGTGGCGGAATAGGCAGACGCGCACGGTTCAGGTCCGTGTGCCCGAAAGGGCGTGGGGGTTCAACTCCCCCCTCGCGCACCGCAACCCGGGAGATCTCCCGGAACAGAAGGCCGGGCAACCAGGGAACTGGTTGCCCGGCCTTCGACGTTCCCGGCGAAGGGCTCCACCAGGCACAGTCTCCCGATGGGACGGACAGGCGCGCCATCTTGAGCTGATCACGCGCCGAGTCGGTTGGCACGGTGCAGCGGCGCCCACCCCGGTCGTTCCAGCCTCGTGGAGGAGACGGTGGGAGAGCGGAAGCGGGAGGGCTGGCGCGGGTGCGCACATTCCCGCGCCAAAAATCCGTTCTGAAGACTGTTGACAGTTTTCAGTCGGCAGGACCAGAGTGTGGTCCAGGTCATATCGCCGGCCGCGACCAGAGCGGCCTCACCGACGCTTCAAGGAGCTCGCATGTCCGCCGAACCCCTTCCCGCCACCGCCCCGGATCCTGCCGGAACCGGCGCGGTCGCCGGCGCCGCTATCGCACCCCACGTGTCGCCACGCATCGTCGCCGCTGGCGCGATCGGCTCCGTTGTGGAGTACTTCGACTTCGGTGCGTACGGCTACCTGGCCGTGATCTTGTCCAGCCACTTCTTCGTCAGCAAGGACCCCACCGCCTCCCTGCTGGCCACGCTGGCCACCTTCGCCGCAGCGTTCCTGCTTCGCCCGCTCGGCGGCGTCATCTTCGGCCACTTCGGCGACCGGCTCGGCCGCAAGAACGCACTAGCCGCCACCGTCGTCCTGATGGCGATCGCCAGCGGGCTCATCGGTGTCTTGCCGACCTATGCCGCCATCGGCGTCGGCGCCACGGTCCTGCTCGTTCTCGCCCGCTGCGCCCAGGGCATCGCGTCGGGCGGTGAGCTCGGCGGGGCGGCGTCGTTCGTCTCGGAGTACGCCCCCAACGAGCGCCGCGGGTTCCTGTGCGCCACCACCCAGACCGGCGCCCTCGGCGGCGCGCTGCTGGCCTCGCTGCTCGTCACCCTGCTCAACAACACCCTCGGCCACGACACCATGTCCACATGGGGCTGGCGCATCCCGTTCCTGATCGCCATCCCGCTGGGCGCCATCGGACTGTGGATCCGCTCCCGCCTCGCCGACACCCCGCGGTTCGCCGCCGTGGAGGAGACCGAGCAGCGCGCCGCCGCCCCGGTCGCCGAGCTCGTCCGCACCCAGTGGCGCCCCCTGCTCATCTGCCTGGGCCTGTCGATCCTGCTGTTCTCCGCCTACTACGTCGCCTACGTCTACGTGAACATCCACCTGCAGACCGTGGTGAAGATGTCCTCCAACGCCGCCTTCTGGTCCACCAGCGCCACCCTCGCCGTCGCGGTCGCCTGCATGCCGGCCTTCGGCGCCCTGTCCGACCGCATCGGCCGCAAGGCCGTCTTCCTCGGCGCAACCATCGCCGCTCTGATCATCCCGATCCCCGTCTTCCTCCTGCTGAACCACGGCGGCGGCATCGCCGTCCTCGCCCAGATCGTGCTCGGCCTCATCGACTCCGCGCTGATGGGCGTGGCCCTGTCCACCTTCGCCGAGTTGTTCACCACCCCGGTCCGCTACACCGGCATCGCGCTCGGCTTCAACGGCGGTGCTGCCTTGGCCGGCGGCACGGCGCCCTACATCTGCACCTGGCTGGTCCACCACACCGGCTCGAACCTGTCCCCGGCGTACTTCCTGATGGCCACCGCGGTCATCACGCTCATCGCCGTTGTGGCGATGCGCGAGACGGTCGGCAGCGAGTTGCAGGACGCTTGAGCCATGACGACCAACCGGCCTACTCCCGACATGCGCCTGGCACGCGAGAACACCTTCGCCAACCGCACCGAGGAGGTGCTGCGCGAGATGATCCTCGACGGCAGCATCGCCCCCGGCGAACGGCTCAACGAGGTGGCTCTGGCCGCCTCCCTCGGGATCAGCCGCGGCCCGCTGCGCGAGGCGATCCAGCGGTTGACCAGCGAAGGACTGCTCACGGTCATCACCCACCGCGGCGCGTTCGTGCGCACGTTCTCCCGCGCTGAAGTCGTCGAGCTCTACGAGCTGCGCGCCGCCCTGGAGCTGCACGCGGTCCGGCTCGCCTGCCGGCGGGCCTGCGAAGAGGACATCCAGGACCTCGCCGCCCTGCTGGATGAGACGCAGGAGCGGATCAGCGAGACCGGCAACCGCGCCTACCCCTCCGAGCTCGACTTCCACCTCCGCGTCGTCATGCTCGCCGGCAACCCCGCTCTGCTCAACCGGGCCTTGGAGACCCAGCGCCAGCTGTCGTTGGCGCGCTCCATCTCGGCCAAGCGCCCGCTGCGCGCTCGCGCCGCCGTCGTCGAGCACGCCCAGCTCGTCGACGCGCTCAAGCAGCGCGACTGCGACCTCGCCACGGGGCTGATGGAGGAACACCTCCAGCACTCGATGAACAGCGCCCTCGAAGCGCTCAATCTGCCCGACGACGCCATATCGGGCGGCGTCGACAGCAGCAACTAGAAAGGCATCACCTGATGACATCCGCTCGACGGCTGCGCGACCTGCTAGCCGACGACACCCGGCCCCTGATCCTGCCCGGAGCGCCGAACGCGCTCTCGGCGCGCGTGGTCGAAGAAGCCGGCTTCTCTGCCGTCTACGTCTCCGGCGCAGGCCTCACCAACACCTTCCTCGGCATGCCCGACCTTGGCCTGCTGTCCATCACCGAGCTGGCCAGCCACGTCGCCGCGATGGCCGACGCCGTCGACGTTCCCCTCGTCGTGGACGCCGACACCGGCTTCGGCAACGCCATCAACGTCCAGCGCACCGTCCGCCAGCTCGAGCGCGCCGGCGCGGCCGCGATCCAGATCGAGGACCAGGCGATGCCGAAGAAGTGCGGCCACTTCGCCGGCAAGGACGTCATCTCCGCCGAGGAGATGGTCGGCAAGATCAAGGCCGCCCTCGATGCCCGCGTCGACCCCGACGTCGCCATCATCGCCCGCACCGATGTCGGCGCGACCGCCGGCATCACCGAGGCGTGCGACCGCGCCGCGCAGTACCTGGAGGCAGGCGCCGACATCCTCTTCGTCGAGGCCCCGCGCAGCGTCGAGGAGATGCGTCAGATCACGACCCAGGTGCCCGGTCTGCACATCGCCAACATGGTCGAAGGCGGCCTGACCCCCATCCTGCGCAAGGACGAGCTCGCTGAGCTGGGCTTCGCCGTCGCCCTGTACGCGAACGCCGCCATGCGCGGTGCCGTCGTCGGAATGCGCAACGTCTTGGGCCACCTGGCCAAGCACGGAGACACCCGCGCCGCCGACGACCTGATGATCAGCTGGCGCGACCGCCAAGACCTGGTCGCCAAGCCACTGTTCGACGAGCTCGAAGGCCGCTATGCCGCCAAGGAGGACACCAAGTGAGCACCGAAACCTTCGACCTGCGACTGCACGGCGGCCGCGTCTTCCTGCACGGTACCGGCCTCTCGGAGGTCGACATCCTGCTCCGCGACGGCAAGGTCGCCGGCATCGTCGCCCCCGACGCACCCCAGGCGGCAGCCGAGACCGTCGACCTGAACGGCGCGATGGTGCTGCCCGGCGGCATCGACCCACACGTCCACCTCGGCAAGGACATCCGGGTCCCGAAGGACCCCGACGACGCCGACCTTGAGTCCGCCTCCGCCGTCGCCGGCGGTATCACCTCGATGCTGGTCTACCTGATGAGCGCCGAGCCGTACGAGCAGGTCTTCGCCGACTCCCGCGACGTGATGGCCGCCGACTCCCGCACCGACTTCGGCTTCCACTTCGTGCTCGGCACCGCCGAGCACCTGGACTCGATCCCGAACTACATCAAGGACCTGGGCGTCTCCAGCTTCAAGTTCTTCATGAACTTCCGGGGGGACGAGGGCGCCTACCTCGGCATGCCGGGCAACGACGACGGGTTCATGTACGACCTGCTCACCATCGCCGCCGAACACGGCGCGATGATCAACCCGCACCCGGAGAACGTCGAGCTGATGCGCCGGCTGCGCGACCAACCGCGCGACGAGAGCCGCGGACCGCTGTGGGCCTGGCACAACTCCCGGCCCTCCTACGTCGAAGCCGAGTCCCAGCAGCGCGTCGCCTACCTGGCCAGCGTCACCGGAGCCTCCGTCTACGCCGTCCACACCAGCAGCGAGGCCGCCCTCAACGCGACCCGGATGCAGCGCACCGCCTACCCGAACCTGTTCGTGGAGACCTGCACCCAGTACCTGACGCTGAGCACCGAGTCCGACTGCGGCACCTACGGCAAGGTCAACCCGCCCGTGCGGCCGCCCGAGGACGTCGAGGCGTTGTGGACCGCACTCGGCGCCGGCGAGGTCGACAGCGTCGGCTCGGACCACAACGCCCGCCACCGCAGCAACAAGGAGAAGGACATCTGGTCGGCCTCCGCCGGGTTCCCCGGCCTCGGGGCGCTGTTGCCCCTCACCCTTTCCGAGGGTCTGCGGCGCGGGGTGCCGCTGGAACGGCTGGTCGATGCGACCAGCACGCGGGCCGCCAAGCTGTTCGGCCTCTACCCCCGCAAGGGCACCATCGCCGTCGGCTCCGACGCCGACTTCGCGGTCATCGACACCGAGCGGCCCACCACGATCACTGCCGCCACCCAGCACTCCGGCGCGGAGTACACCCCCTGGGAGGGCCGCGAGGTGCCGCTCTCGGTGCGCCACACCATCGTCCGGGGCCACTTCGCCGTCCGCGACGGCGTCCTGGCCGAGGCCGCCACCGGCCAGTACTTGCCCCGACCCCACAGTGGCCGCCGCGCCCTCGACGCGATCGAGGAGACCACCGGTGAGGCCGCGATTCCCACCCACCGCACCGACCGTAAGGAAGCCAACAAGTGAGCACCCCAACACAGCCGTGGACCGTGGGCGGCGCCGGCATCATCGACGAGACCACCCTGCGCCACTACGACCTTGCCGGCTTCGGCAAGTCGATCGGCTTCGGCACCAAGCCGGCCCTGCTGATCATCGACGTCCAATACCGCACCGTCGGCACCCAGCGGGTGCCCTTCGAGGAGGCCGTGACCGAGTTCCCGACCAGCTGCGGCGAAGTCGGCTGGAACGCGGTCGACCACATCGCAGAGCTGCTCGAGGAGTTCCGTGCCGCTGGTTGGCCGGTGCTCTACCCGCACGTCGCCCCCAAGGCCAGCTACGACTCGGGCCGGCTGGGCGCCAAGGTGCCCGGGATTATGAGCATCCCCGCGCACGGCTACGACTTCGTCAAGGAGGTCGAGCCCGCCGAGGGCGACATCGTGCTTCCAAAGCGGCACCCGAGCGCCTTCTTCGGGACTCCGCTGACCAGCTACCTCATCGACGCCGGTGTCGACTCCTTGGTCATCACCGGTTGCACCACCTCGGGTTGCGTGCGGTCCTCGGTCGCCGACGCCTTCTCCTACAACTTCAAGGTGACCGTTCCGGCCGACGCCGTCTACGACCGTAGCCCCGTAGTGCACGAGGCCAACCTGTTCGACATGGCCCAGAAGTACGCCGACGTCACCACTACCGCGGCACTCGTGGACGAGCTCCGTGCCTTGCGTAGCCAGGACACCCCGCGATGAGCGCCGTCAACGGCGACCTCGCTGGTGTGACCAGTCCCCAGGGCGACGTCGGTGAAGGCACTTTCGACGTCGACGTCGTGGTGGTCGGGGCGGGTGGCTGCGGCCTGACCGCGGCCATCGCCGCCGCCGAAGCCGGTGCCTCGGTCGCGGTCTTGGAGAAGGGCGACCGTGCCGCCGGGAACACCTTCGTCAGCACCGGCTCCATCCCCGCGGCCGGTACCCGCTACCAGGCGGCGGCCGGCGTCGACGATGACCCAGAGCGGATGGTCACCGATCTGCTGCGCCAAGCCGGCCCCCATGAGGCTGAGCATCTCCTGCGGCTGCTTGCCAGTCAGTCGGCCTCGCTGGTGGAGTGGCTGGTCGAGGACCACCACATCGATCTGCGGTTGATCACCGACTACAAGCACGTCGGCCACAGCGTCAACCGGCTGCACGCCCCGCCGGACCGCCGCGGCGCCTCCCTGATGGGCGACCTCCTCGTCGAAGCCCGGCGGATGGGGATCGACATCGCCACCGGCAACCCGGTCACTCGGCTGCTCATCGAGGACGGGCGCGTCGTCGGAGTACACGTCGACGGACCCCGATCGGGGTCCTACGACCTGCGGGCCAAGGCGGTCATCTTGGCCGCCAACGGGTTCGGGAACAACAAGTCCATGCTCGAGAAGTGGGCGCCCGACATCCTCGGCGCCCAGTACTTCGGCTCCGAGGGCTCCACCGGAGAGGCTCTGCGCTGGTGCCTGGATTTGGATGCCAAGGTCGCCAACATGGGCGCCTACCAGGGCTATGCCGCGGTGGCCTACCCCCACGGAGGCATCGTCTCGTGGACGACGGTCGAGAAGGGTGGCCTGCTACTCAGCCCGCAGGGACGCCGGATGGGTGATGAGAGCATCGGCTACTCCGGCTTCGCCACCGTCGTGGCTGCCCACGCCGAGGAGAGCTTCGTCGTCTTCGACACCCGCATCCGCGATTACGTCGCCTCCCACGAGCCCGAGTTCGCCGAGCTGGTCAAGGTCGGCGGCGTCGTGGAGGCGACCACCCCCGAGGCGATCGCCAGCCGAATCGGCTGCTCACCGCAGGTGGTCGCCGAGACGCTGAGCACCTACACCGCCGCGGCCTCCAGCGAGGGCAGTGACCCGTTCGGCCGCACCGACTTCGGCATGGCACCGCTCCGGGCGCCGTACTGCGTCGTGCGATCGGTGCCGGCGCTGTTCCACACTCAAGGCGGTGTCGACGTCGACGCCGCGGCTCGAGTGCTGCGCCACGACGGAACCCCGGTGCCTGGCCTGTTCGCCGGCGGCGGGGTCGCCGCAGGCGTCTCGGGGGCCAGCGGCGCCCGCGGCTACTCCTCGGGCAACGGCCTCCTAGGCGCCGTTGGACTCGGCCGCCTCGCCGGAACCGCCGCTGCCGCGGAGGCTCGGCCCGTCCCGGCACCGGCCCGGCCGTAGGGACGTAGATACCGTGCCCCGGTAGCCACAAAAACCGGCCACCGGGGCGCGGCCTCCGCAGGAACGCTGGAGAAGGGTCTCGGTCCCTGGACCGTGCGGCGCTTGCCCGGCTGCAGCGGACCGTGGCTGGTGTGGACTCCTTGGTAGCCCTGGCCGCGTGCGTTGCGCTGCCTCCGCGCCGGTCTACTTCGCCCCCATGCGGGGGATCGGGCTGGGCCGAATCCAACTGGACCTCCTCCGGGCGGCGAACGCTGCAAGCCTGAAGGACTCGTCGGTCTCCCGGGGCAATCAGGCCAAGACGGCTTCCACGCGTCGACGCAACACCGGCAGGACCTCGGTCTCATACCACGGGTTCATGGCCAGCCAGCGAAAGTTGAG
>Ga0164242_10007659_pt1 | contig 11789 bp, 10 predicted proteins | sample OricomgcompostMG_FD_108783 | JGI IMG/M metagenome (GOLD analysis project Ga0164242, IMG submission 108783) | Miracle-Growth compost microbial communities from Emeryville, California, USA - Original compost - Miracle growth compost (MG) ... | reverse complement strand
GTCATCGTCGGCTCCGGGCCGAACCGCATCGGCCAGGGCATCGAGTTCGACTACTCCTGCGTCCACGCCAGCTTCGTGCTGCGCGACGCCGGCTACGAGACGATCATGGTGAACTGCAACCCGGAGACGGTCTCCACCGACTACGACACCAGCGACCGGCTGTACTTCGAGCCGCTCACCCTGGAGGACGTGCTCGAGGTCGTCCACGCCGAGGCCGCCAGCGGCGAGCTCGTCGGCGCGATCGTGCAGCTCGGCGGCCAGACCGCGCTCGGCCTCGCGCAGGGCCTGAAGGACGCCGGCGTGCCGATCCTCGGCACCAGCCCGGAGGCGATCGACCTCGCCGAGGAGCGCGGCCGCTTCGCCGAGATCCTCGACGCCGCCGGCCTCACCGCGCCGCGGAACGGCACCGCCATCTCGCTCGACCACGCCGTCGAGGTCGCCGAGGAGATCGGCTACCCGGTGCTCGTCCGGCCGAGCTATGTGCTGGGCGGCCGCGCCATGGAGATCATCTACGACACCGAGGGGCTCGGCGACTACTTCGCCCGGGTGCGCGACCAGGTGCGGATCGCGGCCGGCACGCCGCTGCTCATCGACCGATTCCTCGACGACGCCGTCGAGATCGACATCGACGCGCTCTACGACGGCGAGCGGCTCTACGTCGGCGGCATCATGGAGCACATCGAGGAGGCGGGCATCCACTCCGGCGACTCGGCGTGCATGCTGCCCTCGGCGACGCTCGGCGACCACGTCCTCGACGCGGTCCGCGACGCCACGCTGGCGATCGCGGAGGGCGTCGGCGTCCGCGGCCTGATCAACGTCCAGTTCGCGGTCGCCCAGGGCACGCTGTACGTCCTCGAGGCGAACCCCCGCGCGAGCCGCACCGTGCCCTTCGTCAGCAAGGCGCTCGGCACCCAGCTCGCGAAGGCGGCCTCGCTCATCATGGTCGGCCGCAGCATCGCCGAGCTCGTCGCCGACGGCACGCTGCCGGCGGCGGACGGCACGCATGTCCCGCTCGACGCGCCGATCGCGGTGAAGGAGGCGGTGCTGCCCTTCAAGCGATTCCGCACCCGCGAGGGCCGCGTCGTCGACTCGCTGCTCGGACCGGAGATGCGCTCCACCGGCGAGGTGATGGGCATCGACACCACCTTCCCGCGGGCCTTCGCGAAGTCGCAGACCGGCGCCTACGGCGCGATGCCCGACCACGGCACCGCGTTCGTCTCGGTCGCCGACCGCGACAAGCGGGCCATCGTGCTCCCGGCGCTCCGGCTGCAGCGGCTCGGCTTCACGCTGCTGGCGACCGCGGGCACCGCGGCGGTGCTGCGGCGCAACGGCATCGAGGCGACCATCGTCCGCAAGTACTCCGAGGGGCAGCGCGACCCCGACGCCGGCCCGACCATCGTCGACTACATCCATGCCGGCGAGGTCGCGCTCGTGGTGAACACGCCCTCCGGCAGCGCCGCGCGCGCCGACGGCTACGAGATCCGGATGGCCGCCGTCGCGCAGGACACCCCGCTGTTCACCACGCTGTCCGCGGTGAACGCGGCGGTCGCCGCCATGGAGACCGTCGGCGACGAGGTCACCGTCACCTCGCTGCAGGAGTACCAGGACCGCCGCGACGCCGCGCGGGCGGCGGTCGGGGCATGACGGCCGCGCTCGGCTTCGGCGACCGGCTCGCCGGCGTCCTCGCGGAGCACGGCGGGCTCTGCCTCGGCATCGACCCGCACCGCGCGCTGCTGGAGAGCTGGGGCCTCGGCTTCGACGCGGCCGGCGTCCGGGAGTTCGGGCTGCGCGCCGTCGAGGCCGCCGCCGGGCTGGTCGGCGTCGTGAAGCCGCAGATCGCCTTCTTCGAGCGGCACGGCGCCGCCGGCTACGCGGCGCTCGAAGCGGTGATCCGCGCCGCGCGGGACGCCGGGCTCCTCGTCCTCGCCGACGTGAAGCGCGGCGACATGGGCACCACCTTCGACGCCTACGCCGACACCTGGCTGCAGCCGGGATCCCCCCTCGAGTCCGACGCGATGACGGTGAACCCCTACCAGGGCACCGGCGTGCTGCAGCACGCCTACGACCTCGCCGCCGAGCACGGCAAGGGCGTCTTCGTGCTGTGCGCCACCTCGAACCCGGAGTCGGCGACGGTGCAGACCGCGGTCGGCGCCGACGGCGTGACGGTGGCCGCGGCCATACTGGAGGACATGGAGGCCCGCAACGCCAGGCTCACGGGGGAGCTCGGACCGCTCGGCGTCGTGCTCGGCGCGACGAACCGGCTCGCCGACTTCGGCATCGACCCCGCCGCCGCCCCGCGCACCCCGATCCTCGCCCCCGGCTTCGGCGCCCAGGGCGCACGACTGAGCGCCGTCCGGGAGACCTACGGCTCGGCTGCCCCCCGGGTGCTCGCGAGCGTGTCCCGCGACGCCCTCGGCGCCGGCCCCGCCGGGCTCGCCGGACGGCTGCGCGAGCTCCGCGACGAGCTCCGGCGGGGCGCCGCATGACCCCGGCCCCACCACAGGACACCGACCGCACGGCGGCGTCCCGGGCCGCGGTCGCGGCCCGCCGGGCCCGTGCCGCGGTGAAGGCGCAGATCGTCGCCGGCGAGCGCTCCGCGCTGGACGTCGCGGAGGCCGCCTGGCGCGGCGACCACGAGGCCGAGGAGACGCTGCGGGTCACCGAGCTGCTCACCAGCATCCCCGGCGTCGGACCGGTCCGTGCCCAGCACATCCTCGACGGCCTCGGCATCAGCCATCGCAAGCGCCTCGGCGGCCTCGGCGCGCGGCAGCGGCCGCGGCTCCGGGCGTTCCTCCGCGCGCGCCAGCCGCGCCCCGGCAACGCGCTCACCGTGCTGAGCGGCCCGACCGCGGTCGGCAAGAGCACCGTGAGCACCTACATCCGCGAGCACTACCCCGAGGTCCACTTCGGCGTCTCGGCGACGACGCGCGCGCCGCGGCCCGGCGAGGTCGACGGCGTCGACTACCGCTTCGTCAGCGACGCCGAGTTCGATCGGCTCGTCGCCGAGGACGAGCTGCTGGAGTGGGCGCAGGTCCACAACCGCTCGCGCTACGGCACCCCGCGCGAGCCCGTCATGGCGGCGATCGCCGCCGGCAGGCGGGTGCTGCTCGAGATCGACCTGCAGGGAGCCCGCCAGGTGCGGGCGAAGCTGCCGGAGGCGACGCTCGTCTTCCTCGCCCCGCCGAGCTGGGAGGTGCTGGTCAGCCGGCTCACCGGCCGCGGCACCGAGGCGCCCGAGGAGCAGCGCCGCCGGCTCGACACCGCCCAGGTCGAGCTCGCGGCCCAGGACGAGTTCGATCGGCTCGTCGTGAACCACGACGTCGTCCAGGCCGCGGCCGAGGTCGTAGAATCGATGGATGTGCCGCGAGGCACGACGGCTTCCTGACGCGCATCCCCGTCGCGTCACCGCACGCAAGGCAGGTCCCCATGGCTGACAAGCACGCCGGCATCATCGATCCCTCGATCGACGAGCTCCTCGGCAAGGTCGACTCCAAGTACCAGCTGGTCATCTACGCGTCGAAGCGCGCCCGCCAGATCAACGACTACTACACCGACCTCGCGGAGGGCTCGCTCTTCGACAACGTCGGGCCCCTGGTCGACTCCTCGATCGACGACAAGCCGCTCTCCGTCGCGCTGCACGAGATCAACGAGGACAAGCTCGAGCTCCACCAGATCAGCGAGTGACGCGCGAGCGAATCGCAGCGTGAGCTCGGCGGGCGTCCTTCCATCCGGGGGTGCAGCGTGACCGGTCCGCTCAACATCGTCGTCGGGATCACCGGCGGCATCGCCGCGTACAAGGCGGTCGGCGTCGTCCGGGAGCTCGTGCTCGCCGGCCACGACGTCCACGTCGTCGCCACCGAGGCGGCGCTCGAGTTCGTCGGCCGGCCCACGCTCGAGGCGATCAGCCGGAACGAGGTCCACACCGACCTGTTCACCGGGGTCGCCGAGGTACGGCACGTCGCCATCGGCCAGGCCGCCGACGTCATCGTCGTCGCGCCGGCCACGGCGAACACGCTCGCGAAGCTCGCGCACGGCCTCGCCGACGACCTGCTGACGACGACGGTGCTCGCCTCCGCCGCGCCCGTGGTCATCGCTCCCGCCATGCACACCGAGATGTGGCAGCACCCGGCGACCGTCGCGAACCTCGCCCTGCTCCGCGATCGCGGTGCGATCGTGGTGGGCCCCGAGGACGGGCAGCTCACCGGCGCGGATCGCGGGCCCGGGCGGATGAGCGAGCCGGCCGACATCGTCGCCGCGACGCTCGCCGCGGCGGGGCCGAAGGACCTCGCGGGGCTCCGCGTCCTGGTCTCCGCCGGCGGGACCCGGGAGCCGCTCGACCCGGTCCGCTTCATCGGCAACCGCTCCTCGGGGCGGCAGGGCCTGGAGATCGCAATCGCCGCCCGGGACCGCGGCGCCGCCGTGACGCTCGTCGCCGCGCATCTGGAGGTCGCGGTGCCGCGCGGCATCGCGCTGGTCGAGGTCGGCACCGCCGAGGAGCTGCGGGACGCCATGCGCCAGGCGGCGAGCGACGCCGACGTCGTCGTGATGGCTGCGGCCGTCGCCGACTACCGGCCGGCGCAGGCCTCGGCGACGAAGCTGAAGAAGGAGGAGCTCGGGGACGCGCTCCGCGTCGATCTGGTGCAGAACCCGGATGTGCTCCGCGAGCTGGTCGAGCACCGCCGGCCCGGCCAGACCATCGTCGGCTTCGCCGCCGAGACCGAGACCGACCCGGGGCGCCTGCTGGAGCTCGCCCGCCGGAAGGCGGCGCGGAAGGGCGCGGACGCCCTCGTCGTGAACCGGGTCGGCTGGACGGAGGGCTTCGGCGCCGCCGTCGGGAACGCGGTCACCGTGCTCGGCGCGGACGGGCGTCGTCTGGCGGACACCGAGGGGACGAAGTCGGCGGTCGCCGGTAGCGTGCTCGACGTGGTGCTGGCGCTGCGCGGGCATCCGGAAAGGGCACTGTGAGCGGTCTCCGCCTCTTCTCCTCCGAGTCCGTCACCGAGGGGCATCCCGACAAGATCTGCGACCAGATCTCCGACGCGATCCTCGACGACCTCCTCCGGCAGGACGTCCGCGCGCATGTCGCGGTGGAGACCATGGTCACCACGGGACTCGTCCACGTCGCCGGCGAGGTGACGACGAGCGGGTACTCGCCGATCGCGCAGCTCGTCCGCGACACCATCACCCGGATCGGCTACACCTCCTCGGAGGTCTGGTTCGACGGCCGCTCCTGCGGCGTCGAGGTCTCCATCGGCGAGCAGTCGCCGGACATCGGCGGCGGGGTGAACGACTCCTACGAGTGGCGCGAGCTCGGCAGTCACGACCCGCGCGATCGGCAGGGCGCCGGCGATCAGGGCATCATGTTCGGCTACGCGACGCGGGAGACGCCGAGCCTCATGCCGCTGCCGATCTGGCTCGCGCACCGGCTCTCGGAGCGGCTCGCCGCGGTGCGGCACGAGGGCGGGCTCGACTTCCTCCGCCCCGACGGCAAGACCCAGGTCACCATCGGCTACGAGGGGTCGACGCCGCGGGCGATCGACACCGTCGTGCTCTCCACGCAGCACGCGCCCTCGGTCGCGCTCGACGAGCTCCGCGCGGCGGTCCAGGAGACCGTCATCGACCCGGTCCTCGCGACCGTCGACCTCCCCTCGGCGGGGGCGAACGTCCTCATCAACCCCACCGGCAAGTTCGAGATCGGCGGCCCGCACGGCGACGCCGGCCTCACCGGCCGGAAGATCATCGTCGACACCTACGGCGGCGCCTCCCGCCACGGCGGCGGCGCCTTCTCGGGCAAGGACCCCTCGAAGGTGGACCGCTCCGCCGCCTACGCCATGCGCTGGGTCGCGAAGAACGCCGTCGCGGCCGGTCTCGCGGATCGCCTCGAGGTGCAGGTCGCCTACGCGATCGGGAAGGCGGCGCCGGTCGGGCTCTACGTCGAGGCCTTCGGCACCGAGCAGCTCCCCGTCGAGCGGATCGTGGCCGCGATCCGCGAGGTCTTCGACCTGCGGCCCGCCGCGATCATCGAGGAGCTCGACCTGCTGCGCCCCATCTACGCCGCGACCTCGGTCTACGGGCACTTCGGTCGGGAGCTGCCGGCGTTCACCTGGGAGCGCACCGATCGGGTCGATGCGCTCCGGGAGGCGGCCGGGCTGTGACGATCGCGCGGGTCGTCGTCGACTCGCCGCTCCCGCAGCTGGACCGGCTCTTCGACTACGCGATCCCGGCCGCGCTGGCGGACCAGGTCGCCGCCGGCGTCCGCGTGCGGGTGCCGGTCCGCGCTCAGGGCCGGACCATGGACGGCTACGTCGTCGAGCTCGCCGACACCTCGGAGTACGACGGCCGGCTCGCCGAGATCGACGCCGTCGTCTCGACGGTGCCGGTGCTCGACGCCGAGGTGTGGCGGCTGGCGCGTCGCGTCGCCGATCGCGCGGCCGGCGTCGCCGCCGACGTGCTGCGGCTCGCGATCCCGAAGCGCCGCGCGCGGGTCGAGTCCTCGTTCGTCCCCACGGCGTTGCCGGACGTATCCGCGCTCCCCGTGTCGCGGTATCCGGAGACGATCGCCGCCGACCGCGTCGTCCTCCGCGCCATCCCGGAGCCCGCGGCATGGGCGCGGACCATCGTCGAGCTCGCCTCCGCCGTGCTCGCCGCCGGCGACTCCGTCATCGTCGTCGTGCCGGACCAGCGCGACATCGAGCGGCTCCTCGCCGTCGCCGGGCTCGTGCTGCCCCCGGAGCGCCTCGTCCGGCTCGACGCGGGCCAGAGCGACGCCGAGCGGTACCGGTCCTTCCTGCGCACGCGCCTCGAGGCCGGGCTCCTCGTCGTCGGGAATCGTCCCGCCGTGCTCGCGCCGGCGCAGCGGCTCGGGCTGCTGGTGATCTGGGACGACGGCGACCCGATGCTGCACGAGCCGCACGCCCCCGGCGTGCACACCCGCGACGTCGCCCTGATCCGGCAGGAGCTCAGCGGGTGCCGGCTCGTGCTCGCCGCGCATGCTCCCAGCGTGGAGGCGGAGCGGCTCGTCGAGCTCGGCTACTGCCGCCGCGTCGAGCCGAGCGGGAGGCCGCCGCGCATCGTGCCGACCTCCCTGCAGACCGGCGATGGCGGACCGGCTCAGCAGGCCCGCATCCCCTCCACCGCCTGGCGGGCTGCGAGCGAGGCGCTCCGCGAGGGTCCCGTGCTGCTGCAGGTCTCGCGGCCCGGCGACGAGGCGACGGTGGGCACCGAGCGCACCGCCGCGGATCTCGGGCGCGCATTCCCGCGTGCGCGCATCATCGTCGCCGACGCCGCGCACCCGGTGTCCGAGGTCGGACCGCACCCGGCGATCGTCGTCGCCACCCGCGGCGCCGAGCCCGAGGCCCCCGGCGGCTACCGCACGGTGCTGCTGCTCGACGGCGAGCGGATGCTCGCCCGCGAGTCGCTCCGCGTCGCCGAGGACTACGTCCGCACCGCGGCGAACGCGGTCGCCCTCGCCGCGCCCGGGGCGCCTATCTACCTGGCCGGGGTCGGCGGGCGGATCGCCCGGTCGTTCACCACCTGGCGCCTCGACGAGTTCGCGCGGGAGGAGCTCGCGGAGCGGACCGCCGCCCGGATGCCGCCCGCGGTGCGCACCGCCACCCTGCTCGGCGCGCCGGCGGCCGTCGAGGAGGCGATCGCGGCCGCGGGGATCGCCTCCGACGACGTGATCGCGCCGGTCCGGCTCGAGGACGGGCAGCTGCGCAGCGTGATCCGATTCGACTACCGTCGCGGCGCCGCTGTCGCGGCCGCGATCCGGACCGAGATCCTGCGGCACGCCGCCGGCCGCGGGGGGCGCCGCGGCGGCCGCGCCGTCGTCGCCCTGCGGGCGCGCTTCGACGACCCCGAGCTGTTCGGCGGCGCGGGGCCCCGCGCCGTGCCTGGGAGGATGGAGGCGTGAGGATCGTCTTCGCCGGCAGCCCAGCGGTCGCCGTCCCGACCCTCGACGCGCTGCTGGCATCCCCGCACCAGATCGTCGGGGTGCTGACGCGGCCGGACGCCCCGAAGGGCCGCAAGCACGTCGTCACGCCCACGCCCGTCGCGGCCCGCGCCGAGGAGGCGGGGATCCCCGTCATCCGGGCGAGCCGTCCCGGCGAGGAGACCACCGAGGCCATCGCGGAGCTCCGTCCGGATCTCGGCGTCATCGTCGCCTACGGCGCCGTGCTGCGGGAGCCGCTGCTGTCGACCCCGCGGCTCGGCTGGATCAACCTGCACTTCTCGCTGCTGCCGCGCTGGCGCGGCGCCGCCCCGGTGCCGCACGCCATCCTCGCCGGCGACGCGGTCACCGGCGTCAGCGTCTTCCAGCTCGTGCCGGAGCTCGACGCCGGCCTCGTCTACGCCCGGCTCGAGGAGCCGATCGGGCGCTTCGACACCAACGCCACGCTGCTGCGACGGCTCGCCGAGCTCGGCGCACCGCTCGTCGTCGACACCGTCGACGCGCTGGACCGGGGCACCGCGGTCGGGGTGCCGCAGCACGGCGAGGCGAGGCCCGCCGGAAAGCTGGAGCTGGACGACGGCATCATTCAGTGGGATCGGCCGGCGATCGAGATCGACCGCCTCGTCCGCGCCCTCACCCCGGCTCCGGACGCGCCGGCGCCGTCGGCGACGACGCGGCTCGACGGCGAGCGGTTCAAGATCCTGGAGGCCGCCGTCGCCCACGAGGCTCCGCCGCTCGCGCCCGGCGTCGTCGTCGCGGTGGGGAAGCGGGTGCTCGTCGGCACGCGCGACGGCGCGCTGGAGCTCCTCCGGGTGCAGCCGTTCTCGAAGCCGGCGATGACGGCCGAGGCCTGGTTCCTGGCCGGGCGACGCGGCGAGCGGACGGCGTTCGATGCCTGATCCGAAGAGCCCGCGGCGGGTCGCCCTCGACGTGCTGGAGGCCGTCTCGACCTCCGACGCCTACGCGAACCTGCTGCTGCCGGCCCGCATCCGCGAGGCCGGGCTCGACGAGCGCGACGCGGCGCTCGCCACCGAGCTCGCCTACGGGACGCTGCGTCGTCAGGGCCGCTACGACGCGATCATCGCGCTCGCCGCCGGACGGAGCGTCGAGGCGATCGACCCGACCTCGCGGAATCTGCTCCGGCTCGGCGCCCATCAGCTGCTGTCGATGCGGATCCCGTCGCACGCCGCGGTGAACGCGACGGTCGACCTGGTGCGGAAGGCCTCGGCCCGCGGATTCGTGAACGGGGTGCTGCGGGCGATCGCGCGGGAGGACCCCGAGGTGTGGCTCGACCGCGTGCTCGCCACCGCCGGATCGGGGGAGGAGCGGCTCGCGATCGAGCACTCCCACCCGCTCTGGGTGGTGCGCGCGCTGCGGCAGGTGCTCGTGCTGGAGGACCGGGAGTCCGAGCTGGAGGCGCTGCTGGCCGCCGACAACGTCGCGCCCGCGGTCGGCCTCACCGCGCTCCCGGGCCTCGCCGAGGTGGCGGAGCTCGGCGGGCGCCCGAGCGAGGTGTCGCCGGTCGGGGCGCTGCTCGCCGCCGGCGACCCGGCAGCCGTGCCGGCCGTCCGGGACGGCCGCGCGCGCGTCCAGGACCCCGGCTCCGCCCTCGCGGCCCTCGCCCTGAGCCGCGCGCGGCCGGTCGTCGCGGGGGAGCGCTGGCTCGACCTCTGCGCGGGCCCGGGCGGCAAGGCCGCGCTGCTCGCCGCGGAGGCGGTGCCGGGCGGCGCGAGCCTCCTCGCCAACGAGCTCGTGCCGCAGCGCGCCGGGCTCGTCCGGCAGGCGCTGCGGCCCTTCGAGGCCGTGTCCGCGGTGCGCGTCGCCGAGGGAGATGGCGCCGGGATCGCCACGGCGCATCCCGAGGGCTTCGACCGCATCCTCCTCGACGCGCCCTGCACCGGCCTGGGCGCGCTGCGCCGCCGCCCCGAGGCGCGCTGGCGCAAGCAGCCCTCGGATGTCGCCGGCCTCGGCGAGCTGCAGACCCGCCTGCTCGACGCCGCGATCGCGGCGCTCCGGCCCGGCGGGCTCCTCGCCTACGTCACCTGCTCGCCGCACGCGGGGGAGACGCGCGCCATCGTACGCCAGGCGCTGCGCCGCCACCCGCAGCTCCGCGCCCTCGACACGCAGGCGGTCGTCCGCGAGATCGCCCCGGGGCCGCTCGACCTCGCCCCCGGCGACCACGTGCAGCTCTGGCCGCACCGGCACGGCACCGACGCGATGTTCATCCAGCTCCTGGCGAAGCCCTAGCCCGGTTCCCCGGTTCCGGTGATTGCCCGTAAGGATGGGTGTACGAGGCCATACTCCCGCGTTTTCGGGCAATCACCGGAACCGGAGAGGCCGGGCTCAGCCCTCGGGCAGCGCGACACCGGTGCCGAGCCAGTACTCGGCGCCGTCCGCGGTGCGCTCGACGAGGCCGCGGTCGACCAGCTCGCGCCGGAGCCGGATCGGGTCCGCCGTCATCGTCGCGAGCCGATCCGTGAACGCCCGCTCGCCGAGCCGCTCCGTTGCCCCGATCGCGTCCGGGACGAGGCTCGCGAGCACCGCGGCGCGCACCTCGGGCCGGTTCGGGTAGCCGAGCAGCCGCCCGTCGCGATACCAGCGCGCGATCGGGTCCGCCGGGACGCGCTCCGGCTCGCTCGCCGACAGCGCCGCCGTCGCCGGCCAGGGCAGCCGGATGACGCTCCGCGAGGCGCCGATCGCGGCCGCCGCGCCGTAGTCGTCGGTGACGACGACGATGCCGTCGGACGAGACCTCGGAGATGCGCACCGCGTTCGGCCCGAGCCACCAGCGATCGGCGAGCCAGCCGATGCCGCGCCGCTCCAGGGCCGCCTCGGCGTCCAGCCACTCCGTCGCCGTGCCGACCTCCCGACCGAGCAGGTCGATCGCCTGCCAGAGGTCGCCGGCGGGCCGGATCCAGCCGACCCGCTCGCCGTCCTCGCGCCGGTGCTCGGTCCAGTCCTCCGGGATCATCCGACGATGCTAGGGGAGCCGCCTGGCTAGGCTGGGCGGGTGACCCGAGCCGCCCGGATCAACCCGTCGATCCTCGCCGCCGACTTCGTGAACCTCGAACGCGACCTGCATCGCATCGCGAACGCCGACCTTGTCCACGTCGACGTCATGGACAACCACTTCGTGCCGAACCTCACCTTCGGCCCCCAGATGGTCGAGCGCATCCAGGCGGTGAGCGACATCCCGCTCGACGTGCACCTCATGATCGAGGACCCCGACCGCTGGGCGCCGGGCTACGCCGAGCTCGGCGCCTACTCGGTGACCTTCCACGCCGAGGCGGCCGCGGACCCGGTCGCGCTCGCCCGGCGCCTCCGGGAGATCGGCGCCCGCGCCGGCATCGCGCTGAAGCCCGGCACCGCCGTCGAGCCCTACCTGGAGCTGCTCGCCGAGTTCGACCAGGTGCTCGTGATGACGGTCGAGCCCGGATTCGGCGGCCAGTCGTTCATCCCCGACGTCATGCCGAAGCTCGATGCGCTGCACGCCGCCCGCGCCCGCACCGGTCTCGACGTCTGGCTGCAGGTCGACGGCGGCGTCGATCGCTCGACCATCACCATCGCCGCCGAGCACGGCGCCGACACCTTCGTCGCCGGCTCCGCGGTGTTCCGCGCCCCGGACATCGCGATCGAGATCGACGCGCTCCGTGAGCTCGCGACGGCCCATATTCACTGATTGACTGGTGGGATGAGCGAGAAGACCAAGCCTGAGATCGACTTCATCGAGGGCCCCGGCCCCGCCGACTCCGAGCTGTGGGTGACCGACCTGGAGGAGGGCACCGGCGCCGAGGCGAAGCCGGGCGACCGGGTCGAGGTGCACTACCTCGGCGTCGACTTCG
>Ga0164242_10007658_pt1 | contig 11789 bp, 11 predicted proteins | sample OricomgcompostMG_FD_108783 | JGI IMG/M metagenome (GOLD analysis project Ga0164242, IMG submission 108783) | Miracle-Growth compost microbial communities from Emeryville, California, USA - Original compost - Miracle growth compost (MG) ... | reverse complement strand
TTCCTCGTGTATTGCCGGTTCGGTCCGGGCACCGACAACATTGGCTCGGTGCTGATCGAGAAGGGCACGCCGGGGCTGACCGTCGGCAATCCGTCGAACTTCATGAGCGGCGAGCCGTGGTCGCAGCTTTACATGGAAGAATGCCGGATTCCGGCCGAGAACGTGCTGCTCGGACCCGGCGGCTTCAAGAAGCAGATCTCGGGGTTCAACGTCGAACGCGTGGGCAACGCGTCGCGCGCGCTGGCGCTCGGGCGTCATGCGTTCAACCTCGCGCGCGAGCACGCGCTGATCCGCGAGCAGTTCGGCCGGCCGCTGTGCGAATTCCAGGGCATTCAGTGGAAGTTCGCGGACATGGCGCTGAAGCTGGAGGCGTCGCAATTGCTGCTGTATCGCGCGGCGAACGTGGCGCCGGGCAAGCTGCCGTCCGCGTACGATACGGCGCTCGCGAAGGCGCATTGCAACGTGACGGGCTTCGAGGTCGCGAACGAGGCGATGCAGGTGATGGGCGGCATGGGCTACAGCCAGGAGGCGCTCGTCGAGTACTGCGTGCGGCGCACGCGGGGCTGGATGATCGCGGGCGGCTCTGTCGAGATCCTGAAGAACCGGATCGCGGAGAACGTGTTCGGCCGCCGCTTCGACCCACGCAAATGACATCAGGCAAGCACATGGACAGGGAGACGAAAATCGACAGACGCACCGGCCGCGCGCTCGCGCAGGCGCTGCTGGCGCCGCGCAGCGTCGCGCTGATCGGCGCGTCCGACGATCCGGCGAAAACCGCCGGCCGGCCGCTGCGCTACATCCGTCAGGCCGGCTACGCGGGCGACGTGTATCCGGTCAACCCGAAGCGCGACACCGTGCAGGGCGAGACTGCGTGGCGCAGCCTGTCGGCGCTGCCGGCGGTGCCGGAGCACGCGTTCATCCTGACGCCGACCGACGCGGCGATCGACGCGCTAGAAGAATGCGCGGCGTTCGGTGTGCCGGTCGCGACGATCCTCGCGGCCGGTTTTTCCGAAACGGGCGCCGAAGGCAACGCGCGCGAGCGGCGCGTGCGCGAGATCGTCGAGCGCACCGGCATCCGCGTGCTCGGTCCGAGCGGGATGGGCATGGTGAACGTGCGCAGCAAGCTGCGGCTGACCGCGAACGCGGCGTTCGCCGAGCCGGACTTGCCGGTCGGCGGGATCTTCGTTGCGTCGCACAGCGGCAGCATGATCGGCGGGCTGCTGTCGCGCGGCAAGACCAAGGGGATCGGCTTCGCGGGGCTGGTGTCGGTCGGCAACGAGGTCGATCTGAGCGTCGGCGAGATCTGCGCGGCGACGCTCGACGATCCGGCCATCACCGGCTACATGCTGTTTCTCGAAACGCTGCGTCACGCGGACCGGCTGCGCGAATTCGCGGTGGCGGCGGCCGAATGCGGCAAGCCGGTGGTTGCGTACAAGCTGGGACGCTCGAACGCGGCGGCGGAACTGGCCGTGTCGCATACCGGCGCGCTCGCGGGCGAGGACGACGTCGCGGACGCGTTCCTGAAGGACTGCGGGATCGCGCGGCTGGAGACGCTCGAAGGCTTCCTCGAAGGGCTGCCGCTCGCGCGGCGCGTGCCGCTGCCGCGTCGCGGCGAGCGGCCGGTGAAGCCGCGCGTCGCGGTCGTGACGACGACGGGCGGCGGCGCGGCGATGGTCGTCGATCAATTAGGCGTGCGCGGGATCGACGTCCAGCCGCCGGCGGACGACACATGGGCGCGGCTCGCCGAAGCGGGCGTGAGCGCGTCGAAGGGACGGATCGTCGATCTGACGCTCGCCGGTACGCGTTACGACGTGATGAGCGCCGCACTGCGCGTGCTGCGCACCGCGCCCGAATTCGATCTGGTGGTCGCCGTGGCCGGGTCGTCCGCGCGCTTCAGGCCGGAACTGGTCGTGCGGCCGATCATCGACAGCGGCGCGGACGCGCCGGGCATGCACCCGCTGTCGGCGTTCGTCGTGCCGGAAGCGCCGGAGACGCTGCTGCGATTGACCGAAGCGGGCGTGCCGTGTTTTCGCACGCCTGAATCGTGCGCGGATGCGATCGCGGCCGTTCATGCGCGGCGTGCGCCGAAGCCGGCGGTGCGGGCGGGGGCGTGCGCTCACGCGTCGTCGGAGGGGGCGTCGCGGCTGGTCGACGAACTGGACGCGTATCGGCTGCTTGCGCGCGTCGGCGTCGCGCATGCGCCGGCGACCGCGCTCGACGCGCGCCCGGACGCGCCGTTGCCGGCTGGTTTGCCGTATCCGCTCGCGGTGAAGGTGCTGTCGGCCGACGTGCCGCACAAGACCGATGCGGGCGGCGTCGAGTTGGGTATCACGAATGCCGATGCGTTGCGCGACGCGATCGATCGTATCCGCGAGAACGTGCAGCGTTACGACCCGCAAGTCGACGTCGCGCGCGTGCTCGTGCAGCCGATGACGAAGGGCGTCGGCGAGGCGCTGGTCGGCTATCGGGTCGATCCGCAAGTGGGGCCGATCGTGATGCTGGCGGCCGGCGGCGTGCTGACGGAGATCTATCGCGACCGCGCGCTGCGCGTCGCGCCGGTGGACCGCGCGACCGCGCTCGACATGATCGCGGAGGTGAAGGGGCTGAAGGCGCTGGCCGGCTATCGCGGCAAACCGCGCGGCGATCTCGATGCGCTCGCGGATCTGGTCGTCGCGGTGTCGAAGCTGGCGACGCTGGCGGATGCCGGGATTCTGGAGGCCGAGGTGAATCCGGTGATGGTGTTGCCGGATGGCGGCGGGGTGCTGGCGGTGGATGCGCTGGTCAGGTTGGCGTCTTGAGGGGTGAGGCGGGGCGAGGCCGGGGCGGCCGCGTGGGGCTGCGTCCAGTTGCGGCTTTACGCGGCACCCCGAGTAAAGGCGCGGCGCTGTCTGCCGAAGACAATTGGCCTAACCGACAAGTTCTATCAGGAAGTCGCAGCGTGCGACGTGCCGCTCCCCTTCCTTGAGCGGAAGCCGATGCTGGTCCGTCCGCTACCGAGGAAGATCGGCGCACGCGTTTCTAGCCAAGAACATATGGAAGCTCAAGCGGCAAGCGATGACCCTCGTGTACGGTTCCACGCCGCACGCGTTCGCGAAGTATTTCCATAACGACGTGGGCGAACAGTACGAGACTGAATGCGACTGGCTCGCCGCTGTTTCATACAACGCGTCAACTTCTGGATGATCCCCGACAGTTTCGGCGCACCTATCGCGGATGCCCGCAAGGTGTACGACACGACGCGACGCGGCGCGAGTTCATCCGCCTGATGTCCAGCGATCTACTGGCGGAGTGGACCGAGCAAGTCACGGCCCGCTCGCCGGATCGGTCGAATTACCGGCGCCGCCTGCGTTGGGCACAAGTTAATGCCGACAGTACCGCCATAGCTTCATGATCACCATGTAGGCAAGCACTGCCACGATCAATTCGATCGTCGCCCACACCACGAAATACAAATCATCGGGATCATGGACACCAAGCCAATCCGAAGCACGCCACCATACGCGCGCTTCGCTTGCTGACCACTCATCGGATAACGGAACATAACGGACTGAGATTAGAAGAAACCCAATAAACAGCGTGACCTTGAACGCTCTACGGACAAGTGTTTCCATATGTAATTACCTCAATTGATCCGTAGGCATCAAGCCCCGAATTGCGTATGGGGATAGTCGTTGTATGCAGCAGCGCCGAACGAATTCGAAGAAAATCAACACGGCCTGGCAGGGTAATGCAGCCAATCGACATGCCTTCTCCACCCGCAGGATGCAGCCGGAACTGCCCGCGCTTGACACCATTAACCCATGTTACATCATCAATTACCCCATCATCTCGATACAGCGCGAACCATTCAAAATGATCGGTCGGATTTCCTCTATAGAAATTCCATTCATCTTTTAGCCAGGCTAAAGCCTTGGAGCGAGCGCCGCCAGTGGGGCGCGAGACGATCCAGTATTTACCCGCAGGAATGGGGCCATTATTAGGTATTGCAGAACAACCGCCCCGATTGCGAAATTGATTGTTTCCCGAGTATGCGTCAAACGTACCGATGCCAAAAATCGTGAGCGGCGAAAACGGTGCATTATTCACCAGAAATTTACCCTGATAGGCCATTGTCATTCTCCCGCTTATTCGCGCTCGTTCCCCGAGTAGTTAAATTTGATATTGCCGCCAAGGTAATGTCGCGTCTTTGCATGAGCAATAGAGTAGGGCGCAAGTTAATGCCGAAAATGTCGCCATAGCTTCATGATTGCCACATAGGCCAGCGCGGCCACGAGCAGATTAGCGAGCAGCACGAGCGGAATGTACAGATCATCCGGGTCACGAATGCCAAGCCGACTTGCAACGTGTAACCAGGCAAGCGCCTGGCTTTCGGGCATTGGTATAGGGTAGGTGTGGACATGGGGCACCGAGAGACGGAAAAACCCGATAAACAACGCCACCTTGAACGATCTACGGACAAGTGTTGCCATACGTAATTACCTCAATTGTTCCGTATGCGTTGAGCCCCGAATTGGTGGTGGGGATTTTCTTGGTGTGCAGCAAAGCCGAGCGAATTCTCAGGAAATCCGTGCGGCTCGGCAACGTAATGCAGCCAAGTGAAATACCGCGACCGCCAGCCGGATGCAACCGAAACTGGCCTCGCTGGACACCATTGATCCAGGTGAAATCATCGATTAGCCCATCATCCCGGTACAGTGCGAACCATTCGCTATGATGTACAGGAATCGGACCGGTAGAGGGCACCATCGTGCAGTCGCCCCGATTAAGATATTGATCGTTACCCGAATACGCATTGAACGTATCGACACCAAGAATCGTGAGCGGTGGCAACGGTGCGTTATTAACCGGAAATTTACCCTGATAAGCCATCGTCACACCCTTGCTCCGGTAATTTTACCGTTAGCACCATCGACGGGAAGATTCAGACCGTTCCCGAATAAGATGACCTTAATACTACCTTCGCGACCCTGTACGGTTACAGAGAATTTAATATCCGAACTGTCATCGTCTTTGATCCACATATACGCGGGAATTGGCATGCTGGTTTTGTTCTTTGTTTAATTGAACGGTGTTATGACAAGTTCTAGTCCAACACAATGAACCAAAATAGCAATGCTAGCCCATGATTTAAAACAAACACTAACGGGAGATATTGGCGCCATGACAACATTTGAATGGGTACGGGCCTTAACGCTGGTGCCCGGTTTCATGAGGCAGGCAATCACGTTCTATCAGCAGCAGAAGGAGCGCGCACGACGCAAGCAGCGCCGCACGGACGCGCAAGGTGACATCCCGCCGGGCGCGGCCCATCGGCCCGGTTAAAGTCGGTCCGGGAAATCAACGGCAATTGTCGGTGCTGTGTCACAGGTGCTACGCTGTCGGCCCTGAACAATCCTGGACGGCTTACGCAGAAAGGCTGTGAGGCCGAAACGGTGTTGTTAGATCCGCAGGGTGCGAGCATATTGATGCGTGAATCCTGCAAATCCTGACGCGGTGTGGATGGGTCCGAAGACGCCGGTGCCAGAGGGAGATTTCTTCCGCCAACCGCTGCGCGAGCGGATCAACCTGGAGCATCCGTTGCGCGACGCCGATGCGGATCACGGTGGGTTTGTCCGCGGATTGGTCGGCACGCGTGTGCGGCGCGATGAAGGTGAGCGCGGTCGCAAACAGAGCGGGCGTCGCGAGCGTGAAGGGACGTCGAATCCGGTTGTCCATTGAATGAGCGAGAGTATCGTCGAGTGGTCATTCCTGTTGACGCGATACCTCGGGACAAGCAAGCAATCGAGCTATGGATATTCGCGGCGACGCTTTCTGCGGCGGTTGTCGCCGCGATGGAGGAAGAGGCGTGGTAGCAGCCGGTCCGGCGGATGTCGCTCGACCGCAATCGATGCGCGTGCGCCGTCCGAAGAACTCGCCCGGCGCATCGATCGCGCGAAAATCAGCTTCCGCTGACATACCCCCCGTCGACCGGCAGCGTCGCGCCGGTGATGAACGCCGCCGCCGGCGACGCGAGGAACAGCGCGGCGCCCACCAGGTCGTCCGCTTCGCCCCAGCGCTTGAGCGCGCTGCGCGCGGCGATCTTGCCGGCGGACGCGGGGTTTTCCCACAGCGGGCGCGTCATGTCCGTGCGGTGGTAGCCGGGCGCGATCGCGTTCACGCGCACGCCCGTCGCACCGAACGCATGCGACAGCGCGCGCGTAAGCCCCAGGATGCCCGTCTTGCTCGCGCAGTAGGCGGGCACCTCGACGTCGGCGAGATAGCTGAGCATCGACGCGATGTTGATCACCGCGCCCTTCGAGCGTTCGAGCAGCCCGCGCGCGGCCATCGAAAGCCGCATCGCGGCAGTGAGATTCACGTCGATGACCTCGCGGAACACCTCGTCGCGATACTCGTCGAGCGGGCGCGCGACGCCCGCCGCATTGATCAGGACATCGAGGCGATCGAGCCCGGCGACGAAGCGGTCGATGTCGTCGAGCCGGCGCACGTCGAGCGGCTCGAAACGGATGGGTGCCAGCGTGGGGTCCGCGCGCCGCGAGTCGAGCTTCGTCTGCGAGCTGCCTGTCGCGATCACCGTGGCCCCCAGCGCGGCGAAGCCGTGCGCGATCGCGAGGCCGATGCCGCTCGTCGCGCCGGACACGAGCACCGTCTTGCCGTCGAACAGGCCCGGGCGAAACGCGTGGACTTCCTGCGGTTGGGTCGGTTGCGTCATGCTGGTGAGACTCCTTGTGTGACGCTCGCGGCGAGCCGCGAGCCGTAGTGGTCCATCGCCCTGAGCGCGGCGACGACCATCGCCGGTTCGACGGGATACGGTTCGTTGTGGATGATTTCGCCCGCGCGGCAAGCGCGCCTCGCGACCGTTTCGAGCGCGACGGCATCGGACGCGTCGACGTTGACCTGCGCGAGCCGCGTCGGCAGACCGACGGCGGCGCAGAAGCGGAACACGCGCTCGCGTTCGTCGTCGGGAACGGTTGAAAGAAACAGCGACGCGAGCACGCCGATCGCGACCTTCTCGCCGTGCAGCAACGCATGCGATGACGGCAGGTCGGCCAGACCATGATGGATCGCATGAGCGGCGGCCACCCCGCCGGATTCGAAGCCGATGCCGGAGAGCAGCACCGTGGCTTCCAGCGTCGCGTCGAAGTCCGGCGTGACGAGTTGCGCGCGGCAGTCCGCCACCGCCTGCACCGCGTGCGCGAACAGCGTGTCGCGGCACAGCCTCGCGGCTTCGAACGCGAGCGCGGTGCCGCGTCCGCCGCACAGGTTGCCGGCCCACGAGCGGCGGCATGCGTCGGCTTCGTAGAAAGTGGCGAGCGCGTCGCCGATGCCGGCCACGAAGAATCGCACCGGCGCGCGCACGATGATCGACGTGTCGAGCAGCACGAGGTCCGGATTGCGCCGCACGAAGCGGTCGCGCACCACGCGCCCGGCTTCGTCGTAGATCACGGCGAGCGCGGAGCACGGCGCGTCCGAAGCCGCGATGGTCGGCACGCACGCGAACGGCAGACGCAGATCGTCGGCGGCGGCGCGGCCGGTGTCGATCACCTTGCCGCCGCCGAACGACACGATGACGTCCGCGCCGCTTGCGCGAACCCAATCGGCGGTCTCGGCAATCGAGCGCTCGGTGCACGCGGCGTCGACCGCGCGCACGAGAAGCGGCACGCGCGTCGCGTTCGCGAGCGCCGGTTCGAGCAGGCGCTCGACGTTGCGGTCGACGAGGCACGCCGCGCGCGTGCCGAGGCGTGCGAGTTCGGCTTCGAGTTCGGCGAGCGCGCCCGCGCCCTGCACGTAGCGAGATGGAAAGATGCTGGTTCTTAGCATGAGAAGCCCTGGGTCACGGAGTCGGGGAGCGAGCCGGCGGCAAGGTCGAGCGCGGCCGCGATGTCGGCCGCGCCGCGCACGATCAGCGTGCCGGCGGGAAAGCGCAGGTTTTCGGCGGAAGCGTCGGCGGCCGGCCAGCCGAGCACGCGCATGCCGGCGGCGAGCGCGGCGCTGGCGCCGGTCGGACTGTCTTCGACGACGATCGCTTCGTGCGGCTCGACGTCCAGCAGCCACGCGGCGCGCAGGTACGGCTGCGGGTCGGGCTTGCCGCGCCGCACGTCGTTCGCGCTGACCGAAACGAGCGTCGGCGACTGGATGCCGAGCGCGTTCAGATTCGCTTCGAGCAGCATGCGCGACGCGTTCGACACGACCGCCTGACGCAAGCCGGCCGCGCGCGCCGCGTGCCACAGTTCGAGCGCGCCGCGGCGCGGCGCGACGCCGGCGGCTTCGGCCACGTAAAGCGCGGCGCGCAGCGCGGACCATTGCGCGTAGTCCGCCTCGATGCGAAAGCGCGCGCGGCAGATCTCGTAGACTTCGCGGCCCGTCTTGCCGAACATCAGCGGATGCAGTTCGTCGCCGGCCACGACGCCGTGATGCGCGAGCGCGGCGATCAGCGTGCGCATGTGCAGCGGCTCGCTCTCGGCGAGCGTGCCGTCCATGTCCCACAGCACGGCGCGCGGCGCGTTCATGCGTGATCTCCGGCGGCGGCGAGCGCGTCGAGTTCGTCGTACAGCGACTGGGACTGCACGTACAGGCGCTCGAAGATCGGCATCATCCGGTCGTAGACGTCGGCGGCGCGCGGGTCCGGCTGCACCTCGCGCTCGAAGCGCACGAAGCGGCGCACCGCGTCGCCGAGCGACGCGAACTGGCCGTGCGCGGTCGCGGCGAGCAGCGCGCAGCCGATCACGCCGCATTCCACTTCGGCGGGCACGAGAATCGGCGTGCGATACATGCTGGCCTTGATGTCGAGCCACAGCGCCGCCTTCGCGCCGCCGCTCGCGGCGACGAGCCGTTCGATCGCGACGCCCGCCGGCTGGATCATCGCCATGTGGCGGCGCACGCCGAACGCCACGCCTTCGAGCACCGCGCGATGCAGGTGCCCGAGCCCGTGGCGCGCGGCAATGCCGAAGAACTGCGCGCGCGAGTTCGGATGCGCGCCGAAGCGCTCGCCGGTCAAGTATGGCAGGAAGAACAGCCCCTCGGCGCCGACCGGCGCTTCGGCGGCCTTGCGCGCAATCGTGTCGTACGACAGCGCGTTTTCGTGGAACGCGCGGCGGGCCCAGCGCATCGCGTCGCCGCCGGAATCGAGCAGCGTGAAGCGGCCCCACAGGCCCTCGCAGGTCGCGACGTTCGACACTTCGGGATGCAGCATCGGCGCCTGCGCGATCACGGTAATGATCGACGACGTGCCGGTGATGTCCGATGCGAGCCCCGGCTGATGAACGCCCGAGCCGAGCACCGAAGCCGGATAGTCGGCCGCGCCGACGAGCACCGGCGTGCCTTCGCGCAGGCCGGTCGCGGCGGCGGCCGCTTTCGTCACGCTGCCGAGCCGCTCGTGCGGCGCGCGGATCGGCGCAAGCTTGCGCGCGTCGATGCCGAGTTCGTCGAGCATCGTCGGCGACCACGCGCGCGTGTGCGGGTCCATCAGGAACGTCATCGACGCGTCGCTCCAGTCGCACGCGCGCTCGCCGGTCAGCCGGAAGTTCACGTAGTCCTTCGGCATGAACACGGTGGCCGCGCGGTCGTACGCGTCCGGTTCGTGCTCGCGGACCCATTGCAGCTTGAAGCCGGGCCAGGCCGGCGTCGGCGGGTTCGCGGTGCGCGCGAGCCATGCGGCGGCGTCGTGGCGCGCGCGGAACGCGTCGACCTGGCCGGCCGCGCGCTTGTCGTTCCATAACGGCGCGGTGTCGCGCGTGAGTTCGCCGTCGGCGTCGATCAGCACGGTGCCGTGCATCTGTCCGCATGCGCAGACGGCGGCAATGCTCGCGGCCGCGTCCGGTTCCGCCGCGAGCACTTCGCGGATTGCCTGAACCGCGCCGTTCCACCAGTCGAGCGGGCGCTGCTCGGACCAGCCGTAGCGCGGCACGATCTGCTCGTGCTCGCGTGCGGCAAGGCGGCGAATCCGGCCGTTCGCGTCGACGAGCGCCGCGCGCACGCTGCCGGTGCCGACGTCAATGGCGAGGTAGGTTGTCTCCATGTTCGTTTGTCTCGTCGATCTCGATCTGTTCAGGCGGGCGAGCCGCGCGTCGATTCGTCCGCGCGGCGCACGCGCCACGCGCGCCGGGTCTGCGCGCGCAGCAGCGCCAGCGAGCCGGCTTCCTGCGCGCCGCGCGCGTCGATCGATTCGGGCGCGATCGTGTTGAAGTCGAACAGCCCGTGATGATGCGCGATCATCGCATCGGCGCGAGCGGCCTTCGCGAGCGTCACCGCCTCGTCGAGCGTGAAGTTGCCCGGCACGCCGTTGCCGCTGCGCGTCGCGTCGCGGCCGTTCACCGGCAGCAGCGCGACGTGCGGACGCGAGGCCGCGACGCGCGCGGCGAGCCCATCGTAAGGCACGCAGTCGCCGGAATGATAGAGCCGCACGCCCGCGATTTCGATCACATAGCCGAGCCACGGATGGCGTCCTTGCGCATCGACGTCGAGCGTTTCGTGCGCCGACGCGATCGGCGCGACGCGCACGCCGGCGAGCGGCTCGACGTGCATGTCCGCATCGACCGGGACGAGCCGCGACGCGTCCACGCCGCAGCGCCGGCGCGCTTCGTCGAGCGCGGCGGCCGGCACGACGAAGCGCAGCTGCGGGAAGCGCCGCGCGAGCGGCTGCAACGTATCGGGGTCCATATGATCGGTGTGACGGTGCGTGCAGAGCACGAGGTCCACGCGGTCGAGCGCGTCGGGCTCGATCGGCGCGGCCATCATCCGCTCGTGCGGATAGCGCGTGCCGCGATATTTGCGCGCGAGCGAGTCCGACAGGTAAGGGTCGATCAGGACCCGCGCGTGTGCGCAGTCGATCACGAAGCCCGCCTGGCCGAGCCAGTAGAGCACCGCTTCGCGCTCGCGCGGCGCGTGCGCAGCGTCCGCGAGACGCGCGGCGAGCGGAGCGTCGAACGTTTCGATCGCGATGTCCACCCGCGTTCGTGCGGCGTTCATGGTCACCAGCAGACGTAGCCGCCGTCGGCGAGCACGATCGAGCCGGTCATCAGGCTCGCCGCGTCGCTCGCGAGGAACAGCACGACCGACGCCACTTCGTCGACGCGCCCGAGCCGGTTCATCGGCGTGCCGCCCACCCAGTGACGGTACATCTCCGGGTCCTCGTACACGTACCGGTTCATCTCCGTGTCGATGTAGGTCGGCGCGACCGCGTTCACGCGCACGCCGCGCGCGCCCCATTCCGCCGCGAGCGAGCGCGTGAGGTGATGCACGGCCGCTTTCGACGCGTTGTAGTTCGCCTGTTCCTGCGGGCGGTTCACGATGAAACCCGACATCGAGCCGACGTTCACGATGCTGCCCGCGCCGTGTTCGAGCATGCTCTTGCCGAACGCGCGGCAGCAGCGGAATACGCCGTTCAGGTTCACGTCGATCACGCGGTCCCAGACTTCGTCGCTCATCGTTTCGGCCGGATGGTTCGAGATCGCGATGCCCGCGTTGTTGACGAGGATGTCGACGCGGCCGTGGCGCGCGATCACCGCGTCGTGCACGCGCTGGACCGCGGCAACGTCGGTCACGTCGAGCCGTTCCCGCTCGACCTGCGCGCCGGTTGCCGCGAGGCGGCTCACGGCTTCGTCGAGCGCGTCCGCGTGCGCGTCGGTCAGCACGACGCGCGCGCCGGCCTGCGCGAGCGCGTCCGCGATCGCGTAGCCGATGCCGCGTGCCGCGCCGGTCACCACGGCCAGCTTGCCGTCCAGCCGGAATTTGTCCAGATACATCGTCGATCCTTCGTTGCAGGAGAGGGGAAAAGAACGTGCGTTCAGACG
>Ga0164242_10007657_pt1 | contig 11791 bp, 14 predicted proteins | sample OricomgcompostMG_FD_108783 | JGI IMG/M metagenome (GOLD analysis project Ga0164242, IMG submission 108783) | Miracle-Growth compost microbial communities from Emeryville, California, USA - Original compost - Miracle growth compost (MG) ... | reverse complement strand
CTCGTCTCGCGGTGCCTAACCTCCGCCATCACAACCGTTCCCCATCCATTCCCCCCGTGGGCGATACTGGTTTGGATTTCTGCCGCTGTCTTTGTCGTTCTGAACTTTTTTTTTTTTTTTTTTTTGCTACACTGTTGAATAACCCCTTGATAGAGACAGAGTTCCTATTCTTGATGTAGAGCGGTATTTCCGCTCCCTTTCGGTCGAGGAACAAGTAACCAGCTGATGGCCGTCGCCGCCAGAAGTCCGCAAAGCATGGGCTGAAGGACGGTGACGCCTACGTGGGACGCAATAAGCCCAGTTATAACAGGGAAAAAACAGCCGCCCATCTGGGCGAACACAAAGAGAAACGCGAGTGCTGTCGGTTGGATATCTGGCGCGAAGAGCTTCGAGCCAATCGAAATACCCTATAATCAATCCGGAGTCAATATAAACGAACGGCTAGGCAATCGGCGCACAGGATCCTTACCGTCGCGAAAAACGGGCCCATAGAGAAACCAAGCAAGCTGACAGCAATGGATGCTGCAATGATATTTGGGACCCTGATGACGAATCAGCATGGCAGGTATTGCAGCGACAGTTGCCATAAAATATACTCACAACCAAAATATAATTTGCATGGCGAGACTGATGATTGTGAGTATACATATCACCCGCCTTTCTCCGAAACGGTGGGTAGGCTCTGCAAGCAGCAGCCTCCCCAGTAAGGACCCTCCACTAAATCCTGCTGGTACGTAACCCATTCGAGACAGATCCCCGTCACGGACTACGACAAGATATTCAACAATCCAGCCACTAGCTGTGAGTGTCGCCCCAAGAAAGAAAAAGAAAAACAGGCTTAGTAGCCAGACATTGCGGCTTGCAAGCGTTTCTCTCATGAGCACCAATGCCCTGTTATTATCGGCCGCATCTTGCGTCTCAGGGAGCTGCTGCTCTGGTACGCCAGGGACGTTTCCGGGAATGTTGGCAGGGTCAACTCGTGTTTTTCGCTTAAATCCTAGACTGTCTCGAAAAGCATACAGAACGAGACACATGTTGATGACGCCGAGCCCGAGAGGAAAGAGGTAGAAGAGATACCACTGGGAGGGAGAGTTGGCTGACGCAACCGCCGTAGACACAAAGGGTCCGCAGAGACACCCCGCCATGTACATGGCGTGAATGAAAGCCAGGCCGCGGTGCGCCGAGTTTGTGCTCGCAACGAAGGTGTTTCCGTGCGTATCCTGGTATCCTTGGCCAACACATACTAAAAGGAATGTGACAACAAAAAGACCAAAGGGCGGCTTCCAGGCACGCAGAGCCTGGGCCACAACTTGCAGGGCCGCGCCGAGAAAAAGCATCGAGCCCAGGTCCAAGGTTTGACTTAGGTGTGTGTTTGATGCGGCCGCCAAGAGCCAGCCGAGGAAATTGGCACCATACCTAGGTAGTTATTTAGTCTTGCCAGCCTTGAATGGTGAGGAAGCGCCATCATAGCTTGTTTATAAGCTCAAGAGGGTCTGATTTGGCTTACACGGATGAGACGATGGCTGTGTCAACGTCGTAGTCTCTGATGATGTAGGGGACCAAGGGGCCAATACTACCATCACTAACGCCTGCGACGAAGAAAGAGAAGCCAGCACTTATAATCTTGAGATACGTAGCACGGCAGTTTCGACGATCTGTAGGGGTTGGGACTTCGGCTGCAGTGTCCTCCCACGATCTTTGGGTTAACTCCAATGACTCGAGGGGGACACCGCGTTGTTCTAGCTGGGTTTCTGCGCGCGACATTCGTACCAGAAAGGCCACTAGAAAATGATCTAGGGAACATGGGAGGTGAGATGTGTGATGTATGAGGGATCCCAACCGACAGGTATTTAACTACACTCTAGAAAACCCAATACGTGTCTTAGGCCGGGAATGCGGTGACGGAGATCTGGGAGCTCCACAGGTCATTTTAAGCTTGCCCTGTCATATACCGGGTTCGATAAACAGCGTTGCGAGTCTCTTGGCGCAGCGGGACATCGAGCCGTCATGGCTAAGCTTCGGCAAAGCCCCGGAAGATTCACACCCGAACGTAACCATGTTGGAGGGAGTCCGTACTGAAATGCAGCATTTGACTACTAATTATTTGCCCACTAGCTTTGACTAGCTGCAAATACAACATATCCGCCGTCTCCCCCCAAATAACACATCGCCCAGAAGCTGGGCGTCACATTTTGCTGCCTAAACCCCGTTGGCTGGATCCAGGACTGCCCTGTTCAAAGTTTCGCACCGCTGATTCAGGTCCTCCGGTAGTACCGTCGCGACAAAGTCGGTCGTGATGTTCAGCAACTTCTGTCCATCCCCATACGCCGGCCAATCCATATCTCTAGAATGCAAGAATCGTAGTAGCTTCGTCTGAAGCTCTCGGGCTATCTCTACCTCATCGACCGGCGTTGTTTCTTGGTCAACATAGAAATAATCTGCCAGGGTTTCCAAGGCGAGGTTCAGTTACGGTATGAAACTAATAGAGAGTGATTGAGGTGGTGGAGACATACATGATAAGTCCTGCCCGTGGGCGGCCGGAGGAATCGACATGATATACCGCTTTGTCTTCTGCGGCATTGCTCGAGCCAGATTATACGCGTTGCATGCGAAGATGGCATCCGTGGTCCAGTCCCAGGCTAACTGCTCAGGTTGTAAGGGGTGGTAACCGGCCACGATGGTTTGGATGGTCTCGTTACTGGCGTTGGGCATTATTTGTCTCGCAAGATCGGGAAAGCCCTCGGGCATGTCGGAGTCATGAGATGTAGTCAGCCCCTCGTTTGCCATGGTACCTAGTACAAGCCCCTTGAGATGTTGGTGGAATTTTCCTCTGCGAAATAGTTCCAATGGGAGATCTGGGATAGCATCGCCGTCCGGCGCAGGGCCAAAGCCAAGTACAGGGCCGAAGACGCCGCCGCCACCTCCCGAGGGAAGCTCGTTTATAAGCTTGTTATTAATAGCGAGCATTCCTTCTTCTGGGATGGACCGCAGACATTCAATCGAGGTACAATTTGCAGAATCCATGATTATCTGGAAGAGCGCGGCTTGTCGTGTAGTAACATTCTGTCTTGGGGGGGCATCAGGCGATGAGATAAATACCTATACAAGATGATTAGCCGATATGCACACAGAAAGCTACGTTCGTGGAGCCATCGAGTAGAGTGCTGAGCTTACTTGGTGAAACGGCAGCTTTCCCTCGCCACCAAAGAGCACCGTACTGTAATACAACATCCCGGCTCCTGCGCTCTCGCCGATAGCCGTGACGCGGTCGGGATCACCGCCAAACCGTTTGATGAACTTGGAGATCCATTCTCCAGCGGCGAGACAGTCGAATATGCCAACGTTACTGTCAACATCCTGTCCTTCCGAATACGTAAAACCCGGCATGCCCATTCTAGCATTCTGTTAGCCAAGTCACGCGCCCGGCACTGGCTAGTCTGAATCAAACCTATAGTTATGCGCCACGAGAATAAACTTTTCTTCCTTCAACTTGAACATTTGGTCAAAGAGTCCCATCGGATTGAAAAGAAACTCTTTGTTACCAAAGGCGTATGCGCTTCCGTACCACCAGTGCAAAACGGGTACGCTGTCTCCAGGCTTGACACCTTCGGGTGTGTAAACATCTAAGAAGAGGCAATCCTCATGACCCCAGGTGGTACCATTGATGTCCGGAAACGGGATAGTTGCTGGCGCTGACGAGATACAGCTGGTGTCGCGCGGCAACATACCGGTCTGTATTCCATCGATGGTCGGCAGGTCTGTATTTGGCCGTCTGAACCGCAGGTTGCCAGTCGGAGGGTTTCCGAACCGGATATTTTTGTAAATAGCCACAATTCCGCCGGAGGTTGTGGTGTTCATATACGTAGGGACATGTTTGGCGTAGCCTAGGTCAACAAGTCCGGATGGCTGGGGGCTGGCAAGGGACGGCGAGGTTGTGCTTGCTTGCGTGCATATTAACAAGCATGACATAAAATAAGTTATAAATCTGAAGGACATCTTGGGAATACTCCTCGGCAAGAGATATGGTGTACACTTTGGAATCTCAGCGAGATGATTTTATACCTCCTTGCGCATGGTTCGAGTCTTCCGGGAGTAGATATGACCTCTTTTATAACATAGTCTGTCGTATCTCCTGGTATCCCTCCCCCATCTAGAAAACGAGGAATATCCCCTCAGGCACAACTACTAAACGAATATTCCTAATTGAGATGTCAATGGCATCATCCGAAGTTTATAGCATTAGCCTGGCTAGGTACACCCTTGATTCCAGGCTACGAAGCGAGCAAGAACCCCTACGAGATGCTCCATCATCCCCGACAAACGAGGCCAAATAACGACGAACGTACCCCTAGTTAGATCGCTACGGAATGCATGGGGAGGGCAATCGTCGTTGCTCGTTGCATTGCACGGGAATGCTAAATAGGGTAATGCTCGTACTTCGTGTGTGGCCAGAGGTATAATAAGACGGGCGAACTACCATCCGTCCTCTCCACTATGTACACTACATGTCCAGCCCTACAGATTGCAGGCACTAGGGCTGCGGCCACTGGGACCATCTTCGTCAGACTCGTACTTGACTCGTTTTCCGTTTTGGGCTATAAAAGTGAGCTGACCCAACATGGCGAGTTTTGAACATCCCGCAGTACATTGAATGCTGGGGCATTACACCATTCGTTTGCCGTGACTGTAGACACAGCGATGGAGGAAAAACCCGCACCAGCTGCAGCAGCGCGCCGTGGTGCCTGCTTTCAGGTCATGTCCTTCCGGTGTCAGCGAAGCGACACCGGAGACCCGACCCGGCAGACGAGATCATACCAGAAGCGAAAACCCCATCCCAAGTCCAGATCAGGGTGTTTCCGCTGCAAAGCTAAACGAGTCAAGGTATAATTACAACGGTCTTTTTGTTCTGCCCTGCAGTTCGTCTCAGTTAACTTACTTGTGTGATGACTCCAGTGCGATGAGAGTGCTCCTTCTTGCCATCGATGTCGACGGAACCGCGTACCGTGCAGGTACAACTCTACCGACGACACTACGTCGCATTCATATGGCGAAGTAAAGTATTCTCAAGGTGACGCGCATCCACGTTCCGGGTCTGGAACCCTAGTTCCGCGGTTGCCGCCTCCCGGCCTCATTCAGGAGAGAGAATCACTGCCTGGTCCTCCAGGATCATTTTTATTGTTTCATTTCAAAGAGCTTGTCTCTGACTTGTACCTTGTTCGAGCCGACCAAGTGGACCGCATTATCAGCTTGGGCATGTCGCGCCCTTATCTCCTCAATACCCTTCTTGCTGTGTCAGCCTCTCACCTGCGGCATCACGTCTCGTCCTCAGTATCGTACCGAATCGCCGAATACTCCCGACAGTCTCTCGCAATCCGCGACTTTCGATTTGCCCTTAACGAGCCCATTGATCAACCCACGGCCGATGCCCTTCTGATGACCTCAATATTCCTCAACATGTTGTCTTTCTCGATACTCGACGAGTACGAGATTTCCGATTCTTGGGTCTTTAGTAAGGATGATGACCGCTTAGACTGGTTCTCCTTAAATATGGGTTTAAAGCCCCTCCTCCTAGCCACCAGCGAGTTCCGCCAGGATAGCTTGCTGCGGTGGATGTATGATGCATCGGACGACGAAGAGCACAAGTTCCACGGCGAGGGATGGGCATTGGACAGCGTACCATCGCCATGGTTAAAGTTATGCGGTTTGACGGATGATTCCACACCCGACCATGTCTTCTACGAACCCGTGAGAATTCTTGCCGAGATTAAAAGACTTGAACCAACCCTCGACTCTATTTTTCTCTACCTCGGCTTCTTTGGCAAGCTCGATATTGAATTCCGTACGCTTCTTGTAAATCAAGACGAACGAGCCATGTGGATTATAGGCCTCTGGCTCGGTTTATTGTGTCGATATGACTTCTGGTGGCAGCGGAGAAGAACAAGATGTGATTACTCTGCCATCAAGCTATGGCTTAAAGGCCACATAATTACAGGCTCTCATAGAGGCGAAGAAGCTCAGATGTGGACAGAGTTGATGAGGGACCTTGATATGGCATGTCGGTGGCCAGAAACCCCCACCTACTCTGGGTAGGGCCACCACAGCCCGAGTCATTAAAGCGAAAGCACCAGATGAGCGCCGAGACCTCCGAACCGTGGTATATGGTGTGGGGAGGAGGGGAGGACAGCGAGGTTATCTCAAAGCACAGGGATATTAAGTCGCTCTCTATCTCAGTCAAAAATGTACGGCCAACACTATCAATCCGTACTGGACCTGCAAAAATCACCGGGAGTGCCTGCAATACCTCACCAGATATTATTAATCAAACTTGACAGCCATGCGCCCCCTTGCCTTCCCGCTCTGCATTTTCTCGACCATTAGCGGCAAATCCTCGATACTGTAATACTCGACGTAAGGCTTGATGTTGTTCTTGGCGCTAAACTCGATGCAGGGCGCCATATTATAGCATGTCCCGTTGCAAGCGCCCTTGAGGATGTACCGTCCCATAGCGATGTCGAGTGAGCTGAACTCTAGCGGCTCCTTTGTGACGCCGACTACCATGAGTACGCCGGTGACATGCCTAATCAGGGGCGGCATCGAGTCGTAAGCCTTCTTCGAAGCTGTGAAGTTGACCGCTGCATCGACTCCTCCGTTTGTGATCTCCACGATCTTGTCGACGTAACTCTTATCGGTGATCGAGTTGAACGTGTGATCCGCACCCAGACCCTTTGCCTCCTCCAGTTGCGCGTCGTGTATATCAATGGCTATCACCTTGTAGCCCATGGCCTTGGCATACTGGACGCCAAGCTGACCGAGGCCGCCTGCGCCGATGATGGCCATCCACTGTCCTGGCTTGAGCCCACATTCCTCAACGCCGTGGAATGCTGTAACCCCCGCGCAGAATAGCGGGGCAGCAGCGGCTGTGTCTAAGCTGTCTGGAAGGATAATGGCATTCCTGTAATCGACAACGGCATATTCCTGGAAGAAGCCGTCGGCCTGGAATCCCTGCATCTTACACCCTTGTGGACACCACAAATTGGTCCTAAGTATCAACACATTAGCCATTTCCCGGAATTTTGGAACGAGAAAGAGATGGTCTCTTCGCACCGTGTTTTACAAGGGACGCATTCAAAACAGCAGTCGATAGGACAGAGGAACCCCACCCTATCGCCTTCCTTGAAACCCTTGACACCCGCTCCAGGCTGCACAACCAGGCCAGTGGCCTCATGACCGATGGTAGTAGGGACATCCATAGGCGGGAACATTTTCTCTAGGACTAGGCAATCCGAGTGGCAAAGCGAAGCGCAGACAATCTTGATGAGAATCTGGTGTGACTCCGGCTGAGGAATTGGGATCTCGTTGAGATAGAGCTTGCCGTCCGAGGAATCATATCTGGTCCTCCGTCAGCGAGAACACCGACATGCATTTTTAATGAGGTGGGATTTACTGTTGAGCTTTCATAGTCTTCTTTGTTGGCCGAAGCGAGCCGCTGGTTCCGTTTGTAGCAGCCATGTTGTTAGAGGTGTGGTGATTTCAATGTTAGGATTGATGCAAGGATAGCCATTCCCAAGTATTTATATTTCTTTTATTTGGACCTTTTTAAGGTCCATGAAGGAGTCCATGATCCCTTAGTTCGAAGCACTTGTTATTCTAGGTCACCCCGCTGACTATCGCTCACTGGGAAAACTGTTTCCGCAAATCGGTTAACCTTAGTCGATAATTAACACGAGTCAGTTTCTTCACCAAAAATGTCATTTCTCAACTCGGTTCTCCTATCCGACCTAACGATAGCCGTCAAAATCTATCTGAAGACGACCGGAAAGTACGGGTGCGTAAGGGTCGTAGATATTTATCCGCTAAATCCCAAGCCCACTCACCACTCCTTATTTCCCGAACGCTCCTAGGTCCTGCCGCATCTCCTTCCCCGCAACCTTGACCGGTGGACATCCCTGGATTACGAAAATAACTCTCGCGTATTCAGTGTCACTCGGGTTGCGCCACGCGTGCAGCGTGTTCCGCTGGACGATGCAATCCCCTACCCTGAGCAAACGCGTCTCACCCGAGTCCAGAATCGCCTCTATCTCTCCGTGGACCACGATGCCGTAATCCATCGTCTCGTGCCGATGCAGGGGCGCGGAGCCACCCGGTGGCCAGTCACAGTAACGGAGAATGGTGGCTCCGGGATCTGGGAACGAAATGGTTCCTTCTCCGGCTGCGCGTGACTGGATCGCTGTGATGTCGGAGTCATCGGACATGTTGATGGGTGCCTCAAACGTTTTGTAGGCTTCGTAAAACAACATCCCCGGGATTTCGTGGGGTTTCAGGGCCTCATCGAAGGCTCTGGAGAAGACGGCTTTGCCTTCGCCGTCATGGGTGGTTATGTAACGATTGGGTTTGCCCAGTGGCGACTCGAGTGCCACCTCGGATTTTCCTTGTGGTTCCATTGTGTGTTGGATGTCTTTGATGTTTGATTCCAGTGCCGCGTTATCTTTTGCGTTTGGGGGAGGGAGTGTTGTGTACCACGACCCGGTGTCAATGCATGCCTCCAACCCCTCAGGCGGCTTCTTATGCTTCTTCCGTAACCCCTTAGTTCAATACCCCCGCCCCCTCGGAATATTTCCTTACTGTATGCGGCGATTAAATCCTCCGGAATACTCAATGCAGTCTGTAGAACCAGATGGTGGTGCGCAAACGAACAAGCCTACTAATACGGGGGTGTTACCCTTCACTCTACGAACAGATCTGGTACCGTCATGGTCTTAATACGCACATGAAAGCAACTCACCGCCTCTCGCTCTCGTTTAGCCACTTATACACCACCCTCGCATCCTTGCCTTGATATCTCTCGTCTGCCATGGCTTCCCCAAACGCGTCCAACGTCGGCCCATCAAGCACAGTTCTGGCACCTACCATTTCCGCCAACCTTTTGCCCATCCCGAGCACCTTGGCGCAAAGCTCAATCCTGAACCCTCCTTCGTATCCCCGACTACTTGGCACATTCTCTTGCACCCCAGGTACCGGGTTGCTCTTGCTCGTAACCCAGCACTGCCCACCGCTCGCATTAATGACGTCCGTCAGAAGTTTCGGGTCTAGGCCGGCTTTAACACCAATATTCAGAGCTTCGGAGGCGGCGAGCGAAGTGATGGCGCTAAGATAGTTGTTTATGATCTTAAAAGCAGTACCGGCGCCCACATCCCCGCATAGAAATACCCCGTCCGGGGTTGCCATATGTTGTAGATAGGATTTCACAATCGGAAAGACGCGTGGAGATGCAGCTGGCTGACATCCAACCATGAAAGTTAGGGTGCCATTCTGAGCGCCCATTGGACCTCCCGAGACCGGCGCGTCGACAAAGGTGAGAGTGTCAGAGAGGGCGGAGGAGCTTGTTTCCGCGGTGGCTTTGGCGACGGCGAGGATGGTGTCAGTTTCAATGGTGCCGCATTCAATGATAAGCTTTTGTTCTGGCGGAGACTGATTTTCCTTCGCCGATGCGACCACGCCAGCGAGGACACCGGTGTGCGGGTCGAGATAGACAGCCTTGACGGCATCGGAACCGGGAAGCATGGTAATGACGGTATTCTGGAGCGGCCAAGACGTGAGCGTGCTACCCTCTCTTGGGGATATATCAGAAGCTTCTTACAGCAGCCTTTGCAGCCTCAAAGCCATTGCTGACAACCTCAACGGGCCCTTCGCCCTCCGTCTCCGTCTTGAAGCGCGCTAGCGCCTCGACGTTCACATCGCAGATCAGAAGCGTCTTGTCGGGACTTAGACCGACGCGGAGATTCTTCGCCATGGGGTAGCCCATGACTCCGAGGCCTTGATACGGTTAACTATTAGCTAATTTCTTTTTGTCCTTAAGGTATCCTTTTTTACCCCTCCGTACCAATGAAGGCCACTGTGTCCGCAGGTAGAGAAGGCATTGCGTTGTGCTGGCAGTTCTGATGTTTGATCCTTCAAAGACAACGGCTGGACAGCGTATTATGTAGAGCCAAAGATGAAGGAAAATTAAAGGCCGACAAAGGAGAAGGGGGAAAAAAATATAATTAATAGGGGCCGCAAATACGGGATAACTAGGTATATACAATCCGCCCGATTTGCATATCTCAATTTCTATCCTTTACCTCATGTACCGAATCGACGGCTTGTGCTACTTCCTTCCCCCACTCTCGCCACCATTGCCGTGATTTGGAGAATGAGGGGAGGCCCAAACCCCGCGTTCGCATGAAGCTGAGCTCGAGAATTTCCCGCAAGTGGTATCTTGAGAGACAGTATCCCGGGGCAATGGCCATGGTACGAGTGGTAGGAGTTCGCAGAGGAGTGCAGATCAGTAGCCGTCGATCAAGGGACCTAGAACGTGGAGGAGAAGAATGCACGTTGATCTAACTCCTAAAGATGGCAACATCTGTATTATACTAGCATCAAAGCACATGTCTCACCCGTAACTAGAGTGTCCCCGGCCAGAACCGATGCAGATTCTGCTCCCTCCACACCCAATCATGGGCTACCAACACCTCAACCTCGACATCTTTTTCCATCCCTTTCTCTTTCAAAAATTCGCTAATTCGGTCCAGTGTCTTCCTTGCCACGCCTGTATCCACATGCACACTCCGCATCCCCCCCCTCCCGTCCTCGTACATCGCGATGCCCTTCTCGCCCTCCAAGATCCTACGATCGTGACAGCAGTCACCGCCGAGATAGACGTATTTGCGCTCGCCGATTCGAGCAAGCAGGTTCACATGGCCGTACAAGTGGCCTGGGGTGTCGATGACGTAAATGCTGCCGTCGCCAAAGAGATCTAATGTGTTGGGGAAGCTAGCGAGTGGCTGCCAGGACCACTTCTTGGCGGACTGGGGCAGCTTAGCGCTTGTATCCGAGGGAGTCGGTGTGTGTTTGGGAACGTAGGGACCAGAATCGTATTCGCCATTACTTCTATCGGGAACGGGAGGGAACTCAACGGTGCGAGATGCCGGCAGTTCGTCGTCGTTAAACAACTCCGCCGGATAGAGCGGCCCAGCTCCGTTTTTCAATAGATCGAGCGTACCGGACCCTACGGCGAACGTAGCGGCGGTAAAATCGGACGGTGTGCCAATGTGGTCCCAGTGGACATGGCTGAGGATCACCATGTCGATGTCCTTGCTCGGGTCCAGGAGGGGTTCCCCTCTAGCCTTGGCTGTATTACTACCGGCGCCATTCCGAAGACTGCCCGCGCAATCCGGGTCGGTGATGACGGGTTGCCGTTGCGAAGTGTGCACGAGCTGTGCGGGCGTGTAGCCGTTGAGATCGCGCTTAACGCCCAGATCGAAAATGATATTAGTTACATCCCGGCTATTATGGGAGGGAGACAGTGATGGGTGCCGGATGAGGAACGCGAGAGATGGGACGGTCGTGCGTTTTAACTGATCGGCATCGGTGATAAAGAGGCGTTCCGGGAGAGTGATGTGGCCAGCGTCGAGGGCAGAGATAGTCACGTAGACGGGCGGACCTGTGCTTTTTGTGGTGGCCATTGCTGTTCTCGATGAGAGCCTCCGTGAACACGAAGGAGCAATATATCGAGGACGATGTGGTCTACCTGCTGGTATGTGATTATATGCCGAATTATTCGATCGCCCGCTATGCAATAATGTTCCCGCCCTTTCGCAATAGCCCCCGTTTTATCTCTATTTGCCAATGGATGAGGGGGTCAATCCGCCTGTGCGGGGGATGGAGTCAACAAGTAGATGGACGTCGGTAATTGTTCATATTGAGGGGTACAGCCCACACCCCACATGATGTGGGAGGGACGAAAGTCGATCGG
>Ga0164242_10007656_pt1 | contig 11791 bp, 11 predicted proteins | sample OricomgcompostMG_FD_108783 | JGI IMG/M metagenome (GOLD analysis project Ga0164242, IMG submission 108783) | Miracle-Growth compost microbial communities from Emeryville, California, USA - Original compost - Miracle growth compost (MG) ... | reverse complement strand
CGAGGCGACGGCCTCGCTCGACGCCTCGAACGAGGCGCTGCTCCGCGGCGCGATCGACGCCGTCGCGACGGACCGCACGGTCCTCGTCATCGCCCATCGCCTCTCGACGGTCGTCGATTCGGACCAGATCGTCGTGCTCGACCACGGCGAGGTCGTCGGCGTGGGCACGCACTCGGAGCTCGTGGTCTCGACGCCGCTCTACCGCGAGCTGGCGAAGCACCAGCTGCTGGTCTAGGGGGCCAGGCGCGTCACGCGAGAAGTGGGTTGTGGTCCTTGAAGCCGGGCTTCGAGGACCACAACCCACTCCTCGTGAGGCACGGCGGCGCTACGCGAGCGTCAGCACCCCGTCGACGCGGCGGCTGATGTTCCAGGGGTTGGCGTCCTGCAGCGGCGCGGGCAGCGCGGCGTCGGGCACGTCCTGATAGGCGACGGGGCGCAGGAAGCGGGCGATCGCGGCGGTGCCGACCGAGGTCGTGCCCGGCGCCGTCGTCGCGGGGAACGGGCCGCCGTGCTGCTGCGCGAACGACACGGTGACGCCCGTGGGCCAGCCGTTCCAGAGCACGCGGCCGGCGTGCTCGGACAGGGTGCGCAGCAGGCCCGGGATGTCGACCGACCGGTCGCCGTCCTCGGCGTGCACGCCCGCCGTCAGCTGCCCGCCGATGCGCGCGGCGACCTCGGCGACCTCGGCCGGGTCGTCGTACTCGATGACGACGGAGGCGGGGCCGAACATCTCGTGCTCGAGCAGTTCCGGGTGGGCGATGACGGTCGATGCGGATGCCCGCAGCACGGTCGCCTCGGGCGCGCCTTCGGCCCCGGGCAGGGTCGTGATGACCTCGAAGCCGTCGGTGCCCGCGAGTTCGTCGCGCGCGCGCTCGAAGCCCGAGCGGAGGCCCTCGGACAGCATCGCGTGCGGCGGCACGGGCGCGGCATCCGCAAGACCTGCGACGAGTTCGTCGCGCGAGCCGGCGGGGACGACGAGGAAGCCGGGCTTGGTGCAGAACTGGCCCATGCCGAGCGTGAACGAGCCGACGTAGCCGGACAGGATCGCGGAACGGCGCGCCTCCCACGCGGCGGGGGTCACGAACACGGGGTTGGTCGAGCCGAGCTCGCCGTAGAACGGGATCGGCTCGGTGCGCGCTGCGGCGAGCGCGGCGAGCGCCTGGCCGCCTGCGGTCGAGCCGGTGAAGCCGATGGCCTTGACGAGCGGGTGCTGGACCAGCTGCGTGCCGGCCTCATGGCCCTCGACCAGCGCGAAGAGGCCGTCGGGGGCGCCGGCCGCGCGCAGGGCATCCGCAGCGATCGACGCCGTCAGGCGCGCGAGTCGCGCGTGCGCCGGGTGCGCCTTGTGCACGACGGCGCAGCCTGCCGCGAGGCCGGCGGCCGAGTCGCCGCCGAGCACGCTGAACGCGAAGGGGAAGTTGGAGGCGCCGAAGACGCCGACGACGCCGAGCGGCTCGCCGACGCGGCGGATGTCGGGGCGCGGGCCCATGCCCCACGCGGGGTCCGCATGGTCGATCGTGGCCGCGAGCGGCTCGCCGGTCGCGGCGTCGCGCCCGAGCAGGCGCAGCTGGAACGCGGTGCGGGTGAGCTCGCCGCCCAGGCGGCCCTCGGGCAGGTGGGTCTCCTCGTGGGCGAGGGCGACGAGTTCCTCGCGGTGCGCGTCGAGCGCGTCGGCGAGGGCGTCGAGCCAGGTCGCGCGCGTCGCCGGGGCGACCTCGCGCGCGGACTCGAAGGCGGACTGGGCAGCGGTTACGGCGGCGTCGACGGTGAGCGCCTGGGTGTCGGTCACACCCCAAGCCTAGGCTTGCTGCATGCCGACGCCCGACTTCGTCCTCCGCCTGCGCGACAAGATCGGCCACGACGAGCTGTGGCTCTCGGGCGTCACGGCGGTCGTGCTGCGCGACGCGGCCGTTTCCGATGACGACGGCGAGGTCGAGCCCGATGCGGATGCCGCACCCGAGGTGCTGCTCGTGAAGCGCGCCGACAACGGCGAGTGGACCGCGGTCACGGGCATCATCGACCCGGGCGAGCCGCCCGCCGTCGCGGCCGAGCGCGAGGTGCTCGAGGAGACGGCCGTCACGGCCGTCGCCGAGCGGCTCGTGCGGGTGCACGTCGAAGACCGCGTCGTCGAGTACCCGAACGGCGACCGCTCGCGCTACCTCGACCTGGTGTTCCGCTGCTCCTGGGTCTCGGGCGAGCCCTATCCGGCCGACGGGGAGAACGTCGAGGCCGCGTGGTTCCCGGCCGATGCGCTGCCTCCGATGCGCGAGGACCACCGCGTCCGCATCGAGGTCGCCCTCGCCGACGAGCCGGAGGCCCGCTTCCAGCGCTGACTCCGGGGCCGTACCGCGGGCCGAACGGAGGCCCTCCGTTCCGAATGTCGGCGGCCCTCGCTACCGTGATGACCATGCCCCAACCCGTCATCGTCGCCGAGGGCCTGCGCAAGAGCTTCGGCGAGTTCACCGCCGTCGACGGCATCTCGTTCGAGGTCGCCCCCGGCGAGTCGTTCGGCCTGCTCGGCCCCAACGGGGCGGGCAAGTCGACGACGATGCGCATGGTCGGGGCGGTGTCCCCGCGCACGGGCGGCACGCTCAGCATCCTCGACCTCGACCCGGACCGGCACGGGCCCGAGATCCGCTCGCAGCTCGGCGTCGTGCCGCAGACCGACAACCTCGACTTCGAGCTGCCGGTGCTCGACAACGTCATCGTCTACGGCCGCTACTTCGGCCTGCCCCGCGCCCTCGTGCGCCGGCGGGCGGGCGAGCTGCTCGAGTTCGCGCAGCTGACCGAGAAGTCGAAGACGCGCATCGACGACCTCTCGGGCGGCATGAAGCGCCGCCTCACGATCGCGCGGGCGCTCATCAACGAGCCGAAGATCCTGCTGCTCGACGAGCCGACGACGGGCCTCGACCCGCAGGCGCGCCACATCCTGTGGGACAGGCTGTTCCGCCTCAAGGAAGAGGGCACGACGCTCGTGCTCACGACCCACTACATGGACGAGGCCGAGCAGCTCTGCGACCGGCTGATCGTCGTCGACCACGGCCGCATCATGGCCGAGGGCACCCCAGCCTCGCTGATCCGGCAGTACTCGAGCCGCGAGGTCCTCGAGCTGCGCTTCGGGTCCGACAAGAACGCGGCAGTCGCCCCGCAGCTCGAAGGCGTCGGCGACCGGGTCGAGGTGCTGCCCGACCGGGTCCTGATCTATGCCGAAGACGGCGAGCGCGCGCTCGAGGCCGTCCGTTCGCGCGGGCTCGAGTCGCTGACCTCCCTGGTCCGCCGCTCCTCCCTCGAGGACGTGTTCCTCCGCCTCACCGGCCGGAGCCTGATCGAATGAGCACGCTGCCCCTCGATGCGGATGTCGCGTCCGCGGCGCGCGCGGCGGCGGCAGCCCCGCGCCGCTTCGGCGCGCTCTACGTCTTCGAGCACCGCCTGAGGCTCGCCCGCCGCACCTGGACCTCGAACGTCGTCCCCGCCCTCGGCCTTCCGATCCTCTACCTCGTCGCGATGGGCCTCGGGCTCGGCTCCCTCATCGGCGGCGGCGCGGGTGCGGCCGACCTCGGCGGGGTGTCCTACCTGGTGTTCGTCGCGCCGGCGCTGCTCGTGGCCTCCGCGTTCCAGACCGCCTCCGAGGAGTTCATCTTCCCGATCCGGCTCGGCTTCAAGTGGAATCCGACCTTCTTCGGCATGAACGCCGCGCCGCTCTCCCCTGGCCAGATCATGGACGGCAACTTCGTCTACACGGCGGTCCGCATCACGGCGAACAGCGTCGTGTTCTTCGCGCTCATGGTCGTCTTCGGCGCGGTGCCGTCGGGCTTCGGCATCCTCGCCGTGCTCGCGTGCGTGCTCACGGCGCTGTCGTTCGGCGGCCCGCTCGCGGCGTACATCACCTCGCTCGACAAGGACGCCAGCCAGGAGACGCTGGTGCTGCGCTTCGTCGTGATGCCGCTGACGCTGTTCTCGGGCACCTACTTCCCGCTCGCGTTCATGCCGGTGTACCTGCAGTGGATCGGCTGGGTCTCCCCGCTCTGGCACGGCACACAGCTCGCGCGAGACGCGACCTACGGCCTCGGCGAGCCGGCGTGGCTCATCGCCGTGCACCTCGCCTACCTCGTGGCGACCTTCGTCGTCGGCTGGCAGCTCGCGCGCCGGCTCGCACGGAAGAAGCTCAACAAGTGACCGCGGCGCAGACATCCGCAGCGTCGCTCAGCCCGCGCTCCGCGCGCTTCCTGGGTTCGGTGTACGCCGGCAACCCGGGTGCGGTGATGGCGCGCAGCTGGCGGGCGACGCGCTCGACCAACTGGCTCGTGATGATCTCGGGCTTCCTCGAGCCGGTGCTCTACCTGCTCTCGCTCGGCGTGGGCCTCGGCCGCCTGGTCGGCACGATCGACACGGGCGGCCACCAGGTCGGTTACGCGGCCTTCATCGCCCCGGCGCTGCTCGCGACCTCCGCGATGAACGGCGCCGTCATGGACTCGACGTTCAACGTGTTCTTCAAGCTGAACTTCGGGAAGCTCTACGAGGGCATGCTCGCGACGCCGCTCGGCCCGCTCGACGTCGCCCTCGGCGAGATCATGATGGCGCTGCTGCGCGGCGGTGTGTACGGGTTCGCGTTCATGGGCGTGATGGCGGCGGTCGGCCTGACTCTGTCGTGGACGGCGCTGCTCGCGCTTCCCGCCCTGCTCATCATCGCCTTCGGCTTCGCGAGTCTCGGCATGGGCATCGTCAGCTTCATGAAGACGTTCACGCAGCTCGACTGGATCTTCTTCGTGCTCCTGCCGATGTTCCTGCTGTCGTCGACGTTCTTCCCGATCACGGTCTACCCGGCGCCGGTCCAGCTGATCATCCAGTGCCTGCCGCTCTGGCACGGCATCGAGCTCGTCCGCGGCCTGACGACCGGCGTCATCACGTCGGCGCTGCTGTGGCACCTGCTCTATTACGCGGGAATGATCGCCGCAGGCCTGATCCTGACGACGACCCGCCTCAAGGCGCTCTTCTTGAAGTAGCGCGCCGCGGCGCGGCTCGCGCGCTCGGGCCTGCCCGAGTGCTCAGGCCGCGTCGCTCGCGGTCAGCTCGGCGCCCGCGGCGGCGAGCTCGGCGAGTGCCGCTGCGGACGACTCGGCGCCGACGCCGGCGACGAGGTCGGTGAAGACCCGCACGTGCTCGCCGTCGGCGAGGGAGTCGAGAGCGCTCGCGCGCACGCAGTGGTCGGTCGCGAGGCCGACGACGTCGAGCTCGCGCACGCCGTGAGCCTGCAGCACGTCGCGGATGGTCTTGCCGAACTCGTCGACGCCCTCGAACGCCGAGTACGCGGGCTTGCCCTGCCCCTTCTTCAGATGGACGTCGATGCGGTCGGATGCCAACGCCGGGTGGTACTCGGCCCCGGCGGTCTCGGCGATGCAGTGCGCGGGCCAGCTGTCGATGTAGTCCGGGTGCTCCGAGATGTGGCCGCCGTTGTCGTCGTCGGCGTCGTGCCAGTCGCGGCTCGCGATGACGAGGTCGTAGTCGGCCCCGTGCTCGTCGAGCAGCCTGGTGATGCCGGCTGCGACGGCGGCCCCGCCTGCCACGGGGAGGGACCCGCCTTCGGTGAAGTCGTTCTGGACGTCGACGATCAGCAGCGCACGGCTCATGCGCTCAATTCTGCCGCGCGGTGCGTCAGCTGTTCGAGAGATTCCCGCCGCACGTGTAGATCGCGGCGGTGAGCGCGTCGATCGCGGCCTTGGCGCTGTCGTTCACGTTCCCGAGTGCGAAGATCGCGAAGGACAGCCGGCTGCCGTCCTTGGCGTCGACGACGCCGGCGAGCGTGTACCCGTTGGTGATCCAGCCGGTCTTCGCGTGCACGTGCCCTGCGGCGATGCTCGCGGCGCCCGTGAATCGGCCGTAGGAGGCGGACAGCGTGCCCGTCTGCCCGGCGACCGGCAGCGAGTCGTAGATCAGCCCGAGTCCCTGCTCGCGGTTGAGCACCTTGATCATGAAGCCGGTCAGGAACGACGGGGGCACGCGGTTGTCGGCCGAGAGGCCGGAGCCGTCGATGATCGTCAGTGAGGAGCCGTCGAGGCCGTAGGTCTTGAGCGCGGCGACGTCGCCGGCCTGGATGGCGCCGAAGGTGTTGCCAGCGCCCTCCTTGATGGCGGTGAGCCGTGCGAGGGTCTCCATCACGGTGTTGTCCGAGTCGAGCAGCGCCTGGTTGAGCAGCGCGGAGACGGGCTGCGAGTGCACGGTGCCGAGCGCGGCCGCGCCCTGCGGCGCGGCGGCCTGGCCGCCGTACTGCACGCCGAGCACCTGCGCGAACGCGGCGCCGGCGTCGTCGACGGGGTTGTCGCTGCGGGGCGACTCGAGCGCCTTGGGGTTCTGCTTGGCGCCGTTGGCGATGAGCGCGGTGATCGGCGCGGTGGATCCTTCGCCGGTGCGCTCCGTCGTGGGCCACGACGACTGCCAGGTCGGGCCGCCGAAGAGCGAGGCGTCCACGACGACCGAGGTGATCGGCTGCGCGGCGTTGGCGGGGTCGGCCGCCCAGGCCTGCTTGACCTGGCCGGCGAGGTCGTCCATGGTGGGCGCACCCTGGTAGTAGGCGCCGCCGTGGATCGACAGCGTCGGGTCGCCGCCGCCGACGAGCACGACCTGCCCGGGCTGGGAGCCCTTCACGACGGTGGTCGGGAGCGTGGCATCCGGCCCGAGCGAGGCGAGCGTCGCGGCGGCGGTGATCGTCTTCATGACGGAGGCCGTCGGCGCAGGAGTCTCGCCGTTGCGGTCGAACAGCACCTGGCCGGTCTTGGCGTCGAGCACCTGCGCCTCGAGCGTGCCGAGGCGCTTGTCGGCGGCGGCCTGCGCGACCGAGCAGGTCTTCAGCGACGTCGCGGGCAGTGCGGGGTTGGCCGTCGGGCGCGCGGTCGGGGTCGGTGTGGGCGTCGCACTGGGCGTCTGCGACGGCGTCGAGGATGTCGTCGCCGCCGGCTGCCGCAGGGCGGCCGGCTGCGCGGGCGGGGTCGCAGCCCCGGCGGCGAACGCGCCGCCGCCGATGAGCACGAACGCGGCGGTCGCCGCGGAGGCGATCCAGGCGGTGGGGTGGCTGCGCACGGAGCTCAGGACTCCTGACCAGGCGCGGGCAGCGCCCGACGGCGCCTGCGGCCCCTGCGCGGCGTCGACGATGACGGGCGCGGCGATGGCCTGCGTGGGCTGGGCGGCGATGGCCTCGGTGGGCGGGAAGAGGCTGTCGGAGTCTTCGCGGCCGGGCGTGTTGGGGTCGGTCACGCGCACGACTATAACCGGGGCCGCCTGTGCACCCCCGCTGAGGGGCCAGCCGAGGGCCGCCTCAGGTCACCGCGCGCGGCCCGCGTCACGTAGATTCGTACAGGAGACACATAGACACGTAACGGATGCGAATCAGGCGGTGACGAGATGGATATCGGCGCGGAATACACCCTGATCGCAGCGGCTGCCGTCTTGATCCTCGTCGCCGCCACCGGCGTCTCGCGCCGCATCGGGGTCGCGGCGCCGCTGCTCCTCGTCGCGATCGGCGCAGGCCTCAGCTACATCCCCGGAGCCCCGGTCATCCACCTCGAGGCCGAGTGGATCCTGCTGATCGTCCTCCCGCCGCTGCTCTACGGGGCCTCGGTCGCCTTCCCTGTGGTCGACTTCCGGCGCAATCTCGCGCCGATCGCCCTGCTCGGCGTCGCGCTCGTGATCCTGTCCGCGATCGCCGTCGGCTGGGTCCTGTTCGTGATCTTCCCGGACCTCGACCTCGCGAGCGCGATCGCCCTCGGCGCGGTGCTCAGCCCGACCGATGCCGTGTCGGCGACCTCCGTCGCCAAGCGCATCGGCCTGCCGTCGCGGGTCGTGACGGTCCTCGAGGGCGAGAGCCTCGTGAACGACGCGACGACGCTCGTGCTGCTCCGCACGGCGATGGCGTCGATCGCGGCGGTGTTCCATCTCGAGCAGGCGGTGGGCGACTTCGTGTGGGCGACGATCGGCGGCGTCATCGTCGGCGCGATCGTGGGCGCGCTCGCCTCGGCGGTGCGCAAGGGCTTCCGCGACCCCGTCCTGGTCACGTCGATCTCGTTCGCGATCCCGTTCTTCGCGTATGCCCCGGCCGAGGCCATGAACGCGTCCGGCGTCATCGCGGTCGTCACGACCGGCCTCATCGTCGGCCATCGCAGCGTGCGCACCCAGACCGTGCAGCTGCGCCTCGTCGAGCAGACGAACTGGCGCACGCTGCAGTTCCTGCTCGAGAACGGCGTCTTCCTGCTGCTGGGCTACCAGTTGCGCGAGTACATCGCGGATGACATCCAGAAGGGCTTCAATCCCGGCTCGACGATCGCGATCGGCCTGCTCGCCGTCGTCGTGCTGATCGCGGTGCGCGTGGCGTTCGTCTTCCCGATGTTCGCGGCCCTCAACCGCCGCAGCCGCGCGATCGCGGCGGGGCGCACGAGCATGTGGGGCCGCTCGGTCTCGTGGCTCACGTGGCACACGGCGAGCACGCTGCGCCGGGTGCGGCACGGCGACACCGCGGCGGTGCGCCGAGCCGAGTGGAGGCTGCATCTGGAGCGCCGCGAGCGCGCCGACCAGGCCTTCCACTCGCGCGAGCAGCTCGACTGGCGCTCGAGCGCGCTCATCGGCTGGTCGGGCATGCGCGGCGTCGTGACGGTCGCGGCGGTCCAGGCGCTGCCCCGGGACACTCCGTACCGCGAGGCGCTCATCCTCATCGCTTTCACCGCGGCGGTGGCCACCCTGCTGCTCGGCGGCCTGACCCTGCCGAGCCTCGCACGCTGGCTCGGCATCCGCAGCGGCACGACGTCCGCGCGCGAAGAGGTCAGCGACCTGTTCCACGAGCTCACCCGCAGCGGCCGCGACCTGCTCGACGACCCCGAGCTCACGCAGGCCGACGGCACCGCGTATCCGCCGGAGGTGATCGCGCGCATCCGCGAGGAGGTCGACCGGCAGGCGGCGCTCGCCGTGCGCAGCCTGCCGACGACCGCGGTCCGCAAGATCTCGATCGAGGCGCACGAGCTGCGCGGCCGGGTGCTCGAGGCCGAGCGCGAGGCGCTTGCGGATGCCCGTGCGACGAGCACCTACGGGGCGACCGCGCTCGCCACCGCCGAGGCCGTGCTCAACACCCTCGAGGCAGCGACCGAGCAGGAGTGACGCTCCCCCCGACCGCATGATTCCTCACATTCCGGACAGGAACTGAGCTAGTTTCGCGCTTCCGGTTTGTGGGCACTTGCAGCAAACCCTCCTCACCCGCTTCACTGTTCCCGTACGAGCGACCCTCGTGACCCCTCCTGCGGGCGTCCCGCTGCCCAACCCTCGCGCGGGGCGCCTTGACGGGGGCGGTCCGGGGCCTGCCGTCCCGCCGGGGTCGCGCGCCGCGGATCCGGTACCGTGGCCCGTCAGAGGGATAGCCTCGGCGCGCCATTCCGCCACGCGGGCGGCAGCCGCCTCGGCGCAACCCGACCCCGTGCCCGACGCCACACCGAGAGGAGCCGCCGTGTTCGCCTTCGACGCCGTCGTCCTCGCGGGCGGCCGCTCGGCCCGCCTCGGCGGCGCTCCGAAGGCTCTGCTGCGGCAGGGCGGGGAGCGGCTCCTCGACCGCGCCGCGGCCGCGACCGACGGCGCCGCAGCTCTGATCGTGGTGGCGCCGGAGACGACCCCGGTGCCCGCGGGCGCGACCCTGACCCGCGAGGACCCGCCGTTCTCGGGGCCTCTCGCCGGGCTGGCCGCGGGGCTCGACGCCCCCACCCGTACGAGCGGATGGGTCCTAGCCCTCGCCTGCGACATCCCCGGCGCCGTCCCCGCCGTCGCCGCGCTGCTGAGCCGCGCCGAGCAGCTCGCGGAGAACGGCGAGCTCGCCGATGCGGATGCCCTGCTCGCCCAGCCGGCCGGCGACCGCCCCCAGCCGCTCCTGGCGCTCTACCGCGTCGCCGCCCTGCAACAGGAGTTCGCGCGCCGCGCCCCGGCCGACCGTAGTATGTGGTCCGTCCTCGACGGGCTCGCCTGGCAGCCCGTTCCCGCTCCCGCCGGCAGCGGAGCCGACGTGGATACCCCCGCGGACGCCGCCGCGCTCGGCTGGCGCATCGAGCAAGAGGAGCAGTGATGGCCCGAGACCTCGCCCCCGAGGATTCCGCCCGACTCGACGACTGGGTCGCTCAGGTCGCTTCGGCGCTCTCCGTCGACGTCGACGTCCCCGTTGCGGGTCTTCTGAAGCTCGCTGCGGATGTCGCGCACGGGGTCCTGCGGCCGGCTGCGCCGGTCACCGGCTTCCTCGTCGGCGCTGCGCTCGCGGCCTCCCCGCAGCTCGCGCCCGATGAGGCACTCGCCCGGGTCCGCGCGGTGCTCGAGGCGTTCCCCGCCGCCGGCGCCGACCCCGGCGCGTCTGCATGAGCTCAGGCGACGCCCGCGCGCACGGCCATCGGCCGCCGTCGAACTGGTCCGACGCCCGCCGGCTTCTGCATTCTCTCGCCGCGCCGGAGTCCGAGACCGTGTCGCTGGCCACCGCGATCGGCCGCGTCACCACCGCGTCGGTCATCGCGCCGCGGCCCCTGCCGCACTACGAGTCCTCCGCGATGGACGGCTGGGTCTACTCCGGCGATGAACCCTGGCGCCTCGTTCCCGGGTCTTCCTCGCATCGGGCCGGCCCGGCGCTCGGGCCCGGAACCGCAGCGCCGATCCTGACCGGCGGGGCACTGCCGGAAGGCGCGACGGGCGTGCTCCGCAGCGAGCACGGAACGGACGCAGGCGGGATGCTCCGCCGCCGGCCCGATTCCGAGCGCACCGAGCGCCGCCGCCGGGACATCCGCCCCGCCGCCGAGGAGGCCGAAGCAGGCGAAGTCCTCGTTCCTGCGGGGCGCAGGCTCTCCGCCTTCGACGTCGCCCTGCTCGAGGTGGCCGGCTTCGACGAGGTGGCCGTAGCGCGCAGCCCGCGCGCCGCGGTGCTCGTGACCGGCGACGAGGTGATCGGCGCCGGTGTCCCCGAGCCGGGCCAGGTCCGCGATGCGTTCAGCACGCCCCTGGGCGCGATGCTGGACGGCTGGGGCGCGGAGACCGCGGCGTCGGCGCGGATCCACGACGATCCGTCCTCCATTGCGGACGCACTCCTGCGGTCCGATGCGCAGCTCGTCATCACCACCGGCGGGACCGCCCACTCCAGCGCGGACCATCTGCGCGCGGCCACGGCGGCAGCGGGCTATGAACCGGTGGTCGACGGCATCGACGTACGGCCCGGCCGTCACACCTTCATCGCCCGGCGCCCCGGCACCGAGGACTGGGTCGCGTGCCTGCCCGGCAACCCGCTCGCCGCGTTCTGCGCCGTGGTGGTGCTGGTCGAGCCGCTCGTCGCGGGGCTTCTGGGGCGCCCCTATGCCGAGCCGCCGCTCGGGGCGCTCTTCACCGAGTCGGCTGCGGATGTGGCTCGCATCACGCCCGTCGTGCTCGACGGCACGAACGCACGGCCCGTCCCGTATCGCAACGCGCATATGCTGCGCGGTCTGGCCGGTGCGGATGCCTTGGCCATCCAACCGCCCGGAACCGGCCCCGGCCCCGTGGCCGCGCCGCTCTTCGAGCTCCCGCTACCGCGCTGACTTATATAAAGAGGCCTCGAGCAGCGTGCTCGAGGCCTCTTTTATACGCATAAAACGATACAAAGTATCCATTTCAGGTGGGTGGTGTGTTAAATGCAAGAAGGCCACCCCGTGGTGGGGTGGCCTTCTTGTGAAGGGTGTTCGGCGGTGTCCTACTCTCCCACAAGGTCGCCCTTGCAGTACCATCGGCGCTGGGAGTCTTAGCTTCCGGGTTCGGAATG
>Ga0164242_10007655_pt1 | contig 11792 bp, 9 predicted proteins | sample OricomgcompostMG_FD_108783 | JGI IMG/M metagenome (GOLD analysis project Ga0164242, IMG submission 108783) | Miracle-Growth compost microbial communities from Emeryville, California, USA - Original compost - Miracle growth compost (MG) ... | reverse complement strand
TCGAACATCTGGATTGCTCGACCAGCATGATCGCTCGCTTACATTGGAGTTTGACGTAAGCAATACATCCAGTGAATTGCAGGGAGGCGATTATGCACAGGTCAAGCTGAAATTAAAGCGTAAAAACTCGTCTAAATGGGTACAAAGCAAGAGCGTTCTAAACACCCAATCTGGAACGTATGTACTAACATTGAATAACAACGAAGTAAAACGAATTGCTGTAAAGGAAGGTATCCGTTTAGATACACTTACAGAGGTTTTTGGTAATCTTTCTCCAGAAGACAAAATCATTATCAAACCATCGGAAGAAATCAAAGAAGGTAAAATTAAACAATAAGATTATGAAAATGAATTTTAAAAAAATAGCCATCATTCCGTTAATAGCAATTACGGGATGGGCATACGCATCAATAAATAGAAATAGTATAAATGCAAGTGTGAGCGTAAATCAACAAATAAATATCGAACAGAAATTAGTAACCAATTCTCAAGAAACGCCAGATTTAAAGTTTAAGGACGAAAACGGTAAAACCATTTCGTTAAAATCCTTAAAAGGAAAGGTCGTTTTCATTAATCTTTGGGCTACTTGGTGTCCGCCTTGCATTCACGAAATGCCATCGATTAATGAACTGCGTAAGATTTTTAAGGACAATAAAGATGTCGTATTTCTAATGGTAGATGTGGACGGAAAAATAGAAAAATCAAAAGAGTGGATGAAAAGCAAAAAATTTGATTTGCCAGTTTATGTTCCCGATGGCGAAATACCCCGTGAGTTATTTTCAGGCTCTATCCCTACTACTATTATCGTAGATAAGCAAAACAATATCATCGCAAGGCATGTTGGCGGAGCTGACTATTCGTCAAAGGAAGTGGTTGACCTAGTGACTAAACTATTAAAAGAAAAATAATTAGTAAAACAATGAAAAAGATAATATTTTTTGTGGCATTTTTATTCGCAAGTGCCGCCTCTTTCGGACAAATACTAAAGCCTGTGAAGTGGTCGTATGCTTCTAAACGCGTTAGTGATAAAGAAGCTGTATTGTTCTTTAAGGCAACAATAAACGATGGCTGGCATATCTATTCGCAAACGGTTCCTAAAAACGGTCCACAGCCTACAAGTTTTTCTTTCCATTCGTCAAAAGCTTATCAGTTAAGCGGAAAGGTTCAGGCGGCTAAACCAATTGTCAAACACGACACGACTTTTGATATGGAAGTGGGTTATTATGAAAAATTAGTGGTTTTCCAGCAAAAGGTAAAATTAACAAGCAATGCGCCTACGGTAAAAGGTACGCTTACCTATATGGTTTGTAACGATAAGCAATGCTTACCGCCTGAAGAAGTGGCGTTCAGCATTCCCATAAAATAAAGAATTTAATATGAGATTAATATCAAAAATATTAACGGTACTATTCATCTTTGGTTTGGTGGCTGTTACTGCAAATGCGCAGACAGACAGCCTCGTATCGCATGATGATGTGGAGTTTACAGAAATAACCGAGCAGCAGCCCGTTCAGAAGGAAAGTATTGCAACATCCAAAGAGCCAGAAACTTTGCTAACTAATGAAAACGGGGTAACATTGCAAAAGAATGAAGCTACAACCGATAAAAGTTCCCTTTGGGCAATCTTTATTGCGGGTTTTATCGGCGGCTTTGCAGCATTGTTGATGCCCTGCATTTTTCCGATGCTGCCCTTAACGGTAAGTTTCTTTACCAAAAGCGGTCATACGAAACGCAGGGCGGTAATCCAAGCAATGATATATGGATTGTCTATCATACTCATTTACGTTCTATTGGGTATTTTCATTACGCTAATTTTCGGTGCGGATGCACTCAACAGTCTATCTACAAACGGGATTTTTAATTTTGCTTTCTTCGCTCTTTTAGTTGTATTTGCCTTTTCCTTTTTCGGTGCATTTGAGCTTACATTGCCTGCCTCGCTAGCGAACAAGTTAGACCGTAAAGCTGATCGAGGAGGTTTGCTAGGGCTTTTCTTTATGGCAGCAACATTAGCCGTAGTGTCCTTTTCCTGTACTGGTCCAATTATCGGAACGTTGCTGGTACAGGCTGCAACAATGGGGGAACTTTTAGGTCCCGCCATTGGGATGCTCGGCTTTGCATTGGCATTAGCAATACCGTTCACGCTTTTTGCAATGTTCCCAAGCCTTTTAAAAAGCCTTCCATCTTCGGGAGGTTGGCTGAATAGCGTAAAAATCACACTCGGATTTTTAGAATTAGCTCTTGCTTTGAAGTTTTTGAGCAATGTGGATCTGGCATATCATTGGAATTGGTTCGACAGAGAAGTCTTTTTAGCACTTTGGATTATAATCTTCGGATATTTAGGTTTCTATTTATTAGGAAAAATTCGGTTTCCGAATGATAGTCCAATGGATACATTGAGCCTGCCGAGAATGGTACTGTCAATACTTGTACTATCGTTTACCCTGTATATGGTTCCTGGATTGTGGGGAGCACCTTTAAAATCCATTTCGGCATTTTTACCACCACAGACAACACAAGATTTTGACCTGTATACTTCTTCATTTGGTAGGACAGAGACAAATAATGTCGTCGATAGCAAAGCCCGCAAATATTCGGATATATTCCACGCACCCTTAAACCTTAATGTCTTTTTTGACTATGAGGAGGGAATAGAATATGGAAAGAAAGTGGGCAAACCTGTCATGCTCGATTTCACAGGGCATGCCTGTGTTAATTGCCGTAAGATGGAAGCATCCGTGTGGTCTGATAAAGACGTACACAAGCTATTGAACGAAGAACTTATCATCATCCAACTTTATGTGGACGATAAAACAGAATTACCACAGGCAGAACAATTTGTATCATCATTTAGTGGCAAAAATATACGTACCATAGGAAATAAATGGAGCGATTTTCAGGCGAGTAAGTTTAACTCCAATTCGCAACCTCACTATGTACTTTTAGACCCATCTAACGAGGAAATACTGATCAAACCTACTGGAGCAGATTACAATCAGAAAAGCTATTACGGTTTTATTCAATCTGCAATTAACAAATACAAGAGTAAAAATTTATAGAATAAGTAATTAAAATCATTTAGTATGAAAATGCAATTTAAAAATTTGGCAATTCGTTCTGGTCTTTTCATAATCACAGCTATATCGCTGGCTGCTTGCGGGAATACGGATAAGAAGAAAGAAAATAAGGTAGAGAGCGAGCATTCGACGACGACAGGAGTTGGGACAACGGAAGCACAGGTCTCAACAACTGCCAGCCTTTCCTTTACTGATAAAGATGGAAAAACCGTATCGTTAAGTTCATTAAAAGGTAAGGTAGTATTTATCAACTTTTGGGCAACTTGGTGTCCGCCCTGCATTCAGGAAATGCCTACCATTAACGAACTAAAAGCAAAGTACAAAGGCAATAACGACATCGTATTCCTGATGGTCGATGTAGACAACAAGATGGAAAAATCCACTGCATTTATGGAGAAGAATAAGTATGATTTGCCTGTATATGTTCCAGCCAGCAATATACCTTCTGAATATTTAGGCAGTTCAATTCCAACTACGGTCATACTAGACAAAAGCGGAGATATGATTGCCCGTATCGAAGGTGGTAGGGATTATACAAGTCCCGAGATCATCAAAGTTGTGAATGAACTTGTAGATAGTAACTAATTGATAAAAGAATGAATTATGACTAACAATAAAGAAGTTTCTAATAAGAAACCACCACAGAAAAAGCTACAGTACATTAAGAAAAATGCATTTACCATATTTATGGTAATTGCCGTCGGGATATTGCTTATCAGCCCCGATGCAAAATCATTTGTGCTGCGCCAACTAATGTCAACAGGAATTTTTAACGCGAGTATAGACAAAAAGGATGCGGATACAGTAAGCCTTACAAATACTGATTTTACTTTTACGGACGGAAAAGGGAGCATACAAAATACCTCATCATTAAGAGGAAAAGTAGTGTTTATCAATTTTTGGGCATCTTGGTGTCCACCCTGTCGGGCTGAATTTCCATCTATTGAAACTCTGTATACCCAATTTAAGGATAACCCTGGCATTTTCTTTCTAACCCTCAACGAGGACAATGACCCGGCTGCGGGAAGGGCATATCTGGAAAAAGAAAATTTTTCAGTTCCAATGTATCAGTCCAGCGGTAATGTTCCAACGGAAGTGTTTTCCGGTTCATTACCAACAACCGTAGTATTGGATAAGAAAGGTAAAGTCAGGCTTCATCATACCGGATTTGCCAATTACGCATCTGAAAAATTTGTAAAGGAAATAGAAGAATTAATAAATGAACAATAAAAACAATAAAATGAAAAAACTACAAGCTTTGCTAATAGCCGTACTATGTTTTATGTCTATTAGCATTTTTGCGCAACAAAAACCAGATACCACTTTTGAGCCCGCGAAAGCATACAAAAAACATTACAATGCGCTTTATATCTTGAACGAAGCAGAGGATAAAAAAATAAAGGGGATCCTTCGCAACATCAATAATGTACTAAGTGACCCACGGTTGAAAGGTAAATTACAGATAGAAGTCCTTGCGTTTTCTGACGGTGTGGAAATGTATAAAAAAGCTAACAGCTACCAAAAATTATTGGTTGCACTCAAAGATAAGGGCGTTTTATTTGTCCAGTGTTCTAAAACAATGGAAGAACGAAAAATTGACAAGAACGAATTGTTTGATTTTGTGAACTACGTCCCTAGCGGTAATGGAGAAATTATATTAAGGCAATACGAAGGCTGGGCAATTGTTCATCCATAATCAAAAATGCTTTAAAACTTTAAATTATATATAATGGAATTATCAATAGGATTTATAAATGATGTACACGGTTATCTTGAACCACACCCAGAACTATTTTATGGTAAGGACGGGGAATTTATTAAAACAGCAGGAGGCTATGCAAAAATCGCCTCTGTTTTCGAGAAGATAAGAAAAGAGAATGAACACACCTTGTTTTTTGACGGAGGCGATACCTTTCACGGAACCTTACCCGTAGTGGCTTCCAGAGGCGAAGTACTAATTCCAATTTTAAACAAACTTAGTTTTAGTGCAATGGTGGGACATTGGGATTTTGCCTATAGGCCGGAACATCTTTTAGCATTAGATAAACTACTTAATTATCCCGTATTAGGTGTCAATGTTTATAAGGATGACGGTACCCTACTGCTGAAACCGTATTCATTTATTGAGGTAGGTAATCAAAAAATTGCTGTAATCGGTATTTGTGCCAATATTATCGATAAGACGATGCCTGCTAAGTTCAAACAAGGAATTTATGTAACTGACGGAACGGATGAAATAAACGGTTATGTAAAAGAAGTAAAGGGATTGGGAGCAAGTTTGGTCATATTACTTTCGCACAATGGCTACCCGCAGGATATTGAATTACTTAAAAGTACAACAGGAATTGATATATGTTTAAGTGCGCACACCCACAACAGAATATATGAACCTGTAAAAGTAAAAGATACCATAATAATACAGTGTGGTTGCCACGGCTCTTTTGTGGGACATCTTAAACTTTCCATCGTAGATAATAAAATTATAAATTATCAATACAAGCTTATAGAAGTGAACGAAGATGTTGCGAGCCATAAACCAGTAGAACATATTGTAAATGACATTATGGCTTCATACAGAAACTTGCAAGAAGATGTTGTTGGGAGAACGAATACCATATTACATCGGTATGATGCTTTCTCATCATCTATGGATAATCTGTTATTAAAAGCAATTAGCAAGGCTGCTGGTGTAAACATAGCATTTTCTAACGGATGGCGTTACGGTGCGCCTATTGATAAAGGAAATATTACGATGTGGGATTTGTACAGTATGGTTCCTATGAACCCAATCATTTCTACCATTGATATGACGGGACAAGAGATCATTGATATGTTGGAAGAAAACTTTGAACGTACTTTTTCAGCTAATCCTATGAAACAAATGGGCGGTTACTGTAAACGATATTTAGGATTACAGATCAAATTCCACATTGAAAATCCGTATGGCTATCGTATTGAGGAAATCTACTACGAGAACGAACATTTAAAAAAACAAAAAACATATAAGGTTGCCTATATCACTGAACAAGGTGTGTCAGAAAAATATGGAACCAACAGAACACATTTAAAAGTAACTGCGGTACAAGCTCTTGTTGATTATTTAAAAACAAATTCCTAACACCATAAATCTTTTTGCAATGAAAACCACATAGCTAAAATTATATCGGGGTTCTTACCCATTACGATTTTAATCTTAAACTAAAATCTATGGAAAAATACTATAATGAATGCGTACAGAAACTCGAAGAAAAAATCAAGGAGTTGACATTGGAAGTAGATGACCCAATCTTACTGCCACAGGAAGTTATTGTGCTTATAGTAGATTGCTTATCAAAGTTAAAAGAATTTGTATTAAAACGAGGTTTTAAAAATAAACAAGAAGAAATCTACTTCTTTAAAAAGTTGAAACCTGTTATTCTGTCCAAATTAATTTATTACAATGCTATTTATAAGATAGAAACCAAAAAGCCTTATGGAAATGGGAAAACAATAAAGAAGTATATTGACAATGAATTAGCAAAACTAAAAAGATTTTTTGATAACAACCTCGAATTTTATAAGTATTATAGAACCAATAGCATCTATCTTGATGAGAGGTATTTTGTAAGAGGTGGTTATGATGTGAGATTAAGCATAGATACTTACTATTTTGAAACTGATCACAATTTTACAACTTCACACGACTATAAAGTAGCTAAAATAATTGCCAATGATTTGATACAAGTATATCTCGAAGACCAACTGAATAATAAAAATCAGAAAAAAGTATTTGATTATTCTTCATTAAATTGGACTGGAAGTAAAACTGCTTTAACCGAATTGGTTTACGGCCTATATTCACAAGGAGTATTTGATAATGGTAATGCCGATTTAAAACTGATTGCTAAAACATTCGAATGTACCTTTAATATTGATTTGGGGGATTTCTATCATACATTTATGGAGCTTAAATCACGAAAAGTGAACAGGACAAAATTTCTTGATAGTATGCGTGATACTTTGATCAAAAAAATGGATGAGGAGGATGAAGTAAAATAACTTTCTTATTAAATTCCTCTTGATAGATGAATTGTAATAGCTTTTGTTTGTTCATTCTCTTTTGAATTTTTTATAGTTTGCTTCTGTTTTTCGGTTTGTTCTGCTGGTTCTTCTTTATGGTCCGGTATGATTGACAACTGTATCTTTCGTTCAACTGCAGCCAGTTCTGTTTTGAGTTCACTTAATCGGTTTTCTTTAGACCAAGTTCCGTTTATCACCTCCTTAAGAACAGGCAGGTCTTTTTGTATTTCTGTAATTTTCTTTTTTTCCTGTTCAATATAACTCGGTAATTTTTCCAGTGCATTAAGAAAATTCATAGCAGCCAGCTTTTCATCTTTAGCAATGACACCATTATTGTAAGTATATTTTATGTTTCCCTCACCCTGTACCAAAAATCGGTTTACCCGAATATCCACACCCTCTTTTTCCGAAATTTCAGTTTTTACCAACAGTGTAAAACCATACAAGCTACCTATTTCTTCATACTGACCTCCAGTTCGCGCCTTGTCTACAAGCTGATTGAGCTTTGTGCCGATTTGTTTAATATCCGCATTGGGTGGTAAACCCTCCAACTGTATAGGATTTGAGGTTGTACCGTCCGAACGTTTTTGGACACGCCCTTGCAGGTTGTGCCAGTCAAGGCTCATACGGTCAAAGCGAGATTGGGTTTTAGCAAGTTCAGCCGTATAATCTTCCAATTTGTACTTCGCACTATACTTTGAACGGTTGAATGCCTGTTTTTCGCTTTCCAATCCTGCAATCTGTTTTTCTAATTTGGCTTTATCCAATAGGTCGGTATTTCCTGAGAGTATCGCTACATATTCCGAGAAATTCATTCCAGATTTTTCGTCCATACTGCCCTCGTCAATGGTTCGTTTGCCGAGATTATTATTTTTTAATTGGTCAATGAAAAGTTGCTTATTGTAAAGCAGATTAAACTTGTAGCTATCCAATGATTTTTCAACGGCATAGATAATCACATCTACTTTATTGTCCGCAAAGAACTTGGCAATCTCATTGCCTTTTCGGACTGCCCGACCGTCCCTTTGGGCAAGGTCGCTTGGTCGCCACGGCGTATCCAGATGATGGACGGCAACGGCTCTTTTTTGTGCATTCACACCAGTTCCTAACATACTTGTAGAACCGAATATTATGCGAATTTTTCCCTCGTTCATTCCTTTGATAAGTTCCTTGCGTTGCTTATCATTTTTCGCTTCCTGTATAAACCTAATTTCGTGTGAAGGTATGCCATGGTCTTCTACGAGCTTACGTTTGATTTCGGAGTAAACATTCCAGTCGCCCGGCTTGTAAGTTCCCAAATCAGAGAAAACAAACTGTGTTCCTTTCTGTGCATTGTATTGGCTGTAATACTTAGCAATGTTTGCTGCACAATGCGAAGCCTTGTTGTCGGGGTGGTCATCATACGCACCGCTTACCATCCGCATATCTAAAGACATTTTACGAGCATAATCAGTAGCGATGAGCATTTTTGCTTTTTATTCAGATGGAGATAAAGCTTCTCTTCCCAACAAAGTAGCATTTCCAGATTTAGCAAATTCCATCAAATTTTGTATAAACACTTCCTGATCGGGTGTAGGTGGTATGTTATATAATACCTCATTCTTGTTAGGGCGGTCAATGCCTATATCCCTAGCCGTTCGGTAATCCGTGATTTCCGAGTAAAATTGCGCCAACTCCGGCACTTTAATAAAATATCGAAAACGTTCTTTTGCTACGATGTTGTTGGCAACCGAAAATTCATAATCAGTCGTTTTCCTTGCATAGATAGCCGCCCACGCATCAAAAGAATGAATGCCTTGTTTTTCTAATGCCCGTGGTCGCAGGTATTTGAACAGCAGGTACAGTTCAGTCAAAGAATTACTGATCGTAGTTCCGGAAAGGAAAGTTGCTCCCATATCCGCATTAATGCGTTCCTGAATGGTGCGGATAGCAAACAAAAGGTTGATTGCCTTTTGGCTTCCGTCAACATTACCCAATCCTGCAACTCTGGAATGTCTTGTGTTAAACATCAAGTTTTTGAATTGATGGCTTTCGTCCACAAGCAAATGGTCAATGCCCATCATCTTAAAATCCACTACGTCATCTTTGCGATTTTCAATATCGTGTTGCAGGGTTTTGAGTTTAACTTCGAGGTTTTCTTTCCGCTTGATTACTCCAGCAAGCATACCCCTGGTCACTTCCTTGCCTTGTGATTGTAGTGCATCGAGGTTTCGTTCTACACTATCCAATTCGATTTGGAGAATTTCCTTTTGTATTTCGGGCGATTGCGGTATCATCCCAAAATGGTCGTGTGTGAGGATTACGCAATCCCAATCATTGTTTTTAATATCCCCGAAAATCCTCATCCGCTTTTGAGGTGTAAAATCCTCTTTGCCTGGAAACAGAATTTTAGAGTGTGGATAGGCAGTGCGGTAGGCTTCGGCAATTTCGTGAACATTGCTTTTCAGCCCGATAATCATAGGTTTATGGGCTAAGCCCAAACGCTTCATTTCCTGTGCTGCGGTACACATTACCAACGTTTTTCCTGCACCTACTTCGTGGTCGCAGATAGCACCATTGTTCAGTTTTATCATCCAAACGGTGTCTTTTTGGCTCGAATACAAGTCTTCAATACCTAATGCCTTACGGTCTAAACCCGGAAAGTCCTGATGGCTTCCGTTATAGTTCGGTCGAACGAAGCAATTAAAAGTATCGTTGTATTGGTCGGTCAGCCTGTTTTTAAACTCATCGTTTTGGGCGTGTAGCCATTCGGTAAATGCGGTACGGATTTCGTCAATCTTGGTGTTCGCCATTTGTATGGCTTCCATATCCCGTACCTTGACTTCTTGGTCGCCAACCGTAATTTTTTTAGTAATATCAGGCGTGGTATTGACAAGGGCGTGTTTAAGCAGGGCAATACCGTCAAACGTCCGGCTTTCAGCTTTGACAGCGTATTTTTCCCATATATGCAAATTCTTACGGTCGCACTTTACGGAAAAGTCATCCGAACTTTCAGAATAATGAACTAGTACGTCCGTATCAAAAAGATGTGAAGCAAAACGGGCATAAATACCAGTGGGTATCCAGCGTTCACCTAAATTAAAATCGAGTTCCTCAAACTCAATTCGTCTTGGTCGGGCTTCTTCCAAAACAGTAAGGCTTGTTTTGGCTTCGATATCATTGGGATTGTTTTCAATGTAGTTCTGTATCTCTTGGGCTTTTTCTACCACGTTCCCTGCAATCCAGCGTTCAGATATTTCATATTCTTTTTGCAAAGGATTGTAGTAAATACGACCGTGTAATGCTTCTTTTAAAGCCTCGTCCGTCATACCGCTGATTTCGGACATATAGTCCAAATCCACGCTTCCGTATTTGTTCAGCGCAGCCGCTAACGCTTCTTCGGGATTGTCCGTTGCTATGGTTATGGTAGAAAAACTAACAGGGCGGCTGAATATATCGGCTTTGTGTACCACACCACCAACCACACGCTCCAGATAAGGGATCTCCTTACCGGAGCTATCCGTTTTTATGAGTTTGATGTTATCGGCACTGTTGAGGTTACCGTACTTTTTGACAAACTCATCATAAAGACGGTTAAGGTTTTCCCTTTCTCCTTTGTGTTCGGTCTGAAACTTTGCCTCTTTGTTGTAAAGCTCTTGGTAAACATCACGTAACGCAATGTATGCTTCGGCTCTTGCTTTCTGTGAAGTCGGTAATTGCAAAGGATGAAAAATTGCTTTTTCATTTGATGTATCTATATCTTGCAGATGACCGACCCAACCATTATCTGCGACTAGGCAATCGTTACGGTAGAATGGATGCAGTTTGCCACTATAAGGAGCAGGTTCTGGAATAGTATCGGGAACGACTGGCTTATCAGTTTGACCATTCCCGTTTATTGTTGAAAACAGGTCGCCAATAGCTTCCTGTTTTTTGCCATTGGTAGATGTATTTCCATTGGTGACACTATTAGTAACAGGTGGCGCATAAGGCTGCTGCATCGAACTACCGAACAGGTCAGGTTGGCGACCTATTGCACGGCTAATTTTGTTGATGCTTTGCCTTTTAACTTGTGTTGTTCTTTTGGGCGGAGCAACAACCATAACAGGTTCGTACGCATTTTCAAACAGGTCAAAAATGCTTAGCTGTTTCAATTCCTGTGTAGTGTCTTGATTACTTGCAGGAGTTGGTACAAGCTGTGGCTGAATGGCTACGGGTTCGACAATTGGAGGCTTTACCTTTGGAGTAGCGGGAATTTGTATTATAGGTTCATCGTTCCGTTCGCCTTTGTATAAATTCAAATTAAGATGCTTCCCAAAATCATTGATAAGCATTTGTTTGAGGTCTTTAGCAATTCCCTCAACCCCGTCTTTGTGTGTATAAATTAGTGCAGATTGTCCATAAGGGTCGGTATCTAATTTCCGATCGGTATGTACAATCCTTGCGCTATCCTGAAAGAGTGCATTGCCAGGAGTATTGTATTCTGTTTGCCTGCTTTGGCAAAACAGGTCTTCCCTTTCGGTCAGACTTTGTTTCGCCGTGTTCTTTTGCAGAATAATCAGATCGCTTCCGACCTCCGTTCCTGCATATTCCGTAAACAGGTTATTGGGCAATCGAACGACTGAAACCAAATTGTTATCCTGCATCAACGCCCTGCGTATCGGTTCGTTCTTTGGGCTA
>Ga0164242_10007654_pt1 | contig 11792 bp, 12 predicted proteins | sample OricomgcompostMG_FD_108783 | JGI IMG/M metagenome (GOLD analysis project Ga0164242, IMG submission 108783) | Miracle-Growth compost microbial communities from Emeryville, California, USA - Original compost - Miracle growth compost (MG) ... | reverse complement strand
TGATGATCGGGTACATGTTTGCACACTTGCACCCGTAAGTTGGAGGTATCCAAACTGCATGCAACTTACTGTAGCGTCGGTGATTGGTAGGGTGGGCCACCTGCCAAAACACAAGTAATTAAATGTACTGCACATGGACTCTGTATGGGTTGCTAGCCGGTCGATCGTAGCCAACGGTAGTAGAAGAAGTTGTCACACACGATCACAGCTGAACCGAACCCTCGGGAGCAAGTGAACTACAGCTACTTACGCACGCATGGTAGGCAGGTGGGCATCTAGGTAAAGTAAGGAAGTACGAAGCATACGTGCAAATAGGTCCGGATATCAAATCGGAGGCAACGCTTCGAACGCCACGCTTGCAGATCGAAGAACAAAGCACTAAAACATTGCCCCATTTTGGTTCTCGCGAACTGGTCCCATGAGGCACCGAATAAGGAAATTGCCGAATAAGAAAATCATCGAGAGTTTTGGCTCCCGACGTAAGAATTTTCCAGCCCATCTCAGACACCAAATCTCGTCATGAAAAGAGTGTGATTGTGGGGGAGGTCGGGTTGGAGGAGAGGTCGTCGAGGCTGGGGTGTGGAAAGCACCAATGGATAGCGAGTTTGAGGTAAAACCCAATTGCCGCTTGCCAACACACCGGAGGACGTACCCCTTGGCGGTTGCTCTCGATGCTCAGTGGCCAGATGCAAATTGTCTCCGGCGGGCAGGTGACCAATATGGCAAATAAGTCCTGAGGTCTTCATCACACTCCCCTCCAAAGGTCAGTCTTCTCGACTGCCTAGCTAGGACGACATAACCCAGTCTGGCCGGGGTGTAAGCCAACCCAAGGGTCGTCCCCGTGCTGGGCGAGGTAGTTTGCGCAGTAGATTCAATCCTAGGGTAAGTCGAGCCAAGCCATAGATACCTTACGCAGTGCATTATATATCCCACCCAACTGCTCTGTTTGAAACAAATCGCACCGTAATAGAAACAGGCAGGTTGATCCCCAGGCCCTTGCCTCCGCCCCAAAAAGAGAGACATAATAATATGCATAACAACTACCCGTTAAGGTATGACATCGTCATCGGCTCAAGCAAACAGAATCGGGTCGTGTTGAAAACGGCTGAGCCTTGATATCGACTCGAAAGTCTTGGCGGTTGAGAAAAAAAGGACGGAATTGTACGTCGTCGTGAAGTTTGCGTTGATGGCGGCCAAACGGGTTCCAGAGGATGTCCTAGATTCGGGATCTTTGGGCCCAAAGTGGGATTTATTGATGGTTCAGCTGCGAAAACCCGACTTCTCGTTTGCAAAACGCACGGCGTCGCTCCTTCCCGCTTGAGGTTTGGTGAGACCGTTGACGGGTGGGTGGGGTCGCAGACGGCATGACCTGGAGTGGGGGAGATATTGCCATCTCGGGACTAGCCTTAGCGCCACTCTGCCGGCAGCCTTAACTTCCCTGCCCTTGCCTGCTTGCCAGCCCACCCAAAGCCCACTTACCATCCCGCCGACCCCACTCTTTCGCAAGTCATCACTACACTGTACCTCAGCAACTCGGCCAAGCTGGCTGGCTGGCTTGCCCGCACTCCAAAAAAGGCCCCCTCCACCTCCACCCCTCCCCCATCATGAAGGTGGGCGAACGGCTGATGGCTGTCCCATTTCCCACCCAGCAGCAGAAGGAAACAAAACATTGTCCGTGATCTGGCCGAAGGCGCCGACTGACCGCCGGACCCCAAACATCGCCAAACAAAAAAAAAACCAACGTCCCTCCTGCATCTCTTTCTGCTTTTTTTCTGGGCCGTCCCGTGTCTCTGTGAATTCGCTCGCACGACTGGGCAGTAGTAGCCTCCGACCGCAGACCCTTATCTTCCCTGCTCTACCGCCGTTGCCTCCCCTCCCGGAATCCTATTCCTCTTATTATTCTCTCTCGGCTACTCTGCCTCAAATCTCCAGTCCTGCCGCTCCACCCCCAAAGACGATCAGCAGTCCAGCCCATTAATAGACTCTTCTCCGTTTTCCCTTTTGCCCTCTAGATGGTCCAACTTATATAAGTCGGCCGGATTTAACCGCATATCATGCTTCTCAGGTCCACCTGGCCCGCGCTCTAACCTCGCGCAAGCTGATGCTTACTCCTCGGGTCCTCTACGTCTCATAACCGCGAAGTCCTCGTATCCCCCGGCGGTCACATGGCTTCCCTCATCTTCCCATCGCTGCTTCCCGAAGCCATGGCCTCAGCCATGACCCGCCCGCCAGAACTCGTTGACGCTGCGTACGCCCAAGAGGTACTGGGCGAACCCACAGGCAGAACGGAGCAGGATGTTGACGTAACCCTCGCTGCGAGGGCCGCCGAGCTGGGCGTCGACCTAGACGCCCTCGACTCCCTCGACTCGAGGCCATCAACGACGGAAAACCCCAAAGTCTCCAGCATCGAGTCTGCCCCGTCGGTCGCTACCCGTCGTGCGCGCAGCATTTCCACGGCATCCATCCGCTCCACTAGCACGGGTCTGACGTCACATAACTCCATCTCCTTACCAGGGACCCTCACGGAGGCTGCGCCGAAGCTGGTGAGACGGAGGTCCAAGGCCTTGAGCTTCTCACAGTACGACAAGTACCTTAGCCAGGTCGCACCAAACCTCACTCAGCCCAAGTTTCTTCCTCAATGTCCCCCTGCCAAGTCCGATCGCCCCTTGAGCGTCTTTAGTATGACCTCGAAAATCAACGTGAAAGACTTGAAGCGGGGCTTTGCAATTAAGCTGAGGTGGAAGAGGAAACCGGCCTATCCCCCCGGACCTATGATGTGAGTTTTTTTTATATGGCACCCCGAGCTTATGACAATACCGAGTTAAAGGAAGGTGAACCTGACAAACCGACGTACAGCTCCTGCATTTGCTGCCGCGAGGATTTCGACACTGAACTAGAACCGCCTCAAACCCTCCCATGTGGCCATACATATTGCCGGGGTTGCGTGATGGTCATGGTCAACCAGTCAACGACAGATGAATCGAAGATGCCACCTAGGTGTTGCACCCAACCGATCCCGGGATCCATTGTGAGAGCCTGCCTGAGCCGTGACGATCAGCAGAGATTTCTCAAGGCCGTATTGCAGTATAGCACCCCCTGGGAGTCTCGCCTCTTCTGCCCTAATACGTCGTGTGGCGAATTCATCCCGCCGCGAAGCAAACTAGACCCCAAGCACCCCTTCGAAGTCATGTGTAGGGCCTGTCGTACCAAGGTGTGCACGACGTGTAAGAGGAACGGCCATAGACTCGGCCAGGATTGTCCAGAGGATTGGGAGCTGGACACGGTGCTCAAGATAGGCGAGAATTCGGGCTGGAGGCGCTGCTACAAGTGCCGGACCCTCGTCGAACTGGCCCAGGGCTGCACGCACATGACCTGCCGCTGCAAGGCCCAGTTCTGCTACATATGCGGCGCCATCTGGGACCCCATTGTCGGCTGCCCTAACTTCTGCAACGGCGAGGAGGAGCTCGAGCGGCGCCGAATGGAAGAGGAGACCCGAATGGCCGAACTCGAGGCAGAGAAGGAAGCACAGGAACAAGCAGCTGCCCGCGAGGAAGCCGAGCGGGTCGAGGCGGAGATACGGGCGAAGGAGAGCATCGAGTTTAGGGGCTTGCGAGACACGCAAACCCGGGAAATGGAGCGGTTCTGCAAATTCGAGCACAAGACGAAGTGGGCTCTGTGGACGAGACAGTCTCAGAAGAGACTGTCGGTGGTCGAGAGGTATTCCGACCTAACCGAGAAGATGAAAGAGCGCCACTCCAAGACGGAACAGCACCTCGAAGACCGCCAGCTCGAGGCCGAGATCGAGCTGCGGGCATCTCTGGCGCAGAGCGAGAGGAGCATTAACATCCAGTTAAAGTACATGGAGGCGTACTGCAACGGCCTGGGCCGCTCGCGGGACGGCGGGATGCCCGACCGTGAGGTTACGCAGAAGCATCTCGAACAGCTCGGTCGGCAGTACCACATCCGAGACGGCATAGAGCGCCGCCACCAAGCGCAGATCAACGTCCTGAGGGAGAAGCAGGCAAAGCGGATGGAGGAACTTACAAACCGCCAGGAGAAGGAGATGCAGAAGCTCGTCGAGAAGAAGACGGCCGAGTTTGAGGCCCTCGATCTCGAGTTCGCCAACGAAGAGGAAATCCTCTTGCGAGGATTTGATGAGAGGAAGACGAGGATACAGAAGAGATGGCGACTGGCCATCGAGATCTTGAGGAAGGAGCTGGAGAAGAAGCACGGCGTGACATATGGGCCGATACCGCTGCCCGAGTGGCCGCGGGGAAGCGAGAGCCAGTACGACAGTTTGCCGTCCGTTAGCGAGGAGGAGATCTGACCGACCCACCCGGTCCCTTACGACATGCACATCAACTACACTTGACGGCTCTTTTTTACGATACTTTTCTACACGCACAACACCTGTCTCTGTCCCCTGGGACTCACATTACACGCTAATATCCCATCAATGTTTCTTCTCCTCAACGCATGCGGGGTTTTAGAGAGTTTGGAGTTCACAACCGGCGAAACGGAGTTTCGTATTTCTAGGTCTCCTTTTTTTTATATAAACGGTGTACGCTCTGTCATTATTTCAGGGGATTGAGGGGACATGTTTTAGATTCAATACGGTGTTAAGGCCGTAGGCGGATTCCTCTGGGAGCGTTGGAGGCAATGTGGTTTGGTTACATGAACATGCGGCGGGCAAAGTGACTTTGCGCTTCCTTTTTAGACGATACATGATATATGACACCCAGACAAATGGGCATAGGTGGCAGAGGCATTTACACCCGGGAGGTATTCTATCAAACAACTACCTAGTAATAAGTCGATTTGTGCTTAGGTTCGTTGCCGTTGCCTTGGGTCAACCTGGCTTCCCGAACAGCAGTCAGCGAAGGTCCCCAATCTAGCTTCGCACCTAGTCAAGGACGATTCGGCGGCAGTCCTGGTGATGGTAACATACGCATACAATTTGCAAAGAAGCCAGAACCTAGAAAGTAGAACCTAGAAAGCCAACCTGCAATAACCCCTATCTATTACCGTCGTCCCTAATGCATGCATATAGTCCTCGTCCCTTAAGGACAGAGGACGGCCCTGGGCTAACGTTTGGCATACCAATCCCAGCGTCCAAACTTACAAATGCTCCCTTACCCCACGAACCTACTTCGTCCTCTAGGCTAACTAGTAGACAACACCTCAACCAGCTTAGAAGATGGAATTCACAATGTTACTACCAATCGTCGCACCCGCACCAAAGATAGCCGCGTTCCCCAGCTTCTTCCCGATCTTCTTCCCCGTCTCGCTCCCCTTGCTCCCCCCACCACCAGTCCCTTGCTCAGCAACCGCCATGGGCGGCGCGTTCGCGTTATACGGATTCGCCTGCCCCGGCGGCGGTGGCGGGTACGCACCTCCCTGCCCGCCTCCGTACGTCGGCTGCATCGGCGGTTGGTACTGTCCGCCGTACGCCGGCTGCTGCTGGTAACCTCCGGCCTTCTCGTCGCGGCCCTGCCACGCCGACGGGGGCGGCAGCGGGGGCGGGCCCGCGGACTCCTCCTCGACGTAGCTGCGCGGGAAGATGCCCTCCTCGCCGGTCCGCAGGTTACGGCCCATCCACCAGTCGGCGTTCATGTGCCGATGCACGGCAATGCGGTCGTCCCGCTCGAAGGCGCAATCGCCCGTGTCGGACGCGGCGTAGCGGTACAGCGCCCTCGCGTGGCCGATGACGGCCGGGGCGGTAGTAGGCGGCGGCGGGGTCCGGCCGGGTAGGGCGGGCGGGCCGCTGGAGGGCGTGTTGTTGTTGGTGTTGTTGGTGGCAGTGGTGGAGCTGCTGCCGGTGGACTGCGCGTAGGAGGGGGGTGCGTGGAGGTTGAGGTTGGCGACGGCGGCTGTGGGCGGGGAGGAGACGTTGGTGCGGTTGCGGGGGGCTGGGGTTGGGGCGCCGGAGAGGCTAGATTCGGTGGGGAGGAGGTTGTGGATACTGTCGAAGGCGTCGTCGGTGATGACGCCTTTCTCGAGGAGGGACTCGAGTTCCTGCGGACGAGGGAAGTTAGTTTGGCAATCACATGTCGGAGAGGGAGTGGATGGGATGGTGTAGTTGGGTGGTTTGGACGACCGCCCGGTGTGTGGCTTACATTCTTTATCGTACGCAATGATCGGTTGGTCTCGATGACCCGCTGGCGGTCTTCGGACACCATGGTTGCTGGTTGGCTGGATAGACGTTGAGCCTCCGGCACCGTTGTAGATCCGGTATATTCGGTGTGCTCCTTTAACTGCCTAGAATAGGGGCTCGAGATTGAGTGTAGTTTGATGGCGGCCCACTGACGGTTTAAAGGTCTCCAAAAAGGAAATGATGAAGTAGAGAATTAGTACGTATCCCACAGGGCTGACCTGTTTGTTGAAAGGGAGGATGGTGATGTTTGGCAAGTGGTTGGATGGTGGGGGGGATATGATCCTTCGGAAATCTAGTTCTCCTGGACTGACCGAGACCCCGCTCGGGTTGGGCATGCAAGGTCTAGGGGTGGGGCTGCACCATAAATACTTCCCCTATCCGTACTGTGTAGTTCCCTGCACAGGGGTGTCTTGCAGCAGTCGACTTCCCTCACCCATGATCCTAAACCACGACTTCAAATAGATACCGGCACATATGTCGATGGTTCAGGTCAGAGATGGATTGAGACAGCGCGTATCCCTGTGGCTCAATCGAGAAACCAACTATTTAAACAGATGGTATCTGGCCAATTCATTTCTGTGAGGCTTTAGGGGTAATTAGGCGTCGGATAGACCGGCTTAGAGACATGTTCGGATTCTTCCTCCTGAATAGGGGTTCAACCAAACCATACGAACACAAGCGTTGCTTCCTAGGGTCAAAGTCCAAGTGCCTAGGTCGAAGTAAAAATGTGGTAGGGTTTATTTCCCTCCATTGGCGGTGTTGAAACTTCGCGTTCCTATTCATTACAGTTCTACGGATATCTCGGATAGTATCCAACAAAACGCTCGCCCATCCCCAGAGTTACAGAACAGACTGCCTGGGTCACCATATATCTTTCCTCCTGCCTGCTTCTCAGGGCCTAATGCGAAATGCCAACCCCTCCCGTACCCAAAAACTCCGCTCGCCAATGGATATATGAACCCGCTCATCCCGGCATGAATCGTAACAATGTAGCAACAAAAAGACCTCCCCTCCAATAAAAGAAAAACAGCTAGGAAGCTATCAGCTTTCCGAGCCGCATGGTCCCCCCTCGCGGCTCATTCGCATCTGCCTCTATATCCCGGGTACGCCGCTCTAAGCAATGCAACTATGACCACCCTCGATGTGGACAACAATAGTCAAACCCCTATGCCGGGTACTGTATCAACGGACATTCGCTCCTCAGCTGAACAAAACCCCCACTTCACTCGCTCGAGTAACCCCCCTTCAGATCGATATCATAAAAGATCCAACCCAACGTGACAAAGGAAAACTTCACTACACTTTCCTAGCCTCAAACAGCCCCAGGCTCAACGCCGTGTCGTTCTCCCCTATATTCGGCGTCGGTTCATTCAGCATCTCCCACCTCCGGAAGTGGAACGCGCTTAACCTCTCCGGCCCTACGGGGCCTTGACCCCACACCGACGCCGGCGTTCCTAGGAGGAGTCCAGCCCCAGGAATCGGAGCTGAACCCCTACCAGGCCCTCTCGTCGCGGGCTCGGCGCCCTGCTTGTCTCCGTGGCTGAGCATGAGGTGCTCGGCCGGCGGCCGGGCGAAGCTGAAGATGTACCGCAGGCGCGCATCCGAGCCGCCCGCTTCCTTCACGGCGCGGACGCAGTGCGCGCGCGCGTCGTCGGCGATGTTGTCGACGAGGAGCAGCGACAGGTCGAAGATGCGGTCGGAGAGGGCCTTGGCTGACCCCGGGTCGATTCCGGGGCCCTGGACGACGTCTAGTTCCTGCAGGATTCCGCAAAAGATGATGAGGGCCTTGGCGTTGACCTCGTTGCCTGCCCTGCTGGTATCGAACGTCGCCGTATGAAGGGTTATGAACGTAAGTAGCGAGGGGAGCCAGTGGTTCACGACGGCAGCCTTGGTTTCCCCATCCGCAGAGACTAGTGCTTCCCACAGATCGCCGAGCTTGTCAATGATTGCGGGAACCAGCTGCGGCGGGCGACCCATCGATCCTCCCCTAATGATCGCGTCGATGACCGAAAGCAGATTTTCCGCCATCTGCAGGTTCTGCTCGAGAGTTCGCTCAGCTGGAGCCGGATTCGTCGCTGAGGGAAGCAGGCCTAGGAAACGGCTCTGCGCACTGTTCTTGAGATGGTGTGTGATTTCCGGGCTCAGGGAGGGTAGTATACCGGTCCAGGTGATGTTCTTCGCATCGATCGCATTGTCCATGGCTTTGGTGAAGTGCTCGAGATGTGACTGCAGCCGGTCGGCTGCGTCCTGGCTGTTCTGGTCTCCCTGTGCGAGGCTCAGAGAGAGCTTGAGTTGGCAGAATGGGAGCGTGAACTCGTTGGTAAGCTCAAGCACCTGGTCGAATGTGACCTCGCTGCTTTCGTCGGCAGTGGGGATAAGTAGCTTCGTTGCTAAGAATTCGATGAAGTTCCCGACGAGGGGGTCGGGACTCTTGATTGCCAGAGCCTTGGACACCCCAGACGTGTCTTTTAAGGCGAGCGACCGCAGCAGGCCGATAAGGCGGTCCTTAGTCGCCGGGCCATCTAGGGGAAGAGCACCGGTGTCGTTCCTGTCGCGGCAGAACGAATATTCGGCTAGTGCGAGCTTGATAACCGCCAACACATCGTTAGAGTTCTCCCTCTGAGCCTGCTCTTGCAAAATAGCGATTCGGTAACATTCCTCAGCCGCAAGGAGACTATCCGGCAACGGCGGCGTCATCACGAATTCCAAGACCTCCTGGATGTACCGGGTACGGTACGTCATCTGGATCAACTGCAAGGTAACAGCAGGATTGGAGGCGGCCGCTCGAGCAGGCCCGTTCCCGGCGGCGGTAGATGGGTCGGCAAACGTAGACGCCAGTATGAGAGGTATGCTCAGACATCCCACGCTAACGAGAACGGGGAATATTTGCAGGATTGAGGGCCGATCGGGTACGGACCGGATACGAGAAACCCATTTTGCCATGAAGGAATCGAAGAGCTGGGGTTCGAAAACTCGGAGCCGTGCGAGGAGCAAGCTATATGCACGCTGAGTGTCGGTTGACCTGCCCCAGGAATTCTGCAGCCTCGTGGTAACAAGCTGGAAGAAGCGGTCCATGGTATTGTGATCGATGGTGGTGCCGCTTGTGAGGTGCTTCTCGATTTCCTCGTGAAGGTCGCTATCGTTATCCTGCAGCCGGGCCCCCATGTTATCGGATACGGGCGAGCAAGCGTCTACAGGGTTGTTTCGGTCGCTCTGGGCTAGGTCCCGACCTAGCTGGGCTGCCAGATTCTCCAGGTTTGGTATCCTCGGCGCCAGGCTGGCAAGCGACGCCAGAAGAGGCCGGGCTCCTATTCCTTGCTCCTCTGTGATGGACTTGAGGCTCTCGTGGAATGTGTCAAACAAGTCCTTGCCGACCCCAAGCGCGGCGAAGACGGAGAGGTGTCGGTTTAAAGTGTCAGCGCAGGAAGCTAGAATGTCGACACTTGACACCCTAGAGATGGATTTCAGAACGTCGGCGAGCATGGCGAAATCCCCCGCCGCTTCGAAAATGGTCCGTAGGGCATTGAATGTGGACGGCGAGATTTCCGGCCCCCGCTGGCCATTCTTCGATGCCTGTTCCAGATTCGCGACGAGGCTGTTCCTAAGCCACGAGCCGACCTCGGCCTTGAGTGTACGGCTGCTTAAAGCTATCCGTTTCGAAAGCTTGTTGAGCGACAGGGGTTTCCGCGGCAACATTTCGTCGGTACCTGGCTCCGTCGGCATACCGAGGGTTGACTGGAGGCATCGGATCGCCGTTTCGGTATCCTTAGCCTCGTCATCGACATAGAACGATGCGCGACGCAGCATGCCGGCCCTGAGAGTTCGTTGTGAATGCGTGAGGGCGTGGGTGGGGAGCTCAACCAGCAGCCGCGTCCCGCAAGTACCTTCCGGCGACACATCCTGCCCCTTGACGATCCCGCCGCGAGCTATCAGCCACTGAATGTAGTTCGGGACGGAGAATTGTCCGGATCGCACAAGCTCGCAGACAAGGTGATAGAGTGCAGTACTACGGCCGGGTTCTTCGAGGCCTTCCGAGTCCAAAAAGTCTAATATTTCTGCGGTGACATCAAGGCCTAGTGCAGTCCAGGAAAGGAGCACTCGTCTCGCAACATACACCTTGGCGACTCCGGGTCTGTACATGGAAGTGCACCATTCGAGTAAAGCCCTGACTAGGGCTGATTTGTCCCTGGCAACGTTCCAGCATTGGCCTGGGAGTTCGTCGGACACAAATGATTGGAGGGTTGTGTCTAGAATTTTGACGAGGATATGTCGTGCCGCCGGCCGAGATCTATTGTTTGACGCTATGAGCTGTTCGTTGCGGAGGGTGATTTGTCTTAGAATGTTTCGGTGAGGTTCGTCGTCTGCGGGTAAACTGGAAAGTAGGGTATTGTGATATTTAAACCACGCAGTAGGTGAAATGAAGTTCTCCGGGCTTGCTACCATAAGTGTGGAAAGTAGCGATATAAGTCTGGAAGATAAGGGCCTAAGTATATCCTTGTCGGGGTGATTCTGAATCTATTGGAGAGTGTCAGGGGCTAGTTGCGACAAAAGAGCGTAAAAGAAGCGTAAAAGTAGGCTGAGGATTTGCGAGGTGACTTACCACATGTAGGTGGCTGAGAAGAGCTGTGACGAGTCTTCGGCCACTTTTCCTCATCGTCAGGAGATCCTTCCAGTAGATCTCCGTGATAAGCATCCACATAGGCAGCTTAGCCTGAGTGCTATTCTCGAGGCCGGAGACGAGCCACTCCATATAATGATCTCGATCGAGAAGGTGTTCGGCATAGAGGTGAGTCGCAAGTCGGATCCTGTTGAGAGGAGTTGGTTAGCAAGGGGCTAAACTAGGTAGGCAGATTTGGGGGGGGGGAGAAGAGGGCTTAACACGTACGCATAGTTGACTTTGGACTTCCACTCGGCATCCCCAAAGGCAGAGAAGACACTCTCGACAAATTGCTCGACAAAGACTGTCCAGTCCCTGATCCACTTTGCCTCACCTCCCATGGCAAAGGTTCCGTTGACACCCTTCCTCTTGAAAGCTCTGATTTCGTTCGCGCCAACGCACTTTGCTAGCCATATCGCGCGATCGACGGGGACGCCCTTGTTCAAGCACTGATCCAACAGGACTTTCCCACGGATGCCGTGGGGGATCGTTCGGCTGAGTCGCCGCAGGGAGATTGCAGGGTTGGCAAGATCCTTCAGCCACATCTCCCTCTTCGTGTCGGTGAGGGTTACTCGCGGCGGCGGCTTGAAGGTTGATGGCATAGTGATGCGTCCATTATGTCGCCGGTGGCCTAGAACACCCGCGAAAACGGCGGATAGCGCATGGAGGCCGCTCTTGTGCTTAAGCACGCCGAACAGGGCCCCCTTGGCTGAAGAGGTCTCGGTCTGGGCGACGGGGGCCTTGTCGAAGAAACCCTGGCGGATGACATTCTCTGAGAAATTATCCTCAGGGTGGTCACCGGTCCAGGGGTAAAAGTCCGCGTACCCTTGGACCGAAGAGGGACGGCTGCCACCCGGCGCCGGTCCGGAGGCGGTCGCCTTGGGGGTTTGGTCGGTGCCGGCACGCGCTTTGTACCAGGGAGCTGCAGACGGGATCTCAACGGTATACGGCTTTGGCCTCGAGTCTTTCTTGATCGGTATA
>Ga0164242_10007653_pt1 | contig 11793 bp, 12 predicted proteins | sample OricomgcompostMG_FD_108783 | JGI IMG/M metagenome (GOLD analysis project Ga0164242, IMG submission 108783) | Miracle-Growth compost microbial communities from Emeryville, California, USA - Original compost - Miracle growth compost (MG) ... | reverse complement strand
TGGGGCTCTCGGTCTCGAAGCGCCAGAAGCTAAATGGCCGCCACGACAGCCAACTCTCCAGTTCCCCATCGCCCAAATCAAGCCAGGGAGGGGGCGCCGTGTACACGACGATTGATGAGCCCAACTTCCTGCGACCTTACCGAGACGTAAGTATGTCACCCGGTTGTTGCGTGTGGGCGGGAGCATCTGTTAATATAGCCGCACGACTTCCGCAGCCTGAGTCTGTGAAAGATAATGTCAACTTCCCGCTCGATGGCCAAGTCTTCGAGTCGGTATCCGACGAGAAGCTGGTGGCGCTCTTCAATACTGCACCGCGATTGCACCATTATAGCAGCAACAAGATTGTCCGCATCTCAAAGTCACTCGTCCTCAAGGGTGGACCGGATGTAGTGACGTCTGAGGCAAGGAACATGGTCTTCGCGGCGGAATCCCTTGGTCTTCCGGTTCCCAAGATGCACCGCAGTTTCACCGCCTCTGTCCCCCAATCATATAGCACCGATATGGTCGATGGCCATTTCATCGTCATGGACTATATCGCAGGACCCACGGTTGAGGAATCTTGGCAGTCCCTTGGGAAGGATGCGAGAGAGTCCACCGCCCGGCAAGTGGCCGACATGATCAAAACGATGCAGTCATGTCGGCTCAACGACATGCCACCTGGACCACTTGGCTCCTCAAACGAGAAATGTCAAGGTCCTTGGTTCACGGACTACGGAGCCGGACCCTTCGCAACGCGACAAGTACTCCAAGACTGGTTCAACCACAAGGTCGACGTCTGCATACAAGTACTGCAACTCCCGGCCAACGCCCGAGATTCCAATTCCGGGATTTTGTCTTCACCCACCAGGACATCGCGGAACGGAATCTGATTATAGGTGCGGCGGGAAAGGTGTGGCTCGTGGACTGGGGCTGCGCAGGCGTGTACCCCGTAGGCTTCGAGCAGGTGGCCTTCCGGGAGCAGAGCACCATTAGCAGTTTTGTGGAAATGGTGCTGTCGAAGCTGTCGGACAGGCAGGACGAGATGGCACGGAAGAAGGCAGCCATAGCTTACGGACTTTCGACTGGAAGGCACCTATAATCTGAGTTTCGGATCAGGGCATTATGGACGACCCATGCAGCTCCGATCGTGTAATGTGCCCATATAGGTAGCCCAAAACAAGGGCCGCCTTGGCTCAGGGTAAAGGGGCAGCTGCACAGGTTCATACGAGGGAAAGGGGAATTCCCGGTGTTCCTATTGGGCTAATGTTCTCCGACAATGTCCATGGGGCTTGCTTTGAGAAGCTACCTAGGTAGGCAAGAGGTAGCCCACCCCAACTGGCTCTGGACACAAACGTTACGGAATGGTAAATTGTACAGAGCGAGCAGACCGACGTAAGAGTCCGGTGGTTAAGGTAGTATTTGATGAAGATGACAGGTGAGTGAAGGTATAAAGACATGGCATACATTTGGTACTGCTGAATCTATATATTGAAACTAGCAATTCAATATAGGACCTCGTGCCCCAAAACGGTGCAATAGACAGCCGTTACGGCAAATGCCCCCAGACCCCTTAAATCGCCATGGCCAAAACACCATTCAACACCAGGTATCCAAAAGCTCCAACATGACGTCGTTATATTCATCCCAAAAGTGGCTTCCGGCCTGGTAAGCACCCGATTTACCGTTTCCAAATCTCCAGCCAGACACCTTCGCGGTATCCTCCATATCTACCAAGACAGCTGGGTCCAGTCATTTCTAGTTCAAAAGCAAAACAAGGCTAAATCCAAAACCTAACAACTCCACGCTTAAACCGAGAAAAGACGTACACAGCAAGACACAGTGATCAGCTCGAGGCTGCATTGCGTGCATCCGGATCATCCACGGGGCTATTTTCCCCGCTTTCCTTCATCGTAAACAGAAACGTTTGGTATATGTACATGCATATAGCTAGGGCAAGGCGCCTGTAATTTTCCTTCCATGTGAGTTTCACTCACATGTCGGGGAGAGGATGGCATCTTGTCCTCTCGAGGGTCCGATAACGTAGCTCATCGACGTATAAAAAGAAGAGGGAAAAAGCCGTAAAATAATGTATGTTAGACAGGAAATGAAGGAAACAACACATCTGGAAAGTAGAATAAAGTAAATAAAAACCAAAGTTGGTAGGAAATAGAGAGAGAAGGCGCGCGCGATGAATGTTGAGCAACGAGCGGGCTGAACGTGGGAACTGACAGGGTGAACCTGCCTATCCTCTCAAGGCGGACGAGGTAGTGGTGGCAACGATCATGAAGGAGATAATGGCAAGATAGAAAGATGTAATACTGGTGCTGGCGCTGATTTCTGTCGGAACTCTCTTTTTCTCTTCACTCCCAAATTTTGGAAGGTTTTTTTTTGAAAATTTTCGGGCAGGCATTGCTTTTTGATAGAACAGCTCACTGAGAAACCATTTGGAAGGCCAAGTCGAAGGGAATATCACCTAGGTCGCCCCCCGAGGTAGGCATCGACGACTGGGACATGTGGGGTTCCACCAAGCCTGTCGGGGTGATGGTTGCCGTCGACGAAACGGGAGAAGTGTAAGAGTTTCCGCCCAAGCTCATGGGGACGTTTGCGAGGTTATGGCGGGTCGAGTGGAGGTTCATGATGGAACTAAAGTCGACGCCCGACATCGATGAGATGGGCAGATCCTGTGCTGCGGATCCAGCTGCGAACATGGTGGTGTCGAGAGCGTACATGTTATCTGGCACCGACTTGGAGCCGAGATCTCCCTGGAAGGACTCGAAGAGCATGTCTGGGCTCATCTCCGCATCCATGTCAAAACCACCCCCGACACCGGTAACGACGGACATGTTGCTAAATTGGCTCATGGCATGCTCTGGCGGGGTCATCGAAAAGGACAACGCCGGTTGGGTGTACTCCGCATGATAGCTTGTTTGTTCCATGTCATCTTGCTCGACGACCCCAACTGACTTGTCGTCCGGAACAGAACTAGTCGGGCTATCGTCGGAGACCATGATCGACTTCATCCAGTGCCTAAGCTCCGCCATCGGCGGCCAGTCGCCTCCTCCGTTGCCGCCACGCTTTTCATCCGCGTTACTCCCGCCGCTGCTGGCCGGGGCGCCACCGGCGCTCTTCGCGGAGCTCTTTCGCAGCTTCTGCTTGAAATGGGTTCGTCTGAGGTGCGCCGCGGCATTGTAGTAGGCGCCGTAATGCTTCCCGGCGGTGCATTGCTTACACTCACTGAGTGGTTTGACCGGCTGGACCGAGGTCTCGTGCTGAGGTTCGACGCAGATAAACTTCTTGACCATGTGCTTGTGCTTGGCCTCAGTATGCCGGCGTAGCTCGTGCTCACCACGAAACCCGTCAGGGTGGTCATTGCACTGATGGCACTTGACCTTTGGGTGCTTGGGACGCTCATACTTAGCCTTGGCAATCTGAGCCTTCCCGTCCTTCCCTGAGGGCGCGGTAGGGGTGGCCGGCTCTCGCTTAGTGGCCTCAGCGGCCGGCTTGGGTTGGAGCGAGCGATTTGCGTTCAGGTTCTGCAGGAGCAGTGTGTTTTTGGCACGGGCCTTGAGGGACTGATTGGATTTGGTGCTCTCAGACCTGACCATGGGTTGGCCGGGGTATGCGGCCGGCGAAGGGTCTTCGGAGAATCTGCGCGATGAGGCCGAAGTGTGGCTCGCCTGAGAACTAGACCGCGACATGGAAATATGGCCGGGGCCAACAGCGGGGGCCGACGAAGGGTAATGGCTGTTTAGGTTGGCACCCATGCCCCTAAAGTCCTGGTCCTGCTCACAAGCCGGGCGCTTTCTGGGGATTGTGACCGAGTACGAGTCCTGGGTTTGCCCGAGGTCGACCTGCCCACTGTGTCCCTGCATGGATTGCTGAGATTGTAGCCGGATCATGTCGAACTGGCCGGAGATGGAAGCACTATCTGTGAAGGCGTGGCTACTTTGTCTTGTCATCGACGACGTTTCAAGCGTGGGCCCGGATGTTAAGGATCCGCAAGCTGGCATGAGTCCAGCCTGGGAGTAGGATCCGGCCTGGGAATAGGGCAGGCTGGTCTCAATCGGGAGGTATTCGCCGGAGAAACCGGGCAGTGGCGGCTCCGGCGTAGGCCCGGCTTCTTGCATAGAGATGATGTACTCTCTAGGATGAAAAGCCCTGCCAACCTCGCCCAAGGGCTCCATGGGTTGTTGCCACTGGGACAAAGTGGTCCCGGTAGCTATGGAACCTCCGTAGGGTTGATGGATCGAAGCTTGGTTTAGGTAGTGGGTGAGCATCGATGAGCTCCCAACCTGAGGGCGGCTGTCGGCCGGGGATGGAGGCGCCGGGAACGGGGCTCCGGGCGTCGCGGTCATTAGGGCATTGGACCTAGCCGATGTGCTCGAGATTGAGCGGGCCATCCTCTGAGCGCGGACCGGGGCCTGGGGGTGATGGATAGTCTTGGCGCGCTTCATCGGTTGTCCGACACTGAGGTTCTGATTCAGCTCCCGGATCGGAGTCTTGAATAGATTAGCATTGAGAAGTGACAGGATCGATAGCCAGACGGAGCCTTACCGGGTACTGGTGGAGCGGGTGGGCGGCGAGACCAGTCAAGGGGGTAATCCCGGGAACGGCATTGCCCTTGGATAAGGGGAACTCATCATGGGTAACGGGTAGGGGAGGTGATGTGGATAATCGGGAGGCACTCGGACCAAATGGGTTGCCGGTGGTGGCGGTCGTGATGGGGCCCGAGGCGGTTGGTCTCCGGCGGGGGTTCTCTGCAGGTGTCCCGTCCTTTAAAAGCAGGGCCTTGAGTTTGCGGGTCTTCTCCTCGCTCTGGCGTATTTGCTCTTCTAGTTCGCTCCGTGCGTCGAGACCCTGCCGGGCCATTGCTGGATCGATTAGGGGCTTTGTGTTCAGCCGACGAGGCACGAGTCGAGTTCACTGCAACCTTGGGAGACGAAAGGGACCAAAAAAAAGAGGAAGGCTCGCCGTTTCGTGGGCAAGTGGTTTGTGCTCGTTTGTGCAGTGACAGCGCAAGCAGAAAAGTGCAAATGCGTGTGGTGAATGGGGAGAGAGAGACGGGAGGTGGATCAACAGAGAGGCGTAAAGGAACAAGTAGATGCCCAACAGGACCCAGGTTGCTTCCAGAAGAGAAAGTTGAGGTTTCGAAAGCGGATGGCGAGTATGTTAATTTATCCAGTCAATCTGGACGAGGCTTCAGGATTGCAGGACGAGCTTTGCACTAACAAGAGGACTGCGGCCGGCGGGGTGGGAAGCAGCAGGTCGGGCTTGACGTGCGTAGGAATGAATCCACGATGGGGTGTGGGATATGTATGTAGGACAAGGATGTGAGGCACACCCCCCAATCGATGAGCTCTGGAGGTATTGCACTACGACAGGAGATGGGATGGGTGGCCGGGCAGTACTTGGGAATGCGGGAAAAGTAAAGTCGTGAAAGTATAAGCACAACGTTGCTCTTCGGACTTGGCGAGGCCTTTCGGCCAATGTACCATGAACCCTGTGAATACGAGAGGAAAGGTATGTATGTACAGCGCGGAAAAAGAAGTATGCGAAGCTGCTGTGATAACCAATGCTGTCGAATGATCCACCATCTCATATGTACGGAGAAGTCTGCGTAGGTACGCTAACTTAGCCCAATGCACGCCTGCATTTGCAGGTCGAGTTTGGGTTTAGGGGTGTGGGTGGAGCAGTATGGATGGACCTGATCACCTCTCTGCTTCGTTCGTTCCTTGACCGACGGAGGGGTCAGAACAGAGCTGACAGGTCTGCCGCGTTGCCCGTGGCGTTGCTGTCGGAGGGGCGGGAAAAGGGGAGAAGGACACAGGTCAACTTACCACCTACCACCTTCACTATACGAACTTTATTGGTTTAGTAGGTACTTACCCAGCAACGTGTATTCGCAGACGAAGGGACGACAGTAAAGCCAAAGACGAAAGTAAAAAGACAAAAGGAACACCAGGGGTCAGGCAAGTGACGACACATCCCCGAGACGGCTGGTGCCTTACCAGTTACCACCCAAGGCACAAGGCACAAGGAAGGCACAAAGTGTGGGATGGCAGGGGACAGGGGACGAGAGAGGGAGCAAGGTAAACGTGCCACGCCGGGTTGTGTTGCCCGGCTTGCGAGTGGGACGCCGATCAGCCAGAGTTCCAATCTTGGCTGTAATTTACACTAATGAGTAGGCAGGGGACACCTGGGGGAGTGGGGCATCTTGGAGCTGCAGGCTCGTACCCGTTGGACGCTCAGAAACTTGGTCGAAGCCCTTGAGTCTTCCTTCGCACCTGGAACTTTCGAAGGGCCTCAAGGACCTTGTCAGCAGGGACCTGCAAGTTTCCAACTTCCGATGGACTGCTGACAGGGACGACTAGCGCTGCGAGTCCTGCCCCCTCCACACCCACGCGCGCTGTGGATGCCGCAAAGGAATGCGTTGGCTAGCGTCCACGCAGTGGTAGTGGGTGCGTGTGTCGCCTGGCTTACACTGGCACCCCGGGTTGGATACCAGCATGCTGCTCCATCCCCGCCGCCCGTTGGCCTGTCATGATGTACCTGTTGTTGGAGAGTACGGTGCCTGGGGTACCTCCATCGCACCGCGGCCGACTCATTAGATTGTGAGAGCATATCTGCCCCCGGATCTCAAGTCAGTCAGATATCACCTTTCGATACCCCCATCTGCAAAGCAGTTTTTTGAGAGATAAAAAAAAAGAGATGCTGGTGATGAAGCCGCCGATAGGCCCGTCGGCGCAGCACGCAATCAAGAGGAGGGTGCCCTTTCTGCGTGAGCTTTTTTCACCCTTCTCCATGCCCGAATCTTGTCGCATTGCATCGGACCCTACTCTTCAGCGAATCCGCTTCTCGGGGACGGCCCTTCCCGGTCGCAACGATTGGTTGTGGAGTCACGAAAAGTAGGGCGACCGCCCTGCAAATATCGACTGGACAGGGCTGTTTTGCCCAATCGCGATACCGATGCGCGCCATTTCGGTGTGCGGGCCCAGGTCGCCAAAAGAAAAGAAGTCGAAACCGAGTCATCTTCCTCTCGCATCCCTCCTCTGACCCGTCTCTAGCCTGATCTTGGCCTGGCGCCCCCTTACGTTGCCCGTCCCCCCTCAATCACATATCCCACCAACTCTCGCACAGTCGTTGCTCAGCCGCTTTTAGATCTCGTGCACACCTCCAGCTATCGGCTGATGTGGAGGTCCAATCCGAGCATCAGGCTTTGGGCAACGCACCGCACCCCTCCACACCCTGTATTGGGATTGGGCCTCTGCTGCCCAACACCCCCAGCAGCTCAGGATGTTTGGATTCTGTCAACCCCTTCACCTGCAACTTTCACCTGCAGCGTTGCAACTCGGCCTGTGCTACGCCTTGCCGACCTTGGAGCGTACTAATTACTACCTCATCATACCGCGGAGACGCCATCCGAGAGGTCCGGGCCGCCAGCAGCCCGACGAGACCTGCGAGCCTAGCGGGTTGGGGTCGAGCTTTCAAGTCGAATGGGCTGTACGACGTGTAATGGCCCGTCTCACCGTGGCAAGCGTGGGACTAGTCTGCCAACGGAGGCGGTGCATCTCAGGTGTGGTCGGTGACGCCCCGCAAGCTGCAACGGCCTGATGTCGCGCCGTCACAGACCTTGGCGATGTCGCAGTGGGCATGCAGTTTTGCGACTCTTAAGTCTGGCGACACAGCAGGCCGGGGATGCGCTCCGGCGATAGTAGTGCCAACCCGTGCCATGCCAACGCCCAATAGCGTGCCTGTTCCACTGCTGCGGCTACCTTGCTTTGTTCCCGGACTGTTCGATCAGAGCCCATCTGTCTGCGAAGTCGGCTCCGTGGTGAGCCTTGCCAGTTTAATTGGAACACGAGGCATGCGCTGCCCCCCACCGAGCATAATGACAGTGTGTCCTCATGGCTCGCCGGAGGGGATGACTTGGCGACCCGGACCAAGATACCGGCTAGCGATCTCCACACTTGATTGTCCGTGCCGGTTCTCCAGCCCCGACTGTCCGCTTTCCCATGCTAACTCCGCTTGCTGTGCTAAGAATGCTCCGATGATACCGGGGCCAAATTTTTGTTAGTGAGGTAAACAGAAAGCCACCTACACATTTATCGTCTTCTAGGTACCTAACAGGAGAGGTATCCGAGCTGTCTTCTAGCAGGTAATTATTGCTAGGTAATTAACGAGCAACAAATCTCCGCGCACGCGCAGTTGTTCGAAGTTCCGAGTGGAGCTGCGGCAATGAAGCTTGGTGCCCGTGATGACATAATCGGCCCAAGCTTCTCCCGAATGCCGATAATGCCACCTTCCACGTTATCTACAGATTGATTGACATTGAAACAATATTTGGCACCGCTGTGAATTGCAGCCCAGGTAGCCCACCAGACTGGCCTTGATCCACGCCAATCCTCTCCCACACATGAGATAGAAGAAAATGCCCCCAACGGCACAATGCGCCGCCAAAATCTTGTCCTCTTAGCCAGCCTGCAGCTATGCAGAGCTCGTGAACCCCGTTTCAGCATCCACGATGACTTACTAGCTTATCCCCAGGTCAGTTGCTCTCCTGCTTGCCACGAAATACGAAACCCTCCGCATTCCAGGCAGCGGTGCTGACACCCAATGGATCACCTAGTTTGAGGTCGTCTTCTCAGATTCATTCATATCCGAACCCGATGCGCTCGCCCTTCTCCAAAGCGCCGATCAACCCCACGCGACATACGCCGCCGAATTCTCCTCCCAGACAGACCTCGCCAGTAGGGTTCGGGAATCCTCAGCCGCCGACCCCGGCGGCCGCGACGGGGAGGATGTTGATGATGGCAGCTCCGAGGTCTCCGAGACGTACGAGCTCATCAATGCCCCACCCTCGCGCTACCTCTGCTCCATCCCGGTGCTGGCGCCGCCCCCCGCCCCGAACCAGACCGCCACCGAGCTGGCAAAGGCCGAGGAGGCACGAGAGCTCAACCGCGCCTCGGCGAAGGGCTGGGAGCTGATGAGCGGCCTCGAGGGCGAATGTCTTTACTTCGTCTCCGGCTGGTGGAGCTACAGTTTCTGCTACGGCAAGGAGATTGTGCAGTTTCATGCGCTGCCCAGCGGGACCAAAGGCACCCCGCCGACGAGGGATCCGGCCAGCTTGGAATACGTATTAGGAAGGGTGCACTACGACAACTATCAGCAGGGGAGCCAGCACCAGCAGCAAGGGCAGCAACAAGCAGCAAATCCGGATGCCGTCCCCAACACACCGTCTACCATCCAACCCCCTCCCAACACAGAACTCCTAGTCAAGGACAACCAGCGGTACCTAGTCCAGCGACTCGACAGCGGCACGGTATGCGACCTAACCGGCCGCGACCGCACCATAGAGATCCAGTACCGCTGCGCGCCGAACCTCTCGACCGACCGCATCGGCTGGATCAAGGAGGTGACCACGTGCGCCTACCTCATGGTCGTCCAGACCCCGCGCCTTTGCGGCGACGTTGCCTTCCTCCCGCCCAAGGAGGTGCGCGCCCACGCCATCAGCTGCCGCGTCGTCATTGGCTCCCAGGAGGAGGCCGACCGCTTCCGCGCCGCGAGGGCCATCGCCGCCAAGGAGGAGCTCATCAACGCCGTCACCGCCGCCGCCTCCGCCGTCGCCGCCGCGCAGGCGATGGGCACTGCCGAGGGTGCTGCCGCTGCGGCCGGGGTTGGGACCGAGGGTGCGGTGCGGCAGCAGAATAAGGGCGCCGCTAAGGGTGCCGCCGCCGGCCAGGGACAGGCGAGTCACCAGCTGTACAACGGCGCGAACGTCGGCGGCGTGGTTGTCGGTGGCCGCAAGGTGCTCGGCTCCGTGGCTGACGGTGAGGCGGCGGCACGGCTGCCGCCACCGCGGCGGTTCACTTCTTGGGGCGGGGGCGCGGGAGGTTCGGTAGTAGAGACCCTAGCGAGGGCAAACAGCAAGGCCGAAGGCGGCGAGCTGCAAGTACTAAGCGACGAGGAGCTGGAGAACCTAGACCTCAACCCGGAAAGGATCGAGGAGCTACGCAGGGAGCTACAGAGGATAGCCGGCGACAAGGGATGGAAGCTCGAGGTCGTCGAGGTCCCGGGCGCGAACCCAGAGATTAGGGGTATCGTGGAAACGGATGACTTTGACGGGGAGGACGTGGTCCCGGCAGAGGTGGCGGAAGCCGAAGCCGGGGCCGGGTCCGGGTCCGGGACTAAGGCCGCGAGGGGTGGTGGCGAGGGACGGGGTGTACGGGCTAATAAGGCTGAGGATGAGGAAGGTGAGAGCGGGGAGCAGGGCAGCGAGGAGAAGTTCTTCAAGGAGGAACTGTGATGGTACAACATATATGGTATCGGGGTGACGACTTCCCTGTTGCCTCGTAGAATACGTGCATGATATGAATATGGGCAGGCGTCCTCTTTCTGTTGTCGTGCCTACGCTATGCCGTGTCGGCCTCGCGATCCTGTGATCTCGTCAAGTCTCGAAGAGAAAGGTGTGTGCAGCTAACATCTAGACAACTAATGATACGGTGATGGAAACAAGATTTACCACCATGTTTTACTACCCAAACGCCCTACCTCGCCTCGCTTAACCCCCTCTCAGTGCTTTTCATGCTTGTCTGAATATTATTTTTGAAAAAGAAGAGAGAATTGACATGAACACGATGGGGGCCGAACCAACCAGACTAGAAAAGCCTGCCGCCCGGTGAAACTACCCACGTTGAAATTTCACTCCTATATTTATCCCATTCCTTGGGCACACTAACAACAGCACTATGTAGAAGCTATATTTTCTTAGGCAAGACTTGTCCGTCAAAACGCTAGGCGTAGAGATTTGCATTATCTTCAGTGTTGAATTTTGATCCATATTCCACTTTTCCCCTAGTATTCAGCATAAAGGTTGCAAGAAAGACTCAGACTCTCGTGACATAAGTCATTCGGACCTTCAGAGTAAAGTCAGCGCTTCTGATACTGTTGGGACCGAGTTTCTGTTTCCGCCCTTGTTGCTCTTTCCAACTTTGAGTAAAGGGCATAAGTGCCTACTAGATGGTTACCTCCCCACCGCTTACCACCTACCACATATACTTTAGGTAGGTAGGCCCCTATGATGCGTCTCTACTATTTCTCTAATCGTACTTGCTCAATACTTTCCATCTTTGTCCACAACCGGGAAGCGACGCAGGCGGCAGAAACTTGACTTATGTGGATACCATACCTATCTCGTCGTCGACCACGATGGATTAACGTCGATAAAGCAACCCGTATTCCTCAACACTCCATCTTCAAGCCGACAGCATTCCTACACCTAACCCACCAAGGCGCGCCGAATATATCATTTCAGCAGCACTGATACTCCCAATCAAACTAAGACGCCCCAGAGATCTCTCCCTCATGACGTCCCTCAACGATATCCTGAGCGCGATCATCCTCCTTTCTCTCTTCTTTTGTGTATGCTGTTCCATTCCACCGCCTGGAGATGATGCGTCTGAAGATGATGCGCCTCAACATAATGTGCCTCAAGATGATACACATCAACATGATGCGCCTCAAGATGATGCGCCTCAAAACGATGCGCCTCAAGATGATACGCCTCAAGATGATGAGCTTCAAAACGATGGCACTGCCCCCCGGGTCCAGACCCAACGTCAGATTGAGAGAAGGGAGAGGCGCCAGGCCAACGCGGGAGATCCATACTTCGGCTAGAAGCTACCTTTCCGCCGCGGGTAACGGCGTACAAAAGAGGCAGGCGGGAATAGCTTGCTAACATGTCTGTCCCGAGGACCTCTTTATGGACCCACCTGTGTACTCTCGCACACTGCACACTAACTTACTGTAGACAATGTC
>Ga0164242_10007652_pt1 | contig 11794 bp, 9 predicted proteins | sample OricomgcompostMG_FD_108783 | JGI IMG/M metagenome (GOLD analysis project Ga0164242, IMG submission 108783) | Miracle-Growth compost microbial communities from Emeryville, California, USA - Original compost - Miracle growth compost (MG) ... | reverse complement strand
CAGGGAGGAGGTGGCCGCCCTGGTCGCCCAGTCGGCCAAGGAGGGCCTGCTGGACCCGGAGGACGAGCAGCTCATCGGATCGGCGCTGGACTTCGAGACCGCGACCGTCGCCGACGTGCTGGTACCCGCCGGCGAGGTGGTGACGGTGGGCCCGGACCCGACCGCCGCCGACGTCGAGCGCGCCTGCGCCAGATCCGGGTTCTCTCGCTTCCCGGTACTCGCCGCACCGGTCGGCTCCGGCAGCGCCACCGGCACCGACGCCGGTGTCGTCGGCCCTGGTGTCGTTGGTGCAGACGGGCCCCGCTACGCGGGATTCGTGCACGTCCGGGACGCGCTCGCCGTTCCGCCCGACCGGCGCGACGATCCACTCCCGGCCGGGGCGATCCGCGCGCTGCCCGTCACCGCCCCGGACACGCCGCTGCGGGCCGCGCTGGACCTGATGCGGGGAGCCCGGGCGCACCTGGCCCGGGTGCGCGGCTCCGGCGGCGGAGTGCTGATGCTGGAGGACGTCATCGAGACCCTGGTCGGCGACGTCGCCGACGCCACCCGCCGTCACGGTGGCGACCGCCCGGGCCACGGGTGAGGTGAGGCCTCTAGGCTGATCGTCATGCGGCGCCGCATCCTCGGGATCGAGACGGAATTCGGGATCACCTGCACCTTCCGCGGCCAGCGCCGCCTGAGCCCCGACGAGGTGGCCCGCTACCTGTTCCGGCGGGTGGTGTCCTGGGGCAGATCGTCGAACGTCTTTCTGCGCAACGGCTCCCGGCTGTACCTGGACGTCGGCTCGCACCCGGAGTACGCGACCGCCGAATGCGACGACCTGCCCACCCTCATCGCGCACGACAAGGCCGGCGAGCACATCTTGCAGGATCTGGTCGCCGACGCCGAGGCCCGGCTGGCCGACGAGGGCATCGGCGGAGACATCTACCTGTTCAAGAACAACACCGACTCGGCCGGGAACTCCTACGGCTGCCACGAGAACTTCCTGATCACCAGGGCCGGGGAGTTTTCCAAGATCGCCGACGGGCTGATCCCGTTCCTGGTCACCCGCCAGCTGATCGCCGGCGCCGGCAAGGTGGTGCAGTCCGCCCGCGGGGTGGCCTCCTACCACCTGTCCCAGCGGGCCGACCACATCTGGGAGGGGGTGTCCAGCGCCACCACGCGATCCCGGCCGATCATCAACACCCGGGACGAGCCGCACGCCGATGCCGAGCGCTACCGTCGGCTGCACGTGATCGTGGGCGACTCGAACATGAGCGAGACGACCACCATGCTCAAGGTCGGCTCCGCGGCGCTGGTGCTGGAGCTGATCGAGGCAGGGGTCCCGTTGCGGGACTTCACCTTCGAGAACCCCATCCGGGCCATCCGGGAGATCTCGCACGACACCACCGGGAGGCACCCGGTGCGGCTGGCCGGCGGCGGCACCGTGTCGGCGCTGGAGGCCCAGCAGGACTACTACCAGCGGGTGATCGACTACGTGGCCCAGCGGGGCAGCGACCCCGTCACCGACCAGGTGCTGGACCTGTGGGGGCGGGTGCTCGGCGCGGTGGAGTCCGGCGACCTGGCCAAGGTCGACACCGAGATCGACTGGGTGATCAAGAAGAAGTTGATCGAGGGATACGCCGCCCGGCACGACCTGCCGCTGGACCACCCGCGGATCGCGCAGTTGGACCTGACCTACCACGACGTCCGGCCGGGCCGGGGGCTGTACTCGCTGCTGGCCGCCCGCGGGCAGGCGGCCAGGGTGGTCACCGACGAGCAGATCACCGAGGCGACCGTCACGCCGCCGACCACCACCCGGGCGGCGCTGCGCGGCCGGTTCGTCGCCGCCGCACAGGACTCCGGCCGGGACTACACCGTCGACTGGGTGCACCTCAAGCTCAACGACCAGGCCCAGCGCACCGTGTTGCTCAAGGACCCGTTCGCCGCCGAGGACGAGCGGGTGGACCGACTCATCGCCTCCATGTGACCCCCTCTCCCGGGGCGTGGCACCGGTGACGGCACCCGCGCCCGTGTGACACCCTGATCGGGTGCCCACGTCCAAAGCAGAGCGGCTCTTCGATCTGGTGATCGCGTTGCTGAACACGCGCTACTACCGGTCCGCGAGCTGGATCCGGGAGCGGGTGGCCGGCTACGACGACGCCGCCAGCGACGAGGCCTTCTCGCGCATGTTCGAGCGCGACAAGCAGGAGCTGCGCGACCTGGGCATCCCGATCGAGACCGAGCCCTCCGGGGACGGCTACCGCATCCGGCCGGGCGAGTTCGCCCTGCCCGAGATGTCCTTCACCGCGGCGGAATCCGCTGCGCTGGCGGTCGCCTCCCGGCTGTGGGACACGACCGTGCTGGGCGAGGCAGGATCGGCCGCCATCCGCAAACTGCGCGACGCCGGCGACTTGCAGGACGGCCCCACCGCGCTGGACGGCTCTGCCGCGCCGGACGGCGATGGCGCCGACGGGCGAGCCGGCGCCGCAGCACGGCCACTGGCCGGGGTGCAGGCCCGGCTGCGCACCGCCGAACCCGCGTTCGCCGACCTGTTCGCGGCGATCCGATCCCGGCGGGCGGTCACCTTCGACTACCGCACGGCCGCGGCGGCCGTGCCGGAGCGGCGCTCGCTGGAACCGTGGGGGCTGGTCAGCTACCGCGGCTCGTGGTACGTGGTCGGCATGGACACCGTGCGGGACGCGCCGCGCACCTTCCGGCTGTCTCGCATCACCGGTGCGGTGAAGGCGGTGGGGCGATCCGGGGCGGTGACGGTGCCCAAGGACGTGCGGTTGAAGGATCGCGTGGTGGCCAACGCCGGACCGGCCGAACAGCGGTCCGCGCTGCTCAAGGTCCGGGCCGGCCGTGCCGCCGGGGTGCGCCGCGGGTCGCACCTGCTCGCCGCCGCATCCGGGCCGGACGATTTCGATCAGCTCCAGGTACCCATGCCCACGGTGTGGGACACCGCCCGCCGCGTGGCGGGGTACGGACCGGACGTGTTGGTGATCGACCCGCCGGAACTGCGCGACGCGGTGCTCGGCCTGCTGCGCGGCACCGTGGGCGCGGAACCCCCGGACGGCGACCCCGGCCCCGGTGGGGCGCAGGGCGGATCCGACTCGGACGGGGAGGTGGACCGATGAGTGCCGACCGTCGATCGTCCGGGGTGGAGACCGCAGCGGCCCAGGTCTCCCGAATGCTCGCGCTGGTGCCCTACATCACCCGGCGCCCGGGGGTGACGATCTCCGAACTCGCCGAGGAGTTCGGGGTGAGCACCGAACAGATCACGGCCGATCTCAACCTGCTGATGGTGTGCGGCGAGCCCGGCTACTACCCGAACGAACTGATCGACGTGGTGCTGGACGACGAGGACGGCACGGTGTCCATCGCGTACGACGCCGGCATCGAGCGACCGGTCCGGCTCAGCCCCGACGAGGCCGTCACCCTCACCGTGGCGCTGCGCGCCCTGGGCGACCTACCCGACCTGCTGGACTCCGACGCGGTGCACTCCGCCCTGGCCAAGCTGGAACAGGCCGCCGGCGGGCCGGTGCCCGCGGTCGAGGTCACCGCAGCCGACCCGGCACCCGAACTGGGCACCGTGCGCCGGGCGCTGGAACAGCACCGCCGGCTGTGGATGCGCTACTACACCGCCTCCCGGGACGCCGTCACCGAACGCGAGGTCGACCCGATCCGGCTGCTGCTGGTGGACGGGCACTCGTACCTGGAGGGGTACTGCTACTCGGCCGAGGCGGTGCGCCGGTTCCGGGTGGACCGGATCGACGAGGCGAGGATGCTGCCCACCCCGGCGCAGCCGCCGCTCTGGCTGGACGAGGAGGTGCCGAGGGCGCTGTTCACCCCGGACCGGGACGCCGAGCCGGTGACGATCCACCTGGCACCGTCGGCGAAGTGGGTGGCGGAGTACTACCTGATGGACGAGGTCACCGAGCTGGACGATCCTCCCGGAGCGCTGCGGGTGCGGCTGCGCGCCGCCAGCGACGAGTGGCTGATTCGGCTGGTGCTGTCCCTGGGCGGGGCCGCCGTCATCGAGGACCGCCCCGAACTGGCCGCCGAGGTGCGCTCCCGGGCGGAAGCGGCGCTGGCCGGCTATGCCGGGTCCGCGCCCGGGTCTGCGTAGGATCGGGCACGTCAACCCCCGATCCCATCGCCCGTAGGGAGCCGTGAACGTGCCGTCGTTGCGTCGCCGCAGGCCCGCCCGGCCCGCCGACGGCTCCATGACGTTGATGGAGCATCTCTACGAGCTCCGTCACCGCCTGTTCATCGCCGTGCTGGCCGTGTTCCTGGGCACCGTCGTCGGCTTCGTCTGGTACACCGTCGGGATTCCGGCGATCCACCTGCCAACCCTGGGCGACATCCTCACCGAGCCGTACTGCGCGGTACCCGCCGGAACTCGGCTCGAACTCGGTGGGGTGTCCTGCAGCCTGCTGGCGCCGACCCCGTTCTCGGCGCTGCACATCCGGCTCAGCTCCGCGATCATGGCCGGGGTCCTGCTCAGCTGCCCGGTGTGGCTCTACCAGCTGTGGGCGTTCGTCGGCCCCGCGCTGTACAGCAAGGAACGCAAGTTCGCGCTGAGCTTCGTCGGCATCGCCGCGGTGCTGTTCGCCGGCGGCATGGTGTTGGCCTACCTGGTGATTCCCGAGGGCCTGAAGGTGCTGCTGGGCTTCGGTGGGCCGGGCGTGGTCACCGCGTTGACGCCGGAGAGCTACTACGGGTTCCTGATAGGCATCATGGTGATCTTCGGGGTGTCCCTGGAGTTGCCGCTGCTGCTGGTGATGCTGAACTTCGCCGGAGTGCTCAAGGGCGTCAAGCTGGCCAAGGCGCGCCGCTACGCCTTCTTCGGCATGGTGGTGTTCGCCGCGATCGCGGTGCCGGGCAACGACCCGGTCAGCATGGGCGTGCTCGCGCTGACCCTGTGCATCCTGTACGAGGCCGCGGTGCAGGTGTCCAAGGCGCACGACCGGCGCAAGGCCAAGCGCGCGGGGCAGACGATCGCCGAACTGCCAGACGACGTCGCGTCCTCGCTCGAGCCGTCCACCGACGCCGCCGACCTGGACGTGCCGAGCCCGGTCGGGGCGCCCGAACCCGTCATCCCGTCGGCGCCGGTCCAGCACCCGTCCGGCGGGACGTCGGCGGCCGACCGCTGGTCCGACGCCGGCGATGCGACCTAATGGCCACGTAGGGTCCGCCCGGTGCCGCCCGAGTACCCGGAACTGGCGCGGTTCGCCGGCACCCGGCCGTTCCGGCTCGACCCCTTCCAGGTGCAGGCCTGCCGGGCCTTGGAGGACGGATCGGACGCCCTGGTGTGCGCGCCGACCGGGGCCGGCAAGACGCTGGTCGGCGAGTTCGCGGTCTCGCTCGCGCGCCGCCACGGCACCCGATGCTTCTACACCACGCCCATCAAGGCGCTGTCCAACCAGAAGTACGCGGACTTCGTCGCCGAGCACGGCGAAGGGGCCGTCGGGCTGCTGACCGGCGACGTGTCGATCAACCCGCGCGCCGACGTGGTGGTGATGACCACCGAGGTGCTGCGCAACATGCTCTACGCCCGATCCACCGACCTGGACCGGCTCGGCGCCGTGGTGCTGGACGAGATCCACTACCTGGCCGACCGGTTCCGCGGGGCGGTGTGGGAGGAGGTCATCCTGCGACTGCCGGACCGGGTGCAGCTCGTCGGCCTGTCGGCCACCGTGTCCAACGCCGAGGAGTTCGGCGACTGGCTGCGGCAGGTCCGGGGCGACACCGCGGTCGTCGTGGACGAGGTGCGTCCGGTGCCGCTGTGGCAGCACGTGATGGTCGGTCGCAAGCTGTACGACCTGTACTCCGGGCGATCCGACGAGACCGGCCCGGCCGACGGCCGATCGGGTCCGAGCAGGTGGCAGGTCGGCCCGGACCTGCAGCGCGCGATCCGGGACGCGGAGTCCGCCGCCGGCCGGTTCGACCGCGGCCGTGGATCGCGCCCTTCCGGTCGGGGCCGCGCCGAGCGGTGGTCGGCCGCGCCGTGGCGCCCGCCCCGCAGGTCCGACGTCGTCGAGCGGCTGGACGGCGCCGGGCTGCTACCCGCCATCACCTTCATCTTCTCCCGGGCGGGCTGCGACGCGGCGGTGCAACAGTGCCTGCGGGCCGGGCTGCGGCTGGTCACGGACGCCGAGCGGGCCGAGATCCGCGCCGTCGTCGACCGCCGCATCGCCGACCTGCCCGAGCAGGATCTCGCCGTGCTCGGCGTCGCCGAGTGGCGCGAGGCCCTGCAGCGCGGCATCGCCGCCCACCATGCTGGCCTGCTCCCGGCGTTCAAGCAGGTGGTGGAGGAGCTGTTCGTGGCGGGTCTGGTCAAGGTCGTCTTCGCCACTGAGACGCTGGCACTGGGCATCAACATGCCCGCCCGCACCGTGGTGCTGGAGCGGCTGGTCAAGTGGGGCGGCGAGGGCCACGTCGACATCACCCCGGGCGAGTACACCCAGCTCACCGGCCGGGCCGGCCGGCGCGGCATCGACATCGAGGGCCACGCGGTGGTGCTGTGGTCGCCCGGGCTGGACGCGGCGACGGTGGGCGGCCTCGCCTCCACCCGCACCTTCGCGCTGCGCAGCTCGTTCCGCCCCGGCTACAACATGGCCGTCAATCTGGTCGACACCCTCGGCCGGGACGCCGCCCGCGACCTGCTGGAGCAATCCTTCGCGCAGTTCCAGACCGACCGAGAGCTGGTCGGCCTGGCCCGCCAGGTGGCCAGCCACCAGCGGCAGGCCGATCGGCTGGCGGCCGAGATGGTGTGCGACAGAGGCGACGTCGGGGAATACCTGGACCTACAGTCGCAGCTCGCCGCCGCCGAACGCGCCGCGGCCAGCAGCGGATCGGCGCGCCGCCGCCGCGATGCGGCCGAGGGTCTGGCGGCGCTGCACCGCGGGGACGTGATCCACGTTCCGGCCGGCCGCCGCGCCGGTCTGGCCGTGGTGCTCGATCCCGGCGTCGACTCGGACGGGGTGGCCCACCCGCTGGTGGCCACCGAGAACCGGTGGGCGGGTCGGCTGTCGGTGGCCGACTTCCGCGGCCCGGTACCGGTGCTGGGCCGGTTGAAGCTGCACAAGGTCGTGCAGCACGGGGTGCCGAAGGTGCGTCGCGACCTCGCCTCCGCCCTCGCGGCGTTGCGCATCCCCGCGCCCCGGCGTCCTCCCCGCGGCGCCGCCGCGGAGCAGTCCGCGGACCTCGACGCGCTACGCCGCGCCGTGCGCGGGCACCCGGTGCACTCCTGCCCCGACCGGGACGAGCACGCCCGCCTCGGTCGCCGGTACCGTCAGCTGACCGCCGAGATCGATGCGCTGTCAGATCGGGTTCGGACGGCCCGGAACTCGCTGGCCGCGCAGTTCGACCGCATCCTGGCCCTGCTCGCCGACCGTGGCTACGTCGATCGCGACCGCGTCAGCGCGCCGGGCAGGCTGTTGGAGCGAATCTGGGCGGAGACCGACCTGCTGGCCGTCGAATGCCTGCGCCGCGGCACCTTCGACGGGCTCGGGCCCGCCGAGCTGGCCGGCGCGGTGTCCGCGCTGGTGTTCGACGCCCGGCGCGAGTCGCCCGGCGGCCGGCGGGCGGTGACGGGGATCCTCGGGGACGCGCTGGCCGACATGCAGCAGGTGTGGTCGGACCTGGCCGCCGACGAACGCCGGCATGGCCTGCCGGTCTCCCGCGCACCGGACGGCACCTTCGCCGCCCCGGTCGCGGTCTGGGCCGAAGGGGGAGCCCTGACCGATGCGCTGGTCGCGGCCTCGGCCGGTGGGGTGGAGCTGTCCGCGGGCGACTTCGTGCGGTGGTGCCGGCAGGTGATCGACCTGCTCGACCAGATCCGGCTGGCCGCGGGAGGCGCACTGGACGAGCCCGCCCGACGCGCGGTCGCGGCGATCCGCCGCGGCGTGGTGGCCATGGGAATCGACTAGGCGGGGCGGTGGTCGGTTCGGCGGGGCGTCGCCCCGAGGGATCGCACATTGCGGAACGACTGACAACGCGCGCGGTACTGCGTAACCTTCGTGCGAGCGGGTCGCGTGCGACGCGGCGCCGGGGCATGGTTGGATCGCAAGACGGTGCGGCATCCGAGCCGTAGCCGGAGGCAGGAGGCACGTGATGAGCACGCCGTACGGTCAGGGGGGACCTGGCGATTCGCAGGGTCAGCAGCAGTGGCCCGGGTATCAGGCTCCGCCCCCGGCACCCGAGGGTCAGCAGGCACAGCAGGGCTACGAGCAGTACGGGCAGGGCTACCCCCAGCAGGGCCAGCCCGCCTACGGCGCGCCGAGCGGCCAGCAGGGCGGCTACGGCCAGCAGACCGGCTACCCGGACCCGGCCTCGCAGGGCTACCAGGCGCCGCAGCAGGGCGGCTACGGTCAGCAGCCGGAGTACGGTCAGCAGCCGCCCGCCTACGGCACCGGCGGCACCCCGGCCTACACGCAGGACTACGGCCAACAGCAGGGCTACGCGCAGCCCGCGGCGCCGCAGACCGGGGGCTACGGCCAGCAGGGCGGCTACGGCCAGCCCGCGCCGACCGGCTACGAGCAGCAGGGCGGCTACGGCCAACCACAGGGGTACGCGCAGCAGCCGGGCTACGGGGCGACGGCCGCCGGGTACGGCGCTCCCGCTGCGCAGGGCTACGGCCAGCAGACCGTCTACGGACAGCCGGCACCGGCCGCGGCACCGAAGAAGTCCAGCAAGGGCCCGATCATCGGCATCGTCATCGCGGTCGTCGTACTGGCGGTCGCCGCCGTGGTGCTGTTCTGGAAGCCGGGCGTGCTCAACACCAAGGTCTTCGACCAGACGTCGGTGGAGAAGGGCGTCGAGACGATCCTGACGAACGCGCCCACCGACGATCCGAAGGGCTACGGGCTGTCCGGCATCGACGCCGTCAAGTGCCCGGACGCCGCCACCGCCAAGGTGGAGAAGGGCGCCACGTTCACCTGCACGCTGACCGAGAACGGCGCGGCCAAGACCGTGACGATCACCGTCGAGGACAGCGACGGCACCTACCGGGTGGGCGCGCCGCACTGACCAGGAGCGCCCGGACGGCGACCCGATAGCCGGTGACGGGACGGTCGGGCGGCTGCCCCGCCAAGGCGGCCCTCACCGATCGGCGAGCGCCGCGAGCAGCCGCTGCACCGACCCGCCGATGCCGTGCGCGGCGACCAACTCGGCCAACGCCTCCGGATCGACCGGCTCCCGCGGCAGTTCGCCCGTCCCCCCGGCGGGCAGCAGATCGAGGTCGGCGTCGGTGCGCACCGCCACCACCCGCACCGCGGCCGGCAGGTAGTCCGCCGCCTGCCGCAGTCGTTTCCGCACCGCCGGGGTGAGGGCCGATGCCGGATCGGCCGCCGCGTCGACCAGCGCCTCGATGCCGCCGAACCGGCCGATCAGGTCGGCGGCGGTCTTCTCCCCGATTCCGGCCACCCCGGGCAGCCCGTCCGACGGGTCGCCGCGCAGCGTCGCCATCGCTGCGTACCCGGGCCCGTCCACGCCGTACCGGCCGCGCAGCGACTCGACGTCCATCACCGCGACCTTGCTCATCCCCGCGCCGATGTACCGCACGGTGACGGGAGGCGGACCGCTTTGCACCAGCTGGAACAGGTCGCGGTCGCCCGAAACAACCTCCACCGGGTCCGTGCGTTCGGCCACCGCGAGAGTGCCGATCACGTCGTCCGCCTCGCAGCCGTCGGCGCCGGCCAGCGCGATCCCGATGGCGCGCAACACGTCCAGCAGCACCGGAATCTGTGGCGAGAGGTCGTCCGGTTCGGACTCGGCCGACTCCCCGGGCTGCGCTCCGACGGCCGATCCCAGAACGGCGCCCGTCAGGTTGGCGGGCTCCGGCTGGGTCGACTCCGTCACCGCCACCCGGTGCGCCTTGTACGAGGGCAGCAGCGCCACCCGCCAGGCGGGACGCCAGTCCACGTCCAGGCACGCCACGCCACGAGACGGCCGGCCGTCGGAGATCACCCGTGCCAGGATGTCCAGCGACCCGCGGATCGCGTTGACCGGCCTCCCGTCGGGGCTCGTCATCGACGCAGGCACGGCGTAGAAGGCGCGAAAGTAGATCCCGGCGAGGTCGTAGAGCTGCAGCATGATCGGTGACCGTACCCGCCCGATACGCTGAGCATCGTGTCCACTGCTCACGCCCCCGCCCCTGCCACCGCGCTGACCGCGCCCACGCCGACCGCGGCGCTGCGCGAGCGGTTGTCCCTGCTGGCCGGCCAGGCCGCCACCAGCGGGGCCGACGCCATCCTGATCAGCCCGGGTGCCGACATGCGGTACCTGCTCGGTCACGCCGTGGCCTCCCACGAGCGGCTCACCTGCCTGGTGGTGCCCGCCGACGGGGCGCCGCACCTGCTGGTGCCGACGCTGGAACGGCCGGGCTGGGACGGCACCCCGGCGGAGGAACTGGACCTGGCGATCAGCACCTGGACCGACGGGCAGGACCCCTACGTCGCACTCGCCGACGCGCTGTCCGAGGCCTGCGCGGGTGACGCCCGGGTGCTCGGCGTCGACTACTACATGCCGGCCATGCACGCCCTCGGGGTGCAGGCTGCCGTGCCCGGATCGGAACTCACCCTCGCCGGGGAGGCCATCGCCGAGCTGCGGATGCGCAAGGATCCCGCCGAGGTGGCCGCGCTGCAGGCGGTCGGCGCCGCCATCGACCGGGTGCAGCAGCGCATCGGCGAGTGGCTGCGCCCCGGCCGCACCGAGAACGAGGTCGCCGCGGACATCGCCGCGGCCATCGTCGAGGAGGGGCACGCACGCGCGGACTTCGTCATCGTCGGGTCCGGCCCGAACGGCGCCAGCCCGCACCACGACGCCTCCGACCGGGTGATCGGTGCGGGCGAGCCCGTCGTCATCGACATCGGTGGCCCCGCCCCGTCCGGGTACTACTCGGACTGCACCCGCACCTACGTCACCGGCGGATCCGCAGCCGGTGGCGCCGTGGACCCGCACGTGCGCGAGGTGTACGAAGTGGTGCGCGCCGCACAGGCCGCCGGGGTGGCCGCCGCTCGGGTCGGGGCGACCGCCGAGTCGGTGGACGCCGCAGCGCGGTCGGTCATCGCCGAGGCCGGCTACGGCCAGTTCTTCATCACCCGCACCGGGCACGGCATCGGTCTGGAGGTGCACGAGCACCCGTACATGGTTTCGGGCAACACCCGGCTCATCGAACCGGGCATGGCCTTCTCGGTGGAACCCGGCATCTACCTGCCCGGCAAGTTCGGGGTGCGCATCGAGGACATCGTGGTGGCCGGCCCCGACGGGCCGATCCTATGCAACAACGCCCCGACCGACCTGATCGTGCTGGACTGAGCGGGGGCAGGGCGGATGCTGGAACCCACCGATGCGCGGATCGTCGCCGAACTCACCCGAGACGGCCGGTGCAGCTACACCGAACTCGCCGAGCGGGTGGGACTGTCCGTCTCGGCCGTGCACCAGCGAGTGCGGCGACTGGAACAGCGCGGCGTGATCAAGGGGTTCACCACCCGGCTGGACGGGGAGCAGGTCGGGCTGCCGCTCACCGCGCTGATCTCGCTCACCCCGTTCGACCCCGCAGCCCCGGACAACTACGGCGAGCTGCTGGCCGACCTGCCCGAGATCGAGGACTGCTATTCGGTGGCCGGCGTCGAGTCGTACATCGTCAAGGTGCGGGTCGCCTCGCCGGCGTCGTTGGAGGTGCTGCTCGGCGTGATCCGCAGCCGCGCCAACGTCTCCACCCGCACCACCGTGGTGCTGTCCACCCCGTTCGAGGGTCGAACCGTCCCACCACCGGTGCCCGCCGAATAGCCGTGCGCAGCGGGAT
>Ga0164242_10007651_pt1 | contig 11795 bp, 8 predicted proteins | sample OricomgcompostMG_FD_108783 | JGI IMG/M metagenome (GOLD analysis project Ga0164242, IMG submission 108783) | Miracle-Growth compost microbial communities from Emeryville, California, USA - Original compost - Miracle growth compost (MG) ... | reverse complement strand
GTGCCGGTCGGTGCGACGAGCGTCGGCGAGAGGGCGCCGAGGTTGGAAGCCAGCACCAGGGGAGCGGGCCAGCTCGGTGCGAGCCTGCGCACGAGGGCGTCCGGGACCAGCGGGAGGAGTGCCCGCGCTGCCGCAAGCGGGTCGTCCGCAGGGTCCTGGTCCTGGAGCGCCGCATAAGCGGTCCGCGCGCTGACCCGGAGGTGTGCCAGCGAGCTGACCCGCCCGTTGCCGTCCAGCGCCACCGGGACGCTGACGCCGGTGCTGGCGTTGGACCGCAGGTCACCGACGGTGCGGGTGCTGACCGGGGAGGCCACCCGGATCGTCTGACCCGGGTCTGCCCGGCCGACGCTGGCGGCCAGTTCGGCGCAGACGGCGAGCAGCAGAACGTTGGCGGTGCCGCCGTCGACGTCTGCCGCGCGCTGCCAGTCGGCAGCCGGGAGATCGACCACCGCCACTGGAGGGGTCCAGAGCAGACCGTCGTCGTCGGAAGCGGTAGGTGGTGACGCAGCCGTGGACACGCCACCACTGGTGGGTGGGGATCGGCGTACCAAGCCGGGGAGCGCACGTGCGGCGCCACTGAGCTGACGGAGCGCATCGGCCAGGTCGGAGCGCACGCCGGCGCGCACGTCACGCGGCCGTGCCGTCACCGCGCCACTCGGCAGCACGGCCAGCCGTTCGCCCGATGCGGCGGCTTCGAGCGCCAGCAGCTTGAGACTCCCGTCCGCCACGACGTGCGAGGTGACGAACGAGAGCGCGGAGCCGCCGTCGGTGACCGGCGCATACGCCAGCGCCCAGGTGGGGCCGTGCTCCGGGTCGAGTGGCGTCTCGGCGCGGGCACCGACCCACGCCAGCACGTCCTCCACCTCGTCGCCCAGCTCCAGCTGCGGCACCGCGGAGCCGGCGACCCAGCGGTCGCGAGCTGCGGGGATCGGCGAGCGCTGCAGCACGCGGTTGAGGGGCCCGCGGGTGAGGCCGGCGTGGAACCGGCGAAGTGCGTCGAGGTCCAGCGTCTCGGCGAAGCGCCACACGGTCTGCGAGACGACGGGCGTGCCGAGGGCGCGCCGCATCGTCTCGAAGAGGGTGTCGTCGAAGGTCAGCCGGTCGGCATCGATGTGGGCCATGCCGGGTCAGTCTCCCGTCTCGTCTACGGTGAAGCGCATGATCGGAGCTCGGGTCCGATGAGGATCACTCTTGCCCTGGCGGGGAGCCGAGGCGACGTCCAACCAGCGCTCGCGGTGGCCCTGGAGCTGCGTCGCCGCGGTCACGATGTCACCACCGGCGTACCGCCGAATCTGCTCGCACTCGCCGACGAGCTGGGCCTGGACCCGCTGCCCCTCGGCGTCGACAGCGGCGAGGTACTCCGCTCGGACCTGGTCCGCAGCGGGCTCCGCTCCCGTCACCCGGTACGCCGGATCGCGGCGGTGCGCTCGATCCTCACCCACGGCTGGGAAGACCTGCGCACCGGCCTGGAGCCGCTCGCGAAGGACGCCGACGTCGTGGTCACCGGACTTCTCGGCCAACAGGTCGGCAGCGCCGTGGCCGAGGCGAGCGGGTCGGGGTTCGCGACCCTGCACTACTGCCCGGTGCGGTCCAACACCTCGGCCGGCATCCCGATGCGCTCGCCCGCGGTGCAGCGCTTCGCGTGGGCTGTCGGTGAGGGAGCGCGCTGGCGGCTCACCCGCGCCGCCGAGACCGAGGTCCGTGCCGCGCTGGGGCTGCCAGCGCCGAGCACCAACCTGCCGACCCGCCTGTGGGAGACCGGCGCGGTCGAGGTGCAGGCCTACGACCCCGCACTGCTGCCGGGCCTGGCCGAGGAGTGGGGGTCGAGCCGGCCACTCACCGGCTTCCTGACCCTGGCCGAGGAGGACCGCGCGCTGCTCGGCGAGGGTGGCGTCGACGACGACCTCGCGGCATGGCTGGCGGCCGGTGAGCCACCGGTCTACGTCGGCTTCGGCTCGATGCCCGTCCGCGACCCGGCCCATCTGCTGGACGCCGTCGCCGTCGCCACGGCCGCCCTGGGCCGCCGGGCCCTGGTCAGCGCAGGGTGGAACACCTTCGGCGATACCGACGCCGTACCGGCCCATGTGCGGGTCGTCGGGCCGATCGATCATGCCGCCGTCTTCCCGCGGTGCGCCGCGCTCGTCCACCACGGCGGCGCGGGCACCACCGCGGCGGGCCTGCGTGCGGGCCGACCGACCGTGATCGGCTATTACTCCGGCGACCAGCCCCACTGGGGCACGCTGCTGGCCCGACGCGGGGTCGGCACCCGACTCGCGGCGCGCCGGATCGACCGGGACAGCCTGCGCGAGGCGCTCAGCACCGTGCTCGAGCCGGGCGTCGAGGAGCGGTGCGCAGAGCTGCAGCGCCAGCTGGTGCAGCCGGCCGACGCCGTGCGTGCCGCGGCTGACGCGGTGCTGACCGCCGCCGCCCGATGACCCCGCTGGCCTCCCTCGCCCCGCCGGCCCCGCTGTCCGCGTAGCCGCGTCGGGTGCCGTCACCAGACCTCGACGGTCAGGCCCCAGCCGGTGAGCTCGCCGACGACGAGGTCACGCAGCTCGGGCAGCCCGCCGAGCCGGTCTGGCTCGGCGGCGAGCACGGTGAGCGTCGTCCGGGTCCCGGCGTCGGCGAGCCAGGCGATGAGCCCGCCACCGAGTCCCCGGACCTCGGCCACCGGCGCGTCCTGGTAGCAGGCCATCGCCGCGACCGACCGCACCCGGTCGCCGCCCGCACCGACGTAGTCGGCCGGAAGGCGACCGAGGTTGGAGGCCATGCAGGCAGCCGACGGCGGTGTCGGGAGGAGCTTGATCACCCGGTCGGGGAGCATCTGGACCAGCGCCAGCGGGACCGGTGAGAAGCCGGCCCCGGCAGCGGTGATCCCGGCGTACGCCTCCTTGCAGAGCGCCTTGACGGTCGTCAGGTCGCGATCCGCGAGCACGTCGCGAGGCACCTCGACCCGGGTGATCCGGGTGCTGTTGGCACGCGTGTCTCCCGGCTTGAACTCGCTGATCGGCAACGAGATCGGCACCGGCCCGCCATCGGCCGGCACATGCCCGATCGCCTCGAGCAGGCGCGCCATCACCAGCACGAACCAGGCGTTGGTGCTGCCACGCCGTGCGGCCGCGATCGTGCCGAGAGCGGCGGTGTCGACCTCGACCGTGATGCGGGGGATGCGCCACTCCTCGGTGCCAGGCCGAGCGGGCACCTGCGCCGGAGGAGTACGCCGCACGCCGGGTGCGGCCGTGCCGCTGCGGCGGGCCTTCGCCCGGGCGCCGGCCCAGCGGCCGATCGCGGCGAACTGGCCGGCCGCGTCCCGCAGGTCGGCCGCGATCCGGCCGCGCGTCGATGACGGAAGTGGCGGCAGGCGCAGCGGCTCAGCGCGGGTGGCGGCGCGCGAGACCGAGTCGAGCACCGCCCCGCCGTCTCCGACCGCGTGCGCCAGGAGCAGCGCCATCACCGCGGTGCCGTCATCGAGGTTGATCGCGGAGAGACGCCACGTCCGGCCCGCCTGCGGATCGAGCGGCTGTGCATGCCGTCCCTCCAGCCACGGGGTCAGCTCGGACCGGGGCAGCCTCTCTGTGAAGAGCTCCACATCGGGCGGCAGGGGCGAATTGACCCAGATGTCGCGGGCACCGGGCACACGGCTGCGGTGCAATTGACGCGAGAGCCCACCCTGGGCGAGGCCGTCGGCGAGCCGCTCGACCCGGTCCGCGTCGTAGGGCTCCTCCAGCCGCCAGATCCACTGGTTCACGACCGGGCTGCCGAGGCCGCGGTGGCGGCGGGCGAAGAGATCATCGGCGAACTCGAGCCGCACGGGCGGTGCGGAGGAGGGAACGACCATGGTGCGACCTTCCGAGAACGGACCCAGCGGGTGCGCGGGCGCGCACAGCAAAGCGGTCCATACATCTAGTTGTCTAGTCAGGTGAGTGTGAAGCAGGTCACACCCCCGTCAGGTCGCCATTGCGGATTGGATCCCGGAAGAATGCCGCCCTGGGAGAGGGACCCAGATCTGTTGTCTGGCTATTTCGGGTTCCGCGGTTCGCCGCGGAAGCTTCACATCAGAGAGGACTCCACCCCCACCATGGAGTACACCGAGCTGTCCGCCTACAACCTTCCGGCGGGTGTCGTCACCACGTGGACCCCCGCCACCGACGCAGCCCGTTGGCAGCCCGATCCACGCGCGATCAGCCCCAGCCACGAGCAGCATCTCGCCCAAGGCGCCACCGGTGCCTGGATCGGTGGCGTGATGCGGATCCCGGCGCCGCTCGTCGCCGACACCCTGATCCGTGCGCTGCGGGCGTGGCTCGCCCGGCACGAGGCGCTGCGCGCCGACGTCGTACGGAACGGGTCCGGTTGGACGCGCCGGATCCTCGCACCGGGGGACGTCACCATCGAGCACTCCGTGCTCGGTGAGCAGGACTCCGCCGGCGCCCTCGAGACGATCGCCGACTTCTTCACCACCGTCAGTCCGCTGGCGTGGCCGCACTGCGTCTTCGCCACGGTCGCCTCGCCCGGTGACGATGGGTTCGTCCTGGCCTTCGGCGCCGACCACAGCGTGATGGACGCCTACTCCCAGCTGCTCTGGTTCGACGAGATCGCCTCGCTCTACGGCCGCGCTGCCTCCGGTGAGAGCGACGAGGCGCTCGCCGTGACCGGCAGCGCCAGCTACCTCGACCACGCCCACGAGGAGCGGCAGTCCTCGGACCGTCTCACCGTGGACGCGCCCGCGGTCGAGCGCTGGCGCGCCTTCCTGTCCAGCCCGGAGTACGACGGTCTCTCCTTCCCGGCGTTCCCGGGCCTCGGGACGAGCGACGACTCGGCGGCGGAGGTCCGGGTGCCGCGGCCACGCGGTGCACTGCGCCAGGCCAGCTTCTCCACGACCCTCGCCGACGCGGAGCAGACCAACATCTTCAACCAGCTCTGCAAGGCCGGCGGCTCCTCGCTGCAGAACGGCCTGTTCGCTGCGATGGCACACGTCCTGCAGCAGCAGCACGGCATCAACCGGCTCCGCTTCGTGGTGCCGATGCACACCCGGATGTCGCTCGAGCACGCCACCGCCGTCGGCTGGTACGTCGGCCTGTGCCCGGTGGACATCGACCTCGCCACGGAGCGGCCGCTCCCGGAGCTGCTGGGTCACGTGCACGCCCAGGTGAGCGTCAATCGCGACCTCGTCCCGCACCCGTTCGCCCGGATGATGGAACTGATGGAGCTCGAGGAGGGCCCGAAGTTCGCTGTGTCCTACATCGACGGCCGCTTCATCCCGGGCGCCGACAGCTGGGACGACTGGCAGGGCAGGGCGTTGCGCAGCCCGGCGTACGCCGACGACGAGGTGTATCTGTGGTTCGGCCGCCAGGGCTCGGGCCTCAACGTGTCGGCGCGCTACCCGGAGACCGTCGCGGCCGAGCGGGCGATGCGCGAGATGGTCAGCGGCATCTCGCGGCTGATCGACGAGATCACCGCCAGCGTGCGTGAGGGAGTGGCGACCGCATGAAAATCGATTTCCTTCACAACTGGGCGCCCGCTGCGGGCCGTGTCCTCCAGATCCGGCCCACCGCCGCGGCCCTTGCGGCGGCCGGCGAGGCGCCGGTTAGCCCCGGCATCGCGTCCTTCCTGCAGCAGGACCACCTCGATGCCTATCGCCGTACCGTCGCGTCCGGTGGCACCCACCGCGCCTGGACCGGGACCGCCAGCCATCAGTCGGGAGCGTTGGACGAGCTGGCGCTCGCCGGCGCGCTGCGTCGCTTCGTGCTGCGGCACGAGGGGCTGCGTACTTGGTTCGACCTGTCCGGCGAGGCCACCGTCCGGCGCCTCGTCGATGCTGAGGACGTCGTCTTCGAGGCCGTCGAGCTCGACACCGCGCCGAGTGCCGACGCATGGGCCGACGAGTGGGAGCAGTACGTCGTGGGTCTCGCCGACGACGTCTGCCGGCCGGACTCGTGGCCGCCGTTCCTGCTGCTGGCCGTCGCCCGCGAGGACGGCTGGAGCTGGCTGTGGGCCTGCGACCATGCCTTCACCGATGGCGCCTCCCAGCTGATGGTGCCCGCGGAGCTGGCCAACGCCTACGCCCAGGAGACCGGTGCACCGGCCCTAGAGCTGCCACCGGCGGCGAGCTTCGTCGACTACGCCGCTGCCGAGCGTGAGCGTGCCGGCACCTACGGGCTCGAATCGCCGGAGCTGCTCGGCTGGCTGGACATCATGAAGCGGCACGACTACCGGTTGCCGCACTTCCCGCTCGACCTCGGCCTGGAGCCGGGGGAGACGGCACCCGTCGTCCTGCGCGAGACGGATGCTCTCCTCGGCGACGAGGTCGACGCGTTCGAGCAGCTGTGTCGTGCTTCCGGTGGCCGCTTCCTCAGCGGCGTCTTCGCCACCCTGGCCCGCACCGAGCGCCGGCTCACCGGCACCGATCGGTATCTCGCCGCGACCGTCGTCGGCACCCGCGCCGGCGACACGCTGATGTCGCACGGCTGGTTCTGCAACTTCGCTCCGGTCGACTTCGCCGTCGGCGATGAGCCGTTCGGTGTCACCGTCGCTGCCGCCGAGGAGGCGTACGGCGTCACCAAGCAGCTTGCGACCATGCCGGTCCACGTGGCACTGGGCGCGTTGCTGCTGTCCGGCCTGGCCACGATGGAGCAGCTCGGCAGCCCGCAGCTGGTGTCGTACCTCGACCTGCGGAAGTTCCCCGGCGCAGGCACCGAGGCCTACGACCGAGGTCAGCACTTCACCGGTGTCGGCCGGACCGCCAACGCCTCGCTGTGGATCAACCGCGAGCCGCGTCGGCTCCAGCTGGGCGGTCAGACGCCTGACACCGCGCAGGCGCAGACGGCCGTCGACACCTTCTTCGCGACCGTGCGCTCGGTGCTCGAGGACGCCCTGGCCGAGGCGTCCGAGGGAGGTGCCGTCGGTGCGGGTCACCACAGCTGACCTCTGGTCCCCGGCCCCGGGCCGGGTGCTGCGCTGGGACGTCACCGCCAGCGGAGCCGGTCAGCCGGCAGCGCTCTCGCTCAACCAGCGCAACCACCTCGCCGTCGCCCAGGCCGGGGAGGCGTCCGTGTGGCTGGCGGCGGCGTTCGACGTCGACGGTCCGATCGATGTGACCGCCCTCGAGCGTGCCTTCCAGGGCCTGGTCGCGCGACACAGCAGCCTGCAGATCGGCGTCGTGGCGGACGTCCACGCCGCCGACGGATCGGGGCTGGCGGCCCGGCGCTACCACCCCGGCGACCTGCGCTGGCTGGTCCGCGAGGTCGCGGCGACCACCGACGAGGCCACCACGCGGGAGACGATGGCAGCGGCACTGAGCGAGGGCTGCCGACCCATCGGATATGCCGCGTTCGCCCCGATGGCGATCTCGCGCAGGGACCGCTCGACCGTCGTACTCGGCATGGACCACCTGCACTGCGACGCCTTCTCCACGACGGTGGTCGTCGACGAGCTGTCCTCCCTCTACCACGCCTTCCGCAGCGGAGACCATCATCCGGCGCTGGCGGACAGCGGATGCTTCGTCGGCTCGATCGCCCGGGACGCCGAGGAGCCGGTGCGGGTCTGGCACGACGACGAGCGACTCCGGGAGTGGCACGCGTTCGCCCGCGAGCAGGACTTCACGCTGCCGACCTTCCCGCTCGCGCTCGGCGTGGGACCAGGGGAGCGGGTCGCCCAGGCTTCCTTCGTCGGGCCGCTGGTCGACGCTGCTGTGACCGAGGCGCTGAGCGCCGTCGCCCGCACCACCGGCGCCTCGACCTACGCCGTCGTACTCGCCGCCCTCGCCTCGGCGATCCGGGACCTGGGTGGCCCGGAACGGCTCGCCACGCTCGCCCCCGTGCAGACCCGCACCGGCGAGGGCGCCCGCGGGTCGATCGGCTGGTACACGACCACCGTCCCGATCACCGTCGCCGCCGACACCAGCCGGACGGGCCTGGCCGCCGCAGGCGAAGCTGTACGCCGCGGCGTCCGCCTCGGCGCCGTGCCGCTGGACCAGGTGATGGCGACGCTGCCCGAGCCACTGCGGCCGACGCGGCGTGACGTCTTCATGGTCTCCTGGATCGACTACCGGCACCTGCCGGGCGCGACCGAGGCCGTCGCGCGCAACGCCCACCACATCTCGGCCGCGACGCTCGCCGACGACGTACAGCTGTGGATCTCACGGACCGAGGCCGGGCTGGCGGTGCGGGTCCGACACCCCGACACCGAGACGGCGCACGAGGTGGTCGGGATGCTGCTCGGGGTGTGGCGCGCCCGGCTCCAGACGGTGGCCGCTGAGCTGGTGGTGACAGGTCTGGACTAGCAGGTCTGGAATAGCGTGGCCCAAGGACTGGTTGACGGGGATAGTTCACATTTAAACTAAATGTGAACTCTCAGAAACGGAGACAGCGATGGGCATGCAGTTCGGCATCTTCACCGTCGGTGACGTGACCACGGACCCGACCACCGGGAAGACCCCGACCGAGTACGAGCGGATCAAGGCGACCGTCGCCATCGCCAAGAAGGCCGAGGAGATCGGGCTCGACGTCTTCGCCACCGGCGAGCACCACAACCCGCCGTTCATCGCCTCCAACCCCACGGCGACGCTGGCCTACATCGGTGCGCAGACGGAGCGGATCATCCTCTCGACCGCGACGACGCTGATCACCACCACCGACCCGGTGCTGATCGCGGAGGACTACGCCAAGCTGCAGCACCTCACCGATGGCCGGGTGGACCTGATGATGGGCCGCGGCAACACCGGCCCGGTCTACCCGTGGTTCGGCAAGGACATCCGGCAGGGCATCAACCTCGCGATCGAGAACTATGCGCTGCTGCGCCAGCTGTGGACGGAGACGAACGTCGACTGGAAGGGCCGCTTCCGCACACCCCTGCAGGGCTACACCTCGACGCCGCGGCCGCTCGACGGCGTGGCGCCGTTCGTCTGGCACGGCTCCATCCGCTCACCCGAGATCGCCGAGCAGGCGGCCTACTACGGGGACGGCTTCTTCCACAACCACATCTTCTGGCCCGCCAGCCACACCCAGCAGATGGTCCGGCTCTACCGCCAGCGCTGGGAGCACTACGGCCACGGCGCCCCGGAGACGGCGATCGTCGGCCTTGGCGGCCAGTTCTTCATGCGCAAGAACAGCCAGGACGCGATCAACGAGTTCCGGCCCTACTTCGACAACGCCCCGGTCTACGGCCACGGCCCGTCCCTCGAGGACTTCTCCGAGGCCACACCGCTGACCGTCGGCTCGCCACAGCAGGTGATCGAGCGGACGCTCTCGTTCCGGGAGTACGTCGGGGACTACCAGCGGCAGCTCTTCCTCGTCGACCACGCCGGCCTGCCGCTGAAGACGGTCCTCGAGCAGCTCGACCTGTACGGCGAGATCCTGCCGACGCTGCGCGCTGAGTTCGAGAAGCTCCGCGGCCCGGGCGTCCCGGACGCGCCGACGCACGCCTCGCTCGTGGAGAAGGCCGGAGGCCCCACCGACACCGCCATCTACGGCGTCGGTGACGACGCCACCGGCACCAGTGACCGCGACGCTGTCCTGGAAGGGGAGCTGTGACCGTGTCGAATGCGGCAGACATCAAGCGGATCGCGGTGGTCGCGGCGGGGCTCAGCGTCCCGTCGAGCACCCGGCTCCTGGCCGACATGCTGGCCGACGCGAGCGTCCGGGCCGTGGAGGCCCGAGGTGTCGAGGTGGAGGTGCAGCACATCGAGCTGCGCGGTCTGGCGCACGCGCTGACCGACAACCTGCTGACCGGGTTCCCCTCGCCGGAGCTGGCCGCAGCGATCGAGACCGTCCATCGGGCTGACGGCGTGATCGCGGTGACGCCGGTCTTCTCGGCGTCCTACTCGGGATTGTTCAAGACCTTCTTCGACGTGCTCGAGCTGGGCGTCCTGGACGCCAAGCCGGTGCTGGCGGCAGCGACCGCTGGCACCGCCCGACACAGCCTGGTCATCGATCACGCGCTGCGACCGCTGTTCTCCTACTTGCACGCGATCGTGGTGCCGACCGGTGTCTTCGCCGCGACCGACGACTTCGCCGGCCCGGGCGCCGGGGGCGGCGGGGAGCTGCAGAAGCGCGTCGACCGAGCGGCCGGGGAGCTCGCTGCCCTGGTCGCAGGCCCGACCGGCGTTGCCGCGCCGCCCGCTGCCACCCGGCACCTGGTCGAGGACGAGTTCGAGCACCCGACCTCGTTCGAAGACCTGCTCAAGCGCGCCAGTGACGGGCCCCCGGCGTACTGACGCTGTCGGTCGTGCCGCCGCGGACGTGGTCTCGGGGCGCATCGGTGCGACCGCTTGCTGCCAGGGCCACCGAGTAGAGCGGCCGGTCGAGGACCTCGACGTAGGTTCGGCCGACATAGCTGCCGATCACGCCGAGCACGATCAGCTGCACACCGCCGAGGAAGAACATCGCCACAGCGAGGAACGCCCAACCGGGGACGGAGTCGTCCGGATCGAAGATGCGGACGCCGAGGACGTAGAGGATCCCGACGAGCGAGAGCGCCGAGATCAGCAGGCCGAGGTGCGAGATCAGCCGCAGCGGCTGGGTGGAGAAGCCCATGATCCCATCGCCCGCCAGGCGGAGCATCTTGCGCAGCGGATACTTCGACTCGCCGGCGAACCGCTCGTCGCGATCGAAGAGATGAGCTTCCTGTCGGAAACCGACCTGCGCCACGATGCCGCGCAGGAAGCGGTTGTGTTCGCGGTACTTGACCACCTCGGCCACCACGCAGCGGTCCATCAGCCGGAAGTCTCCGACGTCGCGGGGGATCGGGGTCTCGGCGAACTTGTCGAGCAGCCAGTAGAAGCCGGCGGCGGTGCCCCGCTTGAAGCGGGTGTCCTGGCGGGTACGGCGCTGGGCATAGACGACATCGACGCCTGCTTCCCAACGCTGCAGCATCTCGATGCTGACCGCCGGCGGGTCCTGCAGGTCGGTGTCCATCACGATCACCGCGTCGGCGTCCGTGCCGTGCGCCGCGTCGATGCCGGCGGTGACGGCCAGCTGGTGACCGAAGTTGCGGGCCAGGCTGATCACCGTGACGCGGGCGTCGCCGTTCCGCAGCGCGAGCAGGCGGGCCAGGGAGTCATCGCGCGAGCCGTCGTCGACGTACACGAACTCGAACTCGAGGTCCGGGCGGGTGCGGGTGGCGCTCACCAGTGCCCTGTGGAAGGCGTCGACGGTCGCCCCCTCGTTGTACACCGGAAGGACATAGGCGATACGGCGCGGGCGTTCGGTCATGGTGCAGCGACTCTATCGGCGCTGCTTGATCGGCGCCTGACCGATGCGCGGCACGACCAGCCCGGCGCGCGCGAGTCCGAGCAGGTCGGCTGGGCTCATCGCGGCGGCGAGCCCGTTGCCCTGGCCATACCGGATCCCCAGCGCGAGGGCGAGCTCCTCCTGCTCGGCCGTCTCGATGCCTTCCACGAGGGTGCCGACGATGCCGTACTCCTCCAGGATGGCTGCCGCGTGGCGCAGCACCACCGGCCCGCGGCCGCCGTGGTCCTCCAGCAGGAGGCCGCGGTCGAGCTTGACCAGGTCCCATGACCGGTGTCCGATCAGCGTCAGCCGGGACTGGCCGGCGCCGAGGTCGTCCAGACCGATGCCGATGCCGTGGGTCGCGAGCTCGTCCGCCAGACGATCGTCCTCGGCGTCCCATCGCATCGGCTGCCGCTCCGAGAGCTCCAGCACCACCGGTACGCCGAGGGCGTCCACCCGTGCCACCAACCACTCGAGCAACGTGCTGTCGGCACGGAACTGAGAGCTCTCGAGGTTGAGCGTCATCGTCACCGGTACGCCGGATACCGCGCGGAGCTGGCCGGCGACGTC
>Ga0164242_10007650_pt1 | contig 11796 bp, 9 predicted proteins | sample OricomgcompostMG_FD_108783 | JGI IMG/M metagenome (GOLD analysis project Ga0164242, IMG submission 108783) | Miracle-Growth compost microbial communities from Emeryville, California, USA - Original compost - Miracle growth compost (MG) ... | reverse complement strand
TCCTTCTTTATTAAAAACAGAAATTAGTGCTGATTTAATTTTTTGTTGAATCATTTTTTGAAAGGAAGTTATCTTTTAAAGATCAGTTACAAATGCACCCTGTTCGGGAACAGAATGGAATTGCAAATGTAATTCTTCACATTCTTTTTTCCATTGATCAATTTTCCATAAAGAGTTTGACGAATCAAAAATGTACTTTTTGCAATTGAAATTTTTGCTAAGATCAGCAAGCCTTAATCGAGCATTCTTTGAAAGAACAACATAATCTACATCTACTTTTTTAGCAGCAGAAAAATTTAAATAGCGATCGATCATTATAATTCTTGAATTATAAAACTGGTAAAAAGGAGCATTGAAATTAATCTTATTGATAGGATTACTGTTTAGATGAAACGAAATATGCGCAGGTTTTAAATTAAAGCCAAATAGCAATTTGTCATTCATTACAATGCTGTCACCAAAAAAATTAAAATTATTTTTGTCAATAAATTCAATTGCTGTTGTGGCAGGAATATTATAAACAACTATTTTTTTTTGTAAATGGGTATGGTAGTTATCAAGCAAAGTATTTAATGTAAAAAATAGAGAAGAAATCAAAGCAATCTTAAATGCATTTTTATCTTTTCTCTTGAAGGCATAAACAAAGAAGCAAACCAGCACGTACAATAATATAGTTTCAACTGGTGATAATGAAACGCCTTGCCACAAAGCAAATGGAATAGAATCAAAAAATAAAACGCAATGATTTAAAAGCCATATTATTCCATAAACTAATTTTCCAAAATTAATTGCAAGAATTGGAACAGGAGAAATAAAAACAAGAATCAGGCAGCCACAAAGCGCGAAAGTTGCAAGAGGTATTGCAATCATATTTGCAAATAAAAACAACAGTGGAAGTTGATGGAAATAATAGAAGCATAAAGGAAAAGTAAATAATTGTGCAGCGATCGAAACTGCCGCTAACTGCCAAACCTTTTCAGAATATTTATTTTTAAAATAGATCCAGTTAGAAATGCTTTTTTGAGTGACAACAATTCCTAAAACTGCGAGGTAAGACAGTTGGAAACCTACGTTCCAAAGGATGAAGGGATTAAAGCACAACAACAAAAATGCGGATGCGGCGAGAGAATTATAAACAGAACTTTTCTTATTAAAAGCATTGCCTAAAACAATAAAGGAAAACATGACTGCCGCACGCAAAACAGAAGGAGACGCTCCGGTCAGTAATGCAAAAAGCCAAAGAAACACTATGATTAAAATTAAGCGCGTTGGTTTTGATTTTTTTATTATTGGCAAATAAGAAAATATCCAAATTAAAACGCCATAAATGATGCCCATATGAAGGCCTGAAATTGCAATCAAATGAACTACTCCCGCATTGCTATAGGCCTGCACCAAATCCTTGTCCAGATCTACTTTGTAGCCAATTAATATTGCCTTGGCAATTGATGATTCATCATTATTTCCAAGATACTTATTCAAAGCTGATACAACCTTTTCTCTAACAGAAAAGATGAATTCGTCCCAAAAATTTATGTTCTTTTCTTTAAGTAAAACCCATTGGTTATGTTTTAAATAAATCTGATGAAATAATTCATGAAAGGCGGCATATCGGGCATAATCAAATGCAGCTGGATTACCGGTCCCTTTAATATCTGTTAAGCTTTTTTCAAAAATAATTTTATCCCCATAATTTAATTTTTCAGAAAGAGAATCTTTATTAAAATAAATTAAAAATCTTCCGCTTGTCTCTATTTTCTTTCCTTTATTGATTACACTTTCTGCTACTGCTATTGCTTTAAATGACTTTGCTTTCTCTACAGGTGGTTCGTCAATTCTTGCTATTATCACACTTTCTGGCTCATAATATTTCCCATACCAATCGGCATGGTTTCTTACGTCTTTTTGCCAGGTAATTATACTGCCAAAAGAAATTAGAAAAAGAGAAATTAAAAAGCCTTGAATTGGTCTGTAACGAAAGCGGATGAGTTCAGGCAAAAAGGAAAATATAATATAAGAAGCAAATAAAATAGTGCCTGAAGCCAGAGGAAGAGATATGCCTATCTTAAAATAAAATTGAAGAAGAATTCCTGAAATAACGGGAATGAGCAAACGCAAAAATGGTGCTTTTTTCCAAATAAAAATACGGTTTGATATGGCCATTTTTTAAAAGTTATTTGAAGTGTAACCTTTCGCCTTTCCGGTTTATCTATCAATTTTAACCTGAAGATACATTTTTAATAAATTTATTTTCTATTGTTTAGATTTGTATTGGTATCTGAACGCACAACTAGAAAACATGTATTCTGTTACTGCTTTTATTCTTAAAAAATAAATCAAAAATTTTTTGAACCATTCACAACAAATGCAGTTTGAAAATGCTTATTCTTTTCTAATGGAGAAATTGGAAAAAGAATTGCCTTCTTATCTTCATTATCACAATTCCGACCACACGAAAGATGTGGTGTCAGCTGCCGAACAAATTGCACGTGCCGAAAACATTACAGGAGAAGATTTGGTAATCTTAAAAACGGCTGCTTTGTTTCATGACAGTGGATTTTTAGAAACTTATTCAGATCATGAAGAGATATCGTGTGATATGGCTAGAAAATGGCTTCCTCAATTTGGGTACAATAAAGAAGAAGTTGAAAGGATATGTCATCTGATATTATCAACAAAAATTCCGCAAGCTCCCGATGATAATCTGGCCAAAATCCTTTGTGACGCTGATTTATATTATTTGGGAACTGATAAATATTTCGTTAATGCGGATAAATTATACAAAGAATTACATGAAGCTGGGTTTGTAAAAAATCGGGATGAGTGGAGGATTGAAGAATTAAAATTTGTTGAAGGCCATCATTATTTTACTACCACTGCAAAGAAAAGATTAGATGCAAAATTAGAACGTACCGCGGCTCAGCTAAAAGTAAGAGCCCTACAAAAAAAACCGAAAAGACAGTTTGAGCTTTATGATTGGATAGGAGACGCAATGTTCCTGGTAATTGGAGTTATTCTTGCCGCCTTTTCTCTTAAAGGTTTTCTCATTCCTAATGGGTTTTTTGATGGCGGAATAACCGGGATTTCACTTTTGATTCATGAAATTTATCACTTTGATATTTCTTATGTGATCATGCTTGCCAATCTTCCTTTTATCATTATCTGCATCTACGCTATTAACTTTGATTATGCTTTAAAAACCTTCATTTGTATATTATTGCTTGGAATTTGTTTGTATTATTTCCCACATTTTGCAATGACTAATGATAAATTATTGGTTTCAATTTTTGGCGGATTTTTTCTTGGAGCCGGCATTGGACTTACTATGAGAGCGGGTTGCGCAATTGATGGAATTGAAATACTTGCATTATATACCTGGAAAAAAACAAGTTTTACAATCACAGAAATTATCCTTGCAATTAATATCCTGATTTTTGGAATCGCCGCATTTCGTTTTGGAATTGAAGTTGCTTTGTATTCAATGTTGACATATTTTACTGCTACCAAAACCGTGGATTATGTTGTTGAAGGATTGGAAGCTTATGTTGGAGTAACTATCATTTCAGGTAAAAGTGAAATTATAAAAGACCGGCTTGTAAACGAGATGGGTCGTGGAATTACGATTTATAAAGGTGAAAGAGGATTTCTTCCCGGAAAGTTTGATTTGCACAGCGATTGCGATATTATATTTACTGTAATTACAAGATTAGAAATAAGAAAATTGAAAAACCTGGTGAGCGAAATTGATCCTCGTTCATTTGTTTTTGCAAGCACAATCAAAGAGGCTTCCGGTGGAATAATTAAGCGCAGGCATATTCATTAAACAAGATCAAAAATTGGTATTCGTTTATTCAACGATCCTCAACTTTGCATAATTCAACATGATTTTTTTCTCACCATTGTGTTCGAATTTCACCGTAGCGACAGGATTGTGTGCCGCACCCTCCATTTTTATTACTTCACCAAAACCGAATTTCTGATGTTCAATTTTTTGTCCTGTTTGTAAATTACTGGTATCACTTGGAGTAAAGTTTGGCGAAGGAGTATGTTCTTTCACTTTTATAACAGGAGTTGAAACAAGATATGCTGGCTTCTCGGGTTTCACCTCACGCTTTTGATTGAAAGAAGGATATTGAGGCCTATCGAAATGGTTCCGTATTCCGGATTGGTTATTACGCATATTTCCTCCTGCAAAAGACTTGTCCAAACGTTCTTCAGGCAATTCATCAATAAATCTGCTTGGTTCATTTTGGGAAAGATTTCCAAAGCGGTAACGGTTGTTTGCATAAGTTAGCCACAACCTGCTTTTTGCTCTGGTAATTGCAACGTAAAATAATCTTCTTTCTTCTTCAAGTTCTTCTCTTGTGTTGATAGCCATTGCATTTGGAAACAATGTCTCTTCCAAACCACCAACAAAAACAACGGAAAATTCTAATCCTTTTGCTGCATGAATGGTCATTAATTTTACCACATCACTTTCACCTTTATCGTCGTCTGCATCCGTCAATAATGTGATTTGTTGCAAGTAACTTCCCAAACTTTTATCAAGTAATTCACCATCTTCTGTTGGCGTTTCTGTAAATTCTTTTATTGAGTTTAATAACTCTTGGAGGTTTTCGTACCGGGCAAGTCCTTCAGTCGTTTTATCATTAAAAAGATCTTTGACGATGCCGGTATTTTTTCCAACAAGAATCGCAAGGTCGTAAGCGTTTTTCTTTTGCAATTCACTTTGAAACATCCTGATCATCACAACGAAATTATTAATAACTTCAAGAGTTGAAGCTTTATAACCAAACTCAGCAGCGCGTTCTAAAACATTCCACATTGAAATATTATGTTGGTTTGCAAACAATACCGCTTTTTCTATAGACGTTTTTCCAATTCCCCTCCCAGGATAATTAATAATTCTTTTCAAGGCTTCTTCATCACCCGGATTTAAAATTACCCTTAGGTAACTTAAAAAATCCTTCACTTCTTTTCTTTGATAAAAACTGATGCCACCATAAATGCGGTAGGCAATATTCATCCTTCTTAGACTTTCTTCAAAGCTTCTGCTTTGGGCGTTGGTACGGTATAAAATGGCAAAATCACTGTTACGAAAATGATTTCGTAATTTTTGTTCCTGGATTGCGTCAGCTACATATTTTCCTTCTTCATTATCGGTAGCAGTACGTACTAATTTAATTTTCTCGCCTTCAATATTGCTCGTCCATAATTTCTTGGGAATTTGTCCTTTATTATTTGAAATGATGTGATTGGCTACGTGTAAAATGTTTTGTGAGCTTCGATAATTTTGTTCCAGCATTACCACTTTCACTTCGTCATAATCTTTTTGAAACTGTAAAATATTTTCTATGGTGGCTCCTCTAAAACTATAGATGCTTTGCGCATCATCACCAACCACAGCCACGTTTTCATGCATGGCTCCAAGTAGTTTTATAATTTGATATTGGGATGTATTTGTATCCTGGTATTCATCAATCATTATGTACTTAAACTTGCGTTGGTACTTACTTAAACTTTCCGGATGCGTATTTAATAACTGGTAAAATTTCAACAAAAGATCATCAAAATCCATTGCACCATTTTTATAACAGCGGTTACAGTAAGCCGTATAAATCTGACCTATTAACGGGCGATTGGCCCGCATGTCTTCCTGTTGCAAACCGTAATCGTTAATATATTCTTCAGGAGTTATCAAACTATTTTTTGCACCGGAAATCCTGTTGTAAACCGTATTTGCTTTATAATGTTTATCGTCAAGATTCATTTCTTTGACAACCGTTTTTACTACACTTTTTGCATCATCAGTATCATAAATCGTGAAGTTTCGCGGGTAACCAAGTTTGTCTGCTTCAGCTCTTAAGATGCGTGCAAAAACCGAGTGAAAAGTTCCTATATAAAGATTTCTTGCTTCATTATTTCCTAAAATATTCGTAACCCTTTCCTTCATTTCGGCAGCAGCTTTATTAGTAAAAGTGAGTGCCAGAATTTGGAAAGCATCCACTCCAGTAGCCATTAAGTGAGCAATTCTTGTGGTTAAAACTTTTGTTTTTCCACTGCCAGCGCCAGCTACAATCATTATCGGACCGTCGCGATGTAGTACAGCTTCGCGTTGTGATTCATTCAATCCCTGTAAATATTCCTGCATCTTGCAAATTTACGAAAAGCGTCTTGGAGGAAAAGATGAATGCCAGGAAATTACCAAATTGTTGAAAACTAATTTGAGCAATACTGTTTTGAAATATCCTCGCTTTATATCAAGCTTTTGGAAGGATTATTTCTGAAGTGATCAATTTTATATTGAAACATAACAGCCATTTTATTGGCGCGCCAAATTGCTTCCTTTGCTACTTCTCCAGAAAATAATTCAGTCAAAGTTTCGGCAAATAATTTTAGCCACCTTTCAAAATGAGGTTGTTCAACCGGCAATTGTGCATGAGGTGGAAAAGGGCTTCCATAATAGGTGTGTTCTCCCAACAAAACCGTTTGCCAGAAGGTGTACATTTTTGCAAGATGTTCAGGCCAACGATTCTGAATACGCTCGTCGAAAATTGGGCCTATCAACTGATCTTCTCTTACTTTTCCATAAAAGGTATCTACTAATAACCTGATGTCTTCTATGTTCGATATGTCTTTTTTTTCCTGTATCAATTTGAAAAGAATTAATTAAAACCAAGAGTTGCAAAGCTATCAATTTAAAACTTTTTTTGTTTTGGATGTGAGGAAGATCATATCATTTAACAACAATATTTCATTTTGATTTAGGTTCGTAGACCTGGTTAGTAGAGACCGCAATCCTGTTCCATGAATTGATAATAATTATTTGCATAATTATTTGTGCCAACTCATTTTCACTATAATAGTTTAAAACTTTATTGTAAGTTTCGTCACTAACCCCGTCTTTTGATATCAATGTTACTTCTTCAGTTAATTTCAAAACCGCTCTTTCTTCTTCATTGAATAATGGTGATTCTTTCCAGGCAGAAAGTGCGAAAATCCTTCGTGCCGTTTCACCAAGTTTCATCGCTTCCTCTGTATGCATGTCAATGCAATAAGCACAGCCATTTATTTGCGATGCTCTTATTTTTATCATTTCCCGGAGCAATGGTTTAAGGCTTGAATTTCTGATATATTGTTCGAGGCCTTGCATTCCCTTGTAAGCATTAGGTTCTAATTGAGGGATGGCTATTCTCTTTTCCATTTTATTGTTTTTTAGAAATTAAATTTTTTAAATAATCAGTTGTAACCGGATTGTTTACAATTTTCTCCATTCCTTCACTTTCCAATAATTTTTCTGCAATATCTTTCATTGAATGAATTGCATATTTTAAAAATCCGGGACCAAGACTTATTCGTGCAACACCTGATTCTTTTAATTCTTTAAAATCAGGAATACCAGGGAGCATTAATATATTTATGGGTATCGTTACCTCTTCAACTACTTTTTTAATGCTTTCTTTTTCTTTTAAAAAAATAGGATAAAATCCATCTGCACCAGCATCTTTGTATGCAATTCCTCGGTCAATCGCGTTTGCTATTTTTTCTTCTTTTGACAAATGATTTTCTTTTAAAAAAACATCTGTTCTTGCATTAATAAAAAGATTACTTCCGGTTGATAAAGCTGTTTTTTTAATAAGATAAATTTTTTCTGATTGCACTTCTTTTGAAAATAATTTTTCTTCATCATGATGGCTATCTTCAAAATTGATTCCTGAAATTCCTGTATCAACTAGGCTTTTTATATTTTCTTTTAAGATAGAATTATTCTCTGCATAGCCACTTTCAATATCGGCGGTTACAGGAATTTTTACACTCTTCACAATTTTCGTTAGAATGTAAATTAATTCATCAAAAGAAATTTTTTCTCCATCATCGTATCCATTCGCAAAAGCGATAGAAGCGCTGGCGGTAGCAATTGCTTTATATCCTAATTCTTCTAAAAGCCTTGCTCCTAGAGGATTCCAGATATTTGGAAGAATTAAAAGCTGATCATTATAATGTAGCTCATAGAACTGCTTTTCTTTTTCTTTATTAAAATCTTTTGAAGTCATTTTTTAAATTCAGGAACTTGAGATCTTCGTTAAGGATTCAAAATTAAGAATGAATTGTGGTTAATTAGATGGTAAGAAATTCGAAAAGGGATTCTTTCCTGATCCCGAAAACCCAAAGGCAATTCAATATCAAATCAACGGAAGCATTAAACAATTTCTTCTGCTGATGTTACCTGTCCCCCCTTTGATTGAAAATTTTCCAAAACATTTTTCATGTTTTCAGGGTTTATTGCACGAGTTGCGTCTGTGATAATCGTACATTGAAAGCCTAATTCGAGCGCATCAAGAGCTGTATAATTTACGCAGAAATCTTCTGCTAAACCAACAACATACATATTGTCAATATTTCTTCCTTTCAAATATGGCCCCATACCCGTTGCTTTCTTTTTCCCATTATCAAAAAAGCCACTGTAGCTGTCAATATTTTTATCCATTCCTTTTCTGAAAATCGCTTCAATTTTTCGGCTATGTAAAAGAGGAGAAAATTTAGCTCCAACGGTTTCCTGCACACAATGGTCTGGCCATAAAACCTGCGGCAATCCATCCAGGATTATTTCTTCAAAAACTTTTTTGCCGGAATGAGATGAAGCAAAGCTTTTATGATCAAAAGGATGCCAATCCTGAGTTGCAACCACCAAATCAAATTTATCTTGTAAATTATTGATCACCGGAATAATGATGTCTCCGTCTTTTACAGGCAAAGCACCGCCCGGTAAAAAATCGTTTTGGACATCTACAATAATCAATGCATTCATCTGGATATTTTTACTTCTTAGGATTTTTTACGGACACTTTCATAATGGTTATACAGATCCTTTTCGTAGGCCTCATTAATGTTTTGTGACTCGTCATATTCAGGGCTATTTTTAACGGCATCAGTTGTAACATTCACAACAACCACTGAATTTTCCCAATTGACTTGTATAATACGTTTTGTTGAAACTAAAACCTTTCTGCTGTTTAGCCAGTTGCCTGTATCTACGATCAAAAAATTAATTCGCCAGGTTTTATCATCAACAATATAATCTACCACTTTTCCAATTTCTCCATCAGTTGCATGAATGGCATATCCCTTCACTTCCTCCGTGCTTCTTAAATGCCGGTCCCCACTTTGCTGACTTTCATAATTTATATTTTCCGGTTCTGCCATTTCACTTTCATAAAGTTCACTTGGCATCATCCCAAAAATGCCTGCTCCATGTTCTTCTGGTTCATTTCCCCAATATATTCCCCATGGATAATAGGAAGACAAAATTTCTTCCTGTTGTCTTGAAACCGGTTTTTCGGTATCAATATCAGGACTTTTTTCGATTTGGGCTTTCGTAAGATTCACAGGAAATTCTTTATTCTCCCAATCAGGCTCCAGCAAAACTTTGGGAGAAATAAGAACTTTGCGCCCTGAAAGCCAGTTGCCGGTTTTTACAATTAAATACCTGACCGTCCAGCTTTTGTCGTCAAAATAAAATTCCTCTACTTCACCTATTTCACCATCAGTTTCTTTCATTTGAAACCCAATTAAATCTTTAATACTACGTTTCATAAAATAAATTTTTTAAAAGTTTTACAGAAGGAAAAAAGTTTGATAATTATTATTAAAAGATTTTTTTAAGATTGACTTTTATTGGTTGATTGTTTCTCAATATACAACTTATTGATAATCGTCATCAAAATTACAACTACCGGAACAGCAAGCAAAACACCCCAGAATCCGGCTAACATTCCAAAAGCCACCTGTCCAAAAATGGTAAGAGCGGGTGGAATATTCACCATCTTTTTTTGAATAATAGGTTGGGTAACAGATGTTTGGAATATTTGTACAAATGTGTACATACATGCAACAATGATTGCTGTTGTAGGACTTTGCATTAAAGAGATGAGAACGGCCGGAACCAAGGCAATGAGCGGACCGAAGTTTGGAATAAAATTTAGTAAACCCGCTATCAGAGCTAATGTCAGCACTAATGGCATTCCAAGAATTAACAATCCAATGCCGGTAAGAACAGCAATGAAAAAGAAACCAATAATTGCGCCTTCCAGCCATTTTTTTAAAACTTTTGCCAGCTCATAAATCAATTCTCTGCCTGTATCTTTTGCTTTGGGAGGTAAAAGTGCAATTATTCCATTTTTATAAAGTGACGGGCTGGCAGTGAAAAATAAGGCAAGAAGAATAACTATATAAATGTCACTTAGAACACCAAAACCAGATGAAAAAAAACGTTTTACAACATCCATCGTTTTTTTTGAATCACCTGTCGAATTCAACAATTGTAATGCTTTGTTTCCAACTGCTGTTTGGCTCATTTGATCTTTGGCGTTTTGAATTGTTTCTGGCAGGGTGTCTGACAATTGAGAGATTTGTTGCTGCAATCTTGCACCGACAAACCAAAAAAAACCAATCAATAAAAGCAGATTTATTGTTACAGAAACAACAACACTGATTTTAGAAGGCCAATGAAGATATTTTTTTAGAAGGCCAGCAAAGCCATGAAAATAAATTGCAATTAAAACACCTGCAAGTACCAAAAAAAGAACAGACAATAAAAGTTTAAATAGATAGAGAATGATGAAAATAAGCGAAAGTATTCCTCCGGCTGTCCACACTTTTTTACTGAAGCTTAATTCTTTTCCAGGTGTGGTTGCATCTGTATTCGGCATATGATTTTTTTAAAATAAAACCGTAGGAAAAATTGATTTTAGATCTTTCTCTCAAAAGTTATGCCTCACAGTAATCAATTAAAAATCAATGTTAAAGATCTTGCTGTTTTTGTAAAAAAATACGTTCTGTAATAGCCAGCGCTTTATTCTTGCAATTATTTTAGTATGTGAATATTTAGTTGATTTCATGCTTCTTACTTTTAATTTTCATTCTATAAATTTGTTTTATGAGCTACCTGGAGCAATATGAGAAACAATTACTAGAATTAATTTCCAATGCACTTAATGAAGATCTCGGCGAGGGTGACCATACCTCACGGTCATGTATAGACGAAAATGCAAAAGGGAAAGCAGTATTAAAAATAAAAGATGAAGGAATTGTGGCAGGTGTAGAAGTTGCTGAAAAGATCTTTTCTTTTGTTGAAAAAGATTCTGTTGTAAAAAAGTTTAAAAAGGATGGAGATGAAATTCATTTTGGAGAAATAGCATTTGAAGTAACTGCCAAAATCCAAACTATATTAAGTTGCGAAAGATTAGTCCTTAACTGCATGCAACGAATGAGTGGAATTGCAACTCTTACAAAAAAATATACGGACAAATTAAAAGGATATTCAACTAAATTATTAGACACCAGGAAAACAACTCCCAATTTTCGTTTGTTAGAAAAAGAGGCAGTAAGAATTGGAGGCGGAGTGAATCATCGTTTTGGTTTGTACGATATGATCATGCTAAAAGATAACCATATTGATTTTTCCGGAGGAATAGAAAACGCGATAGAAAAAGCATCGAAATATGTGCAGGGAAAAAAACCGGGGTTACACGTTGAGGTGGAGACAAGAAGTATTGAAGATGTAAAAAAAGTAATGCAAACAGGAAAAGTGAATCGCATTATGCTTGATAATTTTTCAGCTGAAAAAATTGAAGAAGCTTTAAAAATTATAAATGGAAAATATGAAACGGAAGCAAGCGGTGGAATAACTTTAGAGAACATTGAATCTTATGCTGCTACCGGAGTTGATTATATATCAACAGGAGCGATTATTCACCAGGCAAAAAGTCTTGATTTAAGTTTAAAAGCAGAATTAAC
>Ga0164242_10007649_pt1 | contig 11796 bp, 9 predicted proteins | sample OricomgcompostMG_FD_108783 | JGI IMG/M metagenome (GOLD analysis project Ga0164242, IMG submission 108783) | Miracle-Growth compost microbial communities from Emeryville, California, USA - Original compost - Miracle growth compost (MG) ... | reverse complement strand
GCGCACCCGTCGCAAGATCCGGGCTATCTCATCAAGGCGCCGCAGCACCCGGACAAGGCGCAAGCCGAAATGCTGAAGACGACCAGTTGCGATGTAACCGCATCCAAGGTGTGCGCGGGTGACTGGCTGGATGGCTACCGGCTCACCGCCGACTATTACCTGGGCGATCGCGCGATGCGCGAATCCGGTTTCGATACCGATTTCCACTTTGGTCCGTGGGGCGGTTCCACCCACCATTACGCGGGGGTGGGCCTCAACAGCCTGCTGTACCGCTACGAACGCGACCTCGAGGCTTTCGCGAAGCAGCTCGGCAACACCGCCGATGCCGAACGTTGGGCGCGCGCCGCAGCGTCACGCCGCGCGGCCATCGACAAGTACCTGTGGCACCCCGACCAGGGCCGCTACATGGATTACGACTTCGTCAAGGGTCGGCCCTCCACCGACCCGTACCTGACGATGTTCTACCCCCTCTGGGCGGGCGCCGCATCGAAACAGCAGGCCGCCGCGCTGACGAAGCAGCTGAAGCTCTTCGAACACCGCGGCGGACTGGCGATGAGCACGCGCGAGACCGGCGCGCAGTGGGATGCGCCGTTCGGCTGGGCGCCCACCAACTGGATTGCGGTGAAGGGGCTGCAGGATTACGGCTACCACGCCGACGCGCGGCGCATCTCGTGCGCGTTCACCGGCACCGTCGACCGCAGTCTCGCGAAGGACGGCACGATCCGCGAGAAGTACAACATGGTGCTGGGCAACGCCGACGTGAAGATCACGGCGGGCTACAAGGCCAATGTGATCGGCTTCGGCTGGACCAACGGGGTGTACCTGAAGATGCACGCCCTCATCGCTGCCGACGGCGGTTGCGAGGCGGCGCCGGCCGCGAAGGCCGCCGGGGCGACGCACTAGGAACCGCCTGATCGGTCTCGTCGCCTGTCATCCGGGAAGCCCCGCCGATGGCGGGGCATGGTGCGGGTGCCCGGAGGTCGCAGGCATTTCGCATGACGGGCGAAATCGAAGCTCCACCGGCACGACCATCCACGAACATCGACGTTTTTCACCACGCCCACTGCAAGGGAATCCCTGATGAACGCCATCGCGATCACCGCCGCCGGACACCACGCACGCCGCCACGCCGCCTTTGTCGCCACGCTCGCCGCGCTGGCCGGTTTGATGTTCGGCCTGGACGTGGGCGTGATCTCCGGCACCCAGCAATTCATCCAGCGCGAGTTCGCCGTCAGCGACGTGGTGCTCGAACGCATCGTCAGCAGCATGATGGTCGGTGCCGCGGTGGGTGCGGCCCTGGCCGCGTGGCTGTCGGTGCATTTCGGGCGCAAGCGCTCGCTGGTATTCAGCGCGAGCCTGTTCGTGGTCGGATCGTTGCTCAGCGCGGGCGCATGGTCGCCCGATGCGTTGATCGCGGCGCGCGTCGTGCTGGGACTGGCGATCGGCATCGCGGCGTTCACGGCACCGCTCTACCTCGCCGAGATCGCGCCGCGCGACCGTCGCGGCGCCATGATCTCGACCTACCAGTTGATGATCACCATCGGCATCTTCGTGGCGTTCCTGTCCGACACCGGGTTCAGTTACATCGAGGGCTGGCGCTGGATGCTGGGCATCATCGCGCTGCCCGGCGCGCTGTTCCTGCTGGGGGTGATCGGACTGCCGGAGAGCCCACGCTGGCTGGTGCTGCGGCAACGCGATACCGAGGCCGATGCGGTGCTGCAGAAGCTGCGCGGCGATCCCGCCGCCGTGCAAATCGAGGTCGCGGAAATCCGGGAGCAACTTCGCACGCCGCAGCAAGGCTGGCGGCTGTTTCTCGAGAACCGCAATTTCCGCCGCTCGGTGGGGCTGGGCATTGCATTGCAGGTGGTACAGCAACTGACCGGCATCAACGTGGTGATGTACTACGCGCCACGCATTTTCGCCGACATGGGTTACGCGACCAGCATGCAGATGTGGTTCACCGCGATCGTTGGCCTTACCAACGTACTGGCCACGTTCATCGCGATCGGTCTGGTCGATCGCATCGGGCGCAAGCCCATCCTGTACGCGGGTTTCGTGGTGATGGCGATCGGGCTTGGCGTGGTCGGCGTGCTGATGCACCTGGGCATGGGCACCCAGGGCGAACGCCTGCTGGCGGTCGCGATGTTGCTGGTGTTCGTGGTGGGGTTTGCGTTTTCCGCGGGCCCGCTGGTGTGGACGTTGTGCTCGGAGATCCAGCCCCTCAAGGGACGCGATTTCGGCATCGGCGTGTCCACCGTGACCAACTGGGTCAGCAACGCCATCGTCGGCGCCACCTTCCTCACGCTGCTCAACCGGTTCGGGCATGCCCAGACTTTCTGGCTGTACGCAGCCTTCAACGCGGCATTCCTGCTGTTCACCTGGGCGCTGGTGCCCGAAACCCGGGGCGTCAGCCTCGAACAGATCGAAAGCAAGCTGATGGACGGCGAGCGGTTGCGGAACATCGGCGCATGAGGCATCGCGACGTGGCGATCGTCCGCGCATCGCCCGTTCGGGAATCGTCATCCACCCGGTAAACTGGGCAGATGCCTGCTGCCGCGAACCTCCACCTCGGCCATGCCGGCGAGGCGTACCCCGACGCATTTTACGTACGTCTCGCGGAGCACCGGTTCGTCTCCACCCTGCACGCGCAGGGTGCCTGGCAACCCGGCGAACAACACCTGGCGCCCGCGTCCGGCCTGGTGCTGGCGGAGGTGGAACGCCGCCTGCCGAGCGACAAGCTGGTATCGCGCGCGTCTTTCGACGTGCTTGGCGTGATCCATTCCGGTGAATTCACCATCGACGTCGAGGTGGTGCGGCCGGGCCGGTCGATCGAGTTGATCGAAGCCAGCATGCGGCATGGCGACCGGATCAGCATCCGCGCGCGCATCTGGCGCCTTCTGGCGTCGGACACCACGCGGGTGCAGGGCGTCGAATGGACGCCGATGCCGCCGCCCGGGTCGATGGTGCCGTTGGCGTTTTCCTCGATCTGGGAGGGCGGCTACATCGACTCGCTGGAGGCGCGCCAGCATGCCGATGCGCGGCCGGGCCGCGGGCTCAGTTGGATCCGCACGCGCTGCCCGCTGGTGGCGGGAGAACCCGATCCGCCGGTTGCCGGTTTCCTGAAACTGATCGACACCGCCAACGGACTGGTGGTTCGCGAACACCCCCGCAGCGTGTTCTTCGCCAACGTGGATCTCACGGTGCATTTTTTTCGCCAGCCGGAAGCGGGATGGGTCGGTTTCGATACCCGCGTCAACTTCGGTCCCTCCGGGTTGGGAGAAACCTTCTCGGTCCTGAACGATGCCCGCGGACCCGTCGGTACCGCCGCGCAGTGCCTGACCGTGCGCGTGGCCCGGTAATACCGCAGGCCGCCGGCGCCTGTGCCCACCGGGCGGCAGGTGATCCATGCGGACGTGTTGAAGCTTCGCGCCCGTCGAACTTGCGGAGGGTGGTGGGCGTCTTCCACGCCTGGACGTCATGATCCCGGCCGGGTCGGCGACCCTCGGTTGCCGCGCGATCGTGTACCCTGAACCTCGGATGGGCGCAAGTTGCCAGGAGGATCTTGCGATGAATGTCGTCGACGAACGGATACGTTTCGCACTTCTCCCCGTCAACGCGGTACTGGTGGCCGGGGCCACTTCGCTGTTCGTGGGCGCGCTGCTGAGCGATGTCGCCTACTTCCGCAGCTACCAGATCCAGTGGAACAACTTCTCGTCCTGGCTGCTCGCGGGCGGTCTGCTCGTGGCCGCGCTGGCGGTCTTGTGGTCGATCGTCGAGTTGTTCCGGAGCCGCTGGCGAGCGTGGCCCGCATGGGTCTACTTCGTGTTGCTGCTGGCCACCTGGGCACTCGGTTTCGTCGATGCGCTGGTGCATGCCAGGGATGCGTGGGCGACCATGCCGGCTGGGCTGGTGTTCTCGGTGATCGTGGTGGTGCTGGCCGGCGTGTCGCTGGCGTTCGCCTGGAGCGGGTTGCACAGGGGGGTTGCGCCATGAATTTCCTGAATGCCTCGGCGGTCGCCGGGCTCGCCGTCCTTCTCGCGGCTTGTGGTGGCGGCCATGCGCCGCCGGAACAATTTGGCGCCAATCCCATGCTTCCCGCCCAGCAGCGCGGGCTGCTGCCCAGCATGAACGTTGCCAAGCCGACGCCGTGGGGCGACCGCCTGCCGACCGTGCCGCAGGGGTACACCGTCAAGGCGATAGCCACCGGTCTCCTCATCCCGCGCCAAACGCTGGTGCTGCCCAACGGCGACATCCTGGTGGCCGAAGGCCGCGGCGGCAACGCGCCGAAGCTGAAGCCGAAGGACATCGTTGCCGGCTACATCAAGGCCAAGGGCACGAGTTCCGTCGAGGGCGGAAATCGCCTCTCCCTGTTGCGCGACGCCGACGGCGATGGCACCTACGAGACCAAGACCGTGTTCGCGGCAGGTCTCGACGCCCCATACGGACTCGCCCTGGTCGGCGACGCGCTCTACGTCGCCGACCAGGATGCGCTGTTGAAATTCCACTACACCACCGGCCAGGTCCATGCGGACGGCCAGCCGGTCAAGATCACCGACTTGCCGTCGAGGATCAACCACCACTGGACCAAGGCGCTCGCCTGCAGCGCGGATGGCCGGTATCTCTACGTCGGCATCGGCTCGAACAGCAACATCACCGAGCGCGGCATGACCGCCGAGGTCGACCGCGCCATGATCTGGCAGGTCGATGCGCAGACCGGCATGCACCGGCCCTACGCCACCGGCTTGCGCAACCCCACCGCGCTTGCGATCCAGCCCGGCACCGGCGCGTTGTGGGCGGTGGTGAACGAGCGCGACGAAATCGGACCCGACCTGGTGCCCGATTACCTCACGGCGGTACGCGAAGGCGGCTTCTATGGCTGGCCATGGAGCTACTGGGGCCAGCACGTGGATACGCGCGCGCAGCCGCAGGACCCGGAGAAAGTCGCGTCGGCCATCGTTCCGGACTACAGCCTCGGGTCGCACGTCGCGGCGTTGGGCGTCGCGTTCTCCTCGCCGGCGATGGGCGCGCGGTTCGCGGACGGCGTGTTCGTCGGCGAGCACGGCAGTTGGAACCGCGCCCATCCCGTCGGCTACAAGGTGGTGTTCGTGCCGTTTCGCGGCGGCCGTCCCGCCGGCAATCCGATCGATTTCGTGACCGGATTCCGCGGCGACGACGGGCTGACCCGCGGACGTCCGGTGGGCGTGACCGTCGATCCGCGCGGCGCACTGATCGTCGCCGACGATCTGTCGAACACGATTTGGCGGGTGACGCCGAACGCACCATCCGGGTCGATGCCGCCGCCGGCCGCTTCCGCCGGCGCGCCCGGCCTGTAACACGGCGCGGCTGTAGCGTGCGGCGAGGCCGGCCCGTCGCGCAGGTGGTGCCGCGTGTAACCGCGCCCGCTCAGGAAAGCGCGGATTTCACCCGCGTGATGAATGCGCTGAATTCCGCCATGTAATTGCGCAGGAACTCGGCGGTCGATTCGTTGCCGACCTTGCCGTTGTCGTCGATGAGATTCGGCGTGAACTGGATGTAGGCCTCGATGGCGTTCATCAGCGGTGAGTTGCAGAAGCACAGGACGCTGCGAAGGCTTTGCTGCGCTATCGCGGTGCCGATTGCTCCGGGAGAGGTGCCGATGATCGCCGACGGTTTGCGCGCGAACGAATTCCTGCCCCACGGGCGGCTGGCCCAATCGATGGCGTTCTTCAATCCACCGGGTATCGAGCGGTTGTATTCGGGCGTGATGAAAAGGAGCGCATCGGCCTCCGCGATCTGCTGCTTGAACGTGCGGGCGACCGGCGGGTAGTCGGCGTCGTAATCGTAGCTGTAGAGCGGCAGGTCCCCGAAAGGAATCTCCGCCATCGAAAGCTCCGGCGGTGCAACGTTCACCAAAGCCTTGGACAGTTTCCTGTTGAGCGATTGCCGGGCCAGGCTGCCTACGAAATAGCCCACCTTGTATGTCGCCATTTCACGACCTCCGATTGCACCGCGGTTGATTTCACCCGATCAGTTCGGCCATGCCAGTTCGATGTTCGGAAGAACGGTCCACGGCCGTCGAGGTGAATGAAGCAGGCCACACCGTCGGCTGCCGCGCACCTGTCATGCATGCGGGGCGTCGATGCCGGCGCCAGGCCGCCGCACGCGTTCACGGGAAGGGTTCGCGGAAACGCGGGTACGGTCCGGCGAGCATACTCTTGTGGACGATCGAAGGGCAGGCGCCCTGGCGTCGTTCACGGGCAATCGCGACCACCGGAAACCAGCAATTCGTGTCAAAACCGTAGGCGGCGCCAGCGTCGACAATCGATGCCGGGTCGATGGGCGGAAAAGGATGGTTTGACCAAGCCCGATCAAGCGCGACTGGCCTGGGTCCCCTGGGCCCCACCGGATCGGCGCTACCCAAAATGCGGCGTCGCGTGAGGGGTGGGAGGCCGCGGCGTCGATGGCGCCAAAGCGGGACAGGACATCGTAAGCGGCACCTCTCCGGTGCCGTGGTAGATGTTGCGCTCGATCGATTTCGCGACGCTGGTCCAAAGCTGCCCCTGCGCCGCGCAGGATTCGCCGTAGGAAAACAACTGGCGTATGTGCCGCCGGTGGAAGTCCAGGAAACTGCCGGCGGGATATCCGACCGGGATGGAGGCGATGCGGAACTGCATGTGGCTGCGATAGGCCAGGCCGCGCGCCAGCACCACGGCGTCCCGTGTCTTGTACGTCATCTGGGCGGAGAAGCTTTCCACGAGTTCCCTCTGCGTGTTGACGGGCGTCGCCCTTGGCGCCATGGCAAGCTGCCCGTTGACGATCACGTAGATCGTGCCGCCCTGCAGTTGCAGTCCCTTGTTCATCACGGTCGGGGCAATCAGGGGCAGCACGAACAGCGGCGTGGTGACGCTGCCGTCGACGTGCATTTCGTCATACACCGTGCTGCCTTCGTGCACGCGGATCAGCACCGGCGGGAACGCGCCCGGAACGCTTGCCGATGCGACCAGCACTTCCCGGAACAAGTCGTGTGCCGCCGTTCCGCCGCGTGCGGCAATGGCCGTCATGTCCCACAGCACCGTTTCCTGGCTGTCGAGATCGGTCGTCGCCACGATCAACTTCCGCCCCGACGCGGCTTCGTGCCCGATCGCGTCGATCATGGCATCCGTATAGGTCTCGTCGACCAGGTCGGTCAACGCACCGTGGCGGTTTGCCACGTTCGGGAACAGCACGTGCCGGGCAATCGCCATCCGTGAAACGACGTGACCCAGCTTTTCGATGCGCCTGCTCCCGAAGACATATCGCAATTGCGGATCCCAGGCCGGCCCGAGGAATGCAAAAGGTGCGATCAGCGCGCCGGCGCTGACCCCGGTGACGACCGTGAACACAGGACGTGCATGGGCCCGGGTCAGGCCGACCCGTGCGCCGGCACCGAACGCCGCGTTCGAACCGCCGCCCGACAGCGCAAGGATTTTCGCGGGCGCCGTCCGTGTCGCACGGTGCAGGGCGGTCAATATTTTCGGGAGCTGGCTGGCGAAGTGGCGACGGTCAACCGAATAGAGCCGGATCCGCGTGGAAAACCCTTCGGGTACGGCGTCGCTGACCAATTCCGGTGGCGGCGGCCGGCGCTGAGCCAGCGCGCAGCCACCGACCATCATGGCGCAGAGTACGAGAACCCACGGGCGCCATCGCGCCATCATCGCGCTCCGGAGATGGAGCGCGGAACCTTCCGCGCATCAGGGCTCGCTCGTGGGGACATTTCCGTTCAGCCGGACGATTATCCACCTTTGGTCGGGACAATGGCGTTGGGTGTTCTTCAGTGCATCCGCCCGGCGATCCGGTCCGCCACCCGCAGCGCATTGGCAACGATGGTGAGCGTGGGATTGACCGCACCAATCGAAGGGAAAAAGCTGGCATCGGTGACGTACAGGTTGTCGAGTTCATGCGCCTTGCAATCGACGTCGAGCACGGACGTCTCCGGATTCGTGCCGAAACGCGCCGTCCCTGCCTGGTGCGCGGTGCCGCCGATCGGGATGTCCTTGCCGAGGTAGAGCCTGCGCTCGATCAACCGGGGGTGCGCCCCCATGGGGTGCAGCAGCATTTCGAGTTTCCCGCGCAACCGGCGCAGCGCTTCCACTTTGTTCTCGGTCTGTTCCACGACGACGCGACCGCCCTCGTAGCGGATACGGTTTTCCGGTCGCGGCAGGTCTTCGCTCGACAACCAGAAATCGAGTGAGTGACGGGCCAGGTAATCGAACGGCTCGGCCGGCAGCCATTCCAGCCAGTCCGGCAGCGCCTCGCCGCGCACCGTGTCGGGGTGCGACTTGCCCACCATCTGGATCAGGCCGATGGGGTAATCCCAGTCGCCATCGCCAAAATAGAAATCGCTCACCCCGAGGGTCTTCTGGAACACCGTGTCGTTCGGCTCGATCGAAACTGCCATCAGTACCGATTGGTTGTGCCGCATGTAGTTGCGGCCGACCTGGTCGAAACCGTTGGCGAGTCCGCGCGGATGCCTGTCGTTGGCAGAGCGCAACAGCAACAACGCCGACGACAGCGCGCCGCACGCGACCACCACGATGTCGGCGTCGTAAGTCTCCTGTTCGCCATTGCGTTCCACCCGCACGGCGCTCACGCTCCGTCCCGAGGCATCGGTATCGAGCCGCGTCACATTGGCGCCGGTCAGCAAAGTGAACTTGGGATGGGTGGCCAGCGTGGGCTCGATGCATACGACTTCCGCATCGGCCTTGCCGTTCATGAAGCACGGATAACCATCGAACGCATTGCAGCGGATGCACGGACTGCGGCGCGACACCTTGCCATCCGTCTCATCCAGCAGGATGCCGAGCGGCATATGGAACGGATGCAGGCCGCGCTTCAGGAAGATGTCGGAGATTTCGCCGATGCGGGGCTCGTGCGATACCGGCGGGTGCGGGAATGGCCCGTTCCTGTGCGGCTCGTTCGGGTCCTCGCCGGCCGCGCCGTGGACGTGGAACAGCTTTTCGGCCTCGTCGTAGTAGGGCTCGAATACGTCGTACTTCAATGGCCATTCCGGCGACACGCCGTCGACGTGCTGCAGGGTTTCGAAGTCACGCTCGCGCAACCGGAACAGCGCTGCACCGAACACTTTCGAATTGCCGCCGACGAAGTAGTGCAAACCGGGATGGAATGACTTGCCGTGCTTGTCGAACCAGGTTTCGCCGGCGCGGTAGGCATTCTCGATGAACACCTTGCGCGGATCCCAGTTGGCTGCCGCACGCGGCAGCCAACCACCGCGCTCGAGGATGAGGATGCGCTTGCCGGTTTGCGCCAGCCGCTGCGCCAGGCTGGCACCGCCCGGTCCCGAGCCGATCACGATGACGTCGTAATGATTGCCGTTCATGGCCCATGCCTCGCGTGTTGCCTGCAACGAGGATAGGCATGCGCGCTTGCCGCCAGTAGGCCCGCGCAGACCGCTGCCGTGTTGATCCAGCGGCAGCAATCCGCACTTTTCACCCGGGGTGCGGTTGTGACTCAGCTACGGAAAAACGCCAGCAGATCGCGGTTGATCACGTCGGCATGGGTGGTGAGCATGCCGTGCGGGAAATCCTTGTAGATCTTCAACTGGCCGTGCTTCAGCAGCTTCGCGGAAAGCGGCGCCGAATCGGCGATGGGCACGATCTGGTCGTCGTCGCCGTGCATCACCAGCGTGGGCACGTCGATGGCCTTCAAGTCATCGGTGAAGTCGGTTTCCGAAAACGCCTTGATGCCGTCGTAGTGCGCCTTGGCGGCGCCCATCATGCCCTGACGCCACCAGTTGTCGATGACCGCGGGCATCATCTTGGCGTCGGGGCGATTGAAACCATAGAACGGGCCGGCCGCGAAGTCGCGGTAGAACGCGGCGCGATTGGCGGCCAGTGCCGCGCGCAGACCGTCGAACACCTCGATCGGCAAGCCACCGGGGTTGGCGGCCGTCTTCAGCATCAACGGCGGCACCGCGCTGACCAGCACCAGTCTGGCGACGCGGCCCGAGCCATGACGCGCCGCATAGTGCGCGGCTTCGCCACCGCCGGTGGAGTGGCCGACGTGGATGGCATCCCGCAAATCGAGATGCTCGACCATCGCTGCGACGTCGGCGGCGTAGTGGTCCATGTCGTGCCCGCCACTCACCTGGGCCGACCGTCCATGCCCGCGACGGTCGTGCGCGATGACACGGTAGCCCTGCTGCAGGAAGTACAGCATCTGCGCGTCCCAATCGTCGCCGGACAGCGGCCAGCCGTGATGGAACACGATCGGTTGACCGGAGCCCCAGTCCTTGTAGTAGATCTCGGTGCCGTCTTGCGTGGTGATGGTGCTCATGTCGGTTACTCCGCGTGGGTGTGGTCGGGGGTCGATGGCACTTGGCCGTCGTGCGGAAAGTGTGAGTGGCGGACGGCGGCCGCGGAACGTCCGGGCAAGGAGATGTCGCGTTGACCGGCGGGCATCAATGCGCCGGTGATCTCCCGCGCCCGGGATCCGGATGCCCTTCAAGGCAAAGGCGCTGGGTGCCGGATATCGCTTCCGCGATTCCGGAATGACGAGCAAAAGAAAGGGCGGCGTTTCACGCCCCTTCTCCCGACGGGAGAAGGGAAGCGACCACTGGAATCAGGGCTTCGTCAGGTGTCGAGCATGATCACGCACTCGATGCCCGCCTTGGCCATCTTGGCGTAGGGACAAATGCGTTCGGTGTTGCGCAGCAGCTCGCCGGCGATGGCACGATCGACACCCGGCAGGCTCACGTGGACCTCCGCCCGCAGCGTGAAGTAGCCGTCGACGGGATCGCGGCCGAAGGTGACGGAAGCCACGACGCCGGCATCCGGAATCGGTACCTGCGCGCGGGAGGCGAGCAAGCTCAGCGCGCCGTGGAAGCACGCCGCAAAGCCCGCCGCGAACAGTTGCTCCGGGTTGGTGCCACCACCGGGGCCGCCCCATTCCTTCGGCATGCGAAGTTGCACGTCCAGCGCCCCGTCGTCCGAGCGTGCAACGCCCGAGGCGCGGCCATGCTTCGCCTCGCCGCCGCTCGCGCGCACGGTGCCGGTGTAAAGCGGAACGAATTCCATCCCGTTCTGCTTGTCCAGCATCGAGATGGGTGGCGGTTTCAGATCACTCATGGCAAACCCCTGTATCGAGAATCAATGCCCGGCGCATCAATGATCATAGGTCACCCGTGCGGGCAGCCGTCGGGTTCGCTCAAGGCGGAAATACGTGTAGATCCACAGGAACACGAAGAACCCGAAGTAGCCGAGCACCATCGAGCGCCCGAACACGCTTTCCCACAGCGTGATGTTGGCACCCGGGAACCAGGCACGGATGGCATCGGCAACGACGCCGGCCCCGACCAGCCCAAGCCCGAGGAACGACACGACGAAGACGCCGAGCGCAACCCGGAAGCCCGACCCGCGGTAGCGGACCGAACGCACCGCGCCGCGGTCGATCCACGGCAGCGCCGCGAGCAGCAGGATCGAGGTTCCCATCGCCAGCACACCCCAGAACGCCGTGCCCCAGAATGACGGCACCATCCGCAGGATCGCGTAGAAAGGCGTGAAATACCACACGGGCTTGATGTCCGAAGGCGTGACCAGCGCATTGGCCGCCACGAAGTTGTCGTGTTCGAGGAACCAGCCGCCGACCGTGGGCGCAAAAAAGATGATGGCGGCGCCGAGGGTGATGAAGACCCCTGCGGCGGCGATGTCGTGGACGCTGTAGTAAGGGTGGAACGGAATGCCGTCCGCGGGTTTGGACCTGTTCCAGCGGTTGCCCTTCGGTCCCTTCTTGATCTCGATGCCGTCCGGATTGTTCGAACCG
>Ga0164242_10007647_pt1 | contig 11797 bp, 9 predicted proteins | sample OricomgcompostMG_FD_108783 | JGI IMG/M metagenome (GOLD analysis project Ga0164242, IMG submission 108783) | Miracle-Growth compost microbial communities from Emeryville, California, USA - Original compost - Miracle growth compost (MG) ... | reverse complement strand
GGGACTTCTTTTACATGATCAGGATCAAGACCTTGCTTCGCTCGGCGACGGCATTCGCGCTGCTGGCCGGAATGGCCGCACCGGCCATCGCGCAGGATGCGGCGCCATCCAACGAGATCGTCGTCACCGGCCACGCCGCGATCGGCGATTTCGGCATCGACCTTTCCGCGCGCGACACTTCCGTGAAGCCGGGCGACGATTTCGAGCGCTATGCCTCCGGCAAGTGGATCGACGCGACGCAGATCCCTTCGGACCGGCCGTCCACCGGCTCGTTCGTCAATCTCAGCGAGGAAGTGCGCAGCGAGCTGCAGAAGCTGATCACCGGCGCGCCCCCGAGCAGCCAATACGGCGCCCTGTACAACTCGTTCATGGATGAAAAGCGCGCCGAACAACTCGGGCTGAAGCCGCTGACGGGCGATCTCGCCGAAGTGAAGTCCATCAAGGACAAGAGCGAGTTCGCCCGCTTCATGGGCAGCACCGACGGGAAGTTCGGCATCAACCTGATCGACTTCGCGGTCGATGCCGACACCGACGATCCGACGATGAACGTGCTGTGGATGGGCCAGGGCGGGATCGGCCTGCCGGAGAAGGATTACTACTTCAATCCGCAGTTCGCGACGCAGCGACAGGCCTATCTCGCTTACATCGCCCGCACCCTGAAGGCGATCGGTGTGTCCGATCCCACCGCGGCCGCCTCGCAGATCATGGCGTTCGAAACCGAGGTCGCCGCGCTTAGCTGGGATTCGGCCGACCGGCGCCAGATCGAGAAGATCAACAATCCCTATTCGACCGACGAGCTCAAGGCCTATGCGCCGGGCATCGATTGGGACGCCTATTTCGCCGGCGCCAGGATCCCGCCGCAGAAACGCATCATCGTCAACGAGAATACGGCCGTGAAGCGGCTGGCGGCGCTCTATGCCGTGACTCCGCTCGAAACCCTTAAGCTGTGGCAGCAATTCCACATCGCCGATCAGGCCGCGCCCTATCTCAACAAGGCGATGGTCGACAGCCGCTTCAAATACACCAGCTCGCTCAGCGGCGTGACCGAGAACCAGCCCCGCTGGAAGCGCGCGGTCTCGCTCGTCAACGGCTCGCTCGGCGAACTGGTCGGGCAGGCCTATGTCGAGAAATACTTCCCGCCGGTCGCCAAGATGAAAATGGAAGACCTGGTCAAGAACCTCAAGCTGGCGATGGGCGACCGCATCAAGGGCAACAGCTGGATGAGCCCGGAGACCAAGCAAGCCGCGCTCGAGAAACTCGGCAAGATGGACGTGATGGTCGGCTATCCGGACAAGTGGCGCGACTACGGCGCGCTGCAGATCAGCGCGACCGATCTCTACGGCAACGTCGAGCGCGCCGGGGCGTTCAACGCCGCCTACCAGATGAGCTTCCTCGGCAAGCCGGTCGACCGCAAGCTGTGGGCCATGAGCCCGCAGACGGTGAACGCCTACAACGGCGGACTGGAGAACAAGATCGTGTTCCCGGCGGGCATCCTGCAGCCGCCGTTCTTCGATCCCAATGCCGATCCCGCGGTCAACTACGGTGCGATCGGCGTCGTCATCGGCCACGAGATCAGCCACGGGTTCGACGACCAGGGCCGCAAGATCGACGCCAACGGCAAGGTGCGCGATTGGTGGACGACCGGCGATGCGGAGCGTTTCAACGCCGAGGCCAAGAAGTTCGGTGCGCAGTACGCCGCGTTCGAAGTCGCTCCCGGCGCGCACATCAACCCCGAACTGACGATGGGCGAGAACATCGCCGATTTCGCCGGGCTCAACGTCGCGCTCGATGCCTATCACCGATCATTAAACGGCAAGGAAGCGCCGGTGATCGATGGCCTGACCGGCGACCAGCGCTTCTTCCTCGCCTATGCCCAGGTGTGGCGCAACAAGACTCGCGAGGATGCCCTGCGCAATCAGGTGACGACCGATCCGCACAGCCCGGCGCGCTATCGCACGATCGTGCCGATCCGCGATCTGGACGCCTGGTACAAGGCCTTCAACATCCAGCCGGGCGACAAGCTCTACATTGCGCCGGAAGACCGGGTACATATCTGGTGATGGAGTTCACGGGCGCGTTGGCCGGTTCTGGAACCAGCCTCGCGCCCAAGGCATTTGATCGCTGGAGGCCGCGGCCTGGCCGTCCGGGGAGATCGACGACATGACGGGCAGCCTTGCGCATCACACCTGGAGCTGGATCCTGGCCCGAGGCATCCTGTTGATCCTGCTTGGGTTCTTCGCCGTGTTCGCGCCGGGATTCGCGCTGTTCACTTTTGCGCTGGTGTTCGCCGCCTTCAGCTTCATCGACGGCATCCTCGCATTGCTTAGCGGACTTCGCCGGGCGCATGATGGCCGGCGGTGGGGTGCCATGGTGCTTTCGGGCGTTGCCGGTGTCGCCATAGGCGTGCTGTTCGTCTTGTTTCCGCGCGTCTCCACTCTGACTTACGCGCTGCTGATCGTGTGGCTGGTGGTGGCCTGGGCGGTGCTGACCGGTGCGTTCGAGATATCCGCTGGCGCTGTCGGGCACGCTTTCGGTGCTGCTGGGGGTTGCCTTGCTCTGGCTGCTTTCTACCAATCCGACCGCAACCCTCTTGTCAGTGGCATGGCTGATCGCAATCTACGCCTTCGCCGCCGGCGTGGCGCTGATCGCGCTCGCTCTCAGGCTGCGCCGGAGAGCAGTCGGCTAGGTGCCAAGACTGTTCATCGCCGTTCGTCCACCGCAAACGGTGCGAGAGGCGCTCCTCGATGCCATGGGCGGGGTCGAGGGCGCGCGTTGGCAGGACGACGAGCAACTGCACCTCACGCTCGCCTTCGTCGGCAACGTCGATCGTCCACGAGCCGATGATCTAACCGAGGCGTTGATTGAGGTGGAAAGCGACGTGTTCGCGGCCGAGGTAGCGGGCGTCGGCCATTTCGAGCGCAAGAGCCAGCCCACCGCGCTGTGGGCGCGCGTGCCGCTCACCGATTCTCTCACCCAGCTCCAGCGCCGTGTCGAACGGGCCTGCCGGCACGCCGGACTCGATCTCGAGAAGCGCGGATACCGGCCGCACATCACTCTCGCCCGCCTGCCGCGCGGAGCCGGGTCGATCGAAGGGTGGCTGGCGCAACATGGCACCCTGCACGCCGGCCCGTGGGACGTTACCGGCTTCACACTGTTCGAAAGCTACTTGCAGGTGGAGGGATCGTTTTACCGCCCGCTCGTCGATTATGAGTTCTGATGCAGTCCGGCGGATTGTCATTTGCGCCTGCCTGACGCAAAGGTCGGTTTCACCCGAAACCGTTTTCGGGGCGCAGGAGGGTTTTAGATGCGAGTGCGTTTGTTGGCGGCAGCAGCAGCGAGTGCGATCATGGCCGGTGGAATGACGATGGCAAGTGGCGCGACGGCGAAGGAAGCGGCGGCGAGCGCCCCGGCAATTCCACAGGGAACCGGACCGTTCGCGCGGGAAAGCACCCTGCCCTTCCACGCACCCGACTTCACCAAGATCAAAGATGCGGACTTCAAGCCCGCGATCGAGCAGGGCATGGCGATCCAGATGGCCGAAGTGGCGGCGATCGCCGACAACCCAGCCCCGCCGACGTTCGAGAACACGATCGTCGCGCTCGAACGGACCGGCCGCATGCTTGGCCGCGTGGAAGCGGTGTTCAGCGCGCTGACCAGCGCCGACACCAACGACACCCGCGACGCGATCGACGCCGAGGAATCGCCCAAGCTCGCCGCCCACTATGACGCGATCAATCTCGATCCCAGGCTCTTCGCCCGGGTCAAGGCGGTTTACAACAAACGCGCCTCGCTCAAGCTCGATCAGGAAGACAGCCGGCTTCTCGAAAAGACCTACAAGGACATGGTCCACGCCGGGGCGTTGCTGACGCCGGAGCAGAAAGTACAGGTCAAGGACATCAACGCCAAGCTGGCCCAACTGACGACGCAGTTCGGGCAAGTCCTGACGCAGGCGCAGACCGACGGCGCGCTGGTGATCGACGACAAGGCGAAGCTCGCCGGAATGAGCGACGCCGAGATCGCGGCCGCGGCCAAGGAGGCCGCGGACCGCAAGCTACCCGGCAAGTGGGTGCTGGCGCTGCAGAACACCACGCAGCAGCCGCAATTGCTCAGCCTGACCGATCGTGCCACGCGCGAAGCGCTCTACACCAAAGGCTGGCATCGCGCCGACAAGGGCGACAAGGACGATACCGGCGCGCTGGTCGCCCAGATCGTCAACTTGCGCGCGCGGAAGGCGGCGCTGTTCGGCGAGCCCGACTGGGCGAGCTACACGATGTACGACAGCATGGCCAAGAACCCGAAGACCGCAGTCGATTTCATGAAGGCGATGGTTCCGCCGCTGGGCGCCGCTCAGCGCGCAGAAGCCGCGGAGCTCAACCAGGTAATCAAGGCCGATGGCAAGGATTTCACCGTCAAGCCGTGGGACTGGCAGCTCTACGCGGCCGAACTGAAGAAGCAGAAGTACGATTTCAACGAGGACACGCTGAAGCCCTTCTTCGAGATTCACCACGTGCTCGAAGACGGCGTGTTCTACGCCGCCAACCAGCTTTACGGCGTGACCTTCAAGAAGCGCACCGACATCCCGGTCTACAACCCCGACGTGTGGACCTACACGGTCTACGACAAGGACGGCTCCGAGTTCGGCCTCTATTACTTCGACCCCTACCAGCGCCCGAGCAAGCAGGGCGGCGCGTGGATGTCGAACTTCGTCGAGCAGAGCAAGATGTGGGGCACCAAGCCGGTGGTGTTCAACGTGCTCAACATCCAGAAGGCGCCCGAAGGCCAGCCGCAACTGGTCACCTGGGACAACGTGACGACGATGTTCCACGAATTCGGCCATGCGCTGCACGGCCTGTTCGCGAACCAGAAGTACACCACCACATCCGGCACCAACGTCGCGCGCGATTTCGTCGAGTATCCGAGCCAGTTGAACGAGATGTGGGCATCGGATCCGAAAGTGCTGGCGCATTACGCCAAGCACTATCAGACCGGCGCGCCGCTCGATCCCAAGCTGGTCGACAAGCTGATCGCTTCGCAGACTTTCGACCAGGGCTACCAGTTCGGCGAAACGGTCGAGGCGGCTCTGCTCGACATGCAGTGGCATGCGCTCGGCCCGCAGCAGGCCGCCGAGGTCAAGACCACGGCCGACGTCAACGCTCGCGAAGCCAGGTGGCTGGGCGATCTCGGACTCAACGTGGAGGACGTGCCGCCGCGCTATCGCAGCACCTATTTCCGCCACATCTTCGGCGGCTCGCTCGGCTATTCGGCGGGCTATTACGCCTACCTCTGGACCCAGATGCTCGACCACGACAGCCGCCACTGGTTCCATGCCCACGGCGGACTGACCCGCGAGAACGGGCAGCACTTCCGCGATACCGTCCTGAGCAAGGGCGGGACCGAAGACTACAACGTGATGTTCCGCAATTTCACCGGCCACGACCCCAGCCCGCAGCCGCTGCTCGAGGATCGCGGGCTGACTGGCAACTAACGGCCCGCGACCGCCAGCGCCCGCGCGCCCGGCTCTCCCAGCCAGCGCGCGGGCACGCCCCACACGCGCTCGATAAGCGCAGGATCGAGCGCCGCCCCGGGCGCTCCATCGGCGGCGAGGCGGCCCTTGTCGAGCACCAGCACACGGTCCGCATGGTTCATCGCCAGCGCCAGGTCATGGAGCACCAGCACCACGCCCGCACCGCTCAGCGCCGCGCGCCGCAAGTGGCCGACCAACGCAAGCTGATGGCCCAGGTCGAGCGCGGCGAGCGGCTCGTCGGCGAGAATCCAGCGCGGCTCCCCGGCCAGCACCCGGGCTAGCAGCGCGCGCGCTTTTTCCCCGCCGGACAAGGTGCTGACCGGCCGACTTGAGAACGTTTCGAGGTCGAGTGCAGCCAGCGCCGCCGCCACTTGCGCGTCGCCACCGTCACCGTAAGGCAATCTCCCGAGTGCAACGAGATTGCGCACCGACAGGTCCCAGGCGATCTCCCCCTCCTGCGACAGATAACCGATCGCCCGTGCCCGTTCCCGAGGGTGCAGCGATGCGATCGGCACCTCGTCGAGCGTGACGGCACCGCCGTCGGGCATCAGCAGCCCGGCGAGGCACTGCAGCAGCGTCGACTTGCCGGCGCCGTTCGGTCCGCAGATCACCGTTACCTCGCCCGGCCGCAGCGCGGCGCTGACGCCGAGGAGCCGGCCCGCAAGGAACAACTCCATCGCCTCCAGCCCGGGTTGCTTGCCGCTCATGGTGTCCCCTCCCGCCGCATCTTGAGCAGCAAGTGCAGGAAGAACGGCGCGCCGATCAGGCTGAGCGCGATGCCGAGCCGCAACTCGGTCACCAACGGCAGGATGCGGCAGACGCAGTCGGCCACCAGCACCAGCAGCGCGCCGGCGAGCGCACTCGGCACGATCAGCGAGCTCGGCCGTTTGTCGGTCCACGGCCTGACTAGGTGCGGCACCATAAGGCCGACGAAGCCGATCACTCCGGCGACGGCCACGCCGCTGCCGACCGTCAACCCGACACCCGCAATCAGCAGTGCCTGCAGCCGGCCCGGCGAAACACCGAGCGAGCGCGCCGCCGCTTCGCCCAGCGTCAACGCGTCGAGATCGCGGCCCGCCAAGCGCAGCACAGTTATGCCGAGCAGCGTCGGCGGCGCGGCCAGCCAGACATCCGGCCAGCCGCGGTCGGTCAGCGCACCCAACAGCCAGACGACGATCTCGCTCGTCGCAAAGGCGTTCGGCGCGAGACTGATCGCGAGGCTCGTCAGCGCGCCGGCGAGGCTGGCGATCATCATCCCTGCAAGCGTGAAGAGCGCGATTCCGCCGGCGCGCCCGGCAATCAGCGCCAGCAGCAGCATCGCCCCCGCCGCACCGGCGAGGGCGAACAGCGGCAGCAGCCAGGCGCTCGCCGCCCAAAAACCTATCGTTGGGCCGAACAGCAGGCTGATCACCGCGCCCAGTGCCGCGCCGGGCGCAATGCCGAACAGCCCGGGATCGGCGAGCGGATTGCGCAAGTATCCCTGCATTGCAGCTCCCGCGGCCCCGAGTCCGCCGCCGACGATCACGGCAAGCAAGGCCCGGGGCAGGCGCAGCTCGCCAAGAATTACGGCAGCATTGGGTGTCGCCCAAGGATCGAGCCAGACGCGGCCCGCGAGCAGCGACAGAGGAACGGCGAGCGCGAGCAGGAGCGACAGGGCAAGCACAGAACGCTTCACGACATAGCGTCCCGCAAGGCGGCCAGCTTTGCCGCGAGCCGCGGAATGGTCGGACCACCGCAGTAGAGCAGATTGGGCTCGATCGCCGCGTAGCGCACGCCGGGCAGGTGACGCAGCGCCGGATGATGCTCCATCCGTTCCTCGCCCGCCGCGATAACGACCTTCGGTGGATCGGCGAGGATGGCCTCAAGCGGCAAGTATGCTCCCTGCCCCAGACCGCGCGTGGCAGCCTGGCTGGCGAAACCGCTGTTGGCGAGGAGCTGCGCGACGAGGGTTTCCGGGCCCGGCACCAAGCCGCCTTCCTGCCATAGCAGCGTCGAAACCGGAGATCCGCTACGCCGCGCGCTGGCAACCGCGTGCTTGATGCGTGATACCAGCGCTTCGCCGCGCTCCCGTTCGCCCGCCAGCGCCGCTAATTGCCGGATTTGAGCTTCGCTATTGGCGACGCTCGTAGCAATGCCGACCGTCTCCACACGAATGCCGAGACGCCGGAAAGCCTGCGCCGAGGCCGGATCGAGATAGCTGCTCGTCACCACGACATCCGGGTTTAGCGCCAGCACTTCCTCGACCGTTCCCCCCGTCGCCCGATAACGCCGAGCCTCCGCCAACGGCATCGACGTGCCGGATGGCTCATGGCTGTAATGCGAGACCGCAAGCAACTGCCCCGGCGCGGTGACTTCAGCCAGGATCGCGTCGCTGCACGGGTTGAGACTGACGATGGTCGGGTGGGAACCACGCTGCCTTTCGGCCGGCGCCGCGCAGCCCGCCAGCAAACACAGGAACGCGAGAATTACCTGCGAACCCACGCGCTTAGCGGAATTCGAATCCCAGAATAAAATTAGAGATAATATTGGCTTATGCATCGAACCTCCCGCACGACATCAAGATGTCGTCCATCGGCGGGAGGACGCACGGACAGTGTGCCCGCGCGTTCATCCTACGCTTGCCCCGGTGCACCCCGCCCGCGGCCGAACGACGTGTCCCGACAGGTCTCCTGGCTCGCCGGATCGTCGCCGCTGCGCCTGCCTTCCCGATTGCTCAGTGGCGTTGCCGGCGCGCGGCTCCCCGGTCACAGTTGCGGGGGCAGCCTGGGCGTTTAACCCAATTCCCTCGGCGCGCTCTCGCCCGCCGGCCCGGCCTCCCGGGCGATCCGTGACACAGGCGCTGGCATAGCCCCGTCGAACCAGCCGTGCAATTGCGCGGAAGAGCGTTAAGCCCTTTATCGCCGGCGTCTCACGACGGGACGGTGTCAACGGTGCGGATGCGGTCGCCATTCGGTCAGGCTAGCGGCTATGCGTGGCCTGTCCGGCAACCGATCTTGCGGCCTTCGCCCCGGTCTTCCGGGCGGACGAAGCTCGCCCGCGCGATTTCCACGCGCGAATGACTCGTGCCCGCCGCGCCCAACCCGTTCTGGCGAAGCAGCGGCAATGGCTTCGCAAACGCTATGCGGCGATCGCCGCGGCGATACTGATCCCTGCCATCGCCAGCGCCGCCGATTGGCCATCGCAACCGGAGCAGGCCGGTTCGACCATCACGCTGAACCATGCCGAGATTGCCCCTGCCACTTATCAACCCTTGGGAAACGGCACGCCGATCCACTCGGATACGAATGGTTCGACGTTTATCCATGATGCATTGGGCGGGCCTGCCGCCAAGCCGTTCTTCGCCGCCGGCAACGGGCTCGACCGCGCCCGGGCCGAACAGTGCCTGACGATGGCGATCTATTACGAGGCGGCGACCGAGCCCGACGATGGGCAGCGCGCGGTCGCGCAGGTCGTCCTCAACCGCGTGGCTCATCCGGCCTATCCCAACACCGTCTGCGGCGTGGTATTTCAGGGCTCGGAGCGCAGCACCGGCTGCCAGTTCACCTTCACCTGCGACGGCTCGCTCGCCCGCAGGCCGGCGGCTTACTGGTGGGACCGGGCCAATCGTGTCGCCCGCGCCGCCTTGTCCGGCTATGTCTTCGCGCCGGTCGGACTGGCGACGCATTATCACACCCTGCAAGTGCACCCGTCTTGGGACATGAGCATGCAGCCGGTGATCACAGTGGGCGCGCATCGCTTCTTCCGCTGGCCCGGCGCGGCCGGCCTGCCGGCGGCATTCCGCGTCGCCTACTCCGGCGGCGAACCGATCGCAGCCCCGCATCCCCACACGTTCACGCCGTCGATCGACAGCGATCCGGATCCGATAGCGCTGGCGCGCGCCTATGAAGCGGCAATGCCGCGCACGGTGCTGCTGCAGGCGCAGGACAAGGCAGCCGGGGCAGCGACGGTGGCTCCGCAGCCGGCTTATGTTCCCGAGATCGAAGCCAGAGGCGGAGAAGCGCTGTATCGCGCCAGCAATCTGCCCGAGAGCGGCACTCTCTCACCGATGCTCGAGCGTAGTGGCCAATGGCTGCAACGGCCCTGATGGGATGAACGGATACGGTTAATGCCATTCTGTATCTCGGTAACCATTCTGACGAACCTTCGCTTAGCAGCATCGTACTAGGAGAGTGCAATCGGGCCATGCGCCCGGCGGTTTCAACAGCACGGTCGCAATCCCGATGAGCATCCGCTTCGCCGCGCCGCCGCAGGCCCATAACATCCGCCTTTCCGGGCCCCAGGCACGTGCGGCGATTACCCATGCTGTGAATGACAACAGCGCGATACATTCCGACGATGCGCTGCTGCGTGCCGCGCTGCGTCACTTCGCCGAACATGGCCTGGCGGCCGCGTCTCATGCGCGCGCGCGCGCCGAGACGGCGTTCTTCGCGGGTGACCGCAACGCCTATCGCTGGTGGCTGGGCATCTGCCGCACGCTCGACCGGCGCTTGGCGCGGGAGTTGGCTGCGGGAACCAAGGACGCCGGTTGAAGCTGCTTTGCACACGTTATCCACAAGCCAGCGTAATGCGGTCATTAACCATTGAGTGACCTTATCCCGCTACTCCCGCGCCTGCGAGGAGCCGACCCATCAAGCGCTTGAATGACATCTTCAAGGATTACCTTGCCGGGAACAACCGGGACCAGCTCGTAAGGCGCAAGCTGGTCGGGTCTCTCTACACGCAGCCGGCCAGCCTCGCCCTTGGCGCGCTCGGCGGCATTGCCACGGCCGTTACCGCCGCCGTCATCTCGCGCAATGGGACCATCGAGATTTTCGCCGGCGTGCTGATCCTCGTCGCGGTTGCGCGTGTGGTCGCCGCCATGTGGTTGTCTCGCGATACGCGGGCCGACGAACGTGTTCTCGAAATCGCCTTCGAGGTCGGCGCGCTCAGCTATGCATTCGTGGCCGGCCTCATCGGCGCCATCACCCTGGCGACCGGCGAGAGATCGTACCTGCCAACGCTGACCATCAGCTACGCACTGGTCTACGGTGTCGGCATCGCCGCTCGCAACGCGGGGCGGCCGGTGATGGCCGTCGGCCAGCTCCTGCTCTCCAGCGTACCCATTCTCGTCGTTGCGGGACTGATGAACGAACCGGCGCTCTACGTATTGGCCGGCATTCTGGTATTCCTCATCTTCGGCATGATCTCGATCACGCTGAATGGCTTTCACGTGCTGCGCGAGCAGATCCTCGCTGCCGACGCCAGCGCCAAGATGGCCGACCAGATGCGTGAGCAGGCCCGCACCGACGTCGTGACCGGCCTGCTCAACCGTGCCGGAATGAATCACGCGTTGACAGAACAGCTGATGAGCCTGCCGAACGGCTGCAAGCTCGGCATGTTCTGGCTGGACCTCGATCGCTTCAAGGAAGTCAACGACACGCTCGGTCACGCGGTCGGCGACGGCGTTCTCGCCGAAGTGGCTCGCCGGCTGGCAGACATCGCTCCCAAGGGAGCGACGATCGCGCGATTCGGCGTCGACGAATTCATCGCCGCGTGCATCGTCAACGATCGCGGCGAATGCGAGCAACTCGCCAGCGCCATCATCGGCGATCTCTCGCGGCCTTTCCGCCTCGACGGCAACCGTATCGGCTGCGGCGCCTCGATGGGTGTGGCCCTGCTGCCCGACGATGGCCCGGACATCGAGACGGTGTTGCAGAGCGCCGACCTCGCTCTCTATCACGCAAAGGTCGGCGGCCGCAGCCAGCTGCGCTTCTTCGATCCGGCGATGACGCGCGATCTCGTCCGCAAGAAGGAGATCGAGACCGAACTGCGCGCGGCGATCCGCAAGGACGAGCTGTCGATTTTCTTCCAGCCGATCGTCGATCTGAAGACCGGCAAGATCCGCACTTTCGAGGCGCTGGTGCGCTGGTTCCACCCGGAAAAGGGCGAGCTGCGCCCTGACGAGTTCATTCCTGTCGCCGAGGAAACCGGCGTTATCATCACGCTCGGCAACTGGATCACAGCCCAGGCCGCGAAGGCGGCGGCGCAGTGGCCGGACGACATAACCGTGGCGGTCAACCTCTCCCCGATCCAGTTGCGCGCGCCGGGCGCCGCGCTCGGCATCCTCAACGCCATCCACGAAGCGGGCCTGCCGCCGGAACGGCTCGAACTCGAAGTGACCGAGAGCCTGTTCATCGAGAACAGCGAGCATACCGCGCGGTTCATCGAGGAACTCGCCGGCCATGGGGTGCGCTTCGCGCTCGACGATTTCGGCACCGGCTATTCCTCGCTCGG
>Ga0164242_10007646_pt1 | contig 11797 bp, 13 predicted proteins | sample OricomgcompostMG_FD_108783 | JGI IMG/M metagenome (GOLD analysis project Ga0164242, IMG submission 108783) | Miracle-Growth compost microbial communities from Emeryville, California, USA - Original compost - Miracle growth compost (MG) ... | reverse complement strand
GAGCCGTCGGCCGCCGACGTCGAGGCAGCCGCCGACGCGCTCGCATCCGAGACCGACGCCGAGTCGGTCTGCGCCTGTTCGTCCTTCGCCAGTTGCGCCTTCGCGGACGCCACCGAGGCCCTGGCCTCGGTGACGGCCTGGCGCAGCGAGGTCTGGTCCAGCTTCGCGACGACCTGGCCCTTGGTGACCCTGTCGCCCTGTGCGGCCACCTTCGTGACGGTGCCGCTGGTGGCGAAGGCGAGGTCCGCGCGTCCATTGGGGGCGACGGTCCCCGACAGTGCGAGCGTCTGCTCGACGTCGCCCTTGGCCACCGTGGCCGTGCGGTAGCCCGACGGCCCCCCGGCGGTCGCGGCGTACGCCGCATATCCGCCGCCCACGACCGCGACCACCACGACGGTGGCCGTCGCGGCCTTGATCCATCGACGCGCCGGCGCCCTCACGACTGCGACCCCTGCGGGGCGCCCTGCGCTGCGCCACCACGACCGCCGAACCCGAAGCCGGCGTTGCACTCGCCATCGACAGGCTGGCTCACCGCGATCCGCTGGGCCGTCACCGCGCCGGTGTCGTCGGTCTTGCCAGTGGCCGTGACGCATCGCCCGACCTTCAGCGCGGTCGGTCCCGCCTTCTTGGTGGTGGTGACGGTGGTGCTCTTGTTGACCGTCACGCTCACGACCGTCGTCTGCGAGGAGCTCGAGGCCCCGGCCGAGCCGGACCGATCCGGACGCGCCGACGTCACCGTGAAGCCGTCGGCGGTCACCGCGGTGACCTCACCGAAGGCGCCGAAGCCACCGCCGGGTCCTCGGAACCGGCGCCCCCCGGCACCATCGCTCGGCATTCCCGACGGCATGCCGCTCGGCCTCCCCGAGGACACGCCGGACGGGCGCCCATGCCCGCCGACCGCACCGGGACGCTGCTCGCAGGATCCATTCGTCGCCGGCGTGATGCGCACCGTGGCCGCCACCAGCGGTCCGGAGCTGTCGGAGGAGGAGGATCCGGAGGAGGATGAGGAGCCGTCGCTGGAGGGCTCGACCATCACACAGGTGCCGACCTTGATAGCGCCCAGGGACGCCGTGACCTGCTGGGTGATCGTGGTCGACCCGGTGTAGGTCACGGCCGTCTGGCTGTCGGAGCCCTGGACCTGGAGCGTCTTGCCGCTCTTCGCGGCGATCTTGCCGCTGGCACCGGGGAAGGACGCCCCGGCGCCGGCCTGACCGGCGGCCGCGCCGCCCTGGACCTCCTGCTGCGCAGCCTGGGTGGTCGAGGTGGCGCCGCTCGAGCCACAGGCGGAGAGGGCGAGCAGACCAGCCGCGGCGAGGCCGATGACGGGGAGGGTGCGATTCACGGGACTTCCTTCGTGGGTCGGGATGGGCACTGCTACTCGCTGCGCAGTGCGTCGATCGGGGTGAGTCGGGCGGCGCGGCTCGCGGGATAGACCCCGAAGCCGATACCGAGCACGAGCGCGGTGCCGAGGGCTGCGGCCGTGGCGAGCGCCGACAGCGAGACGGGCTGTCCGATCAGGCCAGGCAGGACCTCGGCGCCGACGGCGGCGATGAGGATGCCGACGACACCACCGGCGAAGCCGAGCAGCGAGGCCTCCACCAGGAACTGTCGCCGGATCACCCTCGGTGTCGCGCCGAGGGCTTTGCGCAGACCGATCTCGCGCACCCGCTCGGTCACGGACACGAGCATGATGTTCATGACGCCGATGCCGCCGACGAGTAGCGAGATCGCGGCAATGCCGGCCAGCAGGACCGTGAGCGTCTTGTTGGTGGCGTTGGCCGTCTCGACCAGCGAGTCCTGGCTGGCGATGGTGAAGTCCGGTGAGCTGGCGGTCACGTCGTGCAGGTTGAGCAGGAGCGCGTTGATCTCCTGGTACGCCGGCGAGAGCGCCTGGCCGGAGCGGGCCTCCACATAGATCGTCGACACCGACGAGCTGGACGCGCCGGTCAACGCCTTGGCTGTGCTGATCGGCGTGACCGCGGTGTCGTCCTCACTCGTGCCGCTCGAGGAGGAGCCGGTCGAGGCGAGCACGCCGATGACGGTGAGCTGGGTGCCGCCGACGGTGACCGTCTGCCCCACCGGACTCGTCGGACCGCTGAACAACTCCTCGGCCGTGTCGGGGCCGAGTACGACGACCTTCGCGCCCTCGGCCACCTCCTTCGCAGTGAAGAACCGGCCGCTGGCAAGGCTGCGCCGGCGTACCTGCGGCCAGCTTGTCGTCGCCCCCACCAGCGAGGTGGTCCAGTTCGTGCTACTGGTGTCGATCTCGGCGTTGCTGCTCGTGACCGGCGCCACCGCGGCGACGTCGGGGACCGCCACGTGGTCGTCCATCGCCTCAGCGTCCTGAAGGGTCAGCGTCGAGGCCGACCCGAAGCCTCCGCGTACGCCGGAGGAGCTGGTGCTGCTTCCCGGAGACACGATCAGCAGGTTGCTGCCCAGTGCGCTGATCTGGTCCTTCACCTGGTCCTGGGCGCCCTGCCCCAGGCCGACGGTCAGGATGACCGAGGCGATGCCGATGACGATGCCGAGCATGGTCAGGATCGAGCGGAGCCGGTGCGAGCGGACCGCGTCCCAGGCGGTGCGCAGGGTCTCTGTCCATGTCACGGCGCCGGCACCACCTGGTCGACGGTGATGAGGCCGTCGCGAATCGTGAGCCTGCGACCCGCGCGGGCCGCGACATCGTGCTCGTGGGTGATGAGGACGATCGTCCGGCCCGAGGCATGCACCTCGTCGAGCAGGCCGAGCACCGCGTTCGTCGAGGCGGTGTCGAGGTTCCCGGTCGGCTCGTCGGCCAGGATGATGTCGGGCTCGGTCACCAGGGCGCGTGCCACCGCGACCCGCTGCTGCTGACCACCGGAGAGCTCCCCGGGCCGGTTGGCGGTGCGGTCACCCAGACCGACCCGCTCGAGCGCCGCGACGGCGCGCTCGCGCCGCTCGGCACCGGCCACGCCGGCGTACACCAGCGGAAGCTCGACGTTGCGCCACGCCGGCAGGCTCGGCAACAGATTGAACTGCTGGAAGACGAAGCCGATCCGGCGATTGCGCACGTGAGCCAGCTCGGCCTCGGTCATGGTGGAGACGTCCTCACCCCCGAGGTGGTACGCGCCGTGGGTCGGCACGTCGAGGCAGCCGAGGATGTTCATCAACGTCGACTTGCCGGATCCCGAGGGACCGATGACGGCGACGTACTCGCCCTCCTCGATCCTCATGTCGACGCCACGGAGCGCCTCGAACTCGATGCTGCCCGAACGGTAGGTCTTGCGAACTCCCTCCAGGTGGACGACGCTCACTGGGGACCTCCACCGGGTACGCCGCCGAAGCCGCCGCCCGGGAAGCCCGCGCCGCCGCCACCGGAGAAGGCGCCGCCCTCTCCACCGGAGAACCCCTCGCCGCGTCCGCCGGATTCACCGCTCCCCGACCGACTGGGCAGCGTGATGCCCTCGATCTCGACGGTGTCGCCCGACTTCAGCCCCTTGGTGATCTCGGTACTCGCGCCGTACACCTCGCCGATCGTCACCGGCGTCTTCACCGGCTTGCCGTCGACCACCTTCTCCACGTACGTCGACCCTCCGCTGCTCTGGATCGCGCGGCTCGGCACGGTCAGGACGCCGGTGCGCTGCTTGACCGTGATCGTCGCCGTGGCGCTGGTGCCGGCGTACAGGTCGGACCGCTCACCGGTGACGTCGATCGTCACCGGGAAGACCGCGCCGCCCGTGGAGCTGGCTTGAGCCACCCGGCCGATGCTGGCGACGGTGCCGTAGACCGGCTGAGATACCCCGTCCACGGTGATGGTCGCCTGGAGCCCCTTGGTCACCTTGGCCGCGTCGTCGGCGCTCACCGTGCCGTCGAGGACGAACCGCTTGGTCGACACGATCGTCACCGCCGAGCTCGAGGAAGATGACGAGGAAGATGACGAGGAGGACGAGGACGTCGACGACGCGCTCGTTCCCGCCGCACCCGAGCCGCCCGAGCCTGCGCCGCCGCTCGACGTACCCGTGCCGCTGGAGCTGCCCGTGTCGCCGGAGCCGCCCGATCCGACGACGTCACCGACCGCGAGGTCCAGGGAGGCGACCGTCCCGTTGATCGTCGACCGCAGGACGGCATCCTTGACGTCCTGTCTGGCGCTGCTCAGCGTCGCCTTGGCCGACAAGATGGCGGTGCGGTCGGCGGCGAGCTGGACGTCGGAGGCACCGGCGTCCTCGTCATCGGTGAGCTGTTCCTCGGCCGCGGTCAGCGAGGCGGCGGCCGCGTTGCGCGACGCGACGAGGCTGGTGTCGTCGATCCGAGCCAGCGCCTGGCCCTTGGTGACCTTGTCGCCCTCGGCGACGTAGACCTTCGTCACCGTGCCCGAGACCGCGAAGTCCAGGTCGGCCGTCTTCGCCGCCTCGATGGTGCCCGACGCGGAGACCGTGTCCTTGACCGTCCCCGAGGTCGCCTGCACGGTCAATGGAGCGGCCGCCTGCGACGTGCCGTCCCTCGTCAGCAGCCAGGCGCCGACCCCGCCGATCACCAGGAGGACGACGACGACCGCGGCCACCATCCCCCGTCGACCCAGTCTGCGCAGCCGCGCACGTAGCTTGCCCAACGCTCCGCCCTTCCAGGTGCGCCACTCTGACGCGCCGGGTGGACTCTCCCGGCGTGGGCTGAGACATGCCTCGGGTCGACCTGTGCGGAGCCTGTGACCGCCTTCTCGGCCCGTCGGTCAGAGCCCCGGCGCTCCCCACAGGGCCAACCAACGGGACAGGTCCTTCTCGATCGGGAGTTCCCCGGCGGCGGCGTCGCGGACGGAGATCTCGAGCAGGTTGTCGCGTTGCTGCGGGCCGCTCGGCGCGAACGGGTAGAACGTGCCCTGCTTGTAGAGGTAGACCAGACCGACCTTGCGACCGTCGGCGCCGGTGAACGGGATGAGCGAGCAGAGCAGCCCGGGCCCATAGCCGTTGAGCTCCAGGGTGCTGTTGACCGCGTGCAGGTCGGTGCAGAGTCCGGTGATGTCCGGGGCGGTCGGATCGACCGGGTCGTTGTCGACCTCGAGCCAGGTGAACCCGAAGGAGTCCTGGCTGGTGGTCACCCGCGGTGTCGCGTCGGATTCCCCGAGCAGGTCGAGGATCTCTTGCTGGGCGTCGGCGAAGCCTGCCCCCGCCGCCGCGCGGTAGCAGACCGCGCCGTCGCCCGTCGGGAGCAGACCGAGCGCCGCCTGCAGCGTCATGGCGGCGTTGGGTACGGCGAAGAGTGCGTCCAGCTTGGCCTGCTTGGGCTTCGACCGCCCGGTGACGACGTCCCAGAACCCGCCCATCAGGCCGTCGGCCTTCCGAGCTCGGCCTCGATCCGGGCAAGTTGCTCCAGACGCTGCTCCAGCGACGGGTGCGTCGAGGTGAGTGTCTTGAGCGAGACACCGCCGATGGCCGGCGCGAAGAAGAACGCGTTCATGCTCTGGGCCGCACGCAGGTCCCGCTGCGGGATCCGGTTGATCTCCCCGGTGATCTTCTGCAGCGCCGAGGCGAGCGCGCGCGGCTTCATCGTCAGCTGGGCTCCGGCCCGGTCGGCCGAGAGCTCGCGATAGCGCGAGAGCAGCCGCAGGAGCAGGAAGCTGACGGCGTAGACCACCAACGAGACGACGAGCACGATGAGCCAGACCGGCACGCCGTTGTTGTTGTCGCGACGACCGCGTCCGCCGCCGAACATCAGGCCGTACTGCGAGCCGCGGGTCAGCATCCCGGCGATGATCCCTGCGGACGAGGCCACCGTCATGACGAGCACGTCGCGGTGAGCGACGTGGGAGAGCTCGTGTGCGAGCACACCCTCGAGCTCCTCGGCGTCCAGCCGCTGCAGGATGCCGGTCGTCACCACGACGACCGCCCGCTTCGGCGAGCGGCCGGTCGCAAACGCGTTGGGCAGGTCGGTGTCGGCGACACCCACGCGCGGCTTCGGCATGTCGGCCAGCGTGCAGAGCCGGTCGATCATGGCGTGCAGCTCCGGCGCCTGCTGGGCAGACACCTCCCGGGCGCGCATCGCCTTCATGGCGAGGGTGTCGGAGCTGTACCACTGCCACCAGGCCACGCCCAGGCCAGCGATGCCGATGAAGACCGCGACGCTCGGGCTGCTCCGGCCGAAGATCACCATCAGCGCCACCACGAGCGCGACGAAGAGCCCGCCGAGCAGGAACATGACCGTCGTCATCCGGAACGTCAGTCCGGCGTCGCCGACGAAACGCGTGCGTGCCATGGGAAGAGTCTCCCGCATGCCCCCAACCGTGTCCCACACGGGCGCGCGGCCGCGGCGGGACGGGCCGTGGTCAGCCCGGGATCAGGCCCTCCTCGGAGAGCATCTCCGCCACCTCGGCGAGGCTGGCGTCGGCCGCCGGCAGGATGAGGTCGGACTCGTCGATGGCGTCCACCGGGTGCGGCACGCCGGCGGTGCGTACGCCGTCGAGCAGCTGCGCCAACGCGGCGGCGAACGCCCTCTCGTCGCCGGCTGCGACGGCGGCCTCCACGGCAGCGTCCAGCTCGTTGAGACGGTCCAGGGCCGAGTCGGCGACGTCGTACTGGCCCTCGCCGAGGATCCGGACGATCACTGCTGCTCCTTCTCCACGGACTGGGCGTCGACGACCGACTCTGCTTGGCCGGCCTGGCCGGACTGGCCCTGCTGGGCACCGCTGATCGCCTGCGGCGCGGACTGACCCTTGAGCGCGGCCAGCTCGGCCTCGACGTCGTTCTGGGAGCTGAGCTGCTCCAGCTGGCGCGAGATGTCGTCGCTGGGGCTCGCGGTGAGATCCTCGAGCGCGCCGGAGTTGATCAACTCATCGACCGCACCGGCCCGCGCCTGCATCTCCTGCGTCTTGTCCTCGGCACGCTGCATCGCCAGCCCGATGTCACCCATCTCCTCTCCGATGCCGGAGACCGCCTCGTTGATCCGGGTCTGCGCCTCTGCAGCGGTGTAGGTCGCCTTGATGGTCTCCTTCCGGGTGCGGAAGGACTCCACCTTGGCCTGCAGCCGCTGCTGGGCCAAGGTCAGCTTCTCCTCCTCGCCCTGCAGTTGGGCGTGCTGGGCGGAGAGGTCGTTGATCTGCGCGGTCAGGCCGGACTTGCGGGTGAGGGCCTCACGCGCCAGGTCCTCGCGGTTCATGCTGATCGCCTGCTGGGCCTGACTGGTCAGCTTGTCGGACTGCTGCTTGAGCTGGTTGATCTGCAGCTCCACGCGCTTTCGGCTGGTCGCCACGTCGGCAACGCCGCGGCGCACCTGCTGCAGCATCTCCAGCTGCTTCTGGTAGCTGTAGTCGAGGACCTCGCGCGGGTCCTCCGCACGGTCGAGCGCCTTGTTGGCCTTCGCCTTGAAGATCATGCTCATGCGCTTCATCAGACTCATGGAAAACGAACGCCTCTCTCGCGCGTCGGTGTAGCCGTGCCGCCCGGTGCGTCGCAGCGGCCGATGACCTCACCCTACGGCGCCAGCGCAACACTCGACCACCGCTTCGGCTGCCGACCTCGATAGGCTGTACGTCGCACCACTCACTCCCGTTCGCGCCATCAGAGGTCTTCGTTGTTCGGTCGCAAGTCCCAGCCCACCCCGGTCGCCGAGGCCGACGTCGTCAGCAAGCCCGGCGGGAAGGGGCGACCCACACCCAGCCGCAAGGAGGCCGAGGCGGCACGCAAGGCCCGGCTCAAGGCGCCGCGCACCCGCAAGGAGCAGGCCGCCGCGGCCCGTGCGGCCCGCGCCGCCAACAGCCAGAAGATGCGCGAGGCGATGCGGACCGGCGACGATCGCTACCTGCCCGCACGCGACCGCGGCCCGGTCAAGCGCTTCGTCCGTGACTACATCGACAGCCGCTTCACCGTCGCGGAGGTGATCCTGCCGGTGCTGATCATCGCCATGGTCTTCGGCTACGTCGGCAATGCCCGACTCGCGGTGATCGGCGAGGGGATCGTGCTGCTCATGATCGTCATCGTCGCGATCAACCTCGTCTGGCTGAGGCTCGGCATGCGCCGAGAGATGCGCCGCCGCTTCCCCGACTCCGACCTGCGGGGCACCACCTACTACGCGGTCATGCGCGCCCTGCAGATGCGCTTCCTGCGGCTGCCGAAGCCGCAGGTCAAGGTCGGCACCGAGCTGCCGAAGACCTACCGCTGACCGGTCGCCGCGTACGCCGTTTTCGGGGCTTTCGACGCGGCGGCTTGAATTCTGTCGCCGTCGGGTAACGATGGATGCCGCATTCGTGCGCTCGTCGGCGCCGCCCACCCGGGCGAGGTCGGGGCGCCGCTTCCCTGAGTAGGTGAACCGTGTTCGGTCGTCTTCCCGCCCTGCACCGGGCCGTGATGCTTCTCCTCGGCCTCGCTATCGGCGCCCTCGCCGGCTTCTGGACCGCCCACGCCGACGCGCTACCGCTCGCCGGCTCGATCGGCGCCGGCATCGGTGCCGCGCTCGGCCTGGCCCTTGCCTACGTCGTGATCCGCCCGCCGCACGAGCGGCACCCCCGCCGGGTGCGGGTACGCCGCCGCTGACCCTTCCGGAGGACGCTCACAGACCGAGGACGTGCTCCAGCCCAACCGTGAGCCCGGGATGCGTCGGTACGGCGCGCAGGCCGGCCAGCGCGCCGGGCGCGAACGACGCCCGGTCGAGCGAATCGTGCCGGATCGTCAGCGTCTCCCCCACCCCACCGAGCACGACCTCCTGGTGCGCCACCAGGCCGCGGATCCGGAGTGCATGCACGTGGATACCGTCGACCTCCGCGCCGCGGGCGCCGTCGAGGGCGCTGGACGTGGCGTCCGGTACGGCGCCGACACCCGCCGCGCGGCGTGCCTCGGCGACCAGCCGAGCGGTCCGCTGCGCCGTACCCGAGGGGGCGTCGGCCTTCGTCGGGTGGTGCAGCTCGACGATCTCGACGGACTCGAAGTACGGCGCGGCCTTCGCGGCCAGCTGCATCATCAGCAGAGCGCCGATGGAGAAGTTCGGCGCGACCACGACGCCGACCTCCGGTCGAGCCGCAAGCCAGTCACGGAGCGTCCCCAGCCGCTCGTCGTCGAAGCCGGTGGTCCCGACCACCGCGTGGATGCCGTGGTCGATGCAGAACCGCAGGTTGTCCATCACCGCCGACGGCGTGGTCACGTCCACGACCGCCTCGGTCCCCGCATCGAGGAGCGTCTCGAGACGGTCGCGCGACCCGATCCGGGCGACCAGCTCCAGGTCGGCGGCGGTCTCGATCGCCGCGCTGATCACGCTCCCGAGCTTCCCGCCCGCTCCCAGCACTCCGACCTTCATCACCCGACAAAACCTACTCGTCCCCCGGACTGTCCAGGCAGGCCGGTCCAGGCCCGAACCGGTAGGCCGCGGAGGCGCCGATCACAATCCCGGCCGGATCTGGCAGGCTTGGGACCATGGTGGTGCAGACGATCCCCGCGCGCATCCGCTGGGCGGTGGACTTCATGGACGTGCAGCCCAACGACCACATCCTCGAGATCGGATGCGGTCCGGGTGCCGGCGCCGAGCTCATCTGCAGCCGCCTGGAGACCGGCAAGCTCTTCGCGATCGACCGCTCGGAGTCCGGTGTCGACCGGACGAAGCGGCGGTGTGCGAGGTTCATCGACGCCGGCCGGCTCACCGTCCGCCAGATCGATCTGGCCACGCTGCGCGTGCCCGTCAAGCGGCTCAACAAGGTGTTCGCCTTCAACGTCAACCTGTTCTGGGTGCGTGACGCGTCCGCGGAGATCGCGCTGCTCCACGAGCGGGTCCTTCCCGGCGGCACCGTCAACATCTTCTACGAGGCGACCCGTCGCGAGCAGGTGCCGGAGATGCTGGAGAAGACCTCCAAGGGCCTTGCCGAGGCCGGGTTCCGCGTCTCCATCGTCGACAGTCGCCAGCCCGCCGCGATCGGGATCATCGGACGGCGATAAGCCGCCGAGTCGAAATCGGGTCGAGTGTCGGGCCAGATTTCCCGCGCGAGCCAGTCGAGATCCGGGCCAGCTCGCGGTCAGGCGGGGCCCACGACCGCCAGCAGCTCCGGGCGGGAGAAGATGTCGGCTCCGATCGCGGCACAGTCCTCGAGGGTGACTGCCTCGATCCGGGCAAGGATGTCGTCGATGGTCAACAGCTGGTCGTGGACGAGCTCGGCCTTGCCCAGGCGCGACATCCGCGAGGCCGAATCCTCCAGCCCGAGGACCAAGCCACCGCGGAGCTGGCCCTTGCCGAGCTCGAGCTCCTCGGGCGTGATGCCCTCGCGGGCGACCTTCGCGAGCTCGGCCCGCACGGTCGCAAGGACCTCGTCCCGCTTCGCCGGCAGACAGCCCACCGAGACGCCGACGAGGCCGGTCTCGGCATGGCTGCTGGTGAAGGAGAAGACCGAGTACGCGAGCCCGCGGCGCTCGCGCACCTCCTGGAAGAGGCGGCTCGAGGGTCCGCCCCCGACAGCGGTGTTGAGCACGCCGAGGGCGAACCGGCGATCGTCGTCACGGCGCAGCCCCTCCATCCCGAGGACGAGATTGACCTGCTCGAACGGACGTTGGGTCTCGGCCCGCCCCGGATGCACCGGAACCGGGTCACCGCCACGAGGCGGCCGCGGGGGCGTCGTACCGTCCAGGAAGCCGTGGCCGGCGAACGCCTCAAGCACCTGACCTACGACGGCGTCGTGGTCGAGGTTCCCGGCGGCCGAGACCACGACGTTCGGGGCAACGTAATGCTCACGGTAGAAGGCCTCGATCTGGTCCCGACCCAGAGCCGCGATGGAACGTTCGGTTCCGGCGATCCCCCGCCCCAGCGGGGTGTCCTCGCCCCAGGCCTGGGCCGCGAAGAGGTTGTGGACGACGTCGTCGGGATCGTCGTCGTGCATCGCGATCTCGTCGAGGATGACGTCCCGCTCGGCCTCGACGTCATCGGGCGTGAGCAGGGAGGAGGTCACCATGTCGCCCAGCACGTCGACCGCGAGCGGGAGATCCTCGTCGAGCACTCGGGCGTGGAAGCAGGTGTACTCCTTCGCGGTGAAGGCGTTGAACTCCCCACCCACCTTGTCCAGCGCGACGGAGATGTCGAATGCCGAGCGCGTGGGCGTGCCCTTGAAGAGCAGATGCTCGAGGAAGTGCGAGGCACCGTGCAGCTGCGCCGACTCGTCGCGTGAACCGACGCCGACCCAGACACCGACGGCGGCGGAGCGTACGCCGGTCATCTGCTCGGTCACGATCCGCAGGCCACTGCGATGCACCGTCCGACGTACGACGCCGGCGGCGGTCTCCTCCAGCGTGACGGTCGTATCGGCGGGCTGGGCGGCGCCGGACCGGTGAAGACCGGACGACCGGCCGGCAGGAGTCTGCCGACCGGTCGTCCGGGTGTTGCGATCAGCCATCCGGCCGGGTCACTCCTCCGTCGCGGCACCGGCCTCGGACGCCTCGGCGTCCTCGCCGGCGGACTCCTCGATCACGGGAGCCAGCGACAACTTGCCGCGGTCGTCGATCTCGGCGATCTCGACCTGGATCTTCTGCCCGACCTCGACCACGTCCTCGACCGACTCCACCCGCTTGCCGCCGTTGAGAGCGCGCAGCTTCGTGATGTGGAGCAGCCCGTCCTTGCCCGGGAGCAAGGAGACGAACGCGCCGAAGTTGGTGGTCTTGACGATGGTCCCGAGGTAGCGCTCGCCGACCTCGGGCATCGTCGGGTTGGCGATCGCGTTGATCGCGGCCCGGGCCGCCTCGGCCGCGGCGCCGTCGGTCGCACCGATCAGGACCGTGCCGTCGTCCTCGATGGAGATCTGGGCGCCGGTGTCGTCCTGGATCTGGTTGATCACCTTGCCCTTGGGGCCGATGACCTCGCCGATCTT
>Ga0164242_10007645_pt1 | contig 11797 bp, 15 predicted proteins | sample OricomgcompostMG_FD_108783 | JGI IMG/M metagenome (GOLD analysis project Ga0164242, IMG submission 108783) | Miracle-Growth compost microbial communities from Emeryville, California, USA - Original compost - Miracle growth compost (MG) ... | reverse complement strand
CCTAAGCAGGTGGGGTACCGGGTACATAGGTACCTGCAACAGGAACCAATATTTGTGCACATGCCTGTGGAATGGTAGTGGAATAGCTTCACCTTCCTGCTTCTCGCGAAAAATAAACTCTTACCTACCTACCTTGGTAAACTTTCTAGCCTCCGCTTTATGGTCTAGAAATCTATCCTTGGAGCTTAACTATAGGCACCTAAGAAGGCTGAGATCGAGTTTGGAAGAGCCTGGCAAAGGTATCACATCCCAGATCCCTCTGTAAGTGGGATGATGCCCACTCGAACCACCTAGCCAACATGGCAGATTTCGATCTTGGCTCGTCGTTCATTCCGGCCCTGTACAAGCCAGCCGCTCTACTTCCCATTGTGAAGTACCGCGATGGCCTGCTTTACCTTGTTGAGACCAACCCCGTCACCATCGTTGTTGGCCAGACTGGCTCTGGTAAAACAACACAGATACCCCAGTTCCTTGAGCACGCTGGCTGGTGCGCTGACGGGAAGATCATAGCAGTCACTCAGGTAAGAACCCCCCGGGTTGTGTTGTTTGTCAGCGTGTTACCTTCCAAGAGCCATCAAAACTGACCTAAGCAAGCCGAGACGTATTGCTGCTGTTACAGTAGCCATTCGGGTCGCAGAAGAATTTGGGTGCGAGACCGGCAAGGAGGTCGGGTACTCAATACGCTTTGAGGATGTAACTTCGGCCTCGACGCGCATTAAATTCATGACCGATGGCCTCCTTATCCGTGAGGCGTTGGTGGACCCCCTCCTTTCTCGTTACTCTGTCATTATGGTAGACGAAGCCCACGAGAGGTCCATCAGCTCAGACATCCTACTTGGTCTTCTGAAGAAGATCCGCAAGAAGAGGCCGGAATTGAGAATCGTTGTCAGCAGCGCCACGCTGCAGGCCGAGGAGTTTCTGCGTTTCTTCGCTGAGGATGGTGGGAATGAAGCATCACCAGAGGCGTCTACTAAGGCAATTGGCTCGATTATCAGCGTCGAGGGCAGGACGTATCCGATTGATGTCCTCTATTTAGACTCATCTGCGGAAGATTACGTCGAAAGAGCCCTGTCGACAGTCTTTGATATACACGAAACGGAACCCAACGGGGACATACTAGTCTTCCTTACCGGGAGGGAGGAAATCGACTCTGCGGTTGAGGCCGTCTCAGAAAAGGTTTTGGGACTGCCTCCCAAGTCCCAGTCGTTGTTGCCGCTGCCGTTGTACGCTGGCTTATCAGCAGAGCAGCAAATGTACGTTTTCGACGAGGCACCAGAAAACACCAGGAAGGTTATATTCTCGACAAATATTGCTGAAGCTTCCGTCACCATAGACGGCATCGTCTATGTTGTGGACTGTGGCTTCGTTAAGCTGCGGGCTTATGACCCGAAAACGGGTATCGAAACCTTGACGGCAACGCCGGTATCTAAGGCCTCGGCTGCGCAACGGGCTGGACGGGCTGGACGAACCAAACCGGGGAAGTGCTTTCGACTATATACCGAGGACGCGTTTCAGTCTCTCCCGGAGGCTAATATCCCCGAGATCCAGCGATCGAACTTGGCGCCGTTTATCCTGCAGCTTAAAGCACTCGGGATCGACAATGTGCTACGCTTCGACTTCCTAACACCGCCTCCCGCAGAGCTGATGGTGAAAGCCCTTGAGCTCCTCTACTCGCTCGGTGCATTGGATGAATATGCCAAGTTAACGAAGCCGCTTGGCGTGAGAATGGCAGAGCTCGCGGTAGAGCCGATGATGGCAAAGACCCTACTCTCCGCTCCGACCTTTGGCTGTTTGAGCGAAATGCTTACAATAGCTGCCATGACCAGCCTTGGAGGGAACGTGTGGATCCAACAAGACGGGGAGAAGAAGAAAATGGAGAGCTCGAGGAGGAAGTTCGCAGCGGAGGAAGGCGACCACCTGACCTTGCTCAACGTCTACCAGGCGTTCGTGACGAAAGGGCGGAAGGAGTCACGATTCTGCCACGACAACTCGCTGAACTTCAAGGCACTGAGCCGCGCCGTCAGCATAAGAACACAACTCAAGCGGTTTCTTGAGCGATTCGGGATCAACGTGGATGAATCCCTTGCGGGGCCCGCTGCCGGAACCAACAAGGCTGAACAGGTCCGGCGGTGCTTGACGACGGGCTATTTCGCCCACGCCGCGAGGATGCAGCCTGATGGGACTTTCCGCAACATTGCGGGAGATACCGTCTTGCACGCCCACCCTAGCTCTCTGATGTTCAACAGGAAAGCAGACTGGGTGATATTCCACGAGGTGTTCGAAACGGGCAGTAAGATTTACATTCGGGACGTCAGCAAAATCGAGAAGAATTGGCTGTTGGAATACGCCCCGGATTTCTACCAGACAAAGTCTTGATCCTGGAGCTCTGGGACGCGACCCTGAGTAATAACAACGTTTGCACCAGGTTTCGACTACGAGTGGTGCACTGTTAGTTACCCCAAGCTGCAGTCTCTCCAGCCGAAGGCCTGGCCCGTCGAGGGGAAATAGTCGAACCAAGAGATCAATTGACTTGAGAGGACAGGGGAGGTATGTATGAAACAACTGAGACGGAACTATCAATCCTGAGATAATACCTTGAAGATATGACAAGCGAGTATCGTTTCTCAAGGCCGGGGATTGTCGTCCGAGACCGAAGCTTTCCTTATCAGAGAAGCAAGACCACTTTGGGGGATTATATTACCGCGCGAGGACTGTGGATTGTCCCACAATGCTCAGCCACCAAACTTGGGGCCCTGAAGCTCCGTTATGCAGGGAGTTGGGGACAAGAAGCTTTGGTGGTGGTGGATCTCAGTTGGTCAGAAGCTTGAGCGACTGCTAGCGCCAGGGGTTGTCCACCGGATTCAAAGCTTCTCAAAACCAAGCTTCCAGAACTCTTGTCCCGCCTCACTGTGTTTCCGTGATATTAGCGAGAAAGGACAAGCGCGTCAAAAGATCAGTCTGCAGAGCCAGGTCAGTCCATGTCCGTCATGTGTACGGAATAATTACAACGCAACCACCACCGACGTGTCCAATACTGGCAGCTTACGGTGTCCTACCCAGAGTGCTCGTTGCGTTGGCCTAGGCCCAGGCCCCTCCCTGTGACACCTCATTTCGGCTGATTTTATTAGTTCGATAAACATTTTGCGACCGAACCAACCCCTGGGAGTCGAGAAACAGGTCAGGGCGGCACCAAGGAGCCACAGACGAAATTAGCGCCACATTTTACCTGCACGGCGATCTGGGTCCTCCTGGCGGGCTGCGGGCCACTGAACGGCCGTTGGGCGACTTGGGGACCCCTGGCGGGCATCCTCCCGCTTTTGATTAGGACGAAATTAGCAATTTCTATTCGTCCGTCAGCTCCTAGCTCGCTGCCGATTGGGCCACTTTCCCCATTCGGCCATGTCCGTTGTGATCCCCCTAATCCCATGTTGAATCCCCAAATCCAAACTCCCTCTCTTTCCCATCCCAATCCGCAACGGCTGTGGACGTTCGTCGGCTCACACACTCTTTTGTTTTGCTTGCAAGCAGGCGTGCCATTCCTTGATATCGACGAAGCATTCTGTGCTCGTTGACCACACTCTTTTTTACCGTTATTCCAGCTCGGAATAGTCCACTCCTTTTATCGACAGCCTGCTTGACGCTCCGTATCGAATTCCCGACGATCCAGTCTATACGCCCGTCTCTAATAGGATCGCCTTCTATTGTTTTGTTTCGACTGCACCAGAAACAAAAGCCCTCGCGGAGGCTATCGCCGTTTAACGACTATACTATGACAGCATTTTTTCGAGTCACCTAATCTTTGTTCTTCTGTAACTTCCCGAACACTGACTTATACGAAATTCTGTCGAAACACACATCTTCTCGACTCGTCTTGTGCCTGGTATATTTGGGTCAAATTCTGCGCTGTTGAGCGTCGACACGGGATTTAGTGGTGATGGAGGGAGCTGTGTTGCCCAGGGCCGCTCATACCCTTGGGTCGAGGGTACCATCGTTGAAAACTCGAGAGGGTATGGACGCCCCAACCAAGATACTGGGCCCGAGATGGCCTAGCCGAGTAATGGCTCGGGCGGCTTCGAGCAGCACCTGCGCTCCTGGTGACAACACTGGTACCTGCGAGAAACCGGCTTCCAGCATGACCATGACCCTGCCTATTGTTCTCGGAGTAGTGTAAGTGACTGAGCAAACTCCAGCTCTTGGTTGATTATTCTAATGGCAACCTCAGGATTCCCGCTGTGGCCCTTATCTGCGTATTACTCTACCTCCACCGGAGGAATCTGAAAAAGCAGAGGATGGAGGATGCCGTCGACCCCCACAAGTCGTTGGATTTCGGTCTGGGAGACGACAAAGGCGGCATGGGGAAGCGGAAGAGCATTTTGGGCATGGGGAAGGACCATTCAAAATACCGGCAGTTGTCCATGGACATGAACCTTTCAAGCCCCTACCTTCTCCCCCCAGGCCTGCAGAGCTCCCGGGAATCGCTACACTCGTTGGCCAAGACTCTCCACCAGAACGAGGACCCCTATCGCCCTGTGGCCCAATATGCGGGTAGCGACACTGCCTCAATTCGGTCCGGCCTCAAGGCCCACGACGGGTCTTCGATGTACACCAGTTCGAGCAATCGTCGGGAATCGGCTTCCCGCTCTCATTCAATGGCCACTTCGGGCACGTACGTTGCCTCTCCTCGACAGAACTCGTTCCCCAAATCCCCACCACCACCGGAGCCCGCGCATATGAAGCCATCCACTGCCATCCCTGAGGACTTCGAGGCGTCCCCAACCCTGCCAGCGAAGGACCCATTCCGCTCACCCGCCGCACTGACACTGCCCGACTTCGCCTCAATCCCGTATCCTGATGAGAATCCGGCGGCGGCGACGATGCCGACTTCCCCGGTAATCCAAGATCCTCCTGCTGTTGCGCAACGCATTGCTCGAAGGCCCCTGGAACCACAGTCGGCGACCATCATGAGCGCCGATGAGGAACCGGACATGGCTGGCAACGATGCGGCCCATTACAACGCTAGCCAAGTCCCTATTGGCCAAGCGGAGACTTCTTCCGACTACCATAACCGGGATCTCACAAGTTCACCATCGCATCACGAGGCATCTAACTCTATCTCGCACCACCCAGTTACCGACCCCCTTGCATTTGATGCCCAACCTACGCTTCCTACCCTCCCTCCGGTCGCAACCGCGATTATCGAGGAGCCCGAAGGGTACGATACTCACGACTACCCGCAAATGCCAGAGGGTCCCTACGGCCAACAGGAGTATTACGAGGACAACTTTGACGACCGTGGCCGGAACATGCACAGAGAGTCGATGAACTACCAACAGGCACCCCAGACAGGGCTTGGTGTCCCGGAGCAAGACACCCGCCGACTCTCGGTTGGTATGCGGCCTCTGCCTCCAGACGAGTTCATCGAGTCTGAGGACCCCGAGACTCGGGCGAACCGCATCCGATCGTTCTACAAGGAGTACTTTGACGATTCGAAGCCCGATCCCATGCCCGCGATGCCCCCGATGGACGATCAACCTCGCGGCAGGGCGGACTATTACGAAGATTATGACCAGAGCTACTACCCAGCCGAGGCCCCGTACTACGACCCTGGTTCCAACGCCTTCGTCATGCCGTACGCCCAGCCTGTAGCCCGCCGCGCAATGACGCCCCCGCCTTCGGGTTCGAGATTCCCGGGCCCCCGCGGTGGCCCACGCGGTCCTCCGCGCGGGCCCCACCACGGCTCCATCGGAGGGATGAGCCTGCCCGGCGGCCGCGGCGGACCCATGAGGCCCGGCTCCGCAGCCTCGAGCAACTACGGCCCGCGCCCCGGCTCCTCGGTGTCGAACGCGTGGGGTAGGCCCCGCGCTGGTTCGGCCATGTCGGGTTCGCGGTTCGGAGGTGGGCCCAAGAAGCCGATGCCGCCACCGCCGGCCCTGAGCACGCTGCCTAACCCGTCCAAGCTCCGAGACGACTCGTTTGTTTTCCTTAATGCGACTGACTTCGCGCCGCCAGAAACGATCAAGGATCGGGTTGCGGGTCGACCTCAGAGTCCAGCGGGAGGCGAACGCCGTCCGTACCAGCTCAATGTTCCCGTCCATTCTCCCTTGGTCAATGCATTTGAGGAACTATCTGTATTGCCCAGCCCGTAAGTTTTTACCTACCCCTTGCTACATGGCTAGTGGTCACCATCTTTTTCTAACCGCGCAACAGACATCTCCTGCGCAAATCTAGCACGTTCACTGGCCTAGACTTTGCTCCTCCCCGCAAATTCCAGGACTCGGACACACGGAGCGAGACGGGCTCCATCCGCAGTAACCGCAGCGGCATCTCAGCCGTGCAACTGGGTGCGATCCGCAACGGGGCCGGCCGCGTTAGCCGGCTCCCGGAGGACAGCATCTTCACGGCGTCCCAGATGCAGACGAAGCTGAAGCCTTCTTGGACCATGCGTGACTAGGGTGGCCTCACACACCTTGGTGGTCACCCATATATGATCGCAGACCCGCTCTAGAATGACACCCGTGGTCGTTCTTGCATTTCTTTTTCTCTATAAGCATATCAGGCGCACCTCGGCATTCCAGCCTTCCCCCGTGAGGGTCGTTGAACCCAGTTCACCCTATTGTTCCCCGTCAACCGCACCTGGTTTGGCGTGGGTAGGACGACTTTTCGACCACTACATGGTTATTATGTGACCTGCTTGGAACGGGACACACAGGAGCATCGGTACCCCATTATCATCAACAATCCACAAAATGGACGGCATACTGGTAATGTCTTTGTGTTTTATCATCATAGAGGAGCATGTTTGGAGCGCATATGATGGAAAGTGGTGGAACAACAACCCCATGGCACATTCACGGTCGCCCATATGTATGACTATATCTAGAAAACAGGTACGGATCCGTACATGTAGCCGAAAGGCGCATGGCTCATAGGGAAACTTGCATTGGACAGCTCGACACACAATGTTACAATGTTCAGCTGGATCAGAATACGTAAAATGTCTTGGTGCCCCGTCATCCAACGTGAGTGGGTGTTGGACATGGCTTAGACATTGATGCTTACGGCAGATTAGTGTCAGCGGGAACGGAGTATTGGAGCTCTGAGAGCAGATCGCTACTACGTTGTTATTGTTCCGAGGTTGCTTCCCCGTACGTAGTATCATATCCTCGTCGGCACAGTCTCTATTCGGACACTCCGGAATAGGAACGACATTCTGGAGACCAACTGCCCCGGTGTGCTACCCGGTTCACGCCGATGAAAGCAGGAAGGGTGGGGATGGCAAGGATGGATGGCTGGTAAAAGCCTCTCACTGTCTCGCATGCCTCTGCGCCTCTGGGCCGTCAACATGCAAACGCATCCACCGAACACAGCGCTAGTCTTTCTATTTTTGAGCACTCGATCATCGCACTGCGAGTCAACGGCCAATGGGATGGCACGTCGACACCCGCCAGTGGGATAGCCGATGGAGCGCGCGAACACAGCCATGCCGCCATCCTCTCGCGGCTTGGGATGGATACGAACGGTCCACTACCTCTAGGGCAGTTTTAGTGCGTTGGTTGTTGGCCGACGGGAAAGGATGGGCAGTGTCGGCTCGACAACTGAATGGCCAGTTGACTGGCGACCAAAGACGAAAATGCTACCAGATTGGATTTTTGATCTCCAATGACGTTGTGGCCTTAACAGAACGGGATATTATTGCGGTGCCAACCTTGGTTCTGGTCGTAGTTTGCACTGTCAGAAACGTCATGGCTGTCCGCTGCCTTGCTCTCGAAACGGGGGTGAATTTGACCGAGACACGAGGGAGCCAATTGCTGGATGCAAATTGAGAAACGGGCCTCCTCACCGATATTGTCGCTCCGTTGGCGGAAGACAAGAGACGGCAGTAATCTCGATTACTGAAGGATTACCCGGAACCCAGCACAGAGGTGCAGTATGCAGTGAGCAGAGAGTCTGGACTCTTTGCTCCTATTGAGCCCGCGGGATGGGTGAATGTAATATCTGCTCATCGCGTTGGTGGCTGGAATGGATATTAGGCCAGCCGGTGAGCCGGGGGGATTCCAGCAAGTCAGCAAACTTCATGACCCCACCATGATCATGGCGTTCACGGAGCGGGGGGGCGTTAGTTAGCTTGCCGGCGGCGTCTTTGACTTAAATGGAAGTGCGTGCGGCCTAACCACAGCTATCCATCGATTCAGCGTGCCTCGGACTTTTGTGAAAGACTAAAACTTTCTAAACATCTCCTCCTCTTCCTCCTTCACTTTCCCAATTGTGTGGTCCCAGGATACAGACATATATATCCGCATCAACCGGGAAAAAGGCGGACTCCTGGCATAGCTGCGAGGTTAATTGCACACACAACACACGACTCGCCCATCCCGTAAATCCCAGAAAGAGCCGAGGAGACGGACGGAGCAGCTGTCAATGCAAACACCGCCACGAGTCGGACTTCGATAACCCGCGACATATGAGCCGACGACTAACGCGTTGAGACATACACTCGGATCTGACAGAGCATAATAACGAGTCACGCAAGAAAAGAAAAAGAAAAAGAAAAAACGGTCTAGAACGAGGGAAATTAGGGGAGATCCTAGGCGAGCCTTACTCGTGGGCCGACGGGGCAAGGGGAAGAAGAGCTTTGCCTTTTTTTTTTTGGCTCGTGCAGTTGCCAGCTTGGCAGACTTGCGTGGGATTTCTCAGGGGAATTTCAACGCGGATATTTGGGGCACGATTCGGATTGACCCCACCGTTCCCCGCCGCGACCAGGACTCGAAGGATTCCGGGATTGAGACCAAAAAAAGGGGACACTAGGAAAAGGAAGCAAAAGGAGGAAGAAAAGAAGCCAAAGAAGAGAGACGACGAAGACGACGAAGACGAAAAGGGAATCCGAGAATTGATATCCTCGTCAAACTCACTCATCCCAGCCCATCCATCAACCAACCCATTCATCCATCCACCCAAGCCGGTGTTCCTTGTCCAGGATCAAAGCGAAACCCCAGTCCACCAATCTCGGAGATCGACTGGGCACCATCCAGAAACGGGTCTCGGGCACGCCACCCTAATACGACCCTCTGCTCCGCCGTCCGCCAGTGCTCCCACTCAGCCTCTCCTGTTGGGTGTGTGCCTGTGTGTGGGTGTTACGGATTGCTGGGTTTGGAAAGTTCAGCGTGGGAAATACGGGCTCTGCTTACCGAGAAACGGTTCGACCGCGGCGAAATAATAATAATACCACAATATTACCACCCCGAGAGGAGCGCCAGCAACAACGCCAGCAACGCGGCACCACCACTCCCGACCTGGGCTACTATTACTCTCTTGTCGCTTTGCAGCCTGAACTTGATTGTTCTCCACCTGCATTTTGCATTCCTCATTCCTCTCTCCGCGACAACACCAACCCCCTTTCTCCCTTCTTCGCAACTTCTATTCCCAAGTCGTCTTGCCAGGCTCTTCATTTCTGACGTTTTCGTTGGCCTGGAATTCGACCGTCACTCTTTTTCCTCTTTTCCACACACGCGCGCGCGCGCCCACCCCCGGACAACGCCACCGTCGGGAGGTCACCGAGTGCTCAGCCATTCGTTTGGCCCTGGCCATCGCGACTCTCAAACACGCCTCCACCCCCCCTTTTTCCGCACTACTCCTCGAAGCCCGTCCATTGCACTCTTCTTCGCCTATCGTCGAGTGTTCTCGAGGGAAATAGTCCCGGTCTAAAGGTTTGTAGCCCCGATTATGGCCGCGCTTTCTTCCCCTGCGGCCTGTGCAGTTCAGCTGTGTCACCGTCATTGCTCTCTCATCGTGTCGTTGTCGCGATCTCGATGTTATCGAGATCTCAATGGATCTCGATGGCTTCGCTTGTCGGCCCGCCGACCACAACATTACATCGCGCGTTCCATTCTTATGCCTTCATCCCCAGCATGCATCCCGCAAATCTGCTCGGCAGTTCTCGCCCCAAGCCGTGCTTTGTCGCTAACAATGGCCTTGCTCTATAGAGATCTTCCTCGGTTGAGGCGGCATATTTTTATCATGTCTTCCAACACTACAAGTACGAGCCGTCCACAAGGAACGGATCCGCCTAACACATCGACGACCAGCAAGCGCTCAAGTTCTACTGCTAACCCCCCAACCACAGCGTCCACCCCGGACCCTACCACCTCTCCGTCACCTACCTCGCCATCGTCGACACCTCCCACCACCACACCCACCACTTCTCCAACAAGCGAACCGACAACTTCCAACCCCCCCAGCAAAACAACCACAACACCACCACCGTCTTCAACTCCGGAGCAGACTACATCCAAGTCAGAGACACCAACGCAACCTGGGGAGAGTACGAGTACAGTTGTCACCACAATCACATCTCCCCGCCCCTCTCAAACAGGCGATACAACCACATTGCCGACATCATCTTCCACAACCGGCGCCGCCATCAACCCGAGCGGCGGCAGCAGCGGCGGTCTCAATGACAAGGGCAAGATAGCCGTCGCCGTTGTCGTCCCCATCGCCGCAGTGGCACTTCTCGTACTGGCCGGAATCTACTTCTGGCGCAAGAGGAAGCAAAGGAAGGACGCCGCGGAACAGGCCCGCAAGGAGGTCGAGGATTATGGCTACAACCCCAACGCCGACCCGACCATCCCCAACGTGGGCCCCGCCGGCGGGCCGTTCGAGATGGTGAAGGAAGATGCTTCGTCCGGTTACCGGGGCTGGGGTTCCACCACGCTCGCGAGCTCAACCGGCAGGAAGGCATCCACAACCATGTCAGGAGGTCCCGCTGGAGCAGCTTACTCCGACGCCCCCTCGCCGACACGAGGAAACCTCTCCGATACCCGCTCGGGAGAGCCGCTGATGCACGACGGATCGCAGTCACCCGAGGGCGAGATCCTCGGAGCCATGGGCCCGTCTGCGGCCGCCAACCGCGCCGACGTCCACCGCGGGCCCTCCAATGCGTCGTCCTCGTATAGCGCTGCAGGCCGGTCCGACGGATCCGGCGAAGGCCCCGGCGGATACGGCGGAGGCGCCCAGTATTACGACCAGTACGGCAACAGCAACCCGTACACCGATCGCCCGGGCGGCCCAGCCGACGGCGTCGCGCAACCTGTCATCCGCGACGTCACGGCGAGGCGGAACACGAGGATCGAAAACTCGGGCCACTATGCGCAGCAAAGTGCCGGCATCTCGCAGAATTTCTAGCGGGAGGAAAAAGGAAAAAAAGAGTATTCCTACGATCAACAGAAAAAAAGCGTTCCATGATCTGCAGCCGGCTCGAAACTTTTTTTGCATACGATAGATACCCGTCTCCAGCCACACAGCACATGGTCCATAACAACATGTTTCTCGGAGTTTGTTCCGTCGACGTCTCGCTCCTTTTCCACCCGGCGTTCTACGGTTTAGGCCATTGCATCATATTTCCTTGAATTTGTTCATCACATAATAATACTATGTTCCGAGCTTGGGACACAACACCTTACTCTGAGGCCCGCATCCCTCGTCAAAGAGGTCGAGCTCTGCCGTTTATACGGCATGACAAGGGGCAGGGTCGGAGTGACCAGCAGCTGTTCGACGAAGGGCATGGAACCATGGAGAGCCGTTCGGATGAGTAATTATACGGGATGATTGTTGAACTGTATGTTGGGGAGATCAGACAGAAGAGGGGTTCGACATACGTTCCCGAGTTGTATTTGAGGGGGAAGCCCTGCCTTGACAGGATACGATCTTTTTGGTTTTTTCTCTCTGCCATTTTCCTTGCTGATGCAACGGCGCACACAAGTTCAAAACTGACTCAATCGTCGCTCTTGGGGCTCCTTTCTTT
>Ga0164242_10007644_pt1 | contig 11798 bp, 11 predicted proteins | sample OricomgcompostMG_FD_108783 | JGI IMG/M metagenome (GOLD analysis project Ga0164242, IMG submission 108783) | Miracle-Growth compost microbial communities from Emeryville, California, USA - Original compost - Miracle growth compost (MG) ... | reverse complement strand
TCGTCGGTGTGAGTCAGCCGGCGGCGACGACGAGCAGCTGACCGGTCACCGCGCCGGAGGCCAGCAGCCGCCCGATCGCGTCGTCCGTGCGCGATCTCGCACTGGCGCTGTCGGTGATGGCCGGCCCGACACCGCTGGACCCGCTCGCCGGACCGCTGCCCGGCGTGGACTGGGTTGCCGCGGTCGAGGACGGTGCGGAGCTGCCCTGGGCCGGGTTGCGCGTCGCGGTGTCGGACGATCTCGGGTTCGCGACGCTCGACCCGGACGTCCGCGCGTCGTTCCGCCGCGCACTCGACGCGCTGGCCGACGCGGGCGTCGAGTTCGTCGAGGCCCATCCGCGGCCGGTCGAACCTACCCAGCTCTGGGATCCCATCGCGCTGGCCGAGGGGTACGCGTCCGAAGGACCGCTCGTCGAGGCGCAGCCGGACCTCGTCGGCGCCGACGCCGCCACGATCACGCTCGCGGGTCGCGACCTGACCGCGCAGGCCTACCTCGACGCGCAGGAGGCGCGCTACGCCTTCGCGGCCGAGTGGGAGCGGTTCCTCGCGTCCTACGACGTGCTGCTGACGCCGACCATGCCGGTGACCGCGTTCGCGCTCGGGCGGCTCGCTCCCGAGACGATCGACGGTGTGCCGGTGCCGGAGTCCTTCGACGCGTGGTGCGCGCTCGCGCTGCCGGCGAACCTGGCCGGGATCCCGGCGGTCAGCCTGCCGATCGGCGCCGGTCGCGACGGCCTGCCGGTCGGTCTGCAGGTGATGGCGGGGCGGTGGCGCGACGACGTGGCGCTGCGCTTCGCGGCCGCCGTCGCGCGGGTGTGCGGCTCGTCGGTGTGAGTCAGCCGGCGGCGACGACGAGCAGCTGACCGGTCACCGCGCCGGAGGCCAGCAGCCGCCCGATCGCGTCGGACTGCCGGCTCGCGACCTGCCAGCGCGGGTCGTCGGCGTGGCGGCGGGCCAGCTCGCGCTCGACGGTCGCCATCCGCTCGTCCCAGTCCGGCTCGTCCGTGCCGAGCGCGGCGAGCCCGGCGCGCGTCACGACCTCGAGCCGCGCCCCGGCCAGCAGCCCGCGCAGCTCGTCCTCGGTGGGGAAGTGGTTGCCCTCCGGAGCGTGCTCGGTCGTGGGCTCCAGCGCCGAGAACACCAGCAACCCGAGCAGCCCGCCCGGCTCGAGGATGCGCCGCAGCTCCCGCATCCCGGCGGGCTGATCCGGCAGCGTGCAGATCACGCCGAGACACCACGCGCGGCGGACGGCCGCGTCGGGCAGCGGCAGCGCGGCGGCGTCGGCGCGGACGCTGGGTCGGTCGAAGAGCCGGCGCGCCGCCCGGCAGGCGCCGGACTCCGGGCTGCCGCTGCCCCGACATCCCGCGGGAAGCGCGTACTCGGGACCCAGGGCATCGACGACCTCGGCGGTCCACATCGCGACCGTGTCGAACTCGGCGTCCATCGCGTCAGCCATGAAGCATCCTGATCCCCTCCCCGACGCGCGCCTTGATGCGCGCGCCGTCGACGTAGCTACCCGCGGCCGCGAGCCCGGACACGTTGACCCCGGCCACCCCGTCGATCGCGAGCAGCCGGCCCGCGGTCGCCACGGCGGCCTCGATGCCGGCGGACACCGGGTCGGCCGCCTCGAGCACCGCGCGCACCGACCGCGGGTCGAGATCGAGGCCCGGCAGACCCTGCAGCGCGGCCGCGGATGCGGCGTCGGTGTACACGACCACCGACGCGATCACCGGGATGGACAGCCCGGCTGTACGCGCGGCGGTGACGAACGCGGCCACGCCGTCGACGTCCGCGACGTGGTTGAGTACCGCGACGGCAGCTCCGGCGCGCTGCTTCTGGAGGAGCCGCTGCGGGCGCAGCGCGACCGGCGGCGCGGTCGGCGTCTCCGGCACGGCGGCGGGAAGTCCTGCCGCGGCGGCCAGCGCCGCCAGCCGGGTGCCGTCCAGATCGAACACCTGCGTCACGTCCGGGCGCACGTCGTAGGCGCGAGCGTCGCCGGTCACGCAGAGCACGGCGTCGGCGCCGGCGCGGCGAACGCCGGCCAGCTCCTGCTCGAGGCTGATCCGGTTGCGGTCGCGGCAGGCCAGCGTGATCCACGGCCGCACGCCCGCGTCGCGCAGCAGTGCCGCGAGCATCGTCGGCGGGAAGTCGACACGGTCCTGGTGGTCGCCGACGAGCACGGCGTCGCAGCTGTCGCGCAGGATCGCCGCGGTCGCGGCCAGCGCTCCGGCGTCCGCCGGCGGTGCGCTCAGGTCCGTCAGCACGAGTGGGACGTCCGCGAGCGGCACCGGCGCCACCGGCGCGTCCCAGCGAACCGGCTCGGGGAACACGCACGGTTCGGCGACGAGCTCGCAGTTCCCGTCCGGGCGTACGCCGCCGCACGGGCCGTAGACCATCCGCTTCGGGCAGGTCACCGGCACTACTTCACCGTGCCAGACAGCGGCAGCTCCGGCGAGCATGCCCGGTGCCATCCCGCCCAGGCACTAGAAAGGGAGCATGACGCAGATCGTTCCGCAGTCGGGAAGCAGTTGGCTCAGCCGAGAGGAGCTGGACTCCGCTCGCGAGCGCCTGCCCATCCTCTACGTGGACGCCCTGCCCGTCCGCGTCGACACCAGTGGGGCGGTCACCGAGTTCGGGTTGCTGCTGCGGGTCACCGGGCACGGCGAGATCAGCCGCGCGCTGGTGTCCGGGCGCGTGCTCTATCACGAGCGGGTGCGGACCGCCCTGCTGCGCCATCTCGAGAAGGACCTCGGCCCGCTCGCGCTGCCGAAGGTGCCGCTGTCGCCACAGCCGTTCACGGTCGCGGAGTACTTCCCGACGCCGGGCGTCACCGCGTTCCACGACCCGCGGCAGCACGCGGTGTCGCTCGCGTTCGTCGTGCCGGTCGAGGGGGACTGCGCGCCACAGCAGGACGCCCTCGAGCTCACCTGGTTCACGCCGACCGAGGCGGCCGACCCGCGATTGCAGTCTGAGATGGCGGGCGGCCAGGGGACCTTGCTGCGACAGGCCCTTGCGTACTGCGGATTCTGACCGTGGGGCGCATCACGTCGACTGCCTGGGAAGGTTCACCGCGGTGACATCGGCGGGTAACGGCCGGCGGGTTCAGTGAAGGACGTTGCTGATCCAGAGGTCTGTCGAGGCACGCACCATGATCGAGTCCCCAGTTCCGCCGCACACCGGGTCGCCGGCCACGTTCGACCCCGACGAGGTCCGCGCCCTCACCGCCGCCGGAAGCCCGGTGCGCCTGCCCGCGCAGTGGGCGTTCATCCACGAGCACACGCCGTCGGACGCCGCGTACCTCATCCTCGACGGCACCGCCGCGGTCTTCCGGGGGCGTCGCCCGGTCGCGACGCTGGGCCCGGGTGACCTCGTCGGTGAGGGCGGCTTCGTGTTCGGCACGCTGCGCAACGCGACGGTGGCAAGCCGGGCCCGCGTCGCCGCGGTGCGCATCGACTACGCCGATCTGGCCGCGCTGTGTGACGCGCACCCCGGGCTGGGCCGCCGGATCGCCGAGCTCGGACAGCGTCGCGCCGCCTGACTCCTGCACGTCCCGTAGGGTCGGTCCCGGTGTGCCGGGAAGTCTGGTCGGCGATCCGTCGCCGCCTGCCCGGAGCCGTCCTTGACCGAGACCCGCCACTTCGCGCTCGTCGTGCTGCTGTGCGCCGCCGTCGGGATCGTGGCCGTGTTGTCCAACCGGCTCACCGACCGGCTGCGGGTGCCGGTGCCCGTACTCGTGCTGGTCGCCGCCGCGGTCGCCGTGCGCGTCGTCCCGCCGCTGCACGTCCCACCGGTAGCGACCGTCGAGGACGCCGCGACCGTCGCGCTGGTCTGCATCCTGTTCGACGGTGGCATGCACATCGGCCTGCGTCGCGTGCGGTCGGCGCTGGCGCCGATCGCGGTCGTCGGCGTGCTGGGCACCTTCGCGACGGCGCTCGGCGCGGCGGTGCTGCTGCACCTGGCGTTCGCGCTGTCGTGGTACGCGTCGCTGCTCGTCGCCACCGCGATCGCGCCGACCGACCCGGCGGTGGTGTTCTCGGTGCTGGGCCGCCGCGAGATCGTCGGGCGCAGCGGCACGATCCTCGAGGGTGAGTCCGGCGCGAACGACCCGGTGGGCATCGCGCTGATGGTCAGTTTGCTGTCGGCAGGAGGGTTGAGCGGTGCCGCCGTCGGGCAGGTGGCGGGTCAGTTCGTCCTGCAGATGGCGGTCGGCGGCGCGATCGGGGTCGTCGGCGGACTGCTGCTGCGCTGGTTCATCACGGCCGTCGCGCTGCCCAGCGAGGGCCTCTATCCGGTGCGCACCCTCGCCTGTGCGCTGCTGCTGTACGGCGTCGGCACGCTGGCGCACGGGTCGGGCTTCCTGGCGGTCTTCATCGCCGCGATCGTCATCGGTGACGAGCGCGCGCCGTTCAAGCGCGAGATCGAACGCTTCCACTCCGCGGTGGCCAGCCTCGCCGAGATCGTGGTCTTCGTCGTGCTCGGGTTGACCGTCGACCTCGATGTGCTGCGGCGCACGGAGGTGTGGGTACCCGGGCTGGTCGTCGGCGTGGTCGTCGCGTTCGCGGTGCGTCCGCTGCTCGCCGGGCTGTGCCTGCTGCCCGCTCGGCTGCGCCGCAACGAGCTGGCGTTCGTCCTGTTCGCCGGGCTGAAGGGTGCCGTGCCGCTGCTGCTGGGCGAGCTGATGGTGGCCGAGCACGTCGCCCACGCGCAGCGGCTCTACGGCATCGTCGTCGTCGCGGTCGTCTTCTCTGTCCTGGTTCAGGGCACGGCGACGCCCTGGGTGGCGGCGCTGCTGCGGATTCCGATGCGCCCGGTCGAGCTCACGCCGTACGCGTTCGGCGTGCGCCTGCGCGACGAGCCGTCTGGAGTGTTCCGGCACGTCGTCGATGCCGGCAGCCGGGCCGACGGGGCGGCGGTGTCCGAGCTGGCGCTGCCCGAGGACGCCTGGGTCAGCGCGGTGGTGCGGGACGGCGCGCTGGTGCAGGTGCGCGGGGACACCCGGCTCGAGCACGGCGACGACGTCGTCGTGCTCGGCGGGGACGGCGTGGACGAGCTGCTGCGCGCCCTGTTCGAGCGGTGACGGCTCAGCGCACGTCGAACGGGCGGAACTGGATGCTGATACGCGGCCCGGCCGGCAGCGTCGTCTTCGGCACGCAGTGCTCCCAGGTGCGCTGGCAGCTGCCGCCCATCACGAGCAGGTCGCCGTGCCCGACCTCGTGCCGGATCGTCGTGCCGCCGCCGCGCGGGCGCAGCAGCAGCGGGCGCGGGTCGCCGACCGAGACGATCGCGACCATGGTGTCCTGGCTGCTGCTGCGGCCGATGCGGTCGCCGTGCCACGCCACGCTGTCGCGGCCGTCGCGGTAGTAGCACAGGCCCGCGGTCAGGAACGGTTCGCCGAGTTCGTCCCGGTAGTACCGGTCAAGCTCGGCCTTCATCTCGTCCAGCAGCGGATCGGGCAGCGGCATGCCCGCGGCGTAGAACGCGAGCAGGCGCGGGACGTCCACCACCCGCTCGTACATCTGCCGCCGCTCGGCCCGCCACGGCACGCCGTCGCGCAGCCGCTCGAACAGCGCGTCCGCCCCGCGCAGCCACCCCGGCGCGACGTCGACCCAGGCGCCGTCGGTCAGTTGTGTGCGCGTGACGGCGCCGGCGAGCGGCGGCACGCCGGCCTCGTCGACGAGGTCGAGCAGCGAGGCCTGGAATGCGGCGCTGTGGACGGCGGTCATGCCGCCAGCGTACGCCTGAAACGTACGTGCGTGCGAATACGGCAGCGCGGAACCCGGGCCGTCACGGAGGCTGCCTCCGCTCTAGGGTGGGAGCAGAGCGGACACGGGGTAGGACACGGCAGACATGAGCGTCGACACGACCGAGCGGCCCGGCGCCGCGCACCCCGAACCGGCCCGGCGCCGCGGCACGCCGGAGTGGGTCGACCGGCTCATTGGGTCTGACCCCGGCCTGAACCGGCTGCTGATGGCGCTGCAGGCCGTGGTGTCGATCGGCATCGCGATGCTCGCCGAGTACGTGTTCGTCAAGACGACGCACGCGCTGCAGATCCCCGGGCCGCCGAAATTCGTCGACTACGACCCCCAGGCCGCGGCGGGGATCGCGGCCCAGCACCACGGCGTGCTGGTCATCGCGATCATGCTCGGCGCGATCATGGGGATGCTCGCGAGCTTCGGCGGCACGATGTTCGCCGGCACGAAGCCGCTGCTGGTCGGCCTGGTGTCCATGCCGGTGCCGATGGTCGGCGGCCTCGCGCTCGGCCTCGCGCTCGCCCCGCACCGGATTCTCGCCCTGGCCTCGTTCGTCGTCGTGCTCGGCCTCGGTACCTACGCGCGCCGCTGGGGGCCGATGGGCTTCTTCGGCGGCCAGCTCGTGTTCATGGGCGACTTCTTCGGCTTCTTCCTCAACGGCGCCATCACGCTGCACGACCTCGGCTGGCTGACGCTCGAGATCGTCATCGGCGTCGCGGTCGCGGTGCTCGCCCAGTTCACGCTGTTCTTCCCGAACCGGCGTGCGGCGCTGCGCCGGATGCGGCGCTCCTACGCGTCGCGCTCCCGGACGGTTGTGCGGGCAGCCCTGGACGTCCTCGACGCGCAGGACGAGAGCGAGGCGGCGCGGGCCCGGCGCCGCCTGCACCGGCTGCTCGTCCGGCTCAACGAGTGCGCCCTGATGATCGATGCCCAGCTGGGCGTGCCGGGCACGGTGACCGATCCGGCCGCCGCTGCCGTACTGCACCAGCGCATCTTCGACGCCGAACTCGGCCTTTCCAACGTCGCCCGCTTCGCCGCCCGGCTGGCCGGCCTGCCGGTGCCTCAGGAGTTGGCGCGCCTCCTGCGCGCGACGCTGGTGGCCATCGCCGACCGCGATATGGGGTCGGCCGAGCTGCTTGCCGTGCGCGTACTCGACGAATTGCGCAGCCTGCCTGAGCTTCCGCAGGACGTGTCGTCCGAGCTCACCGACGACTCCGAGCACACGACCCGGGTGCTGCTGCACCGTTTCGCGAACTCGGTGCTCACGCTCGTCGGCGCGGTGCATGCGGACGCCGGCGATCCCGAGGGCGAGTTCACCCCGTCGACGCAGCTGATGGCGGGCTTCCTGCCCGGGTCGACGCTGGTGAGTGCGATGGCCTCGCAGGAGTCCGGTCACCGCACGACCTGGACCGACCGCGTCCGGCTCGCGCCGAACGTCCGGACGGCGCTGCAGATGAGCGTCGCGGTGGCCGGTGCCGTCGTGTTCGGCGACCTGCTCAGCGGGCGGCGCTTCTACTGGGCCGTGATCGCCGCGTTCGTCACGTTCATGGGTGCGAACAACGCCGGCGAGCAGATCCGCAAGGGCGCGCTGCGCGTGGCCGGCACGTTCATCGGCGTCATCATCGGCGCGCTGCTGGCGCACGCCGTCGGCACGCGTACCGACCTCGCGATCGTGGTCATCCTGGCCGCGCTGTTCCTCGGCCTGTACTTCATGCGCATCAGCTACGCGTTCATGGTCGTCGGCATCACGGTCATGGTGTCCCAGCTGTACGTGCAGCTGGACGAGTTCACGAACTCGCTGCTCGTGCTGCGGCTGGAGGAGACCGCGATCGGCGCGGCGGTCGCCGCGCTCACCGTGATCGTCGTACTGCCGCTGCGCACCGGGCGGGTCGTGACGGTGGCGGCGCGCCGGTACGTCGACACGCTGCAGGACGTGACCGGGGCGGCGGTGGACGAGCTCATCGACCCGCGGGGGCGCAGTGCGCTCCGAGCTGCCATGCGCAGGCTGGACGCCGCGTACCAGGAGTTCACCGCGACGACGGCGGTGCTCACACCACGCGGCCTGATCGGCTCGCCGCCGGACGCGCACCAGGATCGGCTCACCGCCGCGGTCACCGCGTCCCGGCACTACGCGCGCAACCTCATCACCGACACGTCCGCCGCCGGCTGCCTGCCGGACGACCGGCGTGACGCGGTCGAGGTCGCCGGTCGCCGGTTGGCCGACTCGCTGCAGGGGATCGTCGGCGTGCTGCAGGACGGCGACGTGTCGCGCAGTTACGTCCGCTCGGCCGCGCTGTTCTCGGTCGTCGCCACCGGCACCGACCTCTCGCTCACCGACCCCTGTTACCTCGCACTGCGCGATCTGCAACTGGTCGACGGCGCTATGGTCCGACTGGCCCGCGCGATCGGCATGCCGATCGAGGCACTCGACACCGACGCGTCCCTGGAACTGCATCCGCGAAAGGACCTGGCATGACCGATCTGCTCGAGCTGCCCGTCACCACGCTGTCCGGCGAAGCGACCACGTTCGGTGGGCTGACCGGCGGCCGCGCGGCACTCGTGGTGAACGTCGCCAGCAAGTGCGGGCTGACACCGCAGTACAGCAAGCTCGAGGCGATGCAGCGCGAGTTCGCCGATCGCGGCTTCACCGTCGTGGGCTTCCCGTGCAACCAGTTCGGCGGACAGGAGCCCGGCACGTCCGAGCAGATCGCCGAGTTCTGCTCGGCGACCTACGGCGTCACGTTCCTGATGTCGTCGAAGGTGGACGTGAACGGCGCGAGCCGCGACGCCGTGTACGCGCGCCTGACCGAGACCGCGGACGCAGACGGCGAGGCCGGTGACATCCAGTGGAACTTCGAGAAGTTCCTCGTCGCGGCGGACGGACAGGTCGTCGCGCGGTTCCGCCCGCGCACCGAGCCCGACGCCCCCGAGGTGCGCGCGGCCATCGAGGGTCTACTCGGCTGACTCGCTGCGCCCGACTCGGCCGGCCCGAATTCGCTTTTCGTTCATCGCGACGGCGTCACGCTGGATAGTGTCGCGCCATGCCGCGCCCGCTGGACGACGCCATCGACCGTCGCATCGCCGCCCTGTTACTCGAAGACGGGCGCAGCACGCTCAAGCAGCTCGCTGAAGTGACCGGCTTGTCCGTGTCCGCGGTGCAGGCGCGGGTGCGCAAGCTCGAGGCGGACGGCATCGTCCGCGGCTACACCGCCGACATCGACCCCGAATCGCTCGGGCTCCCGCTCGCCGCGCTCGTCGCGATCACACCGCGCGACCCCGCCCACGAGTACGACATCCCCGAGCGATTGTCCGACCTGACCGAGATCGAGTCCTGTCATTCGGTCGCCGGTGACGACAGCTTCGTGCTGTTCGTCCGGGTCGCGTCGCCGAGCGCCCTCGAGTCGTTGATCCGCGAGATCCGGGTGCGGGCGAACGTCTCGACCCGCACGACGGTCGTGCTGCAGACCTTCTTCGAGCGCCGGGCGCATCCGGTCCGGGTCGACTGACCGGTTCTCTCGACAGGAAAAAGTCCGGCCGAGCCCGGTTTCGGAGCGAAATTCTCGCGGTATCGTTCCGGTATGACGACGACTCTCCGGGCAGCTACTCCTGCCGGCCGCTCTGCGGACCTCGACCCGCGCGCCGTCCACGAGACGATCGCCGCGCACCTGCTCGCCGACGGCTACGACCTCGTGCTCGACCTCGAGGCGTCGCGCGGCAGCACGATCGTCGACGCCCGCGACGGCTCGTCCTACCTCGACCTGTTCACGTTCTTCGCGTCCTCGGCGCTCGGCATGAACCATCCGGCGCTGGCCGACGACGCCGCGTTCCGCGACGAGCTCGCGCGCACCGCGATCAACAAGCCGAGCAACTCCGACGTGTACTCGGTGCCGATGGCCCGCTTCGTCGACACGTTCGCGCGGGTGCTCGGCGACCCGGCGCTGCCGCACCTGTTCTTCATCGACGGCGGCGCGCTCGCCGTCGAGAACGCGCTGAAGGTGGCCTTCGACTGGAAGTCGCGCTGGAACGAGGCGCACGGCATCGACCCCGCGCTCGGCACGAAGGTCCTGCACCTGCAGCACGCCTTCCACGGCCGCACCGGGTACACGATGAGCCTGACCAACACCGACCCGAACAAGGTCGCCCGCTTCCCGAAGTTCGACTGGCCGCGCATCCCGTCGCCGTCGACCAACGGCAACGCCGACGTCGAGGCTGCCGAGCGCGAGGCGCTCGCCGCCGCACGGGCCGCATTCGAGGCGAGCCCGCACGACATCGCCTGCTTCATCGCCGAACCGATCCAGGGCGAGGGCGGCGACAACCACCTGCGCCCGCAGTTCCTGCAGGCAATGCAGGCGCTGTGCCGGGAGTTCGACGCGCTGTTCATCATGGACGAGGTGCAGACCGGCGTCGGCATGACCGGCACCGCCTGGGCCTACCAGCAGCTCGGCGTCGAGCCCGACGTCGTCGCGTTCGGCAAGAAGGCACAGGTCTGCGGCATCATGGCCGGCCGCCGTGTCGACGAGGTGCCCGACAATGTCTTCGCGGTCTCGTCGCGCATCAACTCGACCTGGGGCGGCAACCTCACCGACATGGTGCGCGCCCGCCGCATCCTCGAGGTGATCGAGGCGGACGGCCTCATCGCACGGGCGGGAGAGCTCGGCGCGTCCCTGCTCGACGAACTACGCAGCCTGGCTGAGCGTCACGAGGTGGTCACCGAGCCGCGTGGGCGCGGTCTGATGTGCGCGGTCACGCTGCTCTCTGCCGAGATCCGCGACGAGGTGGTCCGCCGCATGCGCGAGGACGAGCACGTCTTGGTGCTGGGCTGCGGAGCGTCCAGCCTGCGCGTGCGCCCGGCCCTCACCGTCACCGAGGGCGAACTGCGGAGCGGGCTCGCCGCGCTGGACCGGGTGCTCGGGTCGCTGTAGCGGCCGTCCGGACAGCGATCAGGAGCGGACGAGCGAGCGGGCGGCCAGTTCGATCTCGCTCTCGCTGAGCAGCACGAGGTTCGCCGCGCCGCCGAGCGGGATGAAACTGTCCTTGCTCGCGACGCGCGCGATGCGTCCGGGGAAGCCGTTCTCGACCAACGTCGTGATCACGGCCTCGCCGACGCCGCCCGCGTGCCGCGTCTCGTCGGCGATCAGCACCCGCCCGGTCGCCGCGGCCTCGCGCAGGATGTCCTCGGTCGGCACCGGAGCGATCCAGCGCAGGTCGAGGACCCGCGTGCCGATGCCGCGGGCTTCGAGCCGCTTCGCGACGCGCAGGCTCATCCGCAGGCCGTTGCCGAACGTGATGATCGTGAGGTCCGTGCCGGCGCCGTGCGTGCGTCCCGTGCCGATCGGCGCGTCCCGGTCGACGTAGTACGGGCCGAGCCACTCGCGGTCGCCGGTCTGGTGCAGGTCCCGCTCGTGGTACAGCGCGATCGGCTCGAGGAAGACGCTCACCTGCCCGGTCGCGCGCGCGGCGGCGAGGCAGGCGCGCAGCATCGGAGCCGCGTCCTCGGGGACGGACGGCACGGCCACGACCAGGCCGGGGATGTCGCGCAGTGCGGCGACCGCGTCGTCGTTGTGGAAGTGGCCGCCGAAGCCCTTCTGGTAGCCCAGCCCCGCGATGCGCACGACCATCGGGTTCGTGTAGTCACCGTTGGAGAAGAACCGCAGGCTCGCGCCCTCGCCGCGGATCTGGTCGGCCGCGTTGTGCAGGTAGGCGAGGTACTGGATCTCGGGGACCGCGACCAGGCCACTGACGCCGAGCCCGAGCCCGAGGCCGAGGATCGCCTGTTCGTCCAGCAGCGTGTCGAACACCCGAGCCGCGCCGAAACGCTGCTGCAGCCCGCGCGTCAGCCCGTACACACCGCCCTTACGCGCGACGTCCTCGCCGAACACGAACACGTCCGGATCGGCGGCCAGCGCGTCGACCAGCGCGGTGTTGATGCACTGCGCAAGCGTCATCGGCCCGGCGAGCTCGGGCAGCCGGCGGTTGAACATGCGGACGCGCTGGTCCTGGCCCGCGAGGGTGCGCGCGGCGCCCGGCGCGTCGGCCGCCGCCGGCCGCG
>Ga0164242_10007643_pt1 | contig 11799 bp, 13 predicted proteins | sample OricomgcompostMG_FD_108783 | JGI IMG/M metagenome (GOLD analysis project Ga0164242, IMG submission 108783) | Miracle-Growth compost microbial communities from Emeryville, California, USA - Original compost - Miracle growth compost (MG) ... | reverse complement strand
GACGTCGACCAGGCCGACCTCCAACGCAAGCTCGACCAGATCCTCGACAAGGCCCGCAAGCGCCAGCTCGACGCCACCAAGTAGCCGCGCCCCGCGGCGGCCGCCACACCGCCAAGCACACCGCCCGCCGCGAGCCCCCTACCAACAGGAGAACCACCATCATGACCGCTCCCACCGTGGCCCTATTCAAGGACACCGACGAGGCGCCCGAGCAGCCCGCAGCCGCACCGCCGGTCATCGTCCCGGACCTGCCCCTCAGCCAGGCCGGCGGCCACTTCTCGTGGGTCCGCAGGGTGCTGCACTTGGCCCGGCGCTGGCGCTATGGCTGGACCGCGATCCGCGCCGGCTACGTGGCCGCGTCCACGCCCATCATGGGAACCGCCCGTATGGCCCGGACCGGCTGGAAGTGGATGCGCGCCGACGACTACGCCGCCGCCATTGCCGAGTCCCCGGAGTTCGTGGAGAAGGTCCGCACCCGGCGCCGGCACACCGTGTGGGCGTGTGGCGCCACCGCCGTGCTCACCTTCGGCACGTCCTGGCTGCTGGTCACCCCCCACACCCCGGCCTACGCCACCGGGACCGTCCTGACCGCTGGCACGGCCGTCGAGGTCCACCGACGCCTCGCCGACCGCAAGACGCCCCTGACGTTCCCCGGCCTGGGCCGCAAGACCCCCGGCGAGAACGCCGTCACCCGCGCGGCCGTCGCCTCAAAGCTGGGCACCGGCAAGGAGATCGACCAGATGCGCCTGGCCTCGCCCATCCTCAACGAGGGCACCGGCTGGTCGACCACCTTGCAGCTGCCGCCCGGGCAGCGCGCCCGCAAGGCCATCGGGAAGGCGCCCGACTTCGCGTCCGCGCTCGGCGTCGGCGAGACCCAGGTGGTGTTCGACCTGGTGCCCGCCCACGCCGGCCGCCTGTCCATCTACGTCGCGAAGGACGACCCGTTCCTGCGTGTGTATCCGTCGCCATTGATCGGCCGCAGCGAGCCGGTCGACTTCTGGGCGGGCATCCCGGTCGGCGTGAACGGGCGAGGCCGCAACGAGGCGTTGCGCCTGGTCGACGCCTCCCTCCTGATCGCGGGCGAGCCCCGGGCAGGGAAGACCGTCGCCACCAACACGATCATCGCTGCTGCCGCTCTGGCGGTGACACCCCGCATCCACCTGTTCGACGGGAAGGGCGCCGGTGACCACCGGCCGTGGCGCCGGATCGCGCACACCGCCGTGAAACGGGACCCGGCCCGGCTCAAGCGGCACCTGGAGAAGCAGGTGGCGGAGATGGAGCGCCGCTTCGACCTGCTCGACGAGGCTGGCGCGGGCACCAAGCTCACCCCGGACCTGTGCCGCACGCTGGGCGTGGACGTCGAGCTGACCATCGTTGACGAGACCCGCTACTACGTGACGGGTCCCCTCGGTGACGACATCACCGGGCTGATGGTCGACATCGCCTCCCGGGGCCCGGCCGCTGGAGTCATCCTTGTGCTGGCCACGCAGCGCATGACCACGGATGCGATCCCCGGGCCGCTCAAGGGTGTGTGCTCGCTGCGGTGGGCGATGCGCTGCCCTGACTCCACCGCCTCCAACGCAGTGCTGGGCCCGGGCGCCGTCGGGAAGGGCTTCGACGCCTCGGGGATCTCCCGCGCACACCGCGGCGTCGGCATCCTCGACGCCGATGGCGCCGAGCCCACCATGATGCGCAGCTTCCTCCTCGATGATGGGGACCTCGCCGGGATCGCCCAGCAGGCCCACCGGCTGCGGGAGGCCGCTGGCACCCTGCCAGAAACAGCGCCGCGCGAGGAGGCCGTCGATGCGGTCGCCGACATCCTGAACGCGTTCGGTGACGCCGACGGCCTCCTGACGGCGGAACTGGCGGATCTTCTCGGCTGGGACACCGACCGGCTCCGCAAGGAGCTCGCCGCCGTCCCGGTCAAGCAGATCTGGCGCAACGGCGGCAACGCCGGCCGCGGGTACAAGCGGGCCGACATCGAGAGCGTCACTGCCCGCTAGGCGCCTTGCTAGCTCTAGGTCGCCCGCTAGGCCCTAGCGGGCGACCTAGACGTGCCCTGAACAGGCAACTAGCGCGTCCAGCGCGTCTAGCACCCCAGGTACGCATTCCACAGCTCATTGCCCTGCGCGCAGCGCCACACGCTCGTCATGCACTGAGGGCAGCCGTTCCGGTGAGCCTGATACTCCCCCCACGCCGCAGCGCGCGGGTTGGTCACCGCGGGCCGCGGGTGGGGTGCGGCCGGCTCTCCCGCTGCGTTCTGAGAAGCTTCGCCGGTAGCCTCTGACATGTCGACTCCAACCCAGTCGTCCATCCCCCGGGCCCTGCCAGGCTGCGGGGGTTTCCTCCCTAGTACGGTATACCGCGGTGCACCGCGGTCGCACGGTGTACTGCGACTGCCTAGCGTCGGCAACATGGATCTTGACCGAACCCGACCCGTGTGGCGACAAGTGGCGGCCGTTGTCGCTGGCCGCATCGAGGACGGCACCTACGCCCCAGGGACGAAGGTGCCGTCGGTCGTCGAGTTGTCCACGGAGTTCGGTATCGCCGCCTCAACCGCCCAAAAGGTCTTCGTCCACTTGAAGGAGGAAGGCATGATCCGCACCGAGGTGGGACTCGGCTCGTTCGTCTGCGACCGGCAGGCCGAGTAGGTACCGCGGCCGGCGCGTGCGGCACCTCGCCACCGTCACCACCCCCCGGTGTTCCGCGCCGCCGCCAGCAGCTCGTCGTGGCCGGCCTCGACGCCGTCCCGCACCTGCACGTCGATCAGGTCACGCAGGGCCTCGTCATCGAAATGCACGTGGACGTGCGTGTCGCCCGGCCGCACGATGACGGTCCCCCCGCCAGCGCCGCCCTGGCCGCCCCGTGGCGTCGGAATGTTCCGGGCACGGGCCATCGCCATGGACTGCCGGTTGGAGTAGATCCGGGCGCCCGCAGCGGACACCCGCATCAGCTCCGGCCCGTTCTCGCCCACCCACGCAACCATGCCCGGCCGGGCCAGGCCGCCCTTCGCGTACCAGCCGAACTCCTGCTCGTGCGCCCACGCGTACCGCGGCGTCCCGTACCGGCTGCGGATGTAGTCCAGGCCCCACGCGATCTGCGTGGCCGCACTGGTGCGCCAGTCCGGACCAGCCGACGCCATCTTGGACGGGGGCAGCGCCTGCGGAATGCCGTAGGCGCCCGAGGTCGGGTTCGTCGCGTTGGTGCGCCACCCGGACTCGCGGATCCACAGCTGGTCCAGCGCGGGCCAGTCCCCGGCCTGGAAGCCCGCGACCGCCATCATCTTCTGCCCGAGCTTCTGGTTGCTGCCCAGACTGCCCTTGAGCGTGTTCGCGAAGAGGCTGCCGCCGACCTTCGCCAGCCACGACGCGGGCAGCTGCACCCCGTTCGCGTACAGCGCTTCGGCGGCGTCCAGCGGGGTCTTGAATGCCTCTTTCGCGACCGTCTTGAGCGCGTCCTTGCTCTGGAGCATGCCGTGCGACAGGCCGGCCATGATCCAGCCGCCGTACTCCATCATGACCTTCGACGGAGACCCGATCTTGAAGACGTCGACCACGGCGGACACGATCTTGCTCTTGATCTTGCGGGCCCAGGTGCCGAAATCGTTGCCCTTCTTCGACAGCCACGCCCACGACCCGGACACCAGACCGCTCATGATCGAGCCGCCGCTGCCGCGAAGCCACGACGATGGCTTCACGATGGCGTGCACGATCGGCGACTTGATGTGGGAGTTGGCCCACTTGCCGATCCCGGCCAGCTTGCCCGTGATGCCGCTGTACAGGCCGGCGATCAGGTTCGAGCCGATACCCGCAAACACCGTGCTGGGGCTGTGGATCCCGAACAAAGACTTCACCCAGTCCACCACCGGGTCGACGACGTGCGACTTCACCCACTTGCCCGCGCCGGCCAGCTTCGCGGTGATGCCGTTGTACAGGCCCACGATCAGGTTGGTGCCGGTCTGGTAGAACGTGTACCGGCCCAGCCACTTTAGGAATGCCCGGACGAACCGGTTGGACAGGCCCGGAACGGATTTCACCAGCGAGTCCATCGCCTTGCTGAACGCCGTCCGCATGGACCGGCCCATGTCCCCGATCCGAACGGGCAGCAGCAGCAGCTGCTCGTAGAACCACTGACCCAGCCTCGGGAACTTGCTGGAGAATGCGCTGGTGAACTCCCGGAAAATGCCTGCCGCGATCTGACTCACCGCCGCGTAGGCGTCGGCGCCCGTGCGGCCGAGCCACTTCGCCCAGTTCAGGCTCTTGCCCCACGGGATTTTCGCCAGGCCGTCGCCGATGGCATCGCCCAACTTGCCCCATGGGATTTTCGCGACACCCGCCCTGGCGGCCCCGAATGCTTCATCAACAGGGATGACGGAGATCGCCGCGATGAGCGTATCCCACCAGTGCTTCTTCCAGAAATCCTTCGTGAACAGCGGCGTAAACAGGTCATCGGTGAAACCCACCATGAACGGGACGGCAGTTTTTCCAAGGGTTTTACCGACCTGCGCCCAGTCGATCGACTGAATCGCCTTGCTGATCTTCCCCCCGAGCTGCTTGCTGTGCCCGGCGACCCAGCCGAACGCCACATCCAGCCCAGCGCCCAGCTGCTTGCCGAGCTTGTTCCAGTCCAGGCCCGAAACCGCGTCGTTCAGGCCGCCGGTGAGCGCCGTGCGCAACTGATCGCCGAGCTGCTGCCCCTGGGAGACGGTCTTCTTCTGCTCGGAGGTGCTCGGGATCAGGCCCTCGGTGATCGGGAACGGCAGCGGCGCCTTCTGCTTCGGGACGCTCGGGATCATGCCCTCGTTCACCGGGAACGGCTTGCTCGTGTCCCACTCCGGGGTGACCGCCACCTTCTTCGGGCCCTTCAGGCCCGTGATGAAATCGGAAACGAAACCGACCGCAGACTTGAAATCGCCCTCAATCTGCTTGACCGGCACCATCGACCGCAGGTGAGAGGAAAATTTCCCAACCTCCGGCAGCGCCGTCTTCGTCAGATACTGGACGAATTTCGACAGTGGCGGCAACAGCTTCGTGCCGATCGTGATCGACGCCGATTCCAGATTCGACTTGATGATGTCGTACTGGGCCTGGATCGTTTTTCGCTGGGCGGCGACCGCGGCCGGAAATTTGCCCATGCTGGAGTTGACCTGGTCTTGCTTCTGCTTCAACACCCCCAGGTTGTTGAGCATGGTCAGGATCGCCGAGTCCGATTTGCCACCGCCGAACGCGCGCGACAGCAGCTGCGACGTCTGCGCCGCGGACAGCCCCGACTTGTCCAGGTGGTCCTTGAGTAGCTGCACGGCCCCGATCAGGCCGTCCGGCCCGCGCATCGCCTGGGCCAGGTCCAGGCCGGTCAGCCCGATTTTCTTCAACTGCTTGTCGGCCGCCGCGCTCGGCGCCCCCAGCAGGCTGAACGACATGCGCAGCCGGGTGGCGGCGTCGGTCGCCGGCACGCCCTCGTCCGTCATCAGCGCGAGCGCCGCACCGACCTGGTTCAGCGACAGGCCGAAGCTCTTCGCCGACGGGAGGATGCCGGTCCCGATGGCGTCCACGAAATCCTGCATGCGCATGTTGCCCGCGCCGAGCACCGCGTTGACCGTCGACGCCGCCTTGGAGAACGTGTCGGCGCCCTTGATGCCGGACCGCCAGGCGCCGGCGAGGGCGTTGGTGGTGTCCTCCAGGCCGCTGCCGCCGACCGCCGCCAGGTCGGAGGCGACCTTGAGGCTCTTCATGGCGGCCGCGTTGTCCATGCCCACGGATTTGAGGTGGTACAGCGCCTCCGCGAGCTCCTGCGGGCCCTGCTCGGTGCTCTTGGCCAGGCCCAGCACCTGCTTGGACAGAGCCTGTACGTCCTTCGCTGACGAGCCGGCCTGCGTCTGGACCTTGGTCATCTCGGTCTGGAACTTGACCGCGTCGCTGGCTGCTTTCGCGAGGCCGCCCGCGACGGCGCCGGCCAGCACCCCGCCGAACTTGGCGGCGGTCTTGAGGGTCTTGCCGAGGCTACTGTCGAGCGTCCCGGCCCGTTTGCCGACCGTGTCGAAAACCTTCGACGCGGAGTCCTTCGCGATCAGGTCGAACCTGACACCCGTGGTCTTGATCGCCATTCGTGGTCCTCCACGGTTCGAGGCACAGCCGCCGTGCCGCTAAGCGTCCCGGGACAGACCCACAAAGTGGGTCCTGAACTGCACTCATTACCGTAAGTAGCGCCTGTGCCGGGACGCGAAAACGTCGGGGAGAGATTTTTTGACTGGGGGCGGGGTCAAGAATCCTGCAAAAACCCGTGTCGGACATGCCCCCCTGTCCGTGAGCTACCAGGCGATGTCGGGCGGCAAGGGGCGGTTGACGGCGTCCAGCTCGGCCGTGGCGTCGTCTCGGAGCCTGTTGCAGTGCCTCACGCGCTCGTAGAGTCGCTCGCGTTCGGTCTCAAGCCGCAGGACTTCGCCTTGCGCTGCGAGGTCGTGGCCTGCCGTGGCGCGTGCGGTGCGGTACTCCCGGTCGGCGGTCTCCCACCGTTCCATGGCTGCTTCGGCCTGGTTCTCCCAGTAGGTGGCGCGGGCCATGGTGGTAGCGCCACGTCCGGGCATGTGGGCCATGTCGTTGGCCGCGTGCTGGGTGAGTACGGCTCGGGTGTTGATCTGGGCCAGTTGCCGGGACCGTTCGGCGGGGGTCGCTCCCACGTCATCGCCTTCCTGGTGGAAGCGCTGCGACGTAGCGTTGCAGCGCGGTGCGTTCGTAGCGTCGGCGGTTGCCGTCGCGTACCGAGGGCAGTGCGCCGGTGGCGGCCCGCCTGCGGACGGTCCGGACGGATACCCCCAGCAGTCGGGCTGCGTCACCAGCGGACATCAACCACTCCGGTTCAGCGTCGGTTGCCTTGGTCGGGCTCCGCGAGTTCCGTCCGCTGGTGGCCGCCTGTGTCCGAAGGAGTCCGGCAGCCAACTCCGCCAGGCGGGGCGGCAGACTCCGGCCGTCGCGGCGCAGAGCCCGGTCGCGGTCCCGTAGAGCGGCTGCGAGGTGCAGCCGCTCTGCCTCGTCCAGGTCGAGCAGGATCATGGGGCCGGCCGCAGGATGGCGCACACGGCCCGGCCGGACAGGTCCTTGTGCTCGAGCAGGGCTTCGGTCAGGCGGTACACGGCGGGGGCGCCAGCGCGCAGGACGGCGCGGGCCTGGGCGGTGATGTGGTTGAGCCAGGCCGTGCCGGTGGCGATGTCGGTGGGGGCCACCAGGCGCATCAGTGCGGCCAGGTGCTCGTCATCGCTGCGGGGGTCGGCGGCGGCGCGGGAGAGGGCGAGGAGGCGTTCCTCGTTTCGGGTGGGTGGCTTCGCTGCGGCGATCTGCGCGGCGGCTTCGGCCGCGGTGTCGCCGACACGCCGTGCGGCGGTCGTCCGGCGTAGGGTGCGCTCTGCTTCGTGGCCGGCTGCGGTGACCATGGCGTCGGTGTCGATCTTGTGGCGCACGGCGGCCGGCCAGAGCAGGTAGGGGGCTTGAAGGTCAAGGCGTTCGCGTTCGCGGCTGGTGAGCTGCGGCGGGTCGAAGTGGCTGACCCCCGCCGCGACCGTGCCGGGCCGGATGGTGACCGGGCCGACCCGGCGGCCGGTACGCCAGGCCATGTAGGAGTGGCCGGCCTCATGGATGGCGACCGGGCGAAGGTTCTCGTTCACGAGCGCCCCGGCTTGAAGGTGTCCGGGATCTGGCTTTCCTTGACCGCGGCCAGCTCGGAGCAGTGGTCGCGGTGGTCGATGTAGATGGACTTGCCGTGGTTGAAGACGGTGGCGGGGCCGCCGCACTCGATGCATCGCCCTGCCTGGATGCTGGCGGCGAGGAGGGAGCGGCGCCGGGTGTCGTCGGCGCTGACGCTGAGGGAGTAGCCGGGGCGGTCGTTCACGGTCGTGGTCCTGTCGTGTGGTCGGGTCGTCGGGGCTACTTGCGCCGCCGGTCGGGGCCCTTGAGGGCGGCGCGGGTGCACATCTCGGCCAGGCGGGAGGTGACGCGGTCACCGAAGGCGGTGGAGAAGTCCGCGGGGGCCACGTTGGTGGCGAGCAGGGTGGGCAGCTGGTGCTCGTACCGGTGGTTGATGAGCCGGTAGTTGATGTCCTCGGTCCACTCGGACGCCTTGGCGGCCCCGAGGTCGTCCAGGAAGAGCAGGCCGGCGGTGGCGACGGCGCGGAATTCGGTCTCGCTGTCGATGCCGTAGCGGGGCCGCAGGCGGGCGTACAGGTCGACGGCGGAGACCGCATCCCAGCGGGCCACGACACCGCGGGCGAACAGGGACCGCAGGGCGCCGTACGCCTCGTAGGTCTTGCCGGTGCCGGTGGGGCCGAGCAGCAGCAGCGACGGGGCGGTGGTGAGGGTGAGCAGGTCGTCGCCCGGGCGCGGCTTCGCGCCCATGAGGATGTCGTTGAGCCACTGGTTCACGGTCGGGTTGGTGGCGATGGCGTCGCGGTAGCGCACGGGGATGCGCTCCTGGGCCCGGGAGACGGTCTTGGGGACGTCGATGTCGGGGCCGGTGTGGTTGATGGTCGTCGTCACTGGAACTCTCCGTCGTAGACGTCGTGGTCGGTGGGGTTGGTGAAGGGGCGGCGCGCGGACGGCGCCTGCTGGGGGGTGAGGGCGATCTGCACGGTGCCGCCGGAGATCGGCCGGCCTTCGCGGGCGAGGCGGTCCAGGGCGTGGGCGAGGTCGTCTCGGGGGATGCCGTTGCTGATGCAGGTCCGGATCACGCTGCGGACGGCGATGAAGGACTGGGCGCGGCCGGCGCCGTGGTGCTCCCAGAAGGCCGCGGTGAGTTCGTCGGCGACCGCGTGCTTCCCCGCGGCCGCTGCGGGCCTGCCCGCAGCAGTTGAGGGGGGTTGGGTTGAGGGGTCATGAGGGGTAGGGGTCACCGGAGAGGTGACCCTGTCGGCACCTGTCAGGTGACCCTCTTCCGGCGCAGGGTCACCTGAGGAGTGACCCACTCCGACAGGGTCACCTGAGGAGTGACCCACTTCCGGCGAGGTATCAGGGCCGCTTGGCCCGTCGGGCCTGGTGCAGTAGCCCTTGTAGCCATCGTGGGGTGGATCGGGGCAGAGCATCTCAAGGCGGTACACGGCGAACTGCTTGATACGCCCGGGGGTATCGGTCGTGATCACCTTCTTGCGTAGGAGCTTGCCGATCGAGTTCTTCCAGCCTTCCGCCGCCTTGTTGGCGCGCTTGAGGATGTAAGGGGCGTGCACCGGCCCGTACGTGAGCCGCGACTTGTCGTTGGCGTTCTCCGCAAGGACGATCAAGTCATTACGCTCGCCGGCCGTCAGCCCGACGTCCTGCCAGTGGTCGAGGACTTCGACGATGAGCCGGACGCCCACTACACACCCCCTTGGTGCGGTTCTGGGGTGGAAAGATCGGTTCGGCGACCGCTGATCAAGTGGCGCCACCGCCCCGGGCACCCTGGGCTCGCGACCGGGGGCCAGCCCGGAGTAGCGCGCACGACGTGCGCTGGGCTCACCGGGCGCTGCTACCGGCCGACACCGTCTGGGCGTCGAGGAACCCCTCGATAGCGCTCCGCCTGTAGCGGATGCGCCCGGACTTGGCGGGCGTGGTCTTGATGTACGCCGGGCCCGTGCCCATCCACCGCCAGTTCGCCAGCGTTTGGGGGCTGAACCCGTACTCGTCGTGAACCTGCTTCGGAGACAGAAGCTCATCCGCCATGACCGCGCATCCTCCCTGCATCACGGAACATGTGTTGCACATTAGCACCACCTGATGTTAGATGGAGCCATGAGCCAGACAGTACCGCTTCAGGCGGTGATTACAAGGAGAGCGTTGGTCCTTAAGCTGCTTCCCATGACAGAGCAGCAGCGCGGACGCAGGGCGATCGAGGTCGGCCCGACTGGCAAGAACGTCGCCCAGAACCTGGCCCGCCTGCGCGAACGGCACGGGCTGACGACTCGCCAACTCGCCGGCGCCCTCGAATCGGCGGGGCGCCCGATCCCCGCGTCCGGCATCACGCGCATGGAGAAGGGCGAACGGGTCGTTACCGTCGATGAACTGACCGCCCTGGCTGTAGTCCTTGGTGTCAGCCCCTCGGCGCTCCTCATGCCCTTCACCGAGCGCCCGGACACCACCGTGGAAGTGACCGGGCGCGGGCCCGTCCCGGCCATGGCTGCCTGGGAGTGGGCTGACGGCAGGGCAACGCTTGGGTGGGACTCTCGCCGACCTGCGGACGACCAGTTTCGAGAGTGGATCTTGTTCGGTTGGCCGGCATGGCTGCGTCCCTTCCGGGAGCACCAGGCGTACAGCAGCGACCAGTACGAGCGGTCCGAGGCATCGGGGCAAGCGCGGGGAGCTGTCGCCTTCACCGAGGATGGACGTCCGATCTGGATCAAGGCCACGGCGGAGGAGGAGGAGTCCGATGGCCCGGGTGTGGATTGAGGACCGCGCGACGCACACGGACTTCCAGGAGGCCATGGCCAAGTGGCAGGAGGCCAAGCGCGCGGGCAGCAAGCGCCGGCCGCCCGGTCGCTGGCGGGTGCGCTGGTACGGGCCGGACGGTAAGGGGAAGGCGAAGACCTTCGCCAAGCTCCCCCAGGCCGAAGCCGAGCGCGACGCGATCACGGCGCGGCTCGACAAGGGCTCGTACCGCGACCCGCAGTCGGCCAAGGCCGCGTTCAAGGTGGTGGCCGAGGAGTGGTACGGGTCGCTGCGCAGGCAGGGCCGCACCACCAAACACGACTACCGGGAAATCCTCGATGGCTACGTGGTCCCGCAGTGGGGCGAGTGGCAGGTGGGCGCGATCCGCTGGCAGGACGTGTCCGACTGGATCGACCGCCTGGTCACCCAGCCGGGGAAGCGCGGCAAGGTGCTGGGCCCGGCCCGGATCACCAAGATCTACCGCGTGTTCGGCATGGTGATGAAGCGCGCGGTGCAGACGAACCGGATCGCCACCAGCCCGGCCGCCGAGCACGAGCTGCCGCGGCTGCCCGAGGATGACGAGCACGTCTACCTGACGCACGAGCAGCTGGAGCGCCTGGCCGACGCGGCGGGCGACTACCGGCGCCTGGTGCTGGTGCTCGGCTACTGCGGCATCCGGTGGGCCGAGGCGTCCGCGGTGAAAGCTGGCCGGGTCAACCTGGAGACGCGCCGCATCCGGATCGTGCAGAACTACACCGACGTGCGCGGGGAGCTGGCTCTCGGCCCGGTGAAGAACCACGAGAAGCGGTCCGTGCCGCTGCCCCGGTCGTTCGCCGAGGAGCTGCGCGAACTCGTGGACGACCGGCCCCCGGCGGCGCTGGTGTTCGCCGCGCCCGAGGGCGGCCCGCTGCGGTACTCGAACTTCCGCAGCCGGGTGTTCGATCCGGCGGTGAAGGCCGCGGGCCTGGCCGGGCTCGGGATCACCCCGCACAAGCTGCGGCACACGGCGGCGTCGCTTGCCATCGCGGCCGGCGCGGACGTGAAGGTCGTGCAGCTGATGCTCGGCCACAAGTCCGCGGCGATGACGCTCGACATCTACGGGCACCTGTGGCCGGACCGGCTGGACGAGGTCGCGGACGCGCTCGATGTCGGGCGGGCCGCCGCACTGGCGAAGCTGCGTGCTTCGTTCACCGAGGCTGCGTGATCGAAATGGTGTGTATGAAATGCGTACCGGCGGCCAGGGACGGACCCTGACTGGACAGTGATCAACTGGCCTGTGACCAGGGGTTAAGCGGTGGAGCCGCCTTCGGGATTCGAACCCGAGACCTACGCATTACGAGTGCGTTGCTCTGGCCAACTGAGCTAAGGCGGCTTGGCGCAGCCCTGAGGCTGTGCCGGGGGTGCGTGACCTGGCACT
>Ga0164242_10007642_pt1 | contig 11799 bp, 7 predicted proteins | sample OricomgcompostMG_FD_108783 | JGI IMG/M metagenome (GOLD analysis project Ga0164242, IMG submission 108783) | Miracle-Growth compost microbial communities from Emeryville, California, USA - Original compost - Miracle growth compost (MG) ... | reverse complement strand
GCCTGGGCGCGGGTGGCCCGGGACCCCGCGCTGCTGGACGCCTTCGCCGACAGCGTGCTGCGGGACGGCGCCGCCGCCTGTGCCCACCCGTCCGGCATGCGCGACGTGCCGTTCCGCGGTGCCCTGCACGACCTGCTCACCCGGCAGGTGCGGATCGGCCGCGGCACCCTCGACGACCGCAACCCCTACCAGCACCGCGGCTCCGGGATCGCTCTGGACCCGGGCGTGCTCGGCACCGGCCTGCTCGCCGTCGGCCCGCCCGGCTCGGGCAAGACCCGCCACGTGGTGCGGCCCGTGGTGGAGGCGATGTGCCTGCAGGCGCTGGCCGGGCAGGCCGCCGTGGTGGCCGTCGGGACGGCCGGCGCCGACCTCGGCCCCGCCGAGGCGTTCGACGTGGTGATCGCGCTCGCCGACCCCGCCTCCCGCTACGACCTGGACCTCTACGGCGGTGCCGACCCGGACACCGCCGCCGCCACTCTCGCCGAGGCGCTGCTCGACCCGCACGATGCCCAGGACGGCGACCTGCGGCAGGCGGCCACCGCGCTCGGCCAGCTCCTCGGCCCGTTCGCCGCCGCCTTCGGCCGCTACCCTTCCGTGAGCGAGCTGCGCGAACTGCTCGACGGCACCCCGCACGCCTACGCGGCGCTGCGTGAGGCGCTGGACGCGGCCGGCCACCTCGGCCTGGCCCGGGAGCTGGACGCCCGCGAGCGGCAGGCCGGCCGGGACGGCGACGTCGGCCACCGGCTGGCGGACCGGGTCGCCCTGCTGGACCGGCCGGCGTTCGCCGGGTTCTTCGACGTCACCGGCCGCTCCCGCCCGTTCTCGATGTACGCGCTCGAACACCCCCTGCGGGTCCGAATCGACCTGCCCGCGCGCGGCCACGCCGCCGCCGGCCGGATGCTGGCCCGGCTGGTGCTCGCACAGTTCACCGCCGCCGTCACCGCGCGCCGTGATCGCTCGCTCTTCGCCTGCCTGGTGCTGGACGACGCCGCGCAGACCGTCTCCACCGAGGCGGTGCGCGGCCTGGCCCGGCTGCGCCCGGCCAACGCCGGGGCCGTGCTGGCCCTGCGCAGCCTCGACGAGGTGCCCGAGCGGCTGCGCCCCGCCCTGCTGGGCGCCGTGGGCTGCCGCATGGCGATGTCGGGGCTCACCACCTGGGACGGCCGGCGGTTCGCAGAGGCGTGGGGGACGACCTGGGTGGAGACGCGGGACGTCACCCGTACCCCGGACCGCTCCGGCGGGATGCTGCGCCGCACCTCGCGCGGCATGCGGCGGCTGGTGACGGGGGAGGCCGCCACCACGGAGTCGGTGACGGTCCGGGAGGTGGAGCGGGAGCGCTGGTCCGCCTCCGACCTGGCCCAGCAGGTGCCGCCGGGGCACGCCGTGCTGTCGCTGACCACGACCGCCGGGGAGTCGGCACCCCCTGTCCTGCTCGACCTGCGGGCGTGAGGGGGTGCGGTACGGTGCGGGAGAATCGAAGACGGCCGTCCCGACGGGCCGGCCGCCGTCCACACCCCACCGCCACCGGGTTCGCATGCCGCTCACGCTCGCCACACTCGCCCACCACTCGTCGCTGAAGCTCGGCGTGCTGGCGGCCGGGGACGGCCTGGACGCGCCCGTGCGCTGGGTGCACACCAGTGAACTGGACGATCCGGCGCCCTATCTGGAGGGCGGCGAACTGCTGCTGACCACCGGGCTCAAGCTCGACCCCGGCGACCCGGACGCCGTCACCGCCTACGTGCGGCGGCTCGCGGCAGCCGGCGTGGTGGGGCTCGGCTTCGGCGTGGGCATCGGCCATGACGAGGTGCCGCCGGCTCTGGTGCGGGCCGCCCGGGACGCCGGGCTGCCGCTGCTGGAGGTGCCGCGGGCCACCCCGTTCATCGCCATCAGCAAGGCGGTGTCCGCCGCGGTGGCCGCCGACCAGTACCAGGCCGTCACGGCCGGCTTCGAGGCGCAGCGCGAGCTGACCCGGGCGGCGCTGGCCCCGGACGGCACCGGGGCACTGCTGGCCCGGCTGGCGGCCCATCTGGACGGCTGGACGGCCCTGTACGACGCGTCCGGCGCGGTGCTGGGCGCCGCCCCCGAGTGGGCCGGGCGGCGCGCGGCGCGGCTGGCCGGCGAGATCGACCGGCTGCGTGACCTGCCGGCGCCCGCCAGTGCCGCCGTGGCCGGGCCGGCCGGCACCGAGGACCGGGTCGAGCTGCAGTCGCTGGGCACCGGGCGGCGCCCGCGCGGCTACCTGGCGGTCGGCACCGGGGAGCGGCTGGACACCGGGGCCCGCTACGTGGTGCACGCGGCGGTGGCGCTGCTGACGCTGTCGCTGGAGCAGTCCCGGGTCCTGCAGGAGGCGCAGGGCCGGCTCGCCGCGGCGCTGCTGCGGATGCTGCTGGTGGGGGAGGCCGGGCACGCCCGCGCGGTCGCGGGGCGGATGTACGGGGCGCTGCTGGAGGCCCCGGTCCGGCTGCTGATCGCCGAGCCGGCCGATCCGGAGGCGTCGGCGGACGGCGCGGAGGCGGTGGCCCTGTTGGCCGAGCGGACCGAGGCGGCGGCGGTGCGTTCGGGCGAGCCGGTGCTGGCCGTCGCGGACGGGCCGCGGCTGGTGGTGCTGGCCGCGGAGGAGGCCGCCGCGCTGGCCGCGGCCACCGGGCTGGCCCGGGCCGGGGAGGCGGTCGCCGCGGGCCTGTCCGGACCGGCCGGACCGGACGGGGTGCCCGAGGCGTACCGGCAGGCCGAGCGGGCCCTGGCGGTGGCGCAGCGGCGCGGGCTCAACCTCGTGGAGCACGGCGAGGTCGGCGCGGGCTCGGTGGTGCCGCTGCTGGCCGACGAGGCGGTGCGGGCCTTCGCGGAAGGCCTGCTGCGTCCGCTGCGCGAGCACGACCAGACCGCCCGCGGCGACCTGGTGGCCTCGCTGAGCGCGTGGCTGTCCCGGCACGGCCAGTGGGACGCCGCCGCCGCCGACCTCGGCGTGCACCGCCACACCCTGCGGTACCGGATGCGGCGGGTCGAGGAGATCCTCGGCCGTTCCCTGGACGATCCGGACGTCCGCATGGAGCTCTGGCTCGCTCTGAAGGCCGAGTCGGAGCGCTGACCGCGCGAACGTCCCGCGAAGCGCCTTCGCGCGTTCGCCATTCCGTAGCGGGCGCGGGCAGCCGTTACTCCTGCGTGGACAACGGGTCACGGGGGCACCCGACCGTACGGTGAGGGGAGTGGGAGTGACGGAAGTCCAGAAAGGGCGGAACACCGTGACAAGCAATGGAGCGGCCACCGGCGCGGGCGGGGCCCCGTACGGGTTCTGGCTGGCGGGCCGGGAAGCGGCCGGCAAGGACACCTTCGACGTGACCAGCCCCTGGGACGGCTCGCTGGTCGGGCGGGTGGCCGTCCCCACCGAGGAGCAGGTCGAGCAGGCCGTCGCGGCTGCCGCGGCCGTCCGTGACGCGTTCGCGGCGACCCCGGCCCACGTGCGGGCCGCCGCCCTCGACCACGTGTCGCGGCGGCTGGCCGAGCGGAGCGAGGAGCTGGCCGCGCTGATCACCGCGGAGAACGGCAAGCCGCTGAAGTGGGCGCGCGGTGAGGTCGGCCGGGCGGTGTCGGTGTTCCGGTTCGCCGCCGAGGAGGCACGCCGGTTCAACGGCGGAGAGCTCCAGCGGCTGGACACCGACCCGGGGGGCGTCGGCCGGCTCGCGCTGACCCGCCGCTTCACCCGCGGCCCGGTGCTGGGCATCGCCCCGTTCAACTTCCCGCTGAACCTCGTGGCCCACAAGGTCGCCCCGGCTCTCGCGGTGGGCGCGCCGATCATCCTCAAGCCGGCCCCGGCCACGCCGCTGTCGGCCCTGGTGCTGGGCGAGCTGCTGGCCGAGACCGAGGGGCTGCCCGAGGGCGCCTGGAGCGTGCTGCCGGTGCCCAACGACCGGATGGACGCGCTGGTGCGGGACCCGCGGCTGCCCGTCATCTCGTTCACCGGCAGCGACACCGTCGGCTACCGGATCCAGGACGCGGTACCGCGCAAGCACGTCACCCTGGAGCTCGGCGGCAACGCGGCGGCCGTGGTGCTCGCCGACTGGTCCGGCCAGGAGGATCTGGAGTGGGCGGCGACCCGCATCGCCACCTTCTCCAACTACCAGGCCGGCCAGTCCTGCATCTCCGTGCAGCGGGTGATCGCCGACGCCTCCGTCTACGACGCGCTCGCCGAGAAGGTCGTGGCCAAGGTCCGCGCCCAGGTCACCGGCGACCCGCGTGACGCGTCCACCGACGTCGGCCCGCTGGTCAGCGAGGCGGCGGCCGAGCGGGTCGCGGACTGGATCGCCGACGCCGTCGCCAAGGGCGCGAAGGTGCTCACCGGCGGCGAGCGGCAGGGCGCCGGCGTCGCGCCCACGGTCCTGGCGGACCTGCCGGCCGACGCCGTGCTGGCCAACGCCGAGGCGTTCGGGCCGGTGCTGTCACTCCACCGGGTGAACGGCGCCGACGAGGCGTTCGCGGCCGTCAACGACTCGCGGTTCGGCCTCCAGACGGGCGTGTTCACCCACGACCTGCAACTCGCCTTCAAGGCCCACCGCGCCCTGGAGGTCGGCGGCGTCGTCATCGGCGACGCCCCGTCCTACCGCGCCGACCAGATGCCGTACGGCGGGGTCAAGGACTCCGGGCACGGCCGGGAGGGCGTGCGGTTCGCGATGGAGGACTACACCTACGAGCGGGTCCTCGTCCTCACCGGCCTGGACCTGTAACCGCACCCGCCGACCCGACCCGACCCGACCCGACCCGGCCGGGCCGGAACGGGGCGCCGCCGAGGGCGGCCGGGCCGCTGACAGCCCGTCAGCGGCCCGGCGGCCTTCTTTGGTGAGGTTGTCGGATTTCGGGTAGGACGGACGGGTAGCACCGGTCGGCGCACCGCGGCGCCGGTCCCTCCGGAGGTGACGCAACCGTGTCCGCACCCGCCGCAACCCGCAAGGTCTCCGAACGCGAAGCCAGACAGGTCGCCGAGGCGGCCCGTGAGCAGCAGTGGCACAAGCCCAGCTTCGCCAAGGAACTGTTCCTCGGCCGCCTTCGGCTGGATCTGATCCACCCGTACCCGCAGCCCGAGCCGGAGGCGGTGGCCAAGGGCGAGGCGTTCCTGGCCCGGCTCACCGAGTTCCTGGCCACCGAGGTCGACGGCGCCGCCATCGAGCGGGAGGCGCGCATCCCCGACGAGGTGGTGCGCGGCCTGAAGCAGCTCGGCGCCTTCGGCATGAAGATCGACGAGTCCTACGGGGGCCTGGGCCTCACCCAGGTGTACTACAACAAGGCGCTCGCGCTGGTCGGCACCGCGAGCCCGGCCCTGGGCGCTCTGCTGTCGGCCCATCAGTCCATCGGCGTACCGCAGCCGCTGAAGCTCTTCGGCTCCAAGGAGCAGAAGGACGCCTTCCTGCCGCGCTGCGCCCGCACGGACATCAGCGCCTTCCTTCTCACCGAGCCCGACGTCGGCTCCGACCCGGCCCGGCTGGCCACCACCGCCCGGCCCGACGGGGACGACTACCTGCTGGACGGCGTGAAGCTGTGGACGACCAACGGCGTCGTCGCCGACCTGCTCGTCGTCATGGCCCGGGTGCCGAAGTCCGAGGGACACCCCGGCGGGATCAGCGCCTTCGTCGTGGAGGCGTCCGCCGAGGGCGTCACCGTGGAGCGCCGCAACGCCTTCATGGGCCTGCGTGGCATCGAGAACGGCGTCACCCGCTTCCACCGGGTGCGGGTGCCCGCGGCCAACCGGATCGGTCCCGAGGGCGCCGGCCTGAAGATCGCCCTGACCACGCTGAACACCGGGCGGCTGTCGTTGCCCGCGGCCTGCGTGGGGGCCGGCAAATGGTGCCTGAAGATCGCCCGCGAGTGGTCCGCGGCCCGCGAGCAGTGGGGCAAGCCCATCGCCCGGCACGAGGCCGTCGGCGCGAAGATCTCCTACATCGCCGCCACCACCTTCGCCCTGGAGGCCGTGGTCGACCTGTCCGGCCAGATGGCCGACGAGGACCGCAACGACATCCGCATCGAGGCCGCCCTCGCCAAGCTCTACGGTTCCGAGGCGGCCTGGAAGATGGCCGACGAGCTGGTGCAGATCCGCGGCGGGCGCGGTTTCGAGACCGCCGACTCGCTGGCCGCCCGCGGCGAGCGCGCGGTGCCGGCCGAGCAGCTCCTGCGCGACCTGCGGATCAACCGGATCTTCGAGGGCTCCACCGAGATCATGCACCTGCTGATCGCCCGGGAGGCCGTCGACGCCCATCTGTCGGTCGCCGGCGACCTCATCGACCCCGACACCACCTTGGCCGACAAGGCCAGGGCCGGGGCCCGGGCCGGCGGTTTCTACGCCCGCTGGCTGCCGAAGCTCGTCGCCGGCCCCGGCCAGCTGCCGACCTCCTACACCGAGTTCGGCGACCTCGCCGGCCACCTGCGGTTCGTCGAGCGCAGCGCCCGCAAGCTCGCCCGCAGCACCTTCTACGCCATGTCGCGCTGGCAGGGCCGACTGGAGCTGAAGCAGAACTTCCTCGGCCGGGTGGTCGACATCGGCGCCGAGCTCTTCGCGATGAGCGCCGCGTGCGTGCGGGCCCAGCACCTGGCCGCGGCCACCTCGCACGGCCGCGAGGCCCGGCGGCTGGCCGACGTCTTCTGCCGCCAGGCCCGGCTGCGGGTGGAGGAGCTGTTCGAACGGCTGTGGAGCAACACCGACGGCCCCGACCGGAACCTGTGCAAGGCCGTCATGGGCGGCGGCATGCAGTGGCTGGAGGCGGGTATCGTCGACCCCAGCCGGGACGGCCCGTGGATCGCCGACGCCACCCCCGGCCCCAGCACCGCCGACAACGTACGGCGGCCCGTGCACTGAGCCCCGGGCAGGGCGCACCGGGGGCGGCACCCGCCGCGTCCGTTCCGGGCCCGTGCGTGACGGCGGGCCCGGACAGGACAGAATGACCCCATGACGGACGCTCTCGCAGACCCCCACCTCCGCCCGGACCAGGCCGCAGCGGCCGACGGCGGACCGCGTGACATCGTGATCCTCGGCTCCACCGGGTCGATCGGCACCCAGGCCATCGACGTGGTCCTGCGCAACCCCGACCGGTTCCGGGTGGTCGCGCTGTCCGCCGCCGGCGGCCGGACCGAGCTGCTGGCCGAGCAGGCGCACCTGCTGGACGTCCACACCGTCGCCGTGGCCGACCCGGCCGCCGCCGCCCCGCTGCGCGAGGCGCTCGCCGCCCGCTACGGCACCCGGCCGCTGCCCGAGGTCACCGTCGGGCCGGACGCCGCCACCGAGCTGGCCGCACTGCCGTGCCACTCCGTGCTCAACGGCATCACCGGCTCCATCGGGCTGCGGCCCACCCTGTCCGCTCTGGAAGCCGGCCGAGTGCTGGTGCTGGCCAACAAGGAGTCGCTGATCGTCGGCGGCCAGCTGGTGAAGGCCGCCGCCCGGCCCGGCCAGATCGTGCCGGTCGACTCCGAGCACTCCGCGCTCTTCCAGGCCCTGCTGGCCGGGGACCGCCGCGAGGTCCGCAAGCTGGTGGTGACCGCCTCCGGCGGCCCGTTCCGCGGCCGCACCCGGGCCGAACTCGCCGAGGTCACCGTGGAGCAGGCACTGGCCCACCCCACCTGGGACATGGGCCCGGTCGTCACGATCAACTCCGCCACCCTGGTCAACAAGGGCTTGGAGGTCATCGAGGCGCACCTGCTGTTCGACGTGCCCTTCGACCGGATCGAGGTCGTCGTCCACCCGCAGTCCTACATCCACTCGATGGTGGAGTTCACCGACGGCTCCACGATCGCCCAGGCCAGCCCGCCCGACATGCGGATGCCGATCGCACTCGGCCTGGGCTGGCCGCACCGGGTTCCGGACGCCGCGCCGGCCGTGGACTGGACGAAGGCGGCCACCTGGGAGTTCTTCCCGCTCGACGACGAGGCGTTCCCTTCCGTCGCGCTGGCCCGCCATGTCGGTAGCCTCGGGGGGACCGCGCCCGCGGTGTTCAACGCGGCCAACGAGGAATGCGTCGAGGCGTTCCGCACCGGCCGCCTGCCGTTCACCGGGATCGTGGACACCGTCGCGAAGGTCGTCGGGGAACACGGCACACCCGTGCCGGGAACCCGACCGACGGTCGAGGACGTCCTCGAAGCGGAGGCCTGGGCCCGCGTCCGGGCCCGGGAACTGGCCCAGGCATCGGAGGCAGCTGGCGTATGACGTCCCTCATGACGGTCCTCGGCATAGTCGTCTTCGCCGTCGGGCTGATGATCTCCATCGCCTGGCACGAGCTGGGCCACCTCACCTGGGCGAAGATCTTCAAGATCCGCGTGCCGCAGTACATGGTGGGATTCGGGCCCACCCTGTTCTCACGCCGGCGCGGCGAGACCGAGTACGGCTTCAAGGCCGTCCCGCTGGGCGGCTACATCCGGATGATCGGCATGTTCCCGCCCGGTGAGGACGGCCGGGTCACCGCCCGCTCCACCTCGCCGTGGCGCAGCATGATCGAGGACGCCCGCTCGGCCGCCTACGAGGAGCTCCAGCCGGGTGACGAGTCGCGGATGTTCTACACCCGCAAGCCGTGGCAGCGCGTCATCGTGATGTTCGCCGGGCCGTTCATGAACCTGGTGCTGGCCGTCGCGCTCTTCCTGGCCGCCTTCATGGGCTACGGCATCAGCAAGTCCACCACCGTGGTCGGGCAGGTCGAGGACTGCGTGATCTCCGCCGCCGACTCCTCCCACCGCCCGGCGGACAATCCCTGCCGCGCGACCGACCCCGTGGCCCCGGCGAAGAAGGCCGGGCTCAAGGCCGGCGACAGGTTCCTGTCCTTCGACGGCACGCCGGTCCACTCCTGGTCGCAGCTGTCCGACGAGATCCGCGACCACCCGGACAGGACCGTCACCGTCGTCGTGCTGCGCCACGGCAAGCAGGTCACCCTCCACCCCCACCTGACCACCAACACCGTCTCCAAGACCGACAGCGACGGGAACCCGGTCGACGGCACCATGAAGGCCGGCTTCTTCGGCTTCGCCCCGGCCAGCCACATCCAGCCGCTGGGCTTCGTCGACTCCGTTGACCACATGGGCGACATGGCCCGGCAGGGCGTCGACTCCCTGGTGTCGCTGCCCGAGCGCATCCCCGACCTGTGGAACGCCGCCTTCCACCACGCCCCGCGCAAGGCCGACTCGCCGATGGGCGTGGTCGGTGCCGCCCGGGTCGGCGGCCAGGTCTTCGCCATGAAGGAGCCGGCCGTCGACCGGGTGGTGACCATGGTCCTGCTGGTCGCCGGGTTCAACCTGTCGCTGTTCCTCTTCAACATGCTGCCGCTGCTGCCGCTGGACGGCGGCCACATCGCCGGCGCCCTGTGGGAGGCGCTGCGCCGGCACACCGCCCGCGTCTTCCGCCGCCCCGACCCCGGGCCGTTCGACGTGGCCAAGCTGATGCCGGTCGCCTACGTCGTCGCCGGGATCTTCGTCTGCTTCACCCTCCTCGTCCTCATCGCCGACGTGGTCAACCCCGTCAAACTCGCCTCCTGACCCGCCGAGTCCCGGGACCGGATGAGTACCGGCGACGGGGTGCCGTAACCTCGATCCCGGAGCCCGCCGACGACGGGACCTCGTTCCACACCATGGGGATGCCACGCACATGACCGCGATTTCGCTCGGTATGCCGGATGTTCCGACCAAACTCGCCGACCGCCGCAAAAGCCGTCAGATCCAGGTCGGGAGCGTCCCGGTGGGCGGCGACGCACCGGTGTCCGTCCAGTCCATGACCACCACCCGCACCTCCGACGTCGGCGCGACCCTCCAGCAGATCGCCGAGCTGACCGCCTCGGGGTGCCAGATCGTGCGCGTGGCCTGCCCCACCCAGGACGACGCCGACGCCCTGCCCACCATCGCGCGCAAGTCCCAGATCCCCGTCATCGCCGACATCCACTTCCAGCCCAAGTACGTCTTCGCGGCCATCGACGCCGGCTGCGCGGCCGTCCGGGTGAACCCCGGCAACATCAAGCAGTTCGACGACAAGGTCAAGGAGATCGCCAAGGCCGCCTCCGCCGCCGGCGTCCCGATCCGCATCGGCGTCAACGCCGGCTCCCTGGACAAGCGTCTGCTGGAGAAGTACGGCAAGGCCACCCCCGAGGCCCTGGTGGAGTCGGCGCTGTGGGAGGCGTCCCTCTTCGAGGAGCACGACTTCCGCGACATCAAGATCTCCGTCAAGCACAACGACCCCGTCGTCATGGTCAACGCCTACCGACTGCTGGCCCAGAAGTGCGACTACCCGCTGCACCTCGGCGTCACCGAGGCAGGCCCCGCCTTCCAGGGCACCATCAAGTCCGCGGTCGCCTTCGGCGCGCTGCTGTCGGAGGGCATCGGCGACACCATCCGGGTGTCCCTGTCCGCGCCGCCGGCCGAGGAGGTCAAGGTCGGTATCCAGATCCTGGAGTCGCTGAACCTGCGCCAGCGCCGCCTGGAGATCGTCTCCTGCCCGTCCTGCGGCCGCGCCCAGGTCGACGTCTACAAGCTCGCCGACCAGGTCTCCGCCGGTCTGGAGGGCATGGAGGTGCCGCTGCGGGTGGCCGTCATGGGCTGCGTCGTCAACGGCCCCGGCGAGGCCCGCGAGGCCGACCTCGGCGTCGCCTCGGGCAACGGCAAGGGGCAGATCTTCGTCAAGGGCGAGGTCATCAAGACCGTCCCCGAGTCGAAGATCGTCGAGACCCTCATCGACGAGGCGATGAAGCTCGCCGAGCAGATGGAGGCGGCCGGTGCCGGCTCCGGCGAGCCGCAGGTGAGCGTCTCCTGACCACCGTCGTCCTGCGGACCGCCGCGTACCGGACCGTTTCGGCGGCCCGGTACGCGGCGGCCGGTGCGCCCGGCGTCCACGGCGAGGCGAGCCCGTGCTGACCCATCCCACCGCCCGCGTCCTCGAACCCGGCGACCTCGACGCGGCACTGGCCGTCCTGCACAGCGACCCCGTCGCGAACGCGTTCGTCACCTCCAGGGTCAACATCGCCGGGCTCGACCCGTGGCGGCTCGGCGGCGAGATGTGGGGCTACTACACCGGCGGCCGGCTCACCTCCCTGTGCTACTCCGGCGCCAACCTGGTGCCGATCTGCGCCACCCCCGAGGCCGTCCGCGCCTTCGCCGAGCGGGCCCGCAGGGCCGGCCGGCGCTGCTCGTCCATCGTCGGCCCCGCCGGCCCCACCGCCGACCTGTGGACCCGCCTCGAACCGTACTGGGGCCCCGCCCGCGAGGTCCGCGCCCGCCAGCCGCTGCTGTCCACCCGCAGCCTGCCCGCCGACGTGGAGCCCGACCCGCTGGTGCGCCGGGTCCGCCGGGACGAGATGGACGTCATCATGCCCGCGTGCGTGGCGATGTTCACCGAGGAGGTCGGCGTCTCCCCGCTGGCCGGCGACGGCGGACTGCTCTACCAGGCCCGCGTCGCCGAACTCGTCTCCACCGGGCGGGCCTTCGCCCGTATCGAGGACGGCGAGGTGGTCTTCAAGGCCGAGATCGGCGCCGTCACCCGGCACACCTGCCAGATCCAGGGCGTGTGGGTGGCCCCGCGGCACCGGGGCAAGCGGCTGTCGGAGACCGGCATGGCCGCCGTCCTCCACTACGCGCTGCACGACGTGGCCCCCGTCGCCAGCCTCTACGTCAACGACTTCAACGCCCCCGCCCGGGCCGCCTACCACCGCGTGGGCTTCCGCGAGGTCGGCGCGTTCATGTCCGTGCTGTTCTGACCCGGGCCTGAACCGGCCCCCGGCGGTCGGGTTCCAGCCTCATCCGGGCTGGGACGGCCCTGATCGGGGCCTGGGACGGGGGGCTGATCCGGGCCTG
>Ga0164242_10007641_pt1 | contig 11800 bp, 8 predicted proteins | sample OricomgcompostMG_FD_108783 | JGI IMG/M metagenome (GOLD analysis project Ga0164242, IMG submission 108783) | Miracle-Growth compost microbial communities from Emeryville, California, USA - Original compost - Miracle growth compost (MG) ... | reverse complement strand
CCAGGGACTATTTCGATCCCGAAAAGCGTTATATCGGCAATTCGGTCCAGGTGTTTTTCAACGATGGCTCGAGCACCGACAAGATTTCCATCGATTATCCCATCGGCCATCGCCGGCGCCGCGCCGAGGGGATCCCGGTCCTCGTCGAAAAGTTCCGCAATGCCATCGCTGGCCACCTGGCGCATGATCAAGTGCATGAAATCGTTGAAATTTGCGAACAGCCAGAGCGAATGCTGGCCATGCCGGTGCCGGCCTTCATGGATTTGTTCGTGCAGGCATCCCGCGCCTGAGTTCTGGATGAACGGAGGCGCGTCCTTTCGGTCAGTTTGTTTGTTTTTTGCTAAACTGGCGCCGCCGTAGCGGATTGCGACGGGGTTGGATGGATCGCAATTCACGCAGTAGTCTTGCACTTTGGAGCACGGTTCGCGCCGAAATGGCCGAGCCTGAAGAATCAACAACGAGGAGACTTACCGATGAAACGTAACGGCTTGTTCGCGGTCATCGCGCTGGCCTTGGGTACTGTTGGCGTGATGTCGGTCGCGCACGCCCAGGACACCGGCCCAGCGGCAGAAACAACGGGTAGCTTCGCGAACCCCAACTACAGCAACTGGTACATCGTGCCGCGTATCGGCGTGGTGATTCCCGACAGTGATCGCCAGGTGCAATCGGATCCGGTCGGTGGCCTCGGTGTTGGTTTCTGGGTCAATCCCCACTTCACCGTCGACGTCGAAGCGACCGGCGACAACGCGGATTTCAAGGACTCCTCGGTCCGTGCCGGCAGGCAATGGGAAACCTGGGGCCTCGATGTTGCGGGCCGCTGGTACTTCATGGATCCGTCCGCGCAGTGGCGTCCGTACGTCATGGGCGGAATCGGCATGTGGCGGCATTCCGCCGTGTCCGGGGAGCTCGCGCAAGCGGGTGGTGAATGCGGGTGCCTTCCCCCGCAGAAGGGCTCCGGCTGGGGTCCCGGTGCCACCGTCGGCGTGGGCGTCCTGTACAACGTGAACGATCGCGTGGCACTGCGCGGCGAAATCGCGGCGCGTTACTACCGCGACACTTCCTCGGCACAGCTGGCTGGCCTTGCCGGGCCGGGCATGCCGCACACCTATGGTCCGAAGCAGTGGCTGGATTCCATGGCCACCATCGCCTTGGTGTTCAACATGGGCCATCCGGCTCCGCCGCCGCCGCCTCCGGCTGCTCCGCCGCCGCCTCCGGCTGCTCCGCCGCCGCCCCCGCCGCCGCAGAACGTCGTGATCGACCTGCGTGGCGTGAACTTCAAGTTCGACCGCCCGAAGAAGGGTGAAAGCGACATCGGTCCGACGTTGAAGCCGCCGGCAGCCGACTCCGTGGCGATCCTTGACCAGGCGGTCGACACCCTGAACCGGTACCCGCAGGTCAAGATCGAAATCGACGGGTACACCGACTCGGTCGGCACCGACCAGTACAACCAGGGTCTGTCCGAGCGTCGTGCCAACATCGTCAATCAGTACCTGACTTCCCACGGCATCGACCCGAGCCGCATCACCGCCGTGAAGGGCTTCGGCGAGACCAACCCGATCGACACCAACAAGACCGCGGCTGGCCGCCAGCGCAACCGTCGCGTCGAGTTCAAGGTCGAACAGCCCCAGAACGGCAGCATGTAAGCCGCCGGACGAAGATCGGCCGGTCACGGCGATCTCCGATGTGATATGAAAAAGCCCGGCCTTGCGCCGGGCTTTTTCATTACCGGCATCCCTGGAGGCTCGATGCAGCAATGCCGAACCAAAACGCGGCCATGCATGCGTACCCGTCGTACTGAATCGTCCCGGCCGCGTGGCGTTGACGGCCCGCGCCATTCCCCGCGGCACGGTCTCGCACGCGTGCTGTCCCGCATGGGCGCCTGCTCGCGCAGTGAAGCGGCGCGACGCATCGCCGCGGGCCGGGTGCGGGTGAACGGTACTGTCGTGCGCGATCCGGAGATGCCTGCCGATCCGGTCGGCGATTGCATCGAACTGGATGGCGCCGTATTGCGCACGGCCGAGCGCGTCTGCATCCTCCTCAACAAACCGCGGGGACTGGTCGTCAGCGCTTCCGACGAGCAGGGCCGCGACACCGTGTACGGCTTGTTGCGCGATGCAGGCCTGCCATGGCTCGGGCCGGTCGGAAGGCTGGACAAGGCGAGCGAGGGCCTGCTGCTGATGAGCAACGATTCCGCGTGGGCGGCAGGCATCACCGATCCCGAAGCCCATGTTCCGAAAACCTATCGCGTGCAGGTCCGAGGTGTCATCGGTGACCAGACCTTGCAACGGCTGCGCAGGGGCGTCGTCGATCGCGGCGAGCGCCTGTCCGCGGAATCGGTTCGGGCCATCGGCGGCGGGGGGAAGAACACCTGGCTGGAGATCGTGCTTGTGGAAGGCCGCAATCGCCAGATCCGTCGCATGCTCTCGACCTGCGGCCACGATGTACTGCGCCTGATGCGGGTTGCCATCGGTCCGCTGCCACTGGGGGATCTTGCCAAGGGGGCTTGGCGCCGCTTGAACGAGGCGGAAATCCGGCAGTTGTCGCGAATGCGGCCGAGCGCCGCTACGCGCCCAGTGCGATAGTCAGGCGGCCTCCACGGCGCCGCCGATCCACGTCTCGGTCACCTGCAGGTTGGCGTCGACCACCGTGAAATCCGCGCTCAGGCCGGCCTCGATACGGCCGTGGGTTGCGCCGAGGCCCAGGAAATCCGCAGGGTAGGTCGAAGCCATGCGTGCCGCTTCCTCGAGCGGAACGTCGAGCATCTCGACCGTGTTGCGTACGGCCTCGATCATGCTGAGCGCGGAACCGGCCAGGGTGCCGGAAGCGGTCTGGCAGATTCCGTCGCGCACGGTGATGGGTTCACCATTGAGCATGTACGCAGGGTCGCTCGCGCCCACCGGCGGCATGGCGTCGGTCACGAGGAAGAGCTTGCCGCGGGGTTTCGCCCGCAGCGCGATGCGCAGGCTCGCGGCATCCACGTGGTGGCCATCGACGATCACGCCACACCACGAACCGGGATCGTCCAATGCCGCGCCGACCACGCCGGGGGCGCGGCTGGTGAGCGGCGACATCGCGTTGAAGAGATGGGTGAAGCCGCGCACGCCCGCGTCCAGCGCGGCACGCGCCGTTGCATGATCGGCGTTCGTATGGCCGGCCGCCACGATCACCCCGGCGGCGACGAGGTGCCGGATGGCGTCTGGCGTCACGCATTCCGGCGCTACGGTCAGCAGCGTTTTTCCGCGCTGCAGGGATTCCGCCACGCGCAGTTCGTCCGCATCCGGTGCATGCAGGAACTTCTCGGCATGCACACCCTTGCGTTCGCGGCTGATGAACGGCCCTTCGAGGTGGATGCCCAGCACGCCCGGCACGGCCTCGGTCATTGCAAGGTCGGCTGCTGCGATCGCGGCACGCATCTTGTCGATGGTGTCGCTGATCAGCGTGGGCAGGAAGCCGGTGGTGCCGAATCGCCGATGCGCCGAACCGATGGCCCGGATGCCTTCCACGCTCGGAAGATCGTTGAACAATACCCCGCCGCCGCCGTTGACCTGGCAGTCGATGAAGCCAGGCAACAGCATCCTTCCCGACAAGTCGTGTGTGCGCGTCCCCGCCGGGAGTTCCCGTGCCGCAGCCAGTTCGCGGATGCGCCCGCCTTCCACGACCACTGCGACATCGTCGCGCCAACCCTGTGCGGCAAGAACCCGTGCATTGACCAAAGCGGTCGTCATCATACTGTCTCGGTGACCTTGGCGAGATGCGGCGGATGGTCGGGATCGCGGCCACGCGCAATCGCAAGCGCGTTGACGGCGCGATAGAAACTCTGGATCGCCAGGATCGGCGCGCAGACCGCATGTCCGGTCGGCACGATGGGCAATGCATGGCGACCGGTCGCGAGCGGCGCGGCGGTCCACACGTCGGCGCCGCGGCGACGGAAATCCTCGGCGGTCGCGAGCACGCCCGCCAGCGCATGGTCGGCTTGCGCGAACAGCAGCACCGGCAAACGCGGGCCAACCAGTTCCATCGGGCCGTGACGGACCTCCGCGCTGCTGAAAGCCTCGGCGTGCAGCGCGCAGGTTTCCTTCAATTTCAGCGCCGCTTCCTGCGCCGCGGCGAGACCGTAACCGCGGCCCAGCACGAACAGGTCGTGCATGTCGCGAAGACCTTCCGTCAATGGCGACCAGTCCAGCGCGAAGGCCCGACCCAGTTGCTCGGGCAGCGCATGCAGCGCGTCGAGCAAGCCCTTGTCCCCGCGCCAATGTGCGGTCAGGTGCAGGATGGCCGCCAGCGAACCGATGAAGCTCTTGGTGGCCGCGACGCTCTTCTCGGGGCCTGCCTGCAAAGGGATGACGGTGTCCGCGCGCGCGGCGAGCGGCGAGTTCTCGGCGTTGACCAGCGCGACCACGTGCGCACCGGCACTGCGCGCCGCTTCGGCACTGCGCAGCAGGTCAGGGCTCGCGCCCGATTGCGAAATGACGATGTACAGCGCGCCGCGAAGTTTCAACGGCACCGAGTAGATCGATTCGACCGAAGGCGACGCCGAAGCCGTCACGCAGCCGGTTTGTGTTTCGATGACGTATTTGGCGTAGGTCGCGGCATGGTCGGAGCTGCCCCGCGCGCACGTCGCGACGAAGGGCGGCGGTGCATCGCGCAACTTCGCCGCGAGTTCACGCACGCCTGCATCATTGCGTTCGAGTTGCCGGGCGACGGTGTCGGCCGCTTCGGCGGCCTCCCGGTGCAATGCAGTGGATTCGGGTTGGATGTCGAGCACTTCGGGGGAAGCCATGGTGGGACGGAAATCCTTCATTGCCTGGGCCGGGGCGGGGCGGTGGAACCGCGCACCACCAGTTCCGGGCTGAAACCTTCGTTCTCGACCTCGTTGCCGTGGATCTGCGCGATCAGCAGGCGCGCCGCATGTTCGGCGATCACTTCGGTCCGCTGCCGGGAGGTGGTCAGCGAAGGCCACGAGTGGCGCGAAAACGGACTGTCCTCGAACCCGGCCACGGAAAGGTCGTAGGGCACGTGCAGACCGGCGGCACGTGCAGCTGCCAGCACGCCGGCAGCAATTTCGTCGTTGGACCCGAAAATGGCGGTCGGCGGTTCGGAAAGGCCGAACAGCCGGCGCGCGCCGCGGAAACCGTCGTCGAACGCATAATCGCCTTCAAGCACGAGTTCCTCGTCCAGGGGCACGCCGTAATCCTGCAGGGCCTTTTCGTAACCTTTGTAGCGTTCGGGACTGGAGCGGTGCTGCTTGCCGCCCCACAGGAAACCGATCCTGACGTGCCCCAGCTGGATCAGGTACGCCGTGATCGCGTAGGCCGCGTCGCGGTCGTCCACGAACACGCACGGGAACCCGTCCCGCGGATCCTCGGCTGCCGAAATAATGCGCACCAGCGGAATGTTGTACGCCGCCAGGTCGCGCAGCAGCGCCATGCGTTCGGACATCGGCGGTGCGAGCACCAGGCCGGCCAGCCGGGAACGGTGCGTGAGGTCGCGCAACTCTTCGGCCAGCTTCGGCGCCCGTGAATCGCAGGGGTGGATCTGCAAGCCGAATCCCATTTCGCGGCAGGCCGTCAGCGCACCCTGCTGCACCGCGATGATGTAATAGGGGTTGGGGTTGTCGTAGACCAGCCCGATCGCGTAGGCCTTGGCGCTGCGCAGGCTGCGCGCCGACAGGTCGGGCCGGTAGTCCAGCAGTTCGATCGCCCGCATCACGCGTTCGCGCGTTTCGTCGCGCACGGAACCTTCACGATTGATGACGCGCGACACGGTCTTCAGGGAAACCCGGGCCTGCTTGGCGACATCCCGGATGGTGGCGGTTCCCAATGCAGGCTCCTCAAGCAATGAATTGGCGCATGGTCGCACGTCCAGCCATGGCTTTCAGGACGTCGCCGTCGCGGAGCGGGTCACCCGCGGCAGTGTGTTTTGCCCGACCCTGTGGCCCAGCAAGCCATAGAACAGGATATAGAGATAGCCCGGCACCATCACCACCAGGAACGCCAACTGGAAATCGATCACTTCCTCCAGGCGCACGAAAATGTTCGGAATCACCGCGCCGCCCGCGATGCCCATGATCAGCAGCGCGGATCCGAACTCGGTCTGCTCGCCCAATCCCTTGATGGCCAGCGGGAAGATCGCCGGCCACATCATCGCGTTGGCGATGCCCAGCGCGGCGACGAAGCCGACCGAGGCGTAGCCGTGGGTGGCCCAGGCGGCGAACGCGAACAGCACCCCGAGCACCGCGGAAATCGCAAGGTAGCGCTGCTGCGAAATGAACCGCGGCGTCAGGATCACCCCCAGCACGTAGCCGACCAGCATGCCGATCATCGTGTAGGTGGTCAGATGCTTGGCGTGTTCGGGTGAAAGCCCGGACGCCGTCCCGTAGACCACGATGCTGTCGCCGGCCTGGACCTCCATGCCGACGTAGATGAAGAGGCAAACCACGCCGAGCCAGAGATACGGAAAGCTGAAGATGCTGCGCTTGCGCGCGTGCCGGTCCGGATCGCCCTGGGGCTTGATTTCCGGCAGGGACGAGAACACCACGCAAATCGCGAGGATCGCCAGCACCACCGCGATCACCACGTACGGCATGAACGCGCGGTGCACGAACTCGTGCTGCAGCAAGGCCTTCGCGGCCGGCGACGCGGCCGTGTCGATCTTGTCGACGTACGCGTCGACACCGCCGAGCAGCAACGCCCCGAACACGATCGGCGCCAGGGCGCCGGCCACCTTGTTGCAGATGCCCATGATGGCGACCCGCTTGGCACCGCTCTCGATGGGACCCAGGATGCTGACGTAGGGATTGGAAGCCGTCTGCAGCAGCGCCAGCCCGGCGCCGATGACGAACAGGCCCACCAGCGCGCCCGGGTACGAGTACATGGCCATGCATTGCGCGAAGACCACCGAGCCGATGGCCATCACGAACAGGCCGAGCGCCATGCCTTTCTTCATGCCGGTGCGCTTCAGCACGGCGGCGGCCGGAAGCGCCAGCACGAAGTACGACACATAGAAGACGAACGGAATCCAGAACGCGCTGACGTTGTCGAGGTTGAATCCCACCTTCACGAACAGGATCAGCGAACCGTTCAACCAGGTGACGAAGCCGAAGATGAAGAACAGCACGCCGATGATCGTCATCGACATCAGGTAGTGCGACGGCTGTTGCGAGGTGGCATGCGGGGCCATGGTTCGCTCCTGTACCCGGACCGGGATTCGTGGGATTGACCAACGTTGTCATCGCGGGGTGTCTTGTCGCGAGTATCGCATGACCCGTGCCGGGAAAAACAGGTCCCGGGTCATTCCCGTATTTGCTGCAGTGCCGCGCAAGGACACCCTTCGATCAGTGACTGGTCGGCGCGAACCCGTTCTGCTAGGCCGATTCCGCGCGACGCTGCCGTCTCGGCAGGATTGTTGCGACGCGGATTGACAACGTTGTCATCCTTGACCAAACTGGCGCCCATCTCCGTGTCCGAGAGCAGGATGAACGTGCCCGCCAGCCAACCCCGCCAGCACGCCAGCCTTCATGCCGAGCCGTTCGTGGCGGCGGACGTCGGTGGCACGCACGCGCGGGTGGCGCTTTTGCGGGCGGCCTCGGGCGGTGGGCGCGAGATCGAAATCCTGGCCTACCGGAAGTTCGCGTGTGCGGACTATCCGGGCCTCCCCGAGCTGGTGCGGGCTTTCGTCGACCACGATGCGGCGCTGCCCGTGCGGCGCTGCGTGATCGCGTGCGCGGGACAGGCGGTGGGCGACAGCATCGTCAATGACAACCTCGCGTGGGCGGTCAGCCTGTCGGCGCTGCGCGATGCGCTGGCTTTCGACGACGTCGCGTTGCTCAACGACTTCGAGGCGCTCGGTTACGCGCTGGACGACGTGCGCGATACCGACAGTCTGCTGCTGTGCGGCCCCGAGACGCATGACGAGGGTGCCGCGCTGGTGGTCGGACCGGGCACCGGGCTGGGTGCGGCCGTGCGGCTTGCGCCCATGCGGGTGCTCACCACCGAAGCCGGCCAGATGGACCTGGCACCCGTGACCGCGCGCGAACGGGAAGTGCTGGCGCACCTGGCGGCAGCCGATGCACACGTGCCGTACGAGCGCATCCTTTCCGGCCCCGGCCTGTTGACGCTGTACGCGACGCTGCGTGCGCTGCGCGGGTCGTCGCCGGAACTGGCGCGGCCCGAAGCCATCACTGCCGCCGCATGTGACGGGAGCGATGCGGACGCCCTGGAAACGGTGGAAATCTTTTGCGCATTGCTCGGCGGTTTCGTCGGCAATCTCGCCATGGCCTACATGGCCAAGGGCGGTGTGTACCTGGCCGGCGGGGTGCTGCCGGAAATAAGAGAGCTGCTGCAACGCAGCCGTTTCGTGGACCGGTTCCTGAGCAAGGGAGGCATGCGGGAATTCCTGTTGCGCGTGCCGGTGCGTTTGATCGAACACGGCCGGCACGGGGTGCTGGGCGCGGCGCACTGGTATCTCGACAGGCGGTTGCACGGTGCTGCGCGTCGCAGGGTGTTGGGCGACGGGACGGCGGCATAACAAGGTGTAGGACAACAGCGGGTGCCGCGGCACCCATCACTTCGTGAGCGAGAGAGGGTACGTCATGAAATTTCGCAAGAGCATGCTATCGGCGAGCATCGCCACGGCGCTGATGTTCGCGGCCGCGGCGCAGGCGCAGAACGCCTCGCCCCAGGACCAGACCCCATCCGACCAGCAACAGGCGTCGCAGCCGGGGACCCAGGAAACGCCACAACAACTCGGGACCATCCAGGTGGTCGGCGTGCGCGCCGCCCAGGCGTTGTCGCTGGAAACCAAGAAGGCAGCCAATTCGCAGGTGGAGGTGGTGTCCGCCATCGACATCGGCAAGCTGCCGGCCAAGAACGTCGCGGACACGATCGCGCAGTTGCCGGGCGTGAACATCGCGGACGCCGCCGGCGCCGAAGGCGGCTTCGACGAAGCCGATCGCGCCAGCATCCGCGGCAGCGCACCGTCGCTCACCTTGACCACCGTCAACGGCCACACCATCGGGTCGGGCGACTGGTTCATCCTCGGCGGCGGCGGTACCCGCAGCGTCAGCTTCGCAATGCTGCCGTCGGAAGTCGTGAACCAGGTCGTGGTGCACATGACGCCGGAAGCCAAGCTGCTCGAAGGCGGCGCGGCCGGCACCATCGACATCATCACCCGCAAGCCGCTGGACTTCAGCAAGCCGTTTTCTGCCGAGGCAAGCGTGGGTGGCGTGTACGCAGACCTGCCCGGCAAGACCAAGCCGCAGTTCAGCGGCCTCGTCAACTGGAAAAACGACGCCAGCACCTTCGGCGTGATGGTCCAGGCGTTCTACCAGGAGCGCGCGTTGCAGCGCAACGGCCAGGAAATGCTGGGCTATTCGTTCATCAAGGCCGGCTCGCCGGCTGCGCTGGCCCTGGGCCTGCCGGACCTCGGCAATGGCAGCACCGGCGTGTTCTACCCGAACCTTCCGGGCGCCGCGCTGTTCACCCAGAACCGCAAGCGCAAGGGCGGATCGATCGACGTGCAGTGGCGGGTGGCCGACAACCTGACCCTCAACCTCGACGGGTTCTACTCGCACCTCGATGCCACCGATTACAACCGCAACTACATGTTGCGGCTGCGCGACCAGCTCGATGGCCAGCCGATCACCGGCACCATCAGCGGCAACATCCTCACCAGCGCGAACCTGCCGGGTGCACCGACCATTTCGCAGGGTATCTACGACATGATCTCGCGTCCCGGCGAGAGCGAGTCGAGCCAGTTCGTGACCCTGGACGCCGATTGGCAGGCGACCGACAACCTCGGCTTCAAGTTCCAGGTCGGCACCACGAAGGGAACCGGCAATACGCCGACCCAGGACGTGATGGAAATGGACACCGGGTACGGCGCGTCGGCCGGCTATTCGATGAACGGCCTTGGCTCACCGCTCGACTGGAACATGAGTGGCGACAACACCCGGTTCGATCCGGCGGTCACCGGCCTCGACTGGATCTTCGGCGACCAGAACATCCATGTGGTCGACAAGGAGCGCTGGTTCCAGGCCGACGGCACCTTCGACTTCGACAATGCAGGCCCACTGTCTTCGCTCGAGTTCGGCGTGCGCTACGCCAAGCACACCCACGACAGCCCGGTCGCCATCGCGCAGGGGGTCAACTGGGCGACTGTGGTGTTCGGCCAGAATGCGACGGTTTATCCGCCGGCGGCCGGCAACTATCCCGGCGATTTCGCCAGCGATCTCGGTGTCGGCCAGATGCCCGGCAACATCTGGTACTGGTCGCCGGCGCAGCTGGCGCAGATGAACGCGCTGTATGCGACCCGCGTCGTGAACGACGATCCAGGCAGTTCGCGGTTCTATCCGAACGACATCTACGGGATGACGGAAAAGAACGGCGCCGCCTATTTCCAGGCCAATTTCACCGGTGAGCATTGGAGCGCGAACGCAGGCCTCCGCTACGTCACCACCAAGGAAGACATCGGTTACACCAGCCCGGGCATCCAGGAAGCCGACCATGCCGTGGGGACGCCGCCTTCCGCGTTCTACCCGTCCGGCTGGTACTGGAACTATTACAAGCACAGCTACAACAAGGTGCTCCCGAGCTTCAACATCAAGTTCGACTTGAACTCCGATGGCAGCCTGCTGACGAGGTGGTCCGCATCGCAGACCCTTACGCGGCAGGACTACACGCAGTTGGCCGGCTTCCTGAATCTGTCCGATCCGCAAGCCGCCGGCGAACAGGGCTCGGGCACCGGTCCGAATCCGCGCCTGAAGCCGATCCTCTCGACCAACTTCAGCGCTTCGCTGGAGTGGTACTTCGCCGACCGCGGCCTGCTGTCGGGCAGCGTGTACGAGATGGATCTCAACGACTACTACGACTACGGCACGACGCAAGGCACGTACCTCAACAACCGCCTGACCTACGACAACAACACCAACCCGTCCCATACGCCGATCTACAGCAATTACCTGATCAGCATCCCGACCAACGTCAACGCCACGCTCAAGGGCGTGTCGCTGAACTACATCCAGCCGATCGGTGACCACTTCGGCCTGTCCATCAACTACACCTACGCCAGCGGGCATTCCTCGGGTGGCACGCTGCTGTACAACGCCGACGGCACGCCGGGCAACAACGTGGCCGCCGGCGACCGCCCGCTGTTCGGCACGTCCAAGAACACCGCGAATGCATCGGTCTTCTACGAAGACGCGCACTGGAACGCGCGCATCAACTACACCTACCGTTCCAAGTTCTACGACGGGATGATGGCGGTGGTGGCGGGCCCCGGCGAGTACCACACGCCGGGACTGCTGCCGTACTGGCAGGCGGGGCAGGGATACCTGTCGTTGTCGGCGGGGTACAAGCTCAATGAGCACCTGAGCTTCACGTTCGACGCGATGAACCTCAACAACCCGAAACTGCGCTACTTCGTGAATGGCCATCAAGCGGGGCTGGGCTTCGGCGACGCGCCGGAGGCGTTCTACGTGAATGGCCGCCAGTACTACTTCACCGTGAACTGGAAGCTCTGATCCAGCCCGGCGACGTTTCAGGATCCCGGAGAGTCGAGTCTCCAGCGTTGCGGGCCGGTTGGCATCCCGGCCCGCATTTTTTTTGAACGTCGCATCCGTATCCATTCCGGCCCATTCGCGTCCACAATGCCGAAGAAGTGGTGGGTTGCGCGACCCGGTCGATGGGGAAATCCGCCCGGTGCCGCCGGTCGTGCAGGTCGATCTCGTCCGCGCGACCGCCTCGCCGGCAGTGCACCACCGACCGTTCGGTTCGAAACCGGGAGAACCTTCATGCGCATGATT
>Ga0164242_10007640_pt1 | contig 11800 bp, 11 predicted proteins | sample OricomgcompostMG_FD_108783 | JGI IMG/M metagenome (GOLD analysis project Ga0164242, IMG submission 108783) | Miracle-Growth compost microbial communities from Emeryville, California, USA - Original compost - Miracle growth compost (MG) ... | reverse complement strand
TATGTAAGCGAAAACAACGGCCGATACTGCTCCTGAAGCGCCGAGGCTTTTGTAACCGGCATTCGTTTTATGTTTATTAAAATCAGGAATAACGCATGCAATCAAAGCTAAAAAATACATCAGTATGTAAAATGTTTTTCCATAGTTGCCAAAGATGTTAATAAAAGAATTTTCACAAGCGCCACCAAATAAATAAAAAGCGTACATGTTGAAAAATAAATGAGATAGATCAGCATGAATAAATCCGTAAGTTATGAACCGGTAATATTGATTTTTTTCTGTGATTGCTGCAGGATAAAAAATAAGATCATCCATCACTTTTGGAGAACGAAAAGCGAATATGGAAACGATAACTGTAATAATAATAATGATAACTGTAACAGACATTTTATTTCTTTAATTGCATCAAACCTACATAAATAAATTATGCATGATGATATTTTTCATTCCTGATAATAGTGCATGCTCGATAGATTTGTTCTGCAAGAATTAGTCGAACAAGTTGATGCGGGAAAACCAGTTTTGATAAACTCCATTTGAAAGCAGATCTTTTTAAAACTGATTCATCAATTCCATAAGCGCCACCAATCAAAAAGACAAGGTTTTTACTGCTTTCATTTGCTTTATGTTGTATAAAATCTGCAACTCCTATAGAAGTAATTTGTTTTCCATTTTCGTCCAAACAAATTAGAACATCATCATTTTGCAGTGCATTTAAAAGTATCGCTGCTTCAGCTTTTTTTATTTGTTCTCCGCTCAGAGAAGCATTGTTTTTCGCTATTGGAAAAATTTTCCATTCGACTGTATAATAATGGGAAATTCTTTTTGTAAAAAGATCTACTCCTTCTTTAATATAACTTTCATTAGCTTTTCCTATAGACCAAAAATAAATTTTCATAACTGATGATTTACTGCAAGTTGTTAAAGATTTCTGGTTTAAATAAATTATACGAATAAAGATTATAGAAGTAATTGGGTTGAAGAAATAATTTAATTATTTTTGCGCCTCTTTGGCCCCGTAGCTCAATTGAATAGAGCATTTGACTACGGATCAAAAGGTTTCAGGTTTGAATCCTGACGGGGTCACAAATAATTCTCTGCCATCAAGCCACTTTAATGAGTGGTTTTTTTTGTGCAATCTATCCAAAAATTATTTTCTTAATAAGTCCTGTAAGTCTCTTGTCCTCTCTTCGAGTATGTAGAAAACAATTGATCATAAATGTTGCACTAATGATTATTAAAGTTTACTTTTTTTAAAGAATTGAAGTATAACGGTTGCACACACGAAAAAAATAATTTTAAACTAAAGAGAACTTGTTGTAAACAAAAAACGTCACTTTTGTGTACTAATTTACACTTCTCACGTTTATGGCAGAGTTTTTGTCTGCTGCAATATGAACCTCTTTTGAAATTTGAATTAAATGTCTTATGTTTATTTCCTGTTACTACTAAAATTTTTATTATGAAAACAAAGAATTACGTTCTGTTACTTATTACACTGTTTACTCTTAATGCCTGCAAAAAGGATCCTAAAACAAAACCGGTAAAATTTACGACCACCAGTTATGAATCTTTGCCTTATGATAATAATAGTGCCTTGCCTAATAATTTACTAAAGGATACAATATCGCAAGAGTTGCTTTCATTTATTAATACTATTCTTCCAGATGGAAAGAACTTGACGGTGTCTCATCCGGAGTTATTTAAAAATCCAGCTATTGGCGACATTACTATTACCAGTCCTTCCCAGGTTTTTATAACTTATGTTTCAGGTGGAGAAAGTCTTAATGCAAATTCTGTTGCCTTCTATACTTATCCAACTGATCAGCCTCCAACAACTCCAAAAGACATCAAAACAATTACTTATGCTTTTCCTAATGCAGGACATCTTACGGGGTTAAAATCTGGTGATAAAGTAAAACTAGGTGATTTTAATGTTGGCACTTCCATTGGATTTGTTTTGATGGAAAATGCATGGGATACTGCAAATAAAACTTTAAACAATGATGCAGTTCATTTTTGCTCGAATGACGCTTTAAATCCAGAAGTAGATCCAAATTTAAAGAAGCATGCTGTTTTAATAAGTTATCCTGCTGAAAACAAGGTGCTTGTTGGTTTTGAAGATCGGGATAGAACAAGTCCTTTATGCGATAATGATTTTAATGATGTTGTCATTTATTGCACAGTTGTTCCTTCACCATAAAGTAGCAACAAATAGAGTTTTTTAAATAATTTCAACTGATAGGCTCAATAATTTGAGCCTATTTAATTTAAAATAATACAAGAATAGTTTTTTAACAATAAGTCAATTTGTAGCTGTTCCTAATATTTGTTTCTCCTTAAAAATATTATTTTTGCCAGATTATGGAAACAAAAACAGAACATGTTCAATGCTTGATAATTGGTTCAGGGCCGGCTGGTTACACCGCTGCTATTTATGCCGCAAGAGCAAACCTGAAGCCGGTGATGTACCAGGGAATTCAACCTGGAGGACAACTTACTATTACTACTGAAGTTGAAAACTATCCCGGTTATCCGGATGGTATCCAAGGTCCTGACATGATGGTAGATTTTGAAAAACAGGCTAAAAGAATGGGAGCTGACATTCGTTATGGGTTAGCAACCAAAGTTGATTTTTCTGCTTGCCCCTTAAAGATTTTGATCGATGAAGAAAAGTGGATCAGCGCAGATGCAATAATTTTAGCTACGGGTGCAAGCGCAAAATGGCTTGGATTGGAAAGTGAAAAAAGATTAAATGGATATGGAGTAAGCGCATGTGCGGTGTGTGATGGATTTTTCTTTAAAGGAAAAGAAGTTTGCATCGTTGGTGCAGGTGATACAGCAGCGGAGGAAGCATTATATTTAAGCAAAATTTGCGGTTTTGTTCACATGTTTGTTAGAAGAGAGGTGATGCGTGCCAGCAAAATTATGCAGCAAAGAGTTTTAGAAACAAAAAATATAAAAGTTTACTGGAACACAGAAGTAGAGGAAATAATCGGTGAAGCAAAAACAGAGTCAGTAAGAGTTATTAATAATAAAACAGGTGAGAAAACACTCATTCCCGTAAATGCTTATTTTGTAGCAATCGGTCATCAACCAAATTCAGAAATATTTAAAGGCTGGCTTGAAATGGATGAAGCGGGGTATGTAAAAACTTTACCAGGCAGCACTAAAACAAATATTGAAGGGGTGTTTGCAGCAGGAGATCTCCAGGATAAAATTTACCGGCAGGCAGTAACAGCAGCAGGTTCTGGATGCATGGCTGCCTTGGATGCAGAAAGATTTTTAAGCATGCTGGAACATCCGGTTCCATCAGATCATTTTAATGCGCTATCACAAAATGAAGACATTTAAAATGTTATGATTACTGTCCAACTGCGAAACCTTCTTTTTACTGCTTTTCATGGTATTCATGAGGAAGAAAAAATATTGGGTAATGAATATGAAGTAAACGTTTCAGTGGAATTTCATGAAAGAGATGAAGTTATTCAGCATATCAATGATACTGTCAATTACGCGATTATTTATAGTATTATAAAAAAGAGAATGACTATTCCTACTCCATTGTTAGAAACGATTGTGATGCAAGCAGGAAATGAAATTTATAATGAGTTTCCTTATTTAAAATCTATTTCCCTCTCAATAAAAAAAATGAATCCTCCAATTGCGGGAATGCAAGGGGAGGCAGAAGTGTGCTGGCATAGAGAGTTTTAAAGTTTAAATACACAATTTCTAAATTTTATAATAGTTCTCATTTAAAAATTATTACCGTTCAAATAATTATTTCTCCAATTCTGCTTTCATTAAATTCTCTATACTCTAAATATATATCTTTGAAATCCTTAAATTTTTCTGTTATAAATCAAAACCTTTTTCAATGATCAAAATTAAATTCTTTTTTCTCTTTTCTTTTGTGCTGGTAAGTTTTTTATCATTTGGCCAAAATGAAAAATCAGTTTACGACGAACATGATCTTTTTACGCCCAATTTTTATCCTCCTTCAGTAAATCAATACCGTGCTGCCGATGGAGAACCAGGACCTAAATACTGGACCAACAAAGCAAGTTATAAGATCAATGCAACTTTGGACGATACGAAAGATCAGATTACAGGAAGTGTTATCATTTCCTACACGAACAATAGCCCACAAGCTTTGCCTTTCTTGTGGCTTTATTTAGATCAAAATCTTTTTAACTCAAATTCCCGCGGACAATCAAAGGCGCCTGCAACTAGAAAAAGCCGCTATACCAACGTGGGTACAACATTTGACGGAGGATACAACATTAAATCGGTAAAGTTATTATCAAATGAAAAAGGCAAAACTTCATCTTCTGATGTAATAGATTTGGTTACCGACACAAGAATGCAAATAAGACTTCCAAAAAAATTGGAGCATGGTCAAACTGCAGAGATTAAAATTGACTATTCTTACTTTATCCCAAAAGAAGGCAGCGATCGCACCGGCATTTTGGATACCAAAAATGGAAAAATATATGCAATTGCCCAATGGTATCCAAGAATGTGTGTGTATGATGATATCGAAGGATGGAACACTTTGCCTTATTTGGGTGCCGGAGAGTTTTATTTAGATTATGGCGATTTTGATTATTCGATCACTGCGCCTGCCGATCTTATTGTGGTAGGTTCAGGAGATTTACAAAATCCAAAAGATGTGTTGACATCAACAGAAATAAAAAGATTAGATGAAGCCAGAAAGAGCGATAAAACCGTAATTATTCGCAGCGCTGACGAAGTAACTAATCCTTCTTCTCGCCCACAAAAAGGAAATATTACCTGGCATTTTAAAATGAAAAATGCAAGAGACGTGTCATGGGCCGCTTCAAAAGCATTTATTTGGGATGCTGCAAGAATTAATTTTCCTTCAGGAAGAAAAGGATTGGCTCAAAGTGTTTATCCGGTCGAAGCGAACGGAAATAATGCATGGGAACGCTCAACAGAATATGTGAAAGGTGCCTTGGAAGGGTATTCAAAAAAATGGTTTGAATTTCCATATGATAATGCAACTAATGTTGCATGTAACATAAATGGAATGGAATATCCTGGAATTGTTTTTTGTAATTCTAAATCCAAAGGAGCAAGGCTTTGGGGTGTTACCGATCACGAATTTGGACACACATGGTTCCCAATGATCGTCGGAAGCAATGAAAGAAAATATGGATGGATGGATGAAGGATTCAATACATTTATTAATGGTATTTCTACCCAGAATTTTAATAACGGGGAATATGTACGTAAGGGCCAAAATAATGGCTCAATGTATAAACGGATCTTCGGTGCAAACAGTGAAACTGTGATGAGCGAACCGGATGCCCTGCACGAAGCAAACATCGGTATTGCTCTATATTTTAAACCTGGTTATGCTCTGGACCTGTTAAGAAATAATATTCTAGGTCCTCAAAGATTTGATTATGCATTTCAATTGTATATTCAACGTTGGGCTTACAAACACCCGACACCATGGGATTTTTTCAGAACGATAGAAAATGTTGCCGGTGAAGATTTGGGTTGGTTTTGGAAAGGTATGTTTATCGAAAACTATAAACTTGACCAGGCAATTACTGACGTAAAATATGTTGATAATGATTCAACAAAAGGTGCATTAGTAACAATTGTAAATCTTGATAAGATGGCGATGCCAATTTATCTCCAATACCAAACTGAAAGCGGAACTTCGGATACTTTGAAAATTCCGGTTGAAGTTTGGCAAAATGGAAATACATGGGTTCAGAAATTAGATACAAAAGAAAAATTGAAATCTGTAACTATTGATCCTGAACATATTTTCCCTGATATAAATATCGATAATAACACATGGACTTCTGATAAACCTTGATATCAATAGATATTTAAAATGGCCATTTGGATATTGTCCAGGTGGCCATTTTTATTTTTCAGAAACCATTGATTCAATTTGTCAATTAATCAATACTTTTGCCACCTTTTATGAAACCAATCAGTGAAATATTTCCTTTACTAGCCGAGCCCAAAAAGATAGTGATCACTTTTCATCAAAAGCCAGATGCAGACGCGATGGGTTCCGGATTAGGATTATATCATTTCCTCGTGCAGTTTGGTCATTCAGTTACCGTTATTTCTCCAACAAATTGGGCGGGATTTTTAAGCTGGATGCCAGGTGCAAAAATGGTTTTGGATTTTGAAATTCAAAATGATAAAGCATTCAAGGCCCTGAAAGAAGCAGAATGGCTTTTTTGCCTTGATTTCAACGTGCTGAACCGGGTAAAAAATATGGAGCCGGTGATCAAAGAGTTGAATTGTACCAAAATTCTGATTGATCATCACCAGCAACCACAAACGGAAGCGTTCGATTACGGAATCAGCGATACTCAAAAAAGTTCTACCGCTGAAATGGTTTTTGATTTTATAATCAATAGTGGTCATCCTGAAAAAATTAATATTGATGTTTCTGAATGTTTATATGCCGGTGTTATGACAGATACTGGCTCATTTCGCTTTAATTCAACTTCAGCAGAAGTACACAGAATGATTGCCAAATTAAAGGAAACAGGTTTTAATCATAGCCAGGTTCATGAAAATTTATTTGACAATTTCATGGAAAGCAGATTCCGCTTTTTTGGAAATACCTTATTGAACCGGATGGAAATTTTTTATGAATATAATACAGCTTTGATCGCGATTCCTCAAAAAGACCTTATAAAATTTAATGTAAAAACCGGGGATACAGAAGGTCTTGTAAACTTTCCATTGAGTATTAAAGGCATTAAACTAGCTGCAGTAATAATAGATAGGGGAGACGAAAGAAAAAGCTCCTTTAGAAGTAAAGGAGGTTTTGATGTAAACACTTTTGCAAGAAAATACTTTAATGGAGGCGGTCATTTCAATGCTGCGGGAGGAAAAAATAGCGAATCACTTGATGAAGTAATTGCCAAATTTAAAAAAGCAATTAGAGAAAATGAAGATCAATTAAACAATTAACCATTTATAAAAAAACAAACATGAACAAAACAATTTGCCTTGCCGCTGCGGCCTTTTTATTGGTCGCGTCTGGCTGTAAAGAGCAAACATTTAAAAAAGATAAAGACGGCACTGAATATAAAGTAATCCGGAACGAAAATGGCAAAAAAGCGGTTCCCGGCGATTTTATGGAAGTAGACTATGTTGCAAAATACAATGACAGCCTGCTTTTTAGCAGTGTTGAAAATAGCCAGCCTAGATTTTTGCCATATGATACTGCTCAACTTCCTGCCTATTTAAAAGTAGTTCACGAAGGTGATAGCCTTATTTTAAGGCAATCCACTGATTCCTTAATTAAGTACGGACAAGCTGCACCTTTTATGAAAAAAGGAAAATATGTTTATCAGACTTTTAAGTTTGTAAAGTTGCTTCCGACAAAAGAAGCGGTTGATAGTGCAGCAAAAACTTTTGAGGTAGCTGCAAAAATAATTCACCGTAAAAAAACAATTGCAGACATAGAAAAAGAAATTTCTACAAAGGATTCTTTAGTAAAAGCTGATGATCAGATTATCCAGGATTACATGTCTAAAAATAATTTGAAAGGGAATAAAACAAAATGGGGCACTTATGTGGTTATTGAAAAAGAAGGAACAGGCCCAATGATCAGTGATAGTGATGTAGCTGTGGTTAACTATACAGGTCGTACTTTTAATGACAGTACTTTTGATTCGAATACGGATCCTAAATTCGGACATGTGGAACCTTTGTATGTTGATATGAGTGCCTACAGAGTTATTCCAGGATGGATTGACGGCTTGAAAATGATGCAAAAAGGAAGTAAAGGAAAAATTATTATTCCTTCTTATTTAGCTTACAAAGAAGTTGGACGTGCACCAAAAATTGGCCCAAATCAAAATTTGATATTTGATATTGAAGTGACAGACGTTGTCGACCAGAATGCTTACGAAAAAGAGTTGGAAAAAGAACAACAACAACAAGACATGCAACGACAAATGATGCAACAGCAAATGCAAAAGATGCAACAGCAACAGCAAAGACCTTCTGCACCACCTGCAGGCAAATAATGAAATAAAATGTTTTAAAACGCCGGATTATAAAATGTCCGGCGTTTTTTATTAAGACTTATTTCAAAAAAAGCGTTTATGCCTTATGGTAAGCTTGTAATAATTTTATTGTTTCGCAAGCTTCTTTTACGTCATGAACGCGGAGAATTGATGCACCATTCAATAAGGCAATTGTGTTTAAAACAGTTGTTCCATTTAAGGATTCCTCCGAACTGGTTTTAAGCGTTTTGTATATTGTCGATTTTCTTGAGACACCTGCTAGTATTGGCTTTTCAAGCATTTGGAAAATTTCCAGATATTTTAATAAATAAAAATTCTGAGCAATATTTTTCCCAAAACCAAACCCCGGATCTATAATTACATCTTTAATTCCTCGCTGCTTACATTCATCAATTTTATTTATAAAAAAATTAATGATTTCTTTCAAAATGTTTTCATAACTGGAATTATGATGCATAGTTTCAGGAACACCTTTCATATGCATACAGACATAAGGAACTTTTAATTTTGCAACTGTTGGAATCATTTTCTTATCCATTTCTCCTGAACTGATGTCATTGATAATCGCTGCGCCCAATTGTACACATTCGTCTGCAACTTTTGCATGATAAGTATCTATGGAAATAATGATTTCAGGAAAATTATTTTTCAAAATTTCTATGGATGGTAATAATTTTTTTAGTTCATCTTCTTCTGAAATCCGCACACTTCCTGGCCTCGTACTTTGTGCGCCCAGATCTAAAATGTCAACACCTTCATTGATCATTTGAGTTGCTTTACTAAAGATAGAACCGCTGTTTTGCATTCTGCTGCCCGGGTAAAAGGAATCATCGGTAAGATTCAATATGCCCATCAACAAAGGTTTTTCTAAAAAAAGTAATTCCCCTTTGCAATTCAGTGAAAACATTATGTTTTTAAGTTTAAATTTGGCGATAATTATGACGCAAGTTAATACCGATCTGCAATATGATGAGGCAGTAAACAAATGCAGAGAAATTTTTGAGAAAAAAACTAAAGACTACGGCACTTCGTGGCGGGTTTACAGAACAATTTCTATAGCTGACCAGATTTACATTAAAGCAAAACGAATCAGGAATATCCAGGAGAAAAAAGTGCAGAAAATTGATGATGATATTCAGGCTGAATTTAAAGGAATTTTAAATTATGCGGTTATAGGATTAATACAATTAGGTATTCATGATGATGAAATAGAAGAATTGCCCTTAGAAAACACACGTAAACTGTATAATGAAAAAATTTTCAGTGCAAAAAAACTTATGGAAAATAAAAATCATGATTATGGTGAAGCGTGGAGAGATATGAGCCAGGAAAGTTTTGTCGATCTCATTTTGACGAAGATTCTCCGTATTAAACAGATCATTCGCAATGAAGGAAAAACAATAGTAAGCGAAGGAATAGAATCTAACTTTTACGATATTTTAAATTATTCAGCTTTTGCTTTAATATTATCAGATTAATTTTTTTTCATTAATTCTTTGTTCCTTAAAATAAATAAAATGAAGATTCTAGTAAACATTTGCCGCGTAATCGTCGGAGTGCTTTTTATCTTTTCAGGTTTAGTGAAAGCAATGGACCCCAAGGGGCTTGCCTATAAAATGCAGGAATTTTTTGAAGTTTGGGCCACTAATAATTCTCTTGCAAATTTTATGCATTGGCTCAATAATTATGCCCTTCCCTTCGCAATAATTATGATCACTTTGGAAATTGTTGTTGGCGTTGGAATGCTCCTGGGAATCTGGAAAAACTTTTTTACATCGCTTATTTTATTGCTTATTATTTTCTTCGGATTTCTAACAGGTTATGCAGCACTTTCTGGTAAAATTGCCACCTGTGGCTGTTTTGGCGATTGTATTCCTTTGACATCAATGCAATCTTTCATAAAGGACTTGATTTTATTCGTGCTGATATTGATTCTTTTTTTTGGAAGGAAATATATTGTTCCGGTTTTTACTCCGGCAATAAACATTTTGCTTTTAATAATTTCCATTGCTCTTGTTTTATTTTATCAATGGTATGTGATGCGCCATTTACCAACCGTAGATTGTCTTCCATTTAAAAAAGGAGGAAATGTTTTGCAACTTCGCAAAATGCCGGCTAATGCCATTCCTGATAAGAAGGAATATCATTTTGTTTATGAAAAAAATGGAAAGAAAGAAAATTTTACAATCAAAGACTTGCCGGATTCAACCTGGAATTTCGTAAGCCGTGAAGATATTTTGATTGAAAAAGGCAAGAATAATGAACCTCCAATTAAAGATTTTAATCTTACTACTTTATCTGGAAATGACACCACTGAAGCGGTTATGAGCCTTGATGCTTCTTATTATTTATTTTTTGTAAAAGGGTTTCAAAATACCGATTACTGGTTGGATTCTTTTACAAGAATATTTGACTATGCAAAAAAGAATAACGCAATGTTGTATGTAGTTAGTCCGGAAATGAAAGAAGCGGATGCGTTCTTTAATCAAAGAAATAATTATAATGTTCAGGTTTTTAGCCTTGATCCTACTTCTTTTAAAACGGCAGCAAGAGTAAATCCGGAATTATACCTGATGCATGGTCCTGTAATTCAAAACAAATGGGGATGGGCAGATTTTAAAGATGCCTTGAAAAAATAAATACAGATTTATTGCAGATGGCTCGATGGAATTCTTGCAGCTAGCCAGCTATCTTTTACGGGAATGATCCAATTGTTCATCAATTCTTTTTTAGTTAAAATGGTATTATTAAAATACAAAGTTTCAGGAGTGATAAAATCATTCTCGATTGAATAATTCACTTGTGCCAAAGGCAACAATTGAACTTTCTCTTTAATAATAAAAGCGAGCATTTGCCTGTCAAGAAGATTGACATTGTAATCCTGTTGGATATTTTTAATAAATCTAAGTGAAGAATCGGTACTGCAGCCCCCAATTTTTACATGTGTTTCATCAGCCATAAGAATTATGAATTGTCCAAAAAATAAATTGGCGTAAGATTTCACAGCGCTTCCATGACTGTTCCATTCTTTAGCGAAATTTTCAAGCCGTTCTTCAAGTTCCAGTGCCTCACTGATTGAAAATATACGGTTAGACTGGTAAACCCAGACTCTTGAATTACTATCAAAGTCCTCGGGGATTAAATCTTGAAAATGAATATTCATGCTGTAAAGTTAAAAATCAATTTTTATAGAAAGAAGAGAAGTGTAAAAGATTTTTGGATAATTACTTTTTGATTTTACAATTTTCCTGCCAATAATTTTATTAAATAAAAAAAATCCGCCAATAAGATATTAGCGGATTTTCAATTTATTTTTAACTCCTATCTATGCTAATTGACCAAGCCTTTTCAGATAATGGATATGTGAAACAATGGCATTTCTCATTTTTGGAAACTCAATGTAATTAATTCCATATTCGGAGCAAGTCTTTTTAATTATCTTACTGATGGCAGGGTAGTGCACATGTGAAATTCTTGGAAATAAATGGTGTTCTATCTGGAAATTAAGTCCACCCAAAAGCCATGAAATGGTTTTATTTCTTGTAGCAAAATTTGCTGTTGTATGGATTTGATGAATCGCCCATTCATTTTCAATCTTACCGGAATTTTCTGCTGGCATCGGAAAATCAGTATGCTCTACAGTATGAGCCAATTGAAAGACAATACTTATAGCAAAACCTGTAACCATTGTAATTACCAGGAATCCGACGATCCAATCTCCAAATCCTACTAACATGATTGGTAGAACCACAAACATAAAT
>Ga0164242_10007639_pt1 | contig 11802 bp, 11 predicted proteins | sample OricomgcompostMG_FD_108783 | JGI IMG/M metagenome (GOLD analysis project Ga0164242, IMG submission 108783) | Miracle-Growth compost microbial communities from Emeryville, California, USA - Original compost - Miracle growth compost (MG) ... | reverse complement strand
TGGCCTCGATCGCCGCCGCGGCGTAGCGCACCAGATCGGACTCGGTGAGGATCCCGAGCAGGCGATCGTTCGGGTCCACCACCGGGAGGCAGCCGATCTTCCGCTCCAGCAGGAGCGCCACCGCGTCTCGCAGCGGCGTCCGGGGCCCCACGGTGACCAGGTCCACGCTCATGAAGTCGGAAGTCCAGAGCGGATCGCCTCCCGCCTGCGCCCGGTCCCGCTCGAGCGCGCTGAGGAGATCGCGGTGGGTGACCAGCCCCACCAGCCTGTGGCCACGCACCACCGGCAGGTGGCGGATTCCATGACGCCGGAGCAAGGCCTCCACCTCATGCAGGGACTCGGTCTCGCCCACCGTCACCAGCTCACACGACATCAGGTCGCTGACCGCGAGCATGGAGACACCTCCTTGAAAGTGCGGGGCGAACGTGTGCCCTCACCAACGGTTGGGCCGACCTCCTCCGGACGCAACGGTGCGCTTCAGCGGCGCACGGGCTTCGCTGAGGGATCGTCCGGAGGGGGCGCGGCCGCGGAAGGGGGATGTTGCGCGGTGGCGGCCCGGAAGACGTGGCGCAGGCACAAATAGGAGATCCACAGGCAGCCGATGAAGACGCCGAACAGGAGGAGCGCGTGGATCATCGGCGCACCGCGGGGTTCGATGCCGCGAGGGAAGCTGCGGGCGACGTCCGCCGAGGCAGGCGGGGGAGACGGATCAGCGGCGCGACACGCTCCGATGGGACGGGCATGACTTTCTCCTTGGCGCCTGCGGGGTGAGCTGACGGGCTGGGGACGGAGATCCCCACGCGACTTCGCGTTTCGCCCCAACGAATTGGGTCCCCCGCCTCCGAAGCGGAGCTCGGCGTGGGGCGACTCTAGGACGGCGCGAACGAGAAAGCTCGCTCGGTGCAGAGAGGGGGCGGCCGCAGGTGCGCTCGAGCGGTCAGGGCGAGGTGGGCGCCAGGGTCTCGGTGAGCGTCTGGGCGATCCCGCCCGCGGCGACCTCCGCCAGATGGCGCAGGTAGGCCGTGCGGGAGGTCAGGCCGGTGGTGGTGTCCGTCACGGTGACCTTCCCCCGCGCGGTGGCCGTGCTCGCGGAACCGCCGAAGACCTGAAGGCGCGCGGTGACGGTGGCGCTGGCGCGCAGCGGGTTCCAGTCCAGGGGCGCGGCGCGCAGGGAGACGCTCACGCCCGGACGGTCGCTCGCGGTCAGCGGTTGCTCGAGCAGCCGCACGGACACCCCGCGCGATTCGAGCTGCTTGGTGAGGGGATCCTTCAGGGCCTCGCCCAGCGCCGGCGGCTCGGTCTTCTCAATGAAGAGCACCACCCCGCTGGGCTTGGAGACCCCTCCCGCGGGCGCGAGCAGCGTGACGGAGGTCGAGGTCCGGGTGTGGTGCCGGGCCAGCTCCACGTCCGCCAGCCCCAGGATCAACACCAGGCCACCCAGGCAAATCAAAGCGATCAGCAGCCGTCGCCGCAACGAGCTCATCCGGCCAGCTTCTGCCACGAAATGGGGCCCTCCGGCACGGAACGTGGTTTGACGCGCCCGTGCTGGAGAGCCGGACCTTTCGCTTTGCTTGTCTCGGGGCGGGCCTCGCGGTGGGGGCGCCGCTGGGATGGCTCGCGCTCAGGGCCGCGGGGGGCGCGCTCGCGGGCGGCACGGTGGACGGAGAGCTGAGCGCCAACGCCGGCCTCTACCTCTACATGCTGGTGGGCTGCCTCCTGGCCTTCGTCGGCTTCGGCGCGTGGGTTGGCCACCTCGCGGACCGGCTGGCAGAGGCGGATGCGCGTCACCTCCGGGAGTCCATCACCGATGCGCTGACCGGGCTCTACAACCCGCGCGAGTTCCACCGACGGTTCACCGAGGAGCTTTCGCGGGCGAGCCGCACCGGGGGACCGCTGGGCCTGGTGCTGTTGGACCTGGACCACTTCAAGAAGCTCAACGATGCGCTGGGACACGCGGCCGGCGACGAGGCGCTGCGCGGCGTGGGCGCGATCCTGCGCGCGGGAGCAAGAAGCACGGACGTGGCCTGCCGGATTGGTGGGGAGGAGTTTGGCATCCTCTGTCCGGACACCTCGGCCGAGACCGCGTTCGCCTTGGCCGAGCGGCTGCGGCGCGCGATCGAAGGGATGGGCCTCTTGATCGCCGGCGAGCCGGTCCCCGTCACCGCGTCCTTCGGCGTGGGGCAGTGGGGAGCACAGCCGGAGGCGGCCTTTTTCGCCCAGGTGGACGCCGCGCTCTACCGGTCGAAGGAGAGCGGAAGAAATCAGGTCCAGACCGCCGCGCAGCCAGGCTGACGAGCCCGCCCGCAGGCGAGGCGACGCGCTCCACGGCCTTCGCCGCTACGGCGCGCCGTCCACCGCGGCCTGGGCCTGGTCCACGTCCTGCTGGAAGCGCTGGAGGTAGCGGGTCTTCTGCTCGCTGGTCCACTCGGCGTCGGAGAACTGCTCCTCGCGGTAGCGGGCGGTCTGATGCAAGGGGCCCTCCAAAGACGCCAGCACCCGGCGGTCCGGAAAGGTGTCCGGCAAAAGGAGGAAGCCGTCCACGTCGCGCAGCGTGAGCGGGAAGGCGGGGTGCTGATCGCGGATGAGCTTCCCGAAGAGCAAGAGCGGGACCTGGGTCGCGCCCGCGGGGAGCGCGTCGTTGAACTCCAGGTAGGCGACCGGCTGCCCCTTCGCGTCGTCCACCCGCCCATGGAGGACGTACTGCCCGGCGGTCTGCACCTGGATGCCCACGCCGAACGCGAGCGAGCCTCCCAGCAAGGCATCGGTCACCTCTCCGGTGAGGGTCGCGGGGGGCGCACCGGTGGTGACCAGGGTGAAGAACGGGTGCCCCACGTCCCGGCTGTCGGTCACCTCCAGGTCCACCCGCAGGGTCCCGGACACATCCCCCAGATGGAGCGCCTGCGGCTGGAGCAGGGCGGTGGAGGTGCCGTCGTCCGCGGTCGCGTCGCCCAGGGTGCCGTCATCGCGGAAGGCGAGCGGCGCGCGGCGATCCACTGGCGGGGCGCCGTCCTCGTTCACCACCGAGACCTGCGCGTTGGACACCCGGCACGCGACGCTGGCGCCGCTCTCCGTGGCGCAGCGCACCCACAGCCTGGCGGTCTCATCCGCGGTCACGAAGGTCCGGTCCTGCCCCACCGTGACCTGCGTGGGGGAGTCCTGGGTCAGGGGCTGGGTCCGCTCGGCCTGCTCGTGCAGGCGCAGCCGGTCTGGCTCCTCGGCGGCGGGTCGCGAGCCGGGGGGATACCGCGTGGCCTCCCGGTAGCGCTCGAGCTTGTCCTTCGCGCGCGCCAGCCGCGCCTCGGCCTGCGCCCGTGCGTCCTCTCCCTGCGCCCCGGCCATCGCGCCGGCGTCCCCCGCCAGCGCTTGGGCGGACGCGACGGCCTGCCGCGCGCGCGGAGAAGGCTGCGTGGCGGCGAAGCGGGCCGGCGCGTCGGGTGGGGCGTCGCGCGGGTCCACCTCAGCCGTGGCGGAGGCGGGCCCCGCGGTCTGGCGCGCGACGAAGGCCGCCGAGAGCGCGATCAACGCCGCGCCCCCTGCGACCACCGCCGCCCAGGTCCGCCGTCGCGGGCTCACTGCGCGTAGGCGACCATGTCCGCGACGATCTTGGAGACGATCCCGTCCGTGCCCCCCCCAGTTGGAGCCTGAGTGCTTGAAGTCCTCGCCGTCGTCGCGGAACTGGACCGTGTGGTTGGTCCACTTGGCGCGGCCGCCCTGGCAAGCGGCGGTGCCGGTGGTGAGATCGTTGCAGAACCAATCACTGGGGTTGCAGTACGAACCGCCCGAGCTGCCGGACACCGCGCCGGACGAGTGGTACGCCACCGCGTCGTCGTCCTGCCCCGGGAGCAGCCCCGAGTAGTACGTCCCCTTGGAGCCGGCGAACATGTAGAACCAGACCGACTGGGTGCTGTTGTGGTTGTACATCGCGCGCGCGGTGGTGGTGACCAGGTCCTGCACCAGAGGCTCGCTGGTGAGCCAGGTCCCGTCATCCGCCAGCTCGGAGCCGCCCGCCGCGCCACCTGCCACGTCCACCCATTCGATGTTCCAGCCGGTCTGGGTGGGGGAGCCGCTGGCGTCTCCGCAGACGCCGCTCGCGTTGGGGGTGGCGTTCTTCACGTGCCGCGCGCTGCTGCCGTAGAGCGCCAGCGCATAGCCAATCTGCAAGTCCCCCGCGCTGTGGGCCGCCACGTAGCACCAGTTGGGGCCGGTGCAGAAACAGTCGAGCGCGTTGCGGATGAGTGCGTTGCTCGCCGAGATGTGGCTGGTCCCGTCCCAGTTCACCGCCTTCTTGTTCACCCCCGCACTCGTGCTGGCAGACCCCCACTTGGAGAAGTCGTCGTAGTGGCCGATCTGCGTCGTGCCCGCGCTCCGGCCGTGGATCCACAGCGAATAGTTGGTGGCAAAGGCGGGCAGGGAGACGAGCAGCGAGAAGAGGACGAGGGCGTGACGGCTCGACACGAGGCGATGCATGCGGCGCTCCTTCGCGCGGGACCCTCCGCGCACTTCCTGGGGGGAGACCTTGGGGGACTGCGCGGCGCACGAGAGACAAAACCGAGCGTTCAGGCAAGCCGGGAATAGAAGCCACAGCCGGTCAGCCAACGATTGAGTGCGCAACTGTAAGCGCGCGGCGTACTCCGTGACGCGGGCCCGCGGAGGCTATGTTCCGCCGCCATTGGGGAGGTCTCTACGGCACGGTTGATCGCAGAGCTTCGGCGGCGAGGCGTCCTGGGGGCGGTCACGGCCTACGCGGTGATCGCGGCAGGCGGGCTGCAACTGGCGGACATCGTGGTGCACGCGCTCGGGTTCCCGGGGTGGAGCCTGCGGGCGTTGGTGTGGGCCGCGGCCGTGGGCCTCCCGCTGACCTTCGCCATCTCCTGGTTCTGGGATCTCACCCGCCACGGCTTCGTGCGGACGCTCGCGCCGGGGGAGCGCCCCGCTTCGCCGGCCGCGAGCCCTGAACGCCCCGCACCGGATCCAGAGCGCTATGGCCAGGCGGTGGCGGCGCTCCAGGCGGCGGGCCCGGGGACGGTGTTGTCGGGGCGCTATCAGGTGGAGCGGGAGCTGGGCGCGGGCGGGATGGGGCGGGTGCTCGCGGCGCGCGATCTGCGCCTGGGCCGGCGGGTGGCGGTGAAGGTGGTGATGGGCGCCTACGAGCCGTCCCGCTTGCGGCGCTTCGAACAAGAGGCGCGCACCGCGGGCGCGCTCGAGCACCCCAACGTCCTGGCGGTCTACGACCTGGGAGATCAGGACGGGGTCCCGTTTCTGGTCACCGAGCTGCTGGAGGGCCGGACGCTGCGCAAGGTGATCGACGAGGGAAGCCTCCCGGCCGAGGAGGCGAAGGGGATCGCCGTGCAGCTCGCGCGTGGGCTGGCCGCGGCGCACGCGACCGGGGTGGTCCACCGGGACCTCAAGCCGGAGAACCTCTTCCTCACCCGGGACGGACGGCTGAAGATCCTGGACTTCGGGATGGCCAAGCTGCTCGCGCCGGAGGCATCGCAGGGCCCGGGGCTGACCATGACCGGGGTCCTCTTCGGGTCACCTGGGTACCTGTCGCCGGAGCAGGCGAGGGGCGAGCCCGCGGGACCGGCTTCGGATGTGTTCAGCGCGGGCGCGGTGCTCTACGAGCTCCTCAGCGGCCGGCGCGCGTTCCCGGGCGCGTCGCTGGTGGAGGCGGGCCACGCGGCGATCTCCCTCGAGCCCCCACCGCTCCCCGCCACCGTCCCAGCCGCATTGGCCGAGGTGATCACGCGCGCGCTCGCCAAGGCGCCGAAGGCGCGGTTCGCGGACGGCGCGGATCTGGCGCGGGCGCTGGATCAGGCACCGGGCCTGGCGAAGGGCGCGCTTCGGCCTTCTCGAGGCGAAGGCGGGGCGGGGCGGCGGTGGCGGGTCCCTGCGCCCTTGAGCCTGGGGGTGGCGGTGGTGGCGGTGGGCGTGGCGGTGGCCTCGGCGCTGTTCGTCCACCCCGAGACCGTGCGGGAGCAGAGCTCGGCCGGGCGGGCCGAGACGAGGGCTGAGCGCGAGCCCCCGGAGCCGCCGGCACCGGACCTGACCTCTCCCGGCGTCCCTTCGCCGCCGGAGCTTCGGAACGTCCCCGGGCTGGATCCGGAGGCCTTCGCCCGGCAGATGAGCCAGGTCCCCAGGGTGGGCGGGACCACGCCGGGGCTGATGGGAGGCGTGAGCGCGCTCGAATCGATGGGTCAGGCGGCGCAGGCGGAGAAGCTTCTGGTCGCCTACCTCCGGGAGCGCCCGGACGACCTGGGGATGCAGCTGGAGCTGGCCGCGCTGCGCCGGCGTCACGGGGAACGCCAGCGCGCGGACGCCGCGCTCTTGAAGCTGGCGAAGACGCTCCAGGGGGACGACTGGATGAAGCCCCTGGTGCGCGCCTGGGCCGGGCTGATCCCCGAGGAGGCGGCGCTGAAGGCGGCCCAGGTCGAGGGGGACGACGAGGAGACCTCCGCGCGGACGACCCAGGCCTACTACTACCTGGGCCTGAAGCGGGAGACCGACGACCCGGCCCAGCCGCAAACCGCGCGGCGCTACTTCAAGAAGTCCATCGACAGCAACGGAGACGTCCCCGAGCAAGGGTTGGCCGAGGAGGCGCTCGAGCGGCTCGTGCCCGGCCGGCACCCCGCGAAGGCGAGCCCGGACGGTGCGGACCCGGACCGCAGCGCGGAGTGAGGCCCGGGTGGTTCAGCCGAGCTCCTCGGCCAATCCAACGAGGAGGCCCTCCGGGCCGCGCAGGAAGCAGAACCGGTAGAGGTCCTTGTACTGCGCGATCTCGCCAACGAGCTCCGCACCGTGGCCGCGCAGCCGGGCGACGACGTCGTCGATGTCGTCGACCGTGAACATGATGCGCCGCAGCCCCAGCGCGTTCGCCGGCGCGCGCTCCGGCTGGACTCTGACCGCCGGTGGCGTGTGGAACCGGGTCAACTCCACCCCTCCGTGACCGTCCGGGGTCCGCATCATGACGATGTCGGCTCGGACGTCCGTGAGCCCAATGACGCTCCCGACCCAAGGTCCCTCGAGCGTCGTCTCGCCCTCCAGCGTCATCCCGAGTTCGGCGAAGAATGCTTTGGCCGCATCAAGGTCCTCGACAACGATGAGGACGTTGTCCATCCGCTGAATCGTCATGGCCCCGGAGCTTAGGGGGGGCTGCCCAGGACGGGGGGTTTGCTGCTAACGCGCGGGCAGCACCATCCGGAAGGTGAAGAGGTAGCTCACCGCCACCGGGTTGCCGTGGACCGTCACCGGGGTGAAGCGCTGCGCGCGCAGCGCCCGGAGCACCGCTTGATCGAGGTGGGGGAGGCCCTTCAAGATCTGGCAGTCCTCCACCGCGCCTTCGGCGGTGATCACGCACTTCGCGATCAGGTTGCCCTGGACGCCGGCCTCGAGCGCCTCGCGGGTGTATTCAGGGTCAGCCCCGGCGATCCGCCGCGGCAACGTCATCCCCTGCTCCGCGGAGAAGACGAGGGGGCCGTTGCCCACCCCAACGCCAGGCCCTGCGCCCACCGTGGAGGGCGCGAGGCCGGAGATCCCCGCGCCGAGCGTGCCGGGAACGTCCAGCGCCGGCGCGTCTCCCACGTCCGGCGCGGCGAGCTCCGGGGGACCCATCCGGGCGCCCAGCACCGCCTGAGGCTGCGGGCGGGTGGTGTGCGGCCGCGCCGGATGCGCCCGAGCCGGTGCCGGTGCCGGTGCCGCGGGCGCCGAGGAGCCGCTGGGCAGGGCGCGGGGCGCAGCGTTGAAGAAATGGATCACAGGCGCAGGCGGCGCCACCGGGACCCCGCTCCGGGCGCTCAGCCAGAGCGCGACCAACAGCGCCGCGGCGTGCAACAGCACCGAGAGGAGCGTCCCTGTTCCGACCCTGCCGCGGCCTTTGGGGTGGATCACCGAATCAAACATGGGCGCCCTCGCGTGTGTATTGGCTGTGTTATTTGTTATCGCCGCGTCGCGTTAAAACGTTGGGACGCCACGCGGTTGCCGGCTGGACGCGCGCCGGGGGCGAAGGGTTCCCCAAGCGGTTCACTGGCGAAGCAAGGGTCAGCGGCCGTGGACGTGCGCCGTCACGTGCGTTCGGGTCTGGGCGGAGGGCGTCCGGGGTCGCCGGATCGGCCGGGGTCGCTCGGAGCCTACGGACGTCTCGCCTGGAGGCCGCGACCCGCTGGGTGGCCTGCCGCCACCGGCCGTGCTGGGCCGCGTTCTCCAGCGCTCGGGTGGCGGACTCCAGCTGGGTCAGCGGCTTGGGGAGCGCCGCCGCCACCCACAACGCCAGGGTCCATGCGAGCATTGGCTTGGCTCTTTCCCATGAACATGAAACGGCGTTCATCCAATGAAGCGGGGCGGGCTGGGCGCCAGGTGGCCGGAAGGGCGCGTGTTATGCGGTGGGCTCAAATGAGCGGTCTCGAATGATTCTGGTCACCGAAGACGAACGCCGGGTGCGGTCCTTCCTGGTCCGGGGGCTGACGCAAGAGGGCCACTCGGTGCGCGAGGCCGGGGACGGCGCGGAGGCAGCGGCGCTGCTCGAGGCCGAGCACTTCGAGCTCGTCCTCCTGGACTGGGTGCTCCCGAACAAGAGCGGGCTCGAGGTCCTGAAGGAGCTGCGCGGGCGCGCGGACGTGACGCCTGTGATCATGGTGACCGCGCGGGACGCGGTGGAGCACCGGATTGAAGCGCTGGACGCGGGGGCGGACGACTACCTCGTCAAGCCCTTCTCCTTTGATGAGCTGCTGGCGCGGATCCGCGCGGTCTCCCGGCGCTCCACCGGGCGCGCGGAGGCTCAGCTTCGCTGCGCGGACCTCCTGATGGATCCGCGCTCGCACCGGGTGGAGCGCGGAGGCCGGGCCATCCCGCTCACCGCCAAGGAGTTCGCGCTGCTCCGCTTCCTGCTCGAGCACCAGGGTGAGGTGCTCTCCCGCGCCCGCATCGTCGAGGCGGTGTGGGACCACGACTTTGACTCCTTCTCCAACGTGGTGGACGTCTACGTGCGCCACCTGCGGGTGAAGCTGGACGAAGGGGCCGCCCCCCTGCTGCACACCATCCGGGGCGCGGGCTACGTGCTGAGGGAGGGGTGAGGCGGCTCACGCTGCGGGGCCGGCTGACCGCCGCCTTCGCGCTGGCGGTGCTGGGCGCGCTGCTGTGCTTCGGCGCCGCGGTGATCGCCGTCCTCTGGGCCGACGAGGCCGCCGAGCAGCGCGCGAACCCGGGGCTGGAGGGGGAGGGCTTCGAGGACGTGTGGAAGGCGCTGGACGCGATGCTGGTGGTGTCGCCGTTCGTGATCGCCGCGGCGGCGCTGCTCGGGAACCTCCTCGCCGGGAAGGCGGTGGCGCCGATCCGGGAGGCCAGCCGGCGGGCGCGCATCGCCCATGCCACAGGCTCCCCGCTGGAGCTCCCGCGCGCGCGCGAAGGCGAAGAGTGGGATGACCTGGCGCAGACGCTCAACGCGCTCCTGTCGGACGCGCGCGCCTCCTTCGAGCGGATCCAGCGCTTCACCGCGGACGCCGCGCACGAGCTGCGAAACCCCGTCACCACGGTGCTGGGCGAGGCGGATCTGGCGCTGCGGAGCGCCTCGCTGGCGCCCTCCGCGCAGGTGGCCTGGGCCGCGGTGAAGGATGAGTCCGAAAGGCTCCGCCGCCTGTTGGACGGGCTCCTCTCGCTCGCCCGCGGGGACGCTGGACAGCTATTGCTCGCGCGCGAGGAGGTGGACCTGGACGCGCTCACCGACGCGCTGATCGCCGCCCCTCCGCCCGTCCAGGCCCGCCCGCTCTTGCTCACGCGCCAGGGCGAGGGCGGGACCGTGCGGGGGGACAGGGCCCTGCTCCGCCGCGCGCTGGAGAACCTGGTGGAGAACGCGCTCCGGCACGCCACCCATGAGGTCACCGTGGCCCTGGCTTCAGATCCGCTGGGCATCCAGGTGACGGTGAGCGACGACGGGCCGGGCATCCCGGCGGCGCTGCGCGAGCAGGTGTTCGAGCGCTTCTTCCGGGTGGCGCAGACCTCCAACGCCACGGGTGCCGGCCTGGGCCTGTCGATCACCCGGGCGATCGCGGTGGCGCACGGCGGGACCCTGCGCTGCGTGGAGGCCGCGCGCGGCGCCCGCTTCGAGCTCTGGCTGCCGCGTCCTTAGCGTCTAGCCCGAGCGGCGGCGCTTGGCAGGCGGGGCCGCGTGGACGTGCGGGAGGTCCACCCACTTCTCCGCCCACCTGCCAATCGCGTCCGTCACCCCGCTGAGGGCCTGACCCTTTGGGGTCAAACGGTACTCGACGCGGACCGGCGGCTCCGGCAGCACCCGCCGATCCACCACACCCTCCGCCTCCAGCTCCTTCAGCCGCTCGGAGAGCATCCGTTCGCTCATCCCGTCCACGGAGGCGGCCAGCTCGCTGAAGCGCCGGGGACCGTCCATCAGGACCCGCAGGACCAAGCCGGTCCACCGCTTCCCAAGGAGCTCGACAGCGGCCTCATAGCGCGGGCAGATGTTCGTCGGGGTGGCCATCTCCGCTCGGAAACATAAGAGCCGGCCGGCTTTCTTGCCACCCCTTCTCCTGACGGGATCGTATTTGCTTGAAAAAGGTAAGCCGCTGGCTATCTATCAGCGGGCTGGTGGGGAGATCCTGACGGCTCACCCTTGAAATCGGAGGCAGCACATGGCGCAGCAGACGTGGAACATCGATTCGGCCCACTCTTCGGTGGGCTTCGTGGTCCGGCACATGGTGTTCACCAAGGTGCGCGGCGCGTTCAAGACGTTCACCAGCAACCTGACGGTGGACGACGAGAACCCGGGCGCGTCCAAGGTGTCGGTGGAGATCGACGTGGCCAGCGTGGACACCGGCGAGGAGAAGCGGGATGCCCACCTGCGCAGCCCGGACTTCTTCGACGTGGAGAAGTTCCCCAAGATGACCTTCAGCAGCAAGAAGGTGGAGGGGAAGTCCGAGCACTTCCAGGTCGTGGGAGACCTCACCCTTCACGGGGTCACCCGCGAGGTGACCCTGGAGGTGGACCGCGAGGGCGCGGGCAAGGACCCCTGGGGCAACCAGCGGGTGGGCTTCTCCGCCACGGCGCAGATCAACCGCGGCGACTTCGGGCTGAAGTGGAACCAGGCGCTGGAGGCCGGCGGCGTGCTGGTGGGTGAGAAGGTGGAGATCCACATCGAGATCTCCGCGGTGAAGGCCTAACGCCGTTTCCGGTGGGCCTTCGAGCGACCGGGACCTCTTCGGTGGGGCCCGGCCGCTGCGCCTTCACCCCACCGCGCGCACCACCCCGCCGTCCACCCGCAGCGCCGCGCCGTTCACCCCGGACGCCCGGGGGCTCGCCACGAAGGCGACCAGCGCGGCGACCTCCTCCGGCGTCTCGAAGCGCTGGAGGAGGGAGCTGGGCCGCATCTGCTCGAAGAAGCGGCGCTCCACCTCCTCGGCGCCCACGCCTTGCTGCTTCGCCAGCCCCTCCACGAACTGGCCCACCCCTTCGGACCGGGTGGGGCCGGGGAGGAGGGCGTTGACGGTGATCTGGGTCCCCCGGGTGGTCTCCGCCAACCCCCGGGCGATGGCCAGCTGCGCGGTCTTGGTCATCCCGTAGTGGATCATCTCGGCGGGGATCTGGAGCGCGCTCTCGCTGGAGATGAAGAGGATCCGGCCCCAGCTCCGCGCGCGCATGCCCGGGAGGTACGCCCGCGACAGCCGCACCCCGCTGAGCACGTTCACCTCGTAGAAGCGCAGCCAGTCCGCGTCCGGGATCTCCTCGAACGCCTTGGCGTCGAAGATGCCCACGTTGTTCACCAGCACGTCCACCTCCGGCAGCCCGGCGACCAGCGCGTCA
>Ga0164242_10007638_pt1 | contig 11802 bp, 11 predicted proteins | sample OricomgcompostMG_FD_108783 | JGI IMG/M metagenome (GOLD analysis project Ga0164242, IMG submission 108783) | Miracle-Growth compost microbial communities from Emeryville, California, USA - Original compost - Miracle growth compost (MG) ... | reverse complement strand
TGACCAAGCCTCTGTAAGCGGGAGTTACTCAGGCATACACCTCGAATTTGCCGCCAAAGAATGCATTATTACGGGAAATGTTTTAGAGACTTCATCAACTGCAGGGCGAACAAGGAGTTTAATCCGCGAAGAAGGCTCGGGCGGTACCGGCGTTAATATCGTCAAGAATAATGTATTACGCCAGAGCAATGCTGGCGTGCCCTCTGTTGGGTTTACCGACATGAATGGAGCAGGATCGCTCGTAGCGGACAACGCCGTAAATGGCACTATCGTCGCTTAGACGCTCGGCCATTGCTTATTCTTCTGGAGTATCGCGCTTAAAGATGCGGTTTGGAATGAGCGACATGAACTTCGCCGCACGGCTATCCGCATGCATTTGTTGGCGCATGTAATCTTTAAACGGAGCAATATTTCGTGACTGAGTAAGGCTACGGTGAAGCGGACGCATAAGCAGGCTGCCGAGCGATGCACCGATAGCAATGGCGAGCGCTGCGCTTAGCGTATTGAACATTGTTGAGACACCACTAAGAAATAGCGGATGCCCCGGAGGATAATTAACGAGCTGCATTAAGCCGTTATAGAGGGATACACCCGGAACGAGCGGCAGGATACCACACGCAATAATACCAGAGGATGGAGTTCGCCAGAGCCGCGATGACAGCGACGCTATAGCACCCACATAGAGGGCTGCGACACCCGTTGCAGCTACTATTGAGATGCCAAGATGGGTCGACGCGTACATGATAGCAAGCGAGCTGCCGCCAACAATACCCGCCCAGAGGATTGCCCGTAGGCGAGTTTGGGTCGCGAGTGCCTGCGCCATGGCCGCAAGACCAGCGCCTAAGATTTGGAAATGAAGCTCGGTAAGGCGCAGAGGGTCTGGAGATACCGCAATGCCGATATTGAGCTTGCGCGCCAGATAGGTGCCGAAGAGAATACCTGCCACGATCCCCAGTGTCAAAAGAGTCACTCGTAGCAGGCGTGCGGTTGCTGTTAAGTAATACTCCTCAAGTGCGTCTTGAACGGCACCAACTATAGCAAGGCCTGAGATAAGCAAGAAGATGCCACCCACAACGATGAGTGTGGGCTGCATACCAGCAAAAAATGTGATGTCATGGCGGCCGAGCCATGCCACGATTGCCGCAAACAACGTTACGATAGTGCTCGCCGCGGCTTGCCTAAAAAACGGCACTGATAGCCTGTTGCCGAGAATGGCGAGAACCCGATCGACAATCATTGCAGCAAGTGCTGTCAGCATGATTATTCGCCAATCTGTCGTATACATCAATACGATCGTAGGAGCGATGGCGGCATTTGCTAGGCGCGGTACCCAAGAAGGATAGTTTGCTGGATGGTTAAGAATTTTATCCATGCGCGCCTCAGCCTGCTCAAGAGTAAGCTTACCGGCGCGGATCTCACGAATAAGCCGCTGTACGGCGTGAATTGTCATATTGTTAATATCGCGAAATGGAATTGGACGGACAAGTGTGAGTGGCTCCTGAGAAAAGCTGCGGATTTGAGCTATGTAGAGCAGATTATAGGTAATAGTGACGCTCGCCGGCTGATCGCAGTAGGCTTCTGTAATGTCTAGCGCCTGCGATACCACGCTGCTCGCGGCTACACCCATCGATAAAAGCAGGTCGCTGGCAGTCATTGCGAGCCGAAGTGCCCGAAGGTTAGGCGTTAAGGCCTTGCCTTCGTCGGCCGCAAATGCCGTGCGGAGTTCATCGAGATTAGGATGTGCGAGCCCCTGCGGCTTTAGCCAGTTTTTACCCTTGTACTTGTCCACGGTACGTTCCTAAACCGTTCCCTCGACAATTGGCGTGATAGATTCACCAAAGACGCCTGAAATGAACTGACAGTAGGCGTCGATGTTTTCTTTAAAGTATTGCGGGTGGGCTTTTTGAATTTGCGCGACCACGTAGTAGCCAACGGCTACCATAGCAACATATCCCGCATCTTGTGGAAGCGGTACGTTGAGACGGTTTTGCGGTTCGCCCCACGTGGTGTTGGCTTCGCCAAAGCTAATGAAGAGCTCGTTGCTTGGCGCAACGGTCGTGGCGTGGCGCACATATTCGCTCGTTTCAACATCGCGCGCAATGTTGCGGCCAAATAGTTCGATGAACTTTACTTGTAGCATACGGATTACGCCAGCGAATTCAGGTGGAACAATAAGGTAATATTTGTCAAACTTAGCGAAATCAGGTAGTTCGAGCGTATCGATCTGCTGTTCAATAAAACGCTTAATCGCTGCTGGATCCTCGCGTGTGAGCCCCATCATCATCGACATGTAGGTACTAGTGTTGTAGGTGTAGGGTTCACGGTTTTTAGGATATACCAACGCCGTTAGCTCGCTTTCTGAAAGCTCCTGCTGCGCTGGAGAATTTGGCGTATTGGTAATCAGCGTGACATGCTTGCCGGCATCGCGCGCTTTACGCGCCAAGATGGGGGCATGTTTGCCGCCTGAAGCTGACACTACAATAACTTCGTCGATATCTTCAATATGGCCAAGCTTGTCATCAACAGAGCTCTCACTTGCAAAAATCGCATCGGTTTCGGCAAATAAAATACGGCCTGTCGCTTCGGCATTACCCGAGCCTACGACGAGCGGTCGTTTAAACGCGCTGACATCGAGTGTTGGTATGGTTTCGGTCGCGAGCATTTCGAGCGCGCCCAGCACGGCAGTGTCGAGACTTGGCAGTGAATTGATATCAAAATTCTTCAGTATTTCCCTATTCGGCTGTTCCATCAGGCTCTCCTTTTCTCATATCATACCACAAAGCACTAGCGCGTCAGAGGTGACTGTGCAATACTACATATAGTATGCAGTTAGTGAGGGAAACGACGGATTTAGGCGAGAAATTGGCCGACGCTTTGACTTCGGCGCTAATGGCGCACGAAAGAGTCATTTGGCTTGTGCCAGGCGGAAGTAATATCGGTATTAGCGTAGAAGCATCAAGGTTGCTTGACGACGAGCTGACGCGCAAATTGGTAATTATGCAGACGGACGAGCGTTTTGTGGCACTCGATAGCGCAGATTGCAATTGGCGGCAGCTACAGGATGCAGGATTTGAAGCCAAGCAGGCGGCAGTGTTCCCAATTTTGGCCGAAGGTGAAACAAAAGATGAAACTGTCAGCCGATACAACGAAACGGTACTGCGAGAGTTTATCGCTGCGGATTATATTGTTGGGCAGTTTGGTGTAGGAGCTGATGGGCATATTGCTGGTATCAAGCCGCAATCGCCAGCAAGCACAAGTGATTCGCTCGTAAGCGGCTATCAAGGCGAGGATTTTGAGCGCGTAACGCTTACCTTCCCTGCGCTTCAGCAAGTTGATGAGGCATTCGCGTTTGTATTTGGCGAAGTGAAACGACCGATACTGGAGAAATTGTTGGGCGATATCCCGTCGCTTGCCGAGTTCCCTGCCGGCGTGCTTCGCACCACTCCAATCAGTACAGTGTATAACGATCAAATCGAAGAAAGTTAAGAGGAATATATGAAACTTGTTCTTGTCGGGCTTGGTAAAATGGGCGGTCAGATCGCCAAACGGCTTATTGATTCAGGTCACGAGGTTGTTGCGGTCGATCCGAATCCAGCAGCCGTGACTGCGGCAACTGAATTTGGGGCGATCGCGAGCAGTAGCCGCATCGATGCGATCAGTAAGTTTAACGGCGAGCGCGTCGTCGTGTGGCTGATGATCCCGGCGGCATATGTGAATGATGAAATTAGCGAGTGGTGCAAGGTGTTGCCCGAAGGCGCGATTTTGATTGATGGCGGTAATACAGATTTTCGTGAGACAAAGAAGCATGCAGTGCTTGCGAGCGACAGGAACATACAGTTTCTTGATATCGGTGTCAGTGGCGGCGTGATGGGTCTTGCAAATGGGTTTTCGATGATGGCCGGCGGAGATGAGAATGCCTACGCAGCCATTGTGTCAATCCTCGATGCCCTGTCTGCACCACGAGGTGGACATGACTACTTTGGCGAGGCAGGTTCTGGCCATTATATCAAGATGGTTCATAACGCGATTGAGTATGGCATGATGGAAGCGCTTGCTGAGGGATACCAAATGCTCCGCGAAGGGCCGTATAAAAATCTTGACCTCGCAAAAGCTGGCGAAGTGTGGCAAAAAGCGAGCGTGATCGAAAGCACCCTTAATAAGCTCGCCACCGAGGTCATGCATGAGGACGCCGCGCTTGCGAGCGCGAGTGGCTACGTAGCTGAATCCGGTGAAGCGCGTTGGACACTTGAGGAAGCAAACAAGGCGCATATCGCACTCCCTGCAATTCAGGCGGCGTTTGATGTGCGTCTGGCGTCAGAAAAAGGTGACGTGAGCTACACAACAAAGCTGCTCGCTGAGCTACGCAACAAATTTGGCGGCCATCCGCTCAATACGAATGGATAATATGGACTATACAGATTTTCATCTTGAACTCACACCGGCAACTATCGTTATCTTTGGTGTTACTGGTGACCTTTCCACCCGAAAGCTCCTGCCATCTCTTTATGAGCTCGAAAAGAACGGTCTCCTTCACCCGAAAACGCGCATTATTGGTGTTACACGCCGAACATTTAAGACAGCGCAGCTGTTGAAGTTGTCGAAGCAAGGTATTCGCGATAAGGATGGGCGTGTTATTGGCAGTACGCTCAAATCCCTCGGTAAAAAGATCGAGATGTATGAGATGAACGCCGCATCTGGTGAAGGCTACCCTGGGCTTAAGAAATATCTCGATGAGATTGAGGCACAGGTTGGGCTTTGTATGAACCGACTGTACTACTTGGCAATTCCGCCGCAGGTGTCGACGCCGATTATTACGCACCTCGGTGAAAATGGACTTAATCATGGTTGTACCAAACACAATACCCTCTCACACTTGTTACTTGAGAAGCCGTTTGGGTTTGATACCGATACCGCCGAGGAGCTTATCGCCGTAACACGCAAGTACTTTGCCGAAAAGCAGCTGTTTCGTATTGATCACTATCTTGCAAAGGAAACTGTACAGAATCTTGTCACATTCCGCTTCCGCAATCCAATTTTTGAAGACATCTGGGACAGTCGCCACATTAAGTCTATCAGCGTGATAGCTGACGAACGGCTTGATATTGAGGGACGAGCCAATTTCTATGAGCAAGTCGGGGCGATGCGCGATTTGATCCAGAGCCACTTGCTTAACGTGGTGTCGGTCGTAATGATGAACCGCCCGAAGGATATTACAAATAGCGATGATATCCATGCGGAGCGTCAGCGTGTGCTCGATGCCATTGAGCCCGTGCCGGCGAATCGTGTACTAGAACGAGCAATACGTGGGCAGTATATCGGGTACCGCGAAGAGGTAAATAACCTTACCTCAAACGTTGAGACATTTGCCGCTCTTGAACTACGATCACGACAACCCCATTGGCAGAATGTGCCAATTTATGTACGAACTGGCAAAGCGCTTGCCAAGAAACAGACCTGCATCGTGATTGAGTTCAAGCCTCAAGCCAGTGACCACATACACACAAATGAGCTTGTATTTTACATTCAACCTAATGAAAGCATTACCGTGCAGCTTTGGGTAAAAAAGCCAGGCTTTGAAAATGAGCTACAAGTTGCGCCAATGCAATTTAATTATCAGCAGGTGTTTGATACACATGGCCATCCGGACGCGTATGAGCGTGTGCTCGTGGATGCAATCCGTGGTGATAACACACTCTTTGCAACAAGCGAGGAAGTAATGGCGTCGTGGCGTATCATCCAGCCGGTTCTTGACTACTGGGCAACGACGGGCGATGACCTTATTCGCTATGCGAAGGGATCGGATGGCCCCGATATGAGCAGCCTTACGGCACGGTGACCTAGGCGCAAATTAAAAAGAGCTGGCGGTTTGGCCGGCTCTTTTGGCTAGCATCTATAGGCCGAAGCGAGCAAATTGGCCAGCGTCGGCAGAGTCGCGCAGTTGGCTCGCAAGCGTGCGAAGCTCGTTTTGCTGTTTCACACCTGCATTGAGCGTGCCGTGCGGGTCGCAAACTTGACGAACAGCTTCGTACATAGCGACTACCTTTTCGTCAAGTTCACCGTAGACGGCACGGGTTTTAAGACGACCTTCCCCACCTTCAGCGATCATTGTGCCTTGATGTGCGTACACCATTTTGCTGAGTGCATCGAGAAGTTTAAAGACGCGCTGCTTGTCCGCAACTTTATTCAGTGAGAACGTTGGATATACCGAGTAAGTGTTCAGGATGACATGGCCAGCGAGCGGCAATGCAATATGCTCCTGTGCAGCATATACCTTTAATGCAGACACGAAGCTTTCAAATTGTTCCGTCGGGATGTGAAACCCACCAAAGATATCTGGCGATACGTCACCGGCGTGATCTGGGAACTGCGCATAATGGGTGACATCGAGTGCTGCAAGCAATTCATCTGCTGCCTCACCATCGGCAGTGACGAGCTTCGCGCCCTCTGTTTTTTCAAGACCTCTAGTGAGACGTTTGAGAGCCTTCGCACGATGATGGTCGTTGAAATCGTCAAAACCGATTACTACGACAGCCTGCGGCTGGAATTCAGTCGAGGCGTCATTATAGAACGGATAGACACGCCCTGCGGCTTTTGCTGTTTCAAATAGATCTGCGTCAAAATACTCCAGCAGTGCCGGGTTCATTTTGGCAAGCTCATCAAGAGTGTCACGCGCAACACCGCCGTCTGCAAACACAATCACGCCAACGCCAAGGCGTGCGCTTTTGAAGTCTGCCTTTAAAATCATCTCACTGATAATGCCGAGCGTGCCCTGTGATCCAACAAAAAGTGGCGTAAGATCAAAGCTGCCGTCTTTGCGTTTTACATCGGCAATTGCACTGTAGCCAGCCATGTCATCGGCACTGAAGGTATCGATTACGTCGCCGTATTCTTCAATGATGCCGTCGATTCCACGGTAGATATCACCTTCAAGACCCTGCATACCCTTTTTACGGTTAAGCTCACGCTTGTTGATGCGCTTAGTCTGTAATACGTCGCCATTGGCGAGCACTACTTCGAGCTGCTCGACAGCACGAGCGATATTGCCATATTTGCCAGCGAATGGCCCAGCAACCGCATCGGCCACGGCACCGCCAACAGTACCATATGGCTTTGCACCCTGTAGGGCCTGGATGCCTGCGCCACTGAGGCTAAGCGCTGATTGAACAGCAGCCACCGAGGCGCCAGGCTGGAGCCGGACGAGCTTTTGCTTGGCGTCGTATTCGTAGACGCGATTCATATGTGCAGTCGTTACAAGAAGTATACCCTTGCCTATTGCCGCGCCCGTACTGTCGGTACCAGCGCCGCGTGGAGTGATGGATATAGTGTGGCCTTTTTCGGCAAGCTGCCACGCAAATCTTGCAACCTTACGGATATCATTAGTAGTGCGGGGGTAAATTACCATTTCGGGCTTCAATGAGAGCACACCACCATCGCTGGCGTGCGCAAGACGAACGTCCTCGCGAGTAACGACTTCACCACTTACATGACCGCGAAGATACGCAGCTACCTTACTCATAGATTACCCCTCTCTACTTGCATTACCACCAGTATAGCATAAGGGTGATGCAAAATCCCACAAATTCCATCGCTTGAAATATTATTTCTGTGATAGAATAGGTAGGTACCACGCGGATGTGGTGGAATTGGTAGACACGTTAGCCTTAGGAGCTAATGCCGTAAGGCGTGAAGGTTCAAGTCCTTTCATCCGTACCAATAAAAATGGATCTCCTCGGAGGTCTATTTTTATTGGTTATTGGCGATGCGCGCCATGCCGTACGTTACGATTTCATCAAAAAGTTTTTCTTTTTGGATTCAACTCTAAAAACTAGGATTGTACCCAGTCACGCCAGTTGGCGGTACCTGTCTCAAGGCCTTGGAACGTAGTGGCATTAGCATCACTCGAAGACGTAAGCCCAATTGTCGTGCACACGTAATTAGCCGTAATTATACTGCCCGATACGCTTTTGATGTTACTGCTGGAGGTTATGATAAGCCCAGTAGCCGAGCCTACCGTACGAGCCCCTAATGCGAATTGGCCTGTTGCAGTATTGTAGCAATAATACATATTACCCTTACCCGGAGTGTTCACCTCGTATACGCTTTTCGAGAAGTGCATGTTCGCATCCACCAGCTGCTGAAAGGTCGTCGGATATTTACCGTTTCGTGCTTGGTAGAGACCTAGACGCTTCTTCGCGCCGTTCAAATCTGTTTGCGCAACCGACGCACGGCTTCGATCTTGCACGCCGTTATATGCTACGAGAATGATGCCTGCGAGAATGCCCACTACAACAACAACCAAGAGTACTTCAACGATCGTGAAGCCTTTGTGTTGCCCGCGTGAGAATGCGTGAAGCTTAAGCATTATCTATAGCATATACCATCACAGCCTTGTAGTGTAGTATTAAAATCAAGTTCTAAAGACGCAAAAAGCCACACTCTGGTGGCTTCTTCACGACAAGTAGGGACGCTTGGCAGCGCCGGCGGCGAGATGTTCTCAAGCCGCCGGCGCTGCAGTGCAGGGCCTTGCGCGTCAGCGCGTACCACCGTGTACGATGAACCCGGTCTCCAGGCCGAGGGCCTCGGAGATCAGATCGGCGACGACGCGCCAGCGCGGTAGCTCAGTTCCCTCGACGATGTCATTCCACCCTCCGCCCGCAGCGGGACGAACGGTGAAGAGCATCTTCCTGCAGCGAATGAGGCCAGGTAGAACGAGGCCCGATTCGACGAGCTTGTTCTTGGCTCCTTCCAGTGCGGTTCCGTCGACGGTCGCGTTGAATACGAGGAGATCGAGCCGGCAATCCCCGGCAGCTTCCGCCGATCGGACATTGTATACGTAGAGGCCAGCCTCTCCGCCCGACGGTATCTCACTTGCAGAATTACCTGCACTTCTCACATGCGCAACTTCCTACTTGTCGTGATGCGTTACCGCACCACGAGGGACGTGGACAGTAAAGCATCTTATATTATAGCATAAAAACTATCATATGTCACCTCTCTACCCCTCTGGGTATCTGAGTGCTACAATGCGAACATAATGATAAGTAATAAGGGGTATGACGTGTCTACAGTTATACAGACGAATGGTCTTAGCAAGCGATACGGCGCTTCTACGGCGCTTGACAACTTGAATATTGAAGTTAAGGAGGGTGAAGTGCTTGGCTATTTAGGCCCGAACGGTGCCGGCAAGACAACGACGATCCGTTTGCTACTTGGACTCATTAAGCCCACAAGTGGAGAAGCGCGTATCTTTGGCAAGGATGCTACGAACTATGCAGCTGAAATTCATAAAGATATCGCATATGTTCCTGGAGAAACGAGCTACTGGCCTTCGCTTACCGGCGCAGAAACCCTAAAGCTGCTTGCAAATCTCCATGGAAGCTGTGATATGGAGTATCAAAAGGAGCTTATCGAACGATTCGAGTTTGATCCACATAAAAAGGTACGAAGTTACTCTAAGGGAAATCGACAAAAAATCGCCCTCATTGCTGCGTTGTCAAGCCGAGCGAAGTTGCTTATTTTTGACGAGCCAACCTCGGGACTTGACCCGGTAATGGCGAAGGTATTTCGTGATGAGGTATTAGCTGCCAAACAGAACAAGCAAACCGTGTTTTTATCTTCCCATATGCTTGAAGAGGTCGAAGAGCTTTGCGACCGAGTTGCTGTATTGAAAGAAGGCGTACTTGTGGAGCTTGGTACATTAGATGAGATGCGCCACCTATCAGCCATCACGATTGAGGCAACATTCCCTGGTACGCCACCTGATGTCGCGCACATTGACGGGGTGAGCAATGTGGAAGTTCATGATTCTTTCCTGCGCTGTAATATCAATGGCCCGATTGACCAGCTCCTTGCGGCGGTCGCTAAGGCCAAGCCATTAAGCTTTTTGAGCCGCAAGCCATCGCTTGAAGAGCTTTTCCTCTCGATCTATGATGGCGAAGCTGCGAGGGAAACTAATGCGTAAGGCAGAGAGAACACTTCGGTTTTTTGGGTTTAAACAAACGATCCGCGGTGCAGTTATTATCGGTTTGCTCACGGGATTTATGATGGGCGCTCAGGGCCTTGCGTACGCGAAGGCATTTCCGACCCAGGCTTCGCGCGACGGGCTTGTCGCATCACTTAAGACGGTGCCTGGAGCAAACTTTTTCTCCGGGGAGGTAGCTGATGCCGCGAGGCCGGATAGTTACGCAATCTATAAATCAATTGCGATGACGACGCTGATTATAGGCGTCTGGGGCCTACTCGTTTCAACTCGGCTACTGCGTGGGTTTGAAGAAAATGGGCAGACTGAAATATTAGAGGTGGGTACGGCGAGCTCACGACGTGTAAGCGCACATTTGCTGATTGGGTTTGGCTATGCGTTTGCTGTATCGGTAGTAATTGCCTTAGGGTTAATCACCGCGCTTAGTTCAGGGCCAGATGTTAATTTAGCGTTTAGCGGTGCCATACTCACAACAGCCGCCGTGTATTTACCTGGACTGTTGTTTGCCGGCCTGGGAGTTTTGACGAGCCAGTTGGCGCTTACGCGCGGGCGAGCAATTGCCTATGGCCTCGTGCCGCTTGTTGTGCTCTACGTCATCCGTGGTGCTGCCAATAGTGTCTCAGACGCCGACTGGATGAAGCGATGGACGCCTTTTGGCTGGAGTGACCTGCTTAACCCTGTGCTTAGCCCACAACCCCTATGGATGCTTCCGACATTAGCATTTACCGTACTGTTTATTGGACTAGGCATCCATCTTGTCGGCAAGCGCGACCTATCAAGTGCGCTTATCCGGCAATCCGAGGTGGCGCGTTCGCGTTTTTTTATGCTTGGCAGCCCGCTGATGTTTGCGCTTCGACGCTCTGGCTGGACGTTGCTTTGGTGGGGGCTTGGAACAGTGTTCTTTGCGGCATTTTTCGCCGCTGTTGCTAATTTAGGATCAAACCTTGCAGAAGACTCACCAGCATTCAAACAGGTATTTTCAGCTGACGCAGCGAATGACTTTAAGCTAGCGTTTTTGGGCGCTGGCACCATGTTTACCACAGTGATTATGTTGATTATGGCCGTTACGATGTTTGCAAGTGCGCGACGCGAAGAAGCAAGGATGTACCTTGATAATCTCCTTGTGCAGCCAGTACCTCGCATACGGTGGATAGTAGGACGCCTTGGTATTATCGTTGGAGGCTTTAGCGCTATCTCGCTAGCCGTAGGCTTCGTCGTATGGAGCATTGCGCGGGCGGAAGGTATCACACTGTCCCTCGCTTCATGCCTCCAGGGTCAGATTAGCCTAATTGGTATATTACTGCTCGTACTCGGCATTGGTGTGTGTATTTATGGCCTTGTCCCAAGGTTCGCTGTAGCCGCTATGAGCATCGTAATAGGGTGGGCATTCATTTTTGATATTCTTGATATGCTCTTCCATTTTAGCGATTGGCTTAAGAATACATCTATTTTGACATTCATCCCAAAAGATCCAGCAACACATCCTGACTGGGTGGCTTTTGCCTGGCTCGTCGCTATTGGCATAGCACTCATTGCTGTCGGTATCGCTCGTTTTAGCAAGCGGGATATTGTTACTGAGTAGATAAAGCCTATACTCAAGATGCACGGCGCGATTTTCAAAGATCGCGCCTTTTGCTTATAACAAAAACTCCAGATTTCTCTGGAGTAATGATTCCTTCGTGTGACGAGCAGATCATTCTACTCGGCGGAAGGAGGTGAGCTGCGCATTTCCATAACTACGATTGTCCACCACAACAATTCTAGCATTTGCGAGATTTGGCCCCTCACCTCTTCCTGGTGTTGATAATACCATAAGCCCATTG
>Ga0164242_10007637_pt1 | contig 11802 bp, 12 predicted proteins | sample OricomgcompostMG_FD_108783 | JGI IMG/M metagenome (GOLD analysis project Ga0164242, IMG submission 108783) | Miracle-Growth compost microbial communities from Emeryville, California, USA - Original compost - Miracle growth compost (MG) ... | reverse complement strand
CTGTCGGGCATCGCCACCGGCCTGTCGTGGCTGTGCTACTACCGCGCGCTGCAGCTCGGGCCGGTGAGCAAGGTGGCGCCGATCGACAAGCTCAGCGTGGCGCTGGCCATCGTGTTCGGGCTGATTTTCCTGGGCGAGAAGCCGAGCCTGCCGCTGTTGATCGGCGGCGTGCTGATCGTGTCCGGGGCGATGGTGATCGCGCTGTTCTGAGCGGGTATCGCCGCGGCCGGCACCCCGGCAGCGGAAGTGGAGGTGCGGTGTGCGCGGCGGCGGGCGCGAGGACATCGCGGCTGAGAGCCTGTTCACGACCTCCTGGCGGGCCCTCATGGAACGTCATCCCAGCGGCTCTCAACGGCCGAAGGACCGGCCAAGCTGGAATGACGAGAGGGGATCGCCGGGCTGACCCGGAGATCGTGAACAGGCTCTGAAACCGCTCCTACCGTGCATCGGGCAGGAGCGGTTCAGCCGTGACCGATCAGTGGCGGAAATGGCGCATCCCGGTAAACACCATCGCCAGGCCATGCTCGTCGGCGGCGGCGATCACCTCGGCGTCGCGCATCGAGCCGCCGGGTTGGATCACCGCGGCGATACCCGCCTCGGCGGCGGCGTCGATGCCGTCGCGGAACGGGAAGAACGCATCGCTGGCCATCACCGAGCCGCGCACTTCCAGCTTCTCGTCGGCGGCCTTGATGCCGGCGATCCTTGCGCTGTACACGCGGCTCATCTGGCCGGCGCCGACGCCGATGGTCTGGCGGTTCTTCGCGTAGACGATGGCGTTGGACTTCACGTACTTGGCCACCTTCCAGGCGAAGATCAGATCGTCGATCTGCTGCGGCGTGGGCGCCACCTTGGTGACCACCTTGAGATCGGCGGCGGTGACCATGCCGGTGTCGGCGGTCTGCAGCAGCAGGCCCGAGCCCACGCGCTTGGAATTCATGCCCGGGTGCGCGGCGCGCAGGTCGCCGTCCGCCGGCGGCGGGATCAGCAGCACGCGCACGTTGACCTTCTTCCTGAAGGCTTCCAGCGCGGTGGCGGCGTAGCCGGGCGCCAGCACCACCTCGACGAATTGGCGCGACACGATGGCCTGCGCGGTGGCGCCGTCCAGCTCGCGGTTGAACGCGATGATGCCGCCGAAGGCCGAGGTGGGGTCGGTCTGGTAGGCGAGGTCGTAGGCCTTGCCGATGCCGTCCAGGCTCACTGCCACGCCGCAGGGGTTGGCGTGCTTCACGATCACGCAGGCCGGCTTGACGAAGCTGCGCACGCATTCCCACGCGGCGTCGGCGTCGGCGATGTTGTTGAACGAGAGTTCCTTGCCCTGTAGTTGCTCGAAGGTGGCCAGCGTGCCGGGCGCCGGATGCAGGTCGCGGTAGAACGCGGCCTGCTGGTGCGGGTTCTCGCCGTAGCGCACGTCCATCAGCTTGACGAAGCGGCTGTTGACCTGGGCCGGGAAAGGCTCGTGGCCGGTGATCGCTTCGTGCGCCTCGTCGAGCTTCACGCCGGACAGGTAATCGCTGATCGCGCCGCCGTAGTTGGCCACGCGGTTGAACGCGGCCACGGCCAGCTTGAAACGCGTGGCGCGCGACAGGCCGCCGTCGCGCTCGATCTCGGCCAGCGCCTCTTCGTACTGGTCCGGCGCGGTGAGCACGCCGACGTCGTTCCAGTTCTTCGCCGCCGAGCGCAGCATGGCCGGGCCGCCGATGTCGATGTTCTCGATGGCGTCTTCCAGCGTGCAGCCGGGCCTGGCGACCGTCGCCTCGAACGGGTAGAGGTTCAGCACCAGCAGGTCGATCGGCTCGATGCCGAGTTCGGCCATCACCGCGTCGTCGGCGCCGCGCCGGCCGAGCAGGCCGCCGTGCACCTTCGGGTGCAGCGTCTTGACGCGGCCGTCCATGATCTCGGGAAAGCCGGTGACGTCGCTGACGTCGGTGACCGCGATGCCTGCCTCGCGCAAGGCTTTCGCGCTGCCGCCGGTGGAAAGCAGCGCCACGCCCGCCGCTTCAAGCCGTCGACCCAGTTCGATCAGGCCGGACTTGTCGGAAACGCTGAGCAACGCGCGGCGGATGGGGGAGACGGCGGGGGCGGGCATGGCGGGTTTCCGGAGTGGGAAAGCCGCACATTATAGCCGGATCGGCAAGGCGCCGTCGGCGCGTTTGGATGGCCAAACGCGAAGCGGACTAGAGCAGGCCGTGCGCGGTGAGCTTCTTGCGCAAGGTGGCGCGGTTGATGCCCAGCGCCGTGGCGGCGCGGCTCTGGTTGCCATCGTGGAACGCCAGTACCTCGCGCAGCAGCGGGCCCTCGACCTCGCGGATCACCAGCGCGTGCAGGCCTTCGCCGCAGTCCGTATCGCCGATGTCGGCGAGGTAGCGGCGCACGGTGCGGCTGACGCATTCGCCCAGCGCGCTCTGGCTCTGCGACGAGGCTTCCCGGTTCGCCCCGTTGGCAGGCAGTCTGACGGCGTTCACGGACATGTCCCCTCACGAGCTGACGCGACGGCTGCATCGGCCGTCGCCTGAGTTTATGGCTTTGCCGCGTGCCGCGGCGAATGGGCAACCCGCGCGGCAAGATTGCGCGGGGCCATCGAGTGTACCCGTGCGGGGCGACAAAATTAAGTGCGGCGCCCGGAAAAAACGGACGATTCCTATTCGAAGTCGAGCGAAAAGGTCACCGCGCGCTGGCCCGGGTCGTCCACTTCGAACACCAGCGCCGTGGTCGCGCCGGGTGCCAGGCCCCGCCGCTGCTCGGCGTTGTCGCCCAGGTATTCGTACGGGCGCAGCCGGCGCATCGCCAGTCGTTTGCCGTCCACGTCCAGCAGGGTGATCGCCACCGTCGGCCAGGGCTGGGCGAAGGCGGCGTTGTTGCGCACGGTGGCACTGATCAGCAGCGCGCCGGGCACGGTCGGGTGGGTCTGCACGTCGCGGGCGAGCAGTTGCAGCTCGTGCACGTCGCGCACCAGCGGCAGCCGGCAGTGCAGCACCGTGCAGGCCTGGCGCGACAGGTTGCCCGTGGTTGGATTCGCGACCAGCGTGTCGCGGCAGGCCCAGCCCAGCTGGGCGGCCAGCAACAGTGCCAGCAGGATGCAGACGGTGATCCACGGCCAGCGTCGCGGCCCCGGTTCGCGCGGTTGCGCAAAGCGCGGCGCGAAGGAGAGTCCGGCGAAATCTTCCGGCTCGGGCGCGACGGCGACGGCTTCGGGCTCCGACGAGCGTGGCCGGTAGACCACCAGGTCGAGGTGCGGAGGTTCGAAGGCCGGCTCGTTCGGCGACAGTTCCCGGAACGGTTCGGGCGGCAGTTGCTCGGTGAGCGTGGCGAGGCTATCGAAACCGGCGCTGCAATGCCCGCACATCACGTAGCCGTGCGCCTGCGCAAGCGTGCGCGCATCCAGCGAGAACACGGAGAGGCATTCAGGGCATTGCGTGTACATGCGGGTCGTTTCGGTCGAATCGCGGCAAGCTTAGCAGGGGCCGGCGGCGCGTCGGGCCGGCGACGTCAGCCGTTGCGCCGGCGGCCGCTGATGCGCACCCAGTCCTCGCGCGTGTCCACGCGCAGTTCGTCGAACCAGTGGGCGTAGCGCTGCAGCAGTTCGTCCTGCTGGCCGGCGAGGATGCCGGAGATGGCGAACGGGGCGCCGGGTTTGGCGGCGGCGGCGAAGGTGGGCGCCAGTTCGCCCAGCGGGCCGGCAAGGATGTTGGCGACGAACACGTCGGCCGGTTCCACCACGTGGTCCTCGGGCAGGAACAGCGCGAAGCGGCCGGCCACGCCGTTGCGTTCGGCATTGTCGGCCGAGGCGGTGAGCGCCTGCGGGTCGTTGTCCACGCCTACCGCTTGCGCGGCGCCGAGCTTCAGCGCGGCGATGGCGAGGATGCCCGAGCCGCAGCCGTAGTCGATCACCGACTTGCCGGCCAGCTCCAGCCCGTCCAGCCATTCCAGGCACAGCGCGGTGGTGGGATGCGTGCCGCTGCCGAAGGCGAGGCCGGGATCGAGGCGGATCACCACCAGCCCGTCATCTTCCGGCGGCTCGATGTTCCACGGATAGATCCACAGCCTGCGCCCGAACGGCATCGGCTTGAACTGGTCCATCCAGGCGCGTTCCCAGTCCTCGTCGGCCACTTCCTGGAAGCCGAGCTGGCCGGGTTCCAGCCACGGCAGCAGTTCGCCCAGCGCTTCGAGCAGGCCGCGGCGGTCGCTGTCGGCGTCGAACAGCGCGCTCAGGGTGAGCGTGGGCCACAGCGGCAGCTCGCCCACGCCGGGCTCGAAGATGGCCTGTTCGTCCGGCGTCTCCGCGTCGGCGTCGCGCAGCGTGATCGACATCGCGCCGAGATCGTCCAGCGCCTCCTCCGTGCGGGGTTGCTGTTCGACGCGGACGGTGAGGGTGAGTTCGAGGAAGGGCATGGGAGCGAGGAGTGGGTGGAGAGGAGTGGGAACCTGTTTACGATCTCGTGGCGGGTCCCATGAAACGTCATCCCAGCGAGGCGCTTTTCAACAGCTGAAGGGCTGGTCAAGCAGGGATCCAGCGCCGTTGGTGTCTGGAGGGCAGTCACTGGATTCCTGCTTTCGCAGGAATGACGGTAAGGCATGGACGGGCGATTCGGGGCTGACAGGTAGATCGTGAACAGGCTCTGAGAAGTGAGAGAAAACGGGTGTTTGGCCGAGGTGTCGACGTGAGTCTTGCTCTGGCTGTCCACTCAACTCCGCCGGGCGGGAAGCCAGTGGAGGCGCCGGTTTTCAGCGACGTAGCGGGAGTGCGCGCCTTCTCTCACTCCCCACTTCTCTCCACTCACTCCTGTTCTTTCACTCGCAAGCTGCTTTGTGTTCCTTCTGTTCGGCCATCCGCTTTTCCAGATAGTGGATGTTCTGCCCGCCCTGCTGGAAACCCACGTCGGCCATGATCCGCTGCTGCAGCGGGATGTTGCACTTCACGCCCTCGATCACCGTCTCGGCCAATGCCAGACGCATGCGTGCGATGGCGGTGGCGCGGTCGGGCCCGTGCACGATCAGCTTGCCGATCATCGAGTCGTAGTTCGGCGGGATGCGGTAGCCGTCGTACAGGTGGGTGTCCACGCGCACGCCGGGGCCGCCGGGCGCTTCGAAACGCTTCACCGTGCCGGGGCAGGGCAGGAAGCTGTCCGGGTCCTCGGCGTTGATGCGGCATTCGATGGCGTGGCCGCTGACCTTGATGTCTTCCTGGCGGATCGACAGCTTTTCGCCGCCGGCGATCAGCAGTTGCTCGCGCACCAGGTCCACGCCGGTGATGAACTCGGTCACCGGGTGCTAGACCTGGATGCGGGTGTTCATCTCGATGAAGTAGAAGCGGCCATCCTCGAACAGGAATTCGAAGGTGCCTGCGCCGCGGTAGCCGATGCGGATGCACGCGTCCACGCAGACCTTGCCGATCTCGGCGCGCAGTTCCGGGGTGATGCCGGGCGCGGGCGCTTCTTCCACCACCTTCTGGTGGCGGCGCTGCATCGAGCAGTCGCGTTCGGCCAGGTGGATCGCGTGGCCCTGGCCGTCGGCGAGCACCTGGATTTCCACGTGGCGCGGATTTTCCAGGAACTTCTCCATGTACACCTGATCGTTGCCGAAGGCCGCCTTGGCCTCCTGCTTGGTCATCACGATGGAGTTGCCCAGGTGCGCCTCGGTGCGCACCACGCGCATGCCGCGACCGCCGCCGCCGCCGGAGGCCTTGATGATGACCGGGTAGCCGATCTCGCGGGCGATTTTCATGATGGCCTCGACGTTGTCGTCGAGCGGGCCGCCGGAACCGGGCACGCAAGGCACGCCGGCCGCCTTCATGGCGCGGATCGCCTCCACCTTGTCGCCCATCAGGCGGATCACGTTCGCCGTCGGGCCGACGAAGATGAAGCCGGACTCTTCCACCTGCTCGGCGAAATCGGCGCGCTCGGAGAGGAAGCCGTAGCCGGGGTGGGTCGCGTTGGCGTCGGTGATCTCGGCCGCGGCGATGATGCGCGGGATGTTGAGGTAGCTGTCCGCCGACGGGCCGGGGCCGATGCAGATCGACTCGTCGGCCAGGCCCACGTGCTTCAGGTTGCGGTCCGTGGTGGAGTGCACCGCCACGGTCTTGATGCCCAGACTGTGGCAGGCGCGCAGCACTCGCAGGGCGATTTCGCCGCGGTTGGCAATGAGGACTTTCTCGAGCTTGGGCATGGTCAGGCGATCACGAACATGGGCTCGTCGAACTCGACCGGCTGGCCGTTCTCGACCAGGATGGCCTGCACGGTGCCGGCCACGTCGGCTTCGATCTGGTTGAACATCTTCATCGCCTCGATCACGCCCAGCGTCTCGCCGGCCTTGACCTGCTGGCCGACCTTGACGAACGGCGCCGCGCCCGGCGACGACGAGGCGTAGAACGTGCCGACCATCGGCGCCTTCACCACGTTCCCGGCCGGCAGTGCGTCGGCGGCGGGGGCCGCCTCGGCCGGTGCGGCGACAGGCGCCGCGGCAGCCACCGGTGCCGGTGCCGCGGCGACGGGCGCCGGGGCGGCCATGACCGCATTGCCCTTGGGCACGCGCGACAGGCGCACCACTTCCTCGCCCTCCTTGATTTCCAGTTCGGCGAGGTTGGATTCCTCGAGCAGATCGATCAGTTTCTTGATTTTGCGCAAATCCATCGGATCAGCCTTCTTTGACAGTTCGTGGATGCCGCGTGTGGCGGCAGGGCTTTAGGAATGAAGGGGACGGCTCAGGCCGCCGGCAACCGTTGCAGCGCGGCATCCAGCGCCAGCCTGTAGCTGTCGCTGCCGAAGCCGCAGATCACGCCGACGGCGATGTCGGAAAGATACGAGTGGTGCCGGAACGGTTCGCGGGCGAACACGTTGGACAGATGCACCTCGATGAACGGGATCGCCACGCCGGCCAGGGCGTCGCGCAGGGCGATGCTGGTGTGGGTGAACGCCCCGGCGTTGCACAGGATCATCGCCACCCGCTCGTCGCGGGCCTGGTGGATGCGGCCGGTCAGCTCGTGCTCGGCGTTGGACTGGAACCACAGCAGCTCGTGTCCGGCGGCTTGCGCCTGTTCGGCCAGTTGCGCGTTGATGTCGGCCAGCGTGCCGTGGCCGTAGATATCCGGCTCGCGCACGCCCAGCAGATTGAGGTTCGGTCCGTGCAGGACCAGGATCTTCGCCACGCGATGACCTTACGACGGCGTCCGGGGTATTCGGGACGCGCGCAGTGTGCGCGTACTTCCCTGTATTGTCCAGTTAGCCGCAGTTCGGCGATGTTTGACGGAGAAGTGGGCGTTAAACCGTGCGGCGACGTATGTCGCCGGGTGTCGCGTCAATGGCTGTCCGGCGCCAGCCATGCGTGCAGCTGCGCCTGTTCCAGTGCACCGCGGTGCACCGCCAGCACGCGGCCGTCGGCATCCAGCAGCACGCTGTAGGGCAGCACTTCGGTCTCGTCGCCGAAGCGCAGCGAGGTGCTGGGGGTGTCGAACTGGCCGATCAGGACCGGGTAATCCAGCGGATGTGCGGCGAGGAACCGGCGCACGTGGGCCGGGTCGTCCATCGCGATGCCGACGATGCGCACGCCGCTTTGGGCGTAGGTTGCCTGTGCCTTGGCCAGCGCCGGCATCTCGTCCAGGCAGGGGCCGCACCAGGTGGCCCAGAAGTTCAGCAGGACGCGGTGGCCGTGGTATTCGGACAATCGGTGTTCGTGGCCGTCCGGGTCCGGCAGGGCCAGGTCCGGGCGAAGATCGCCGACGTTCGCTACCTGCACGCCCGCCGGCACATGGGCCAGCCGGCTGCGATGCTGCAGCCAGCCACCGGCCGCGGCGGCCAGGATCGCGATGGCGAGGATCAGCAGCGTGCTGCGACTCAACATGGGGTCGCACCGCATGCGCCCCTCTCCCTGCTTGCCCCAAAGGGACTTCCTTCGGTCGCAGCGGGAGGCTGGGAGGGAGGAGGCGGGCAGGCCGCGAGGTTGGGTGATCCCTCCCCAGCCCTCTCCAGCGACCGAAGGAAGTCCCTCTGGGGCGAGCAGGGGAGGGAGTCGGGGCGGGGGGCGTTCACGGTGCTTTATCCAAAGCCCGTTCCACCAGCCCCGAGGTCAGCACGGTCGGCAGTTGCCGCCCTTTGCCGCCGCCCTTGGGGAACATCACGTACAGCGGCACGCCGGGTGAGTGGTAGCGTTGCAGGAAGGCGGTGATCGCCGGGTCCGCGTTGGTCCAGTCGCCTTTCATGTAGACCGTGCCGGTGCGCTTGAGCAGGTCGCGGAACGAAGCGGTGTCCAGCACCGCATGTTCGTTGGCCTGGCAGGTGATGCACCAGTCGGCGGTCATGTCCACCAGCACCGGTGTGCCGGCCGCGCGCAAGGCCGCCAGTTTCTGTGGGCTGTAGGCCACTACGCCGGCTTCGGCCTGCGCGGCTTGTGCCGGCGCGGGTACCTGCGCCAGGTAGTACAACGATGCGATAGTGAGCAACGCCGGCAGCACGACCAGCGCGCGACCGAGGGTGCCGTGGGTGCGGCTGCGCTCGAACCACCACAGGGTCAGCGCCAGCAGCACCATCGCCACCAGCAGCAGGCCCACCGCGTTGGCGCCACGCTGGTGCGCCAGCACCCAGGTCAGCCAGGCGGCGGTGAGGTACATCGGGAACGCCAGCACCTGCTTCAGCGTTTCCATCCAGCGGCCCGGCCGCGGCAACCAGCGGGCCAGCGCGGGCACGAAGCCTACAGCCAGGAACGGCAGCGCCAGCCCCACGCCCAGCATCAGGAACACCAGCAGCGCGGCGAGTTTTGGCGCGGCGAAGGCATACGCCAGCGCGCCGCCCATGAACGGCGCGGTGCACGGGCTGGCCACCACCACCGCCAGCACGCCGGTGAAGAAGTCGCCGGCGGCGCCACCGCGGTTGGCCAGCGCGGCGCCGGTGTTGCCCAGCGAGGCGCCGAACTGCACCACGCCGGACATCGACAACCCTACCGCGAAGATCACGCAGGCCAGCACGCCCACCAGCAGCGGCTGCTGCAATTGCGCGCCCCAGCCCAGCGCGTGGCCGCCCGCGCGCAGGGCCACGATGGCGATGCCGACGACGGCGAACGAGCACAGCACGCCGGCGGTATAGGCCAGCGCGTGGCGACGCCGGCGGGCCGGGTTCTCGCCGCTTTCCAGCACGCTGACGGCCTTGATCGACAGCACCGGCAGCACGCACGGCATCAGGTTCAGCACCAGGCCGCCGCCCAGCGCCAGCAGCAGCGCGGCGAACAGGCTGGTGCGCAGTGGTGAGGTCGCTGACGGCGCGGCGGAGGCTGCGACCGTTGTCGGCGAACTGTTGGCATTCGCGGCAGGTGGCGTGGTTGTCGGCGTGGCGACGCCGGCAGCGATCGCGCCGCTGGAAAGGTCCACCGTCACGTCGCGCGTCATCGGCGGATAGCACAGGCCGCCGTCCTGGCAGCCCTGGAAACGGGCCTCCACGGTGAGCTGCCGCCGGCCGGCGGGGTCGCCCTCGATCGGCACCGGCAATTCGAGCTGGTCGAAGTACACGGTGACGTGACCGTAGTGTGCGTCCTCGTGCGGCGTCCCGGTCGGCCATGCCGGCGTGCCCAGGCTCAGGCCGTCAGCATCCTTCAGGCGCAGCGTGGTCTGGTCGCGATACAAGTAATAGCCCTTCGGCATCGTCCACTGCAGCAGCAGGTGATGGGTGTCCTGCATCAGCGCGGCGAAGCGGAAAGCCTGTTCGGGCGGCAACGCGGCGCCTTCCATGCCGCTGGTGGGCGCGCTGCCGAGCTGGTGCAGCGCAGCGCTCAGCGGATTGGCGCCGGGATGGTCGACCGGTGCGGCGCCGCCGGCCACGGTCGCTGCCGGCAGCGGCAAATCGAGCTGTTCGGTATGCGGCGGGTAGCAGATCTTCGGCTCCACCTCGTGGCAGCCCTGGTATTGCACGCTCAGGCGCAGCCGCGTGGTGCCGGGCGCCACGGTGTAGGGAAGGCTGGCGTCGATCGCGTGGTGGTAGGTCTCCACCGGGCCGAGGTACGGGTCGACATGCTTTTCGCCGGGCGGCAACTCTGCCGCGCCCAAGGTGACGCCGGGGCCGGCGGTGAACTTCATCCGGCCGCGGTACAGGTAGTAGTCCGGCGCGATGGTCCAGTGCAGCTTCAGCACGCCGGGCGCGGAGGCATCGGCCTTGAGCTGGTAGGCCTCGGTGACCGGCAGGATGCCGTTGTCCTGCGCCAGCGCCGCGGGCACGGCGAGCAGCAGGATGGACAGGGCCAGCAGGCTGGTGGCCAGGTGGCGGGGCGGGGTGAAACGCATGGCGGCTCCAACGTCGATCAGGTCGCGCGCGGGCGACACGGCATTATGGCCCAGCCGCGGCGGGTGGTTCGGGGATGCGGCAGGATGCCCGGCCGGAGTCGGGAACGTCCGTGGCTCCGTCGTCCCTCCGGTTGCCGGCTGGTCGTGAGAGTATTCGACGGTGCAGGCGGTTGCGTTACCTGCAGCCGCCTCCCAGAGCCTGTTCACGACCGCCCCAATGCTTAGGGAAGGTCTGATTTTGCTCGTCATCCCAGCGAAAGCTGGGATCCAGTGCCTTCAAGTCATTGAACGTCAAGTCGCTGGATTCCTGCTTGACCAGCCCTTCGGCTGTTGAAAAGCGCCTCGCAGGAATGACAGGGCAAAAAGCTGGTTGATCAGACCTTCCTTGGAGGTGTTGCGCCCCCGTAGGAGCGGCTTCAGCCGCGATGCTTTTCAGAAGAGCGTCAAAGATCAAGAGCATCGCGGCTGAAGCCACTCCTACGGCAACGCGGGGCTGAACAGGCCCTCAGCCGCCGATTTGGGCGCGGACCCAGTCCAGATAGGCGTCATGACCGTGTTCCACCGGCACGGCGATCAACTCGGGCAGGTCGTAGGGATGCAGCGCCAGCAGGCGGGCTTTCAGTGCCTCGAAGCGGCTGGCGACGGTCTTGACCAGCAGCAGTTCCTCGGCGTCCGTGGTCACCCGGCCCTGCCAGCGGTAGGTCGATGCCACTCCGGGCAGGCGGTTGACGCAGGCGGCCAGCCGTTCGCCGACCAGGGCCTCGGCGATGGCCTGCGCACTGGCGGCGTCGGGGCAGGTGCAGTAGCAAAGCAGGATGGGATCGGACATCGCGAAGTCGTGGCGACGGGAATGGCGTCGAGGGTAACGCGTCATCCCGTGAAATGCCGGCCTTGAAATGCCGACTGAACGCTCCATGTCAGTGTCAGGTCAGCGGCACGGCCCCTCTTGCAGGGGCGTTCTGCGTCATTACAATTGGCACTCACTGGCTTGGAGTGCTAACAGGCAGTCCGGGCCGTCCCACTTCTCAATCCACTCAATCTAGCTGGAGTCGTCATGAGCAAACTGCGTCCGCTGCACGATCGCGTCATCGTCAAGCGCCTGGAAGAGGAGCGTGTCTCCGCCGGCGGTATCGTCATCCCCGACAGCGCTACCGAGAAGCCGACCCGCGGCAAGGTCATCGCTGCCGGTACCGGTCTGATCCAGGCTGACGGCAAGGTGCGCCCGATGTCGCTGAAGGAAGGCGACACCGTGCTGTTCGGCAAGTACGCCGGCCAGGAAATCAAGATCGACGGCGAAGATCTCGTGTTCCTGAAGGAAGACGACATCGTGGCGGTGATCGAGGGCTGATCGCGTCGACCGCGCTCGCCAGCCGCCAGAAGCTCGCTTCGGCGGCGCTTTCGAAACGACAAACTCCTTAATTCTTATTTCAAAATTTTTGAGGCAAAAATTTTATGGCCGCTAAAGAAGTCCGCTTCGGCGAAGACGCCCGCTCGCGCATCCTGAAGGGCGTGAACACGCTCGCCAACGCCGTCAAGGTCACGCT